>Ga0209734_1000006_pt1 | contig 162774 bp, 155 predicted proteins | sample BlaSpr_A8_OM1_M2_FD_187981 | JGI IMG/M metagenome (GOLD analysis project Ga0209734, IMG submission 187981) | Forest soil microbial communities from Thunder Bay, Ontario, Canada - Black Spruce, Ontario site 2_A8_OM1_M2 (SPAdes) (version 2) | ecosystem: Environmental > Terrestrial > Soil >...
GGGGGGGAGCCGCGCTCGCTCACGGCGGGGATCGGCCGCACGATCGGCGACCCGGTCGGCGGCGATCTGCGCACGGGCGCATGGTCGCCGCCCGCGTGGAGCGCGAACGATCGCGAGATCATCGTGCAGGTGTGCGACGAGGGCAGCACGTCGCTGCGCGCGTTCGCGCGCGACGGCAGCGGATCGCGCATCGTCGCGGGCGGCGAGCGGCAGATCTTCAACTTTACCGTGGCGGTCGACGGCGCGATCGCGATTGCGTACGGCACCCCGACGATCCCGAACGAGATCGCGTTGCTGGAATCGTACGGCGGCGAGCGCACGCTGACCGATGCGAACGCGTGGCTCGCCGAGAAAACCGTCATCGCGCCGAAGCGCTATCGCCCGCGCGCCGACGACGGCGCCGTCCTCGACGCGTGGCTCATCGCGCCGGCGGCGAGCACCGAAGCGAAGCCGCCGCTCGTGCTCGAGGTGCACGGCGGCCCGCACGCCGCGTACGGCAACACGTTCTTTTTTGAATTTCAAGTGCTTGCCGCGCAAGGGATCGCCGTCGCGTACGGCAACCCGCGCGGCTCGCAGTCGTACGGAGAGGCGTACGCCAACGCGATCCTGGGCGATTGGGGCGGCATCGACGTCGCCGACGTGCTGCGCATCCTCGACGGCGCGCTCGACCAAGGGCAGTTCGACACGACGCGCATCGGCGTCGCGGGCGGTTCGTACGGCGGCTTCATGGCGACGTGGCTGATGGGGCACAGCGACCGCTTCGCAGCGGGCGTCTCGATGCGCGCGGTCAACGAGTTCATCAGCGAGATCGGCGCGTCCGACCTCGGCTGGTTCTTGGAGAACGAGCTGCAGACGAGATACGCCGACGACGCGGGCCGCAAGCTGTTCGAGAGGTCGCCGATGCGCGGCGCGCAATCGATCGCCGCGCCGCTGCTCGTGGAGCACAGCGAACGCGACTACCGCTGCCCGATCGATCAGGGCGAGCAGCTGTTCACGCTCCTGCGCCGACTGGGCCGCACGGACACGGAGTTCGTGCGCTTCACCGACACCGGCCACGAGATGTCGCGCAGCGGCAAACCACGCAGCCGCATCCTGCGCCTGCGCGCGATCGCGCACTGGTTCATCCGCCACCTGAAACCGTCCGGCGTCGCGCGAGTGCCGGCGGATGCGGGATCGTTGTTCGCGCCCCTGCCGGGCGAAGGCTCGATGGATGCGGCGGTCGCGGGAGACTGAGACAGGCAGCGCGGGCTGCCGGTCGCTTGGGTCGGCTTGTCAATATCGTAACGTTTTGTTACATTATCGCCATGCCTCGGGTAAGCACAGCGCTCTATGAGATCGCGCTCGAGCACGATGGCGTCTTCACCTCTGGCGAGGCGCGGGAGGCCGGGGTGTCGCCGCATGCGCTGCTCCAGGCTCAGCGCCGCGGGGACGTGCGGCGGCTCTCGCGCGGGATTTACCGTCTCAAAAACTATCCGGTCAACGATGAGCGTGCTCAACTTTGGGAGGCCGTCCTCTGGCCGACGCTCCGGCGAGGGCCAGGCGCCGAATACGGTGTCCTCTCTCACCTCACGGCCCTTCATCTGAATTATTCTTTGCTGGAGTATACGCCGCCTAAGGTGCACATCACGATCCCACCAAGTCTTCGCGTGCGTCGAACGCCGCCTTCGTGGCTGGACATCCACGTCGGACACATCCCGGAACGAGACGTCACGAACGCGCTCGACGGCTTGCCCGTGACGACGCTCGAGCGAACCCTGTTCGACTGCATCGCGGCGCGGGTCGATCGTCGCCTCATCGACCGCGTCATCGACGCGGCGGTTGATCGTGAGATTCCCGACGCGCTCGATGCCGAAACGGTGGCGAAGCTGCGCGCGGCGCTCGTCTAGTGCATCCGTCACGGGGTTCGGCACGTCGCGCGAATCGACTCGCAGCTCAGATCGATGCGGCTGCGCGCGAGATGGGCACGACCGTTCGGCGCTATCGAGATGCCTTTAATCGGAAGATGCTGCTTCTTACGCTCCATCATGCGATCGAAGAAGGCGCCCTCGACGACTACCACCTCAAAGGCGCCGCCGCGATCGAGATGCGTCGTGGGTTCGGCGTTCGAGCGACGACCGATCTCGACATCGAGTTGCCATGCAGAATCCACGAAGTGACGGCTGCCTTCGCGGCGGCGATTGCCGTCGGCTGCGGTGACTTCAGCTTCGACCTCCTGCCGGGCGTTCGCCCAATTCGTGAAGACGCGGTTCGCGTTTCTGTCGCGATGAAATATCTCGGACGACGATGGGCCACGATTAACGTTGATCTTGCGCCTTCGCAGCCAGGCGACGTCGCGGATCATTTGCCGCTGATGGTCGTCGAATTTCCCGAAATGGCTGGTGTTGCTCGCACGATGAAGACCGAGTATCAAATCGCACAGAAGATCCACGCGGCAACGACGCCTGACCGACCCGACTATCAACTCGACTATGCCCGCCACGTCGTGGATGTCTTATACCTTGCCGATGAAGGACCCGATTTGTTCGCGATCGGCGCCGCGTGCCAAGCGGTTTTCGATGCGCGCTCGGCGACTGACGGGAGAACGTGGCCTCCGGTCTTCGAACTGCCCGAGCGCTGGATCGCTGAATACGGGACGACGCTGAGCGCCTACGACATGGACATGCCTGCTGAAGACGTTCCGCGCGCTTTTATGAGTTTACTCGCTACTATCATCGGGGGAGAACCGCCAATGCCGGGTTATGAGTATCAGTTCGTTTCGCTGCGTGTGACGCCGCCCGGCGGCGCACTTGCCGAGTCGGTCGAGACGGGCGGTACACCATACGAGCACTTTAGACAACTCGCGACAAACGGCTGGCGCGTTCGGTCTATGTGCCCACATCCGCGCGAACGCCCGTACATTCTGATCATACTCGAACGCGAGATTATACCGGCCCCGGCCGGAACGTAAGATGCCTCACCGCGTGCCCCAGAGCCGAGCGCCTCTTACGTTTCATCGTAAGCGCACTGGCCGGAATACCGGCGGTTATCTTCCCCTGCGACCCCCGAAGTAGTCTTACTCGCGGCAGTCCCTCTAACGTGGCCCGCCGTGATGCTCGGGCCCGCCACCGACGCTCCAGCCCTCATAGCCGGTGTTCGGGTTATTGTAGTAGTTTAACCCCGTCGGTATCGCGTCAAGCTGAGCATCCGTATAGCGCGACGGATGGTTGGTCGCATCGTACGATGCCATGGACGAGAATGCCATGAAGCTCAAGCACTGGCCTTTGTCGCGGACATGCATAGTGTACCAAATTCGGAATGCGGCCTCGAGATCTGCCTGTCGATGGGACCTTACGATCACCTTGTCGCCAAATCCACCGTGACCGGAACACGGAATGTTCCAGTGTTCAAGGAGATTATATGCGCCCCGGCTTTGAGCGTCGGCAGGCATGGTCGAAGTGAACAGGACCACGAGTGGCGTCACAAGGATCGTGCGCTGTGCAACTGAGAGAGACCCGAGTACACCGAACATAGGACTAGCCTCCGCGCATAGGGGTGCGAGAGTGCTGGGCTTTCCACCGTTGGACATCGTCCCCTTGAGGTCGGTCGTGCCGCGACTCGCGCTGGAAGCGTACAAATTTTGCCGTCAGCACCGACAATTCCATGGCATTTCGCCGGCACGCCAGGGCAGCTGAGCGACAAATTGATGGGCGACTTAGCATCCGTGGGGCCGCTTCGCGCGTTAGCCCGGTGCCGCTGGTAACAGTTCGCCTCAACCCACGATGATGCGCTGCTTCGCGGATACAAACTCTTCGTCCGTGAGGACTCCGCTGGCGCGGAGCTCCTGTAACTTGACGAGCTGATCCGCAATGTTCGGCGCCGGTGCAGCAGGAGAGCTGCTCGCATTCCGAGCAGCGCCAATGTTTCGCTGAATCAACGAAACGACGTCGCGCAATATCGGCCGAAGCTTTCGTTCTCGATATGTGACGATGTTTTCGCTCTCGCGGTTCTTTCCCCAATAGCTGTTGTTGCCAGCAGCGAAATTTGACGAGTTCGACTCCGACACGCCGGCTACCAGGATCTTGACGTGTCCGCCTGTCAGTCCTTCACGGTGCTCCACGCTAGAGATGTCTCGGAAGTTGTAGGAGATCGCCTTCTTCCCGAACATCCCCGCATCCGCATACAACCCAGCCTTCAGCACGATGACGCGTGCATCGGTTACCGCAATCGCCTCGCCCTGAGCTGTATGAATGCTCGCAATTACATGTTCACCCGACGCGAGCGTGGAGGTAAGAGCTTCGCCCAACTTTCCGGGCAAAGGCCGCACCAGACTGCTTGATGACACGAATGGCATCCCTTCTGCGATGCGCTTGAATGCCGAGTTGCACAAAGGTGATGCTGCTAGGAGCCGCGCTGCTTGCCCTGCTTCTGCCGGCAAGTCCAGGCAAACCAGAGATCAGGAACGCTTGAGTAGCTGCATCGTAACGCGCTCGAGCTCGGCGTTCAAAGGCGCGACGCGTTTGAGCCGCAAACTCGTGAGAACGCCTACCGTGTGGTCGGTAGATGACGATGCACGCAATTGCTGCGGCAGATGTTCAAGTGAGTCGACGTACTCCGAGGTCAGCCCGCTCAAGAGCCGTTGCGCATCGTGGAATAGCGGCGCGATAGTTGCTGAGCGAACCTGGGACTCCCATGCCGTCAATCGTGCGAACACCGCGCGGCACGATGCGATCCAAGCATCCTGCTCGGCTTCGGGGACCGTCTGCCCTGGTCCGACAAAGAGCGCCGCGCGTAGCTCGGTCGTGCACAGGCTCAGTACGGCTGGATTCAGCGCCTCCACGTCGGCGATCCTGGCACGAATCCACGCTAGCGAGTCAGGCACTGACGCCGCTCTTCCTCGACCGATCGGCTCGGATTGCGCTGCATCGTGAGCGACCTGCAGCGACGGAAGCGCTGCTTGCATGCGTTCGACGAGCCGATTCACTGCCTTGACAGTGGAACCTAAGTGGGCTTCGAACGGGGCGGTAGTCGCTGCGGGCGTGCCGGACGCAATCGCCACGGAAGCGTTCGCGGGGACCTGGCCCGTTTGCGCTGAGGCAACGAAGGATCGAAGAACATCGGCAAGCGCGCGCGCCGCGTCGGCCCGAGAGAACTCGAGTGTCATTGTGAGCGACGGATGCACGAGCCGCAGATGCGAGTACAGCAGAATGGGCAGCTGGCGGTTGTCCTTGAATCGCCTGTCCGGCGCGCCGCTCTTGTTCACGTACAGCCATGTCGTCGCCACGCGCGTCGCATCGGACGGGACCGCCTCACCCTCGCTGAAGCGCGTCTGCCTATCCTCGACGTGCAGCTCAGCGTACCTCAATGCGCCGACGCGCGCGCCCGTGACCGTTAGCATTTTGTCCGGGAGAAAGAAGACTCGCGTCGTCTGCGCTTCCACTGCCGGCGCGGCGAGGTTGATGGTGAGCAGGCCGGCACCGCCGAAGGATACCGCGGTGACGGTCCGATCAACCGCTGTCGTGGCGCCCGCATTGTGTTTACGATCGCCGTGCGCGTATTCTGAGAGGACACGCCAAATACGAGCGGAGCGCGCGGCTTCGCGAAACGCCGCGCAGAGCGACGTGTAGCTGGTCGCCAATTCGCCGTCGAGTTCGTAATGGAGGACAATGGCGCGCTCGAGCGTTTCACGCCGGTGGAGGGCCGCGCCGTACGCCAAGAGCGCGACAAGAAGAAGGTACCAACCGGCCGCAGCGTGCCGCGTCGCCAAGAAGATCATCCCGACGACGGCGAGCACCAACAGCGGTGTGCTCCATCGGAAGGCGCTGCGCGTCCGATTGATGTCCGAAATCGCGTCGTCGCCGGTAGCGCTCGGCTCCGCTACGAACTCCGTTGCCGTGCCCGCGACCGTTGGCGAAGACGCGGCCGGGACGATGCTTCGGCCGGGGACGCGGTCCGAGCGCAGGTATTGCTGATAGTAGAAACCACCGCGTCCGCCACGCACGTACGTTCCGCGCGGACCCGAGCCGAGACGCAGGCCGCGGATCCCAATCGACATCCCGACGCCGCGCTTCGAGAAATTCAGGCGGAACGGACCCCTCGAGACGCTGCGCCGAAAGAACCAAGGCATCGCCCCTAGATTCTCCAACTGGGAGCGCCGGCCCCAGTAGGTCACCGAAAAGGACCGGCCGACACGTCGACGCGTCTCGATCTGCTGAGATGTGGATGACCGCGCACGACGCTAAAACAGCGATGGTCGGTGGCGCCCGGCCAGCAAATAATGCGGCGCCGCTACGACGCATCGGAGTCCGCGTTGAAGCAGATCAAACGATATCCATCGTCTCGGTCGGCGTCGATGTACAATCCGGCGTCGCGCAGGACTGCGATGTCACGACGAAACGAGCTCAGCGAGACACCGAAGCGGCTCCGGTACTCTTGTACACTGACGTGCTCGCGGCGTACGAGGCGCGCCGTGAGCCACACGACGCGCACGATGCGTCGGGCTTCGGGGTCGACCGAGCGCGGATAGGAAGATACGGCGACGCGCCGCGGGGTGGTCGACGCGGGCGCGCCGAACTGCGCGATTGTCATTCGGTGGGTAATCTCCATCGGGTGACGGACCCGGTCGGCGCTACTACGCCGGCCGGGTCGCTCTGTTATTTGCGCATGCGTTGCGTACGGCGATTCTACCATGTACCACACGCATGAACAAGCATCGTGCAGTCGCACGGAGATCAAGAATCCTTTGGAAGAAAACCATTGCATGCGTCGCCGACGTGTTCGTTTCTCGACACGAGCAACGTGGAATATCGGCGCTTGTTCAGGTCCAGCTCTTCTCGTTGTTGCCTTGCCGAGTCGTTGACTTCAGCGCGGCTTTGCAAACGAAGTTTCGCGAGCTCTGCCCGGCCCTTATTTTGGGGATTCGACGAATTCGGCATACACATCCAGCCTCAAGTCTACTGAATTAGCTGGGTACGTCAATAACGTCGTCCGACCGTCTAGGCAAGGCCCCGGCGCGGCGAGCGCGTAGAACCGATCATGCGCCGTCATCTTGTCGTTGCCGCCGTTGCCGTGTCTCTTGCCGCGTCCGTGCTCGGGTCCGCCGTGGCCGTGCGGGCGCAGGCCGGGCGGGCCGTCGATCCGTCGCTTTTCGCAGGGCTGCACTGGCGTAACATCGGGCCGTTTCGTGGTGGGCGCGCGGTGGCGGTGACCGGCGTTCCCGGAGACTCGCGGACCTTCTACATGGGCACCGTCGGCGGCGGGGTGTGGAAGACCGGCAACGCCGGGCGGACCTGGGCGCCGATCATGGACTCGCAGCCCGTCGCGTCCATCGGGGCGATCGCGGTCGCGCCCAGCGATGCGAACACGGTCTACGTCGGGAGCGGCGAAGCCGACATGCGGTCCAACATCCAGCACGGCAACGGGATGTACAAGTCCACCGACGCGGGCGCCACGTGGGCGCGCATCGGGCTCGAAGACTCCCGGCAGATCGGCCGCATCCTCGTCGATCCGCGCAATTCGGGCACGCTGCTGGTCGCGGCGCTGGGCCACGCGTACGCTCCGAACGACACGCGCGGCGTGTACCGTTCGACCGACGGCGGCGCGACTTGGACGCGCACGTTGTTCAAAGACCGCGACACCGGCGCGATCGACCTCGCGAGCGATCCGTCGATGCGCACCGTCTACGCGTCGCTGTGGCAGACGCGGCGTCCGCCGTGGAGCGTGTATCCGCCGTCGTACGGGCCCGGCAGCGGGTTGTACAAGTCGACCGACGGCGGCGTGACGTGGAATCAGCTGCAGGGGCACGGCTTGCCGTCCGACGGGCTCGGGAAGATCGGGCTCGCCGTCGCGCCGAGCGATCCCAAGCGCGTGTACGCGATCGTCGATGCGAAGGCCGGCGGTTTGTATCGCAGCGACGACGGCGGCGACAACTGGAGGCTCGCGGACAAGGACTCGCGGTTGTGGGATCGCGGCTGGTACTTCTGCCACGTGACCGTCGATCCGCGCAACGCCGACATCGTGTACATCTCCGACACCGCGTTCTATCGTTCGACCGACGGCGGCACGACGTTCACCGCCATCAAAGGCTCGCCCGACGGCGACGATTTCCAGGGCTTGTGGATCGATCCCACCGAGCCGGCGCGCATGATCCTCACGAGCGACCAAGGCGCGACGGTCAGCATCGACGGCGCGAAGACGTGGAGCTCGTGGTTCAACCAGCCCACCGCGCAGTTCTACCACGTCGCGACCGACAACGCGTTTCCGTACCGGCTCTACGGCGCGCAGCAGGACAGCGGCGCCGCGATGATCGTCTCGCGCAGCGCGCACGTGGGCATTCAAGAACGCGACTGGCGCCCGATCAACGCGGGCGGTGAGAGCGGCATGATCGCGCCCGATCCGCGCGACACGAACCTCGTGTACGGCAACACCGCCGTGCGCGAATACCTCGACACCGCGCAGACGCGCACCGTGTCGCCGACGACCGCGCGCCCCGGCGTGTGGCGCGCGGAGTGGACGCAGCCGCTCGCGTTCGGGCCCGACCACGCATTGTACACCGCCAACCAGGTCGTCTTCCGCTCCCGCGACAACGGCGCGCACTGGGAGACGATCTCGCGCGATCTGTCGCGCCCGCACGCGGGCGTTCCCGCGACGCTCGATCCGACAACCGCGAAGGATGCCGATTGGCCCGAGCCGCGCGGCGTCGTGTACTCGCTGGCGCCGTCGCCGTTGCGCGTGGACGTCGTGTGGGCGGGAACCGACGACGGGCTCGTTCACCTGACGCGCGACGGCGGTAAGACATGGCGCAACGTCACGCCGCCGGCGGTTACGCCGTGGAGCCACGTCGACACGATCGAAGCCTCGCGTTTCGACGAGCGCACCGCGTACGTCGCCGTCGACCGGCACCGGCTCGACGACGACACGCCGTACGTGTACGTCACGCACGACAGCGGTCGCACCTGGCGCGCCGCGGCGAGCGGGATCGGTCCCACCAGCCACGTGTGGGTCGTGCGCGAGGACCCGCAGCGGCGCGAACTGCTCTACGCCGGCACGGAAACCGGGGTGTACGTCTCGTTCGACGACGGCGCGGCGTGGCAGTCGCTACGGCTCAACATGCCCGTCGTGTCCGTGCACGACATCAGCGTGCACGGCGACGATCTTGCAATCGCGACACACGGGCGCGCGTTCTGGATCCTCGACGACGTCACGCCGCTGCGGCAGCTCGCGTCGAACGCCGCGCCGGACGCGCGCCTGTTCGCGCCGGCCGACGCCGTGCGCACGCGCCCGTACAGCGATGAGGCGGAGTCGTCGCCGCCCGAGGTGCCGATGGGCGAGAACCCGCCGTTCGGCGCGCCGATCGACTACGTCGTGCCCGCCGGCGAACGCGGTCCCGTGGGGCTCGTGATCGCGAACGCGTCGGGACGCATCGTGAGAGCGTGGTCGAGCACCGACGCCGTCACCCCCGTCGATCCCAACAGCGTGGAGTATCCCGCGTACTGGATCGTGCCGCCGACGCGCTTGTCGGCGGAGCCGGGGATGCACCGCTTCGTGTGGGACTTCCATTCCGCGACGACGTCGACCGGACGCCGTCGTCGCGGCGGCGGGGGACCGTTCGTGCCGCCCGGGCGCTACACGGTGCACTTGACGGTCGCCGGCCGCACGCTGATCCAGCCGCTCGTGATCCGGCGCGATCCGCGCATCCACGCGACGGACGCCGACCTGGTCGCGCAGTACGCGCTCGCCCACGAGGTCGACGCGCTGCTCGCGCGCGTTCAGCGTGGGATCGCGCAGGCCGCGGACGCACGCAAGAAACCGGGCGCGGACGTCAAGAAGATCAACGCGATCGCGGGCACGCCGGTGCCGCCAGGTGCGCCGCCGACGAGCTTCACGACGCTGAGCTGGTACGCGAGCGCGCTGAGCGACCTACTCGGCTCGATCGAAAGCGCCGACACCGCGCCAACCGCGGACGAGCGCGCGGCGTGGGCATCGCTGCGCCCGAAATCCGAGGCGTCGCTGCGGGCATGGAGCGCCTTGGCGAAGTAGGCGAAGACGCTACGGAGCGGCGCGCACCTCTCGCGAAGACGAGCGTTCGACCGAGTCGACGAATTCGCGAGCCCTTGCGAGCAGTGCGTCGCCCTCGGCGAGCAAGAGGTTTCCGCCGATCAGCAGCATCGTGTCCGGTCCGTAGAAATCGAGCAGCTCGTCGACGCGGTCCAGGCGCATCCCGCCGGCCGGCACGGGCAGCGCCGGGCGTACATCGCCCCACGGTGCACGCGCGGCCGCGGCCAGCGCGCCACACTCGTCTTTCGGATACGCGAAACGCCCGCCGTAGTTGACGAAGATCGGCGCGTCCGCGCCGAGCAGGCGGAAGATCCGCCCGAACAGCAGCGACGGTGCGATGCGCGCGGCGCCCCCAAACGACGGATGCGCGAGGTAGACGAATTCGGGGAACTCGTCGACGAGGTCGGCGAACGCGGGGAGCCCGACGATCATCGGCGCGACCAGCACGACGCGTACGCCGGCGTCGCGCGCGATACGTGCCCGTTCGCGCAGCACGCGCGGCGTGCCGATCAGATGCGGCGCGTAGAACGACGGCTTGCCGGTCGCCGCCACGGCCTCCGCGATCGCCGCCTGACACGCCGGCACGCGGTCGGCGAACGGCGCGCACGGCTGATCGGCGATGCCGTGGTCGTCCTTCACGATGTCGATGCCGGCCGATGCGAACGTCCGGCACATGCGCGCGAGCGCGGCCGTCGGCAGCCCTTGCGGCTTCATCGCGACGCTCGTGAGCGCACGATGCGGTGCGTTCACCAGCGCACGAATGCCGGCGATGCCGTGCCGGGGACCGCGGAAGCGCGCGAGCAGTTCCGGCGGTAGATCGAAGCCGATCAGCTGCACGTCGTCCCACAGCGAGCAATTCCCGAACACCATGTTCACGAACTGCGCGGGCTCGTAGCAGGTCGTCTCGACCGCGATTCGCACGGCGACGCGGTACCGCCCGTCGCCGGCGGGTGCGATCTCCGCAACGCGCGCGACGACCTCGTCGCGGACGCGCGGGTCGCGCACGGCTTCGGGCGGGCACTCGACGCTCTGCTCGATGGCGAGCGCGTGCGCGCGCGCTTCGGCGTGCGCAGCGTCGGAATCGATGAGGTAGGTTGCCGTCAGCCACGCCATCGCTTAGCTTCCCGTACCCTGATACCGGTTGATGCCGACGCGCCAGAACGCGTACGCGAGCGCGGCGATGAAGACGCCGACGAGCGGCGTGAGGAGCCCGATCGAGGGGTTGAGGTGCAAGCCGTCTTCGCTCTTGTGCAGCAGATACGTCGCCGGGAAGTAGTTCATGAACGCGAACGGCAGCACGAAGGTCAGCACGAGGCGCACGCCGCGCTGGTAGATGGAGATCGGGTAGCGCGAGAACTCCTGTTCGAGCGACATGAACACCCAGCGCAGCGAGTCGATGCGCGTGAACCAGAACGACGCCGTCGCGATCGCGAGGTTGATCCCGAAGTCGATCAGCGCGCCGCCGATCGCGACGAACGGCACGTAGCAGACGAGGATCCAGTCCACGTGGACGCCCGCGAACCACGTTACCACGCAGAAGTACAGGATCGCGAGGATGAGCTCGTCGGGCATGATCTGCTGCGGCACGGTGAGCGTCTGAAACAGCGGGTCGAGCGGGCGCACGAGAAAGCGGTCGAAACGGCCCTCGCGCACGAACTCGGGCACGCTGCCCACCGTGAACAAGAAACTGTTGTGCAGGCCGTGGCCGAGCATCCACAGCCCGTACATGAACGCGGTCTGCTTGAAGTCCCAGCCGTTGATCGACGGGAAGTTGCGCAGCGTCACCCACAGCGCGACGATAGCGGTGGCGTGATAGATCACGGTGAAGCCCGCCCACATGATGAAGTTCGCCCGGTACTCCAGCATGGTGAGCAGGTTGATCCGCCAGTAGCGTGCGTACGTCGCGAGGTACACGCCGGGCTCGTTCCGTCCGCGAAGCCGTCGTCCCCGTCCGGACGCCGTACCGGCTGGATCTGACGGCCGTCGTCCTGCGGCGGCTCTCGACCAACGTCGTCGACGTCTTCGACGGCACGGCGTACCGCCGTTTGCTCGGCGATCCGCGCGATCCGACGCTCCTCTCGGTCGAGCAGGTCGCGCCCGATGCGCTCGCCGTGCGCCTCGAAGGAAGCGGCGCGGACGCGTTCGATGCCGTGGCGCTCGCACGCCGCACGCTCGGTGCCGGCGTCGACCTCGCGGCGTTCTACGCCGGCGCGGCGAGCGTGCCGTGGCTCGACCGCATTGCAACGGCGGCGCGCGGCGTGAAGCCGCCCCGCTATCCGTCGCTGTGGGAGACGGTCTGCAACGCCGTCGTCTACCAGCAGGTGTCGATCCACGCAGCGGGCGCGATCTTGCGCCGCGTGATCGAGCGCTATGCCGTACCGGTCGAAACGAACGGCGTGCGGCTGTTCGCGTTTCCGCAGCCGCGCACGCTGCTCGACGCAGATCCCGTCGAGATGCGCGCGCTCGGGCTGTCGGTGAACAAGGTCAACGCGCTCAAAGCGGTCGGCGCGGCGATCGAGTCGGGCGATCTCGACGAATCGAAGCTCGAACCGCTGAGCACGCCGGATCTCATCACCGCACTCGTCGCGCACAAAGGGATCGGCCCGTGGACGGGCGCGGTCGTCGCGCTGCGCGGTTTCGGCCGCCTCGACGTCTTTCCGATGAACGACTCCGGCGCGGAAGCGGGGCTGCGCACGTTGTCCGGCGACGCCGCCGTGCGCGTCGAACCGATCATCGCCGCGCTGTCACCGCAACAAGGGATGCTGTACTATCATCTGCTGCTCGGCCGTCTCGACGCGACGGGTGAAGTGCACCTGTTCCCGTAACGTCACGCTTTACGAGGCGAGGAGGTTCTCATGGCGGACGACGACGACCGCGTCGAGCGCGGGAACGCGATGTGGCAACGATACGTGGACCTGGTGCCGCGGGAATCGTTGGCCAGGCCCGTCCCGAAGCCGGTGCCGGTCCCAGCGCCGGAGCCGGTCCCGCAAGCGATGCCGGACGAAGATGCAATAGTTCGCGCGAAGCAGCTGCAAATTCTGCAAGATCGTCAGAAGGCCGATCAGACAATACGCGACATCGAGCGGAAGGCACAACAAGACGCGTTCGAGAGCATGCAGAGGATTCACGAGATACAGAAGAATCTGAAGCTCTGACGATTCGCATCGCGCAGCGCTCGAAGCCGAGACCGGCTAAACGGCTCGCGTCGCGCTGACTTTCGGACGCTGCGCAATCAGATTGCGGAACCGCTGCGTGTCGTAGAGCTCGGTAAACACAGGATCGTTCTCGATCATCGTGAGCCACCCGGGGTCATTCGCGACCGCGGCTTCGAGATCGCCCAACGCGGCCTCCGGGTCACCCGACGCGAGACGCCCATACGCGAGCAGATATCCCGAAATCTGATTCTTCCGTGAGATCTTCAGCATGCGGTCGAGGGTCCGCTGCGCACCGTTGCGGTCGCCGACGCAGGCCCGCGCCCACGCTCCCGAGGCGAGCTCGTACGGGTCGTCGCTGAGCCGGTCGCACGGCTGCACGAGCTCGAGCGTCTCGGCGGGACGGCCGCTGGCCGACAGCGCGTCGGCGAGGTAGATGCGCGTCACGCGCGAACGCGGCTCGATCGCCAGCAACTCGCGTGCCTGCGCGACCGCGTCGGCGTACGCGCGACGGAAAAACGCGGTCGCCATCACGCAGACGGCGTACGAGAACGAGGTCGGATCGAGCGCGACCGCTTCGAAGGCGCTGCGCTCGGCCGCGACCAGGTCGCCGTCGGCGAGGGAGACGTTGAAGCTCGCGATATGTGCGCGCGCGTCGAACGGGTCGAGGTTGAGTGCGATCGTCGCGTGGTGCGCCGCGACGTCACGACCGAGTCCGGAATCGATCGCGACGCGCGCGCATGTGGAGTGCGCCGCGACCGAGCGCGGATCGAGCGCGAGCGCGCGCCGCGCCAGCAAGCGCGCCTTGGCGTGAGCGTGCACCGGCGTCGCGATCAGCTCGCGCGAGAGATGCAGCCAGCCGATGGCGAGACCGGCATAGGCCTCGACACACGTCGGGTCGATCGAACGCGCTCGCTCGAAGTGCCGGATCGCGCTCGTTACGTCTGACGGCGCGCCGCGGGCCAGCAGCAGCTGGCCCAGCGCTACGATGCGCGCGGCCGCTTCGCTCGAGGTGCGCACCGTGCGCGTGAGCAGCGACTCGAGCTCGAGGGCGATCGCCTCAATCGCGTGTGCGCGGTAGCGGAAGAACTGTCGCACCGACAGGTGCAGTTCCGAGGCGACCGCGAGGGTCGTCCCCCCGTCGACGTCGCAGCGATGGACGATCTCGGCGCAGAACGCGTGCTCGTGCCGGAGGGCGCGTTCGACCAGCGTCAGCACGGCTTCGCGCGCCGTGAGCGCGCGCAACGCCCGGCGCAGTTCGCGGGCGATCTCGTCGCGCTCCAGCTGGACCGGGCGGCGCAGCCCTCGCAGCAGGCCGCGGACCGACCCGTGGCTCCAGAGCGTCCTGCCCTTCGCTGCGTCCATGGCGGGAATTTCCAAGGCGTTTCCGTGGCAGCCTTCCCGCGGAGGGCCGATTCATGCCAAGCTTGTGCCACCAGCGTGTCCCGCCGGAGGAGGATCGGCTGGAACCTGCCCCAACCCGCTCACGGTCGGAGGTCACGATGGCTACCCAAACAGCGCCTGTCTTCGCGGTCCAACGCTCCGCCGACCGGGCATTCTTCGATTTCGGCTGGCTCAAGACGTACCACTCGTTCAGCTTCGCCGACTACTACGATCCGGCCAATCTCAACTGGGGCGCGCTGCGCGTCTTCAACGACGATACCGTGCTGCCCGGTCAGGGCTTCGGCACGCACCCGCACCGCGACATGGAGATCGTCACCTACGTCTTGCGCGGCGAGCTGGAGCACAAGGACTCGCTCGGGCATCAGGGCGTGGTCGCGCCCGGCGGGATCCAGTACATCAGCGCGGGCATCGGCGTGCGCCACAGCGAGTTCAACCATTCCAAAGAGAACGACGTGCATTTCGTGCAGATGTGGGTGATGCCGCGCAGCTACGGTGAGGCGCCGGCGTACGGACAGCACGCGTTCACCGAAGACGAGCGCCGCAACCGCTGGCTCGTCGTCACCAGCGGCCAGCCGGGCGTCGAGGCGCCTGTCGCGCTGCGCGCGGACGCCTCGCTGCGCGTCGCGAAGTTGGACGACGCCGCGCTGGCGTACGCGTTCGATCCTTCGCGCTACGGGTTCTTGTTCGTCGCCGAAGGCGACGTCGTGGCGAACGGCGAGCAGCTCGCGAGCGGCGACGCCGTGCGCATCCACGGCCTGCGCGATCTCGAGGTGCGCGGGAGCGGCGAGCTCGTGCTGTGGGACGTTCCGCCGACCGGCGTTCGCTTGGAGGACGCATGACACAAATCGCCTGCGAACACGCCGCGAAGGTCAAAGCGCCGCGGCCGAAGACGCCCGAGGGCTGCGAGGAGTGCCTGCGCATCGGCGACGATTGGGTGCACTTGCGCTTGTGCCTGGAGTGCGGCCACGTCGGCTGCTGCGACAGCTCCAAGAACAAGCACGCGACGAAGCACTTCCACGCGACGCAACATCCGGTGATCGCGTCGTTTCAGCCGGGCGAGAACTGGAAGTGGTGTTACGTCGACGAAGTGATGTGGGAGTGAGGTAGCGCCGTGTCGATGTGGGAGCCGTTCACCGCTCCGGCGCGCCGCGTCGTCGTGCGCTCGCAAGAAGTCGCGCAGATGTTCGGTGCCCACTACATCGGGACCGAGCATATGATCTTCGCGCTCGGCGAAGGCGACGATCCGGTCGGAGCGGCGCTCGCGACCGCGGTCGACCGCAACGCGATCCGCGAGCAGCTCGGCAGCGTGAGCCGCGCTCCGGTCGCCGAGATGGTGTTCTCGCAGGGTGCCAAGCAATCGATCGAGCTCGCCTTCGAGAACGCGCGGCGGCTCAACCACGGCTACATCGGCACCGCGCACATGGCGCTGGGCATTCTCGCCAGCTCCGAGCCGCCGCCGCTGCTTCCCGGGCACGGCGCCGCGGCGCTGCGAGAAGCGCTGGAACAGGTGGCGTTGCACGACGAACCGGCGTCGTCGGTTCGCGCTCGCATGTGGACGCAGTCCGAAGGCGACAAGCCGGATCCGGTCGCCGACGCGCTCGCTTCGACGCTGATGTCGTTTCGCAGGTTCAAAGACGGCGCGCGCGTCACCGTGACGATCACGGAGCCGGGCCAAGCGGAGCGCGCGTGGAGCTGGGTCAAAGAGCCGGACCCATGATGGACGAACGCTCGCTGAGCACGCTGCCGCCCGACCTTCCCGCGCCCGTGGACGACGGCGCGGCGGCGCATCTCGCGGGGATGCAACTGCCGCACGTGGCGCTGCCGGCGACCGACGGCAGCGCCGTCGATCTGGCCGGGCTCGGCGGCACCGTCGTCGTGTTCGCGTATCCGCGCACGGGACGCCCGGGCGAACCGTCGCTGGTCGACGACTGGGACCAGATCCCCGGCGCGCGCGGGTGTACGCCGCACACGTGTGCGTTCCGCGACCTTCATGCGGAGTTCACGGCGCTCGGTGCGCGCGTGTTCGGCCTGTCCACGCAAGCCACCGCGTACCAGCGCGAGATGGTCGAACGCTTGCACGTGCCGTTCCCGGTGCTCAGCGACGCGGAGCTGGCGCTCACGCGCGCGCTGCGGCTGCCCACGATGGACGTCGCAGGGCAGACGCTGCTCAAGCGTATCGCGTGGATCGCGCGCGACGGCGCCATCGCGCGCGTGTTCTATCCGGTGTTCCCGCCGGACCGTAACGCGGCCGACGTGCTGGCCGCGCTGCGCTAGCGGCCCAGGCGCGCGCAGGTCTGCGCGGCTTGCTGCTGCTGCGTGGCGTTGCGCACGGCGACCATGTAGTTCCCCGAGCGCAGCTTCGCGATCGGCAGCGCGACGATCGTCTCCGAGATCTGGCTGCCGTTGACGGGGCTCAGCGGGATCGGCACGTTCCCTGTGGCGCCGGCCGCGTTGACGCAGTCGCTGCCGCGGTAAAGCCCGAGTTGCGTGCCGGCCTTTCCGGCGGTGGTGAAGCGGACCGTGATGCGGCTATGCGTGCGCCCGATCTGCTGCAGCGTGACCGTTCCGCTCTGCGCGGAACCGTTCATCAGCCGGTAGGTGACTGCTTTTGCCGCGAGCGTCGCGTCGTGCGCCGCTTCGACCGGGTTGGGTGACAGGGCCAAGCTCGGTGCGGCGCTCGACCCCAGCAGCACGGCGGTGACGGCGGCGGTGACGGCGGCGACGACGATGCGGCGGTTCATGACCGTTGCATCGTACCCCGTCCGCCGGAGAGCGACCGGAGAGCGAGCGGTTTTTTCAGCCCGGCCAGGCCCGGTCGACGATCGCGTGCGTGTGGATCCGGCCCGGCAGCGTGCCGAACGCCATGCCGCCCTCGCCGCCCAGGCGCGTCGCGCAGAACGCATCGGAAACCGCCGCCGGCGCGTGCCGCACGAGCAGCGACGCTTGCAGCACGAGCGCCATCCGCTCGACGATGCGGCGCGCGTCCGCTTCGCGCGCCGCGTGGTCCTTGCCCAGCGCATCGCTCAGCGACGCGAACGCGCGGTCGAGCCGCGCGTCTGCGCCGCGCGCGAGCGCGACCTCCGTGCCGTAGGCGTCGAGCGATGCCGGCGACTTCGCGAGCGCGCGCAGCAGATCCAGCGCGTTGACGTTGCCCGAGCCTTCCCAGATCGAGTTGAGCGGCGCTTCGCGGTACAGCCGCGGCATGATGCTCTCCTCCACATAGCCGTTGCCGCCCAGACATTCCAGCGCTTCCGCGGCGTGCGCGGGCGCGCGCTTGCACACCCAGTATTTGCCCAGCGCGACGCTCAGCCGCGCGAACGCCGCTTCCGCCGGGTCGTCCGGGCCGCGATCGACCGCGCGCGCGAGCCGCAGCATCAGCACGGTCGCCGCTTCGGATTCCAGCGCGAGGTCGGCCAGCACGTTGCGCATGAGCGGCTGATCGACCAGCCGCGCGCCGAACGCGCGGCGATGGCGCGCATGGTGCGCCGCCTGCGCGAATGCTTGGCGCATCAACGACGCGCTGCCCGCGACGCAGTCCAGCCGCGTGTGGTTGACCATCTCGATGATCGTCGCGACGCCGCGGCCTTCGTCGCCGATGCGCAGCGCGAGCGCCTCGTCGAGCTCGATCTCGCTCGACGCGTTGGAACGGTTGCCGAGCTTGTCTTTCAAACGCTGAATGCGAAATGCGTTGCGCGTGCCGTCCGGCAGCACGCGCGGGAGGAAGAAGCACGTGAGCCCGTCGGGCGCTTGAGCGAGCACCAGAAACGCGTCTGACATCGGCGCGGAGCAGAACCACTTGTGGCCCGTCAGCGCGTACGTGTCGCCGTCGAACGGTTCCGCGCGCGTCGTGTTGGCGCGCACGTCGGAACCGCCTTGCTTCTCGGTCATCGCCATGCCGCACAGCGCGCCGCGCTTCTCGCGCAGCGGCCGCAAGCCGGGCTCGTATTCGGTCGACGTCAGCGCCGGCTCGAACAGCGCCGCGAGATCGGCGCGCCGCCGCAGCACCGGCACCGACGCATACGTCATCGAGATCGGGCAGCCGTGGCCGGCCTCGACCTGCGACCACACGTAGAACCGGGCGTAGCGCGACACGTGCGCGCCGTCGCGCGGCTCGCGCCAGGGCGCGCCGTGCAGTCCGTGCGAGACCGCGACCTCCATGAGCCGGTGCCAGCTCGGGTGGAACGCCACCTCGTCGATGCGGTTGCCGAAGCGGTCGTGCGTGCGCAGCTCGGGCTCGAAGCGATTCGCCTCGAAGCCCCACGCGATCGCCTCTTCCGAACCGGCCAGCGTCCCGAGCGCGTGCAGGCCGTCATCGTCCCAGCCCGCGCCCTCGCGCCGCACGCCCTCCAGCAGCGCGGCATCTCGCGCGGCCACGTCGTACCCGGCCAGCGGCGGCGGCTGGTTCGTCACCTCGTGCGTGGTTCGGTTCGGGCGGTCGATCGTGTCCATCGGGAGCCTCCGCCCGCACCGTTCGCGCCGCCCGGTGCTCCGACCGCCCGGGTATCCCGGCATGCGGCGCGAAGGCAGCGGCGAATCGTTCGTCTCCACGAGGTAGCCGATGAAGTCTCTCCATCTCGCCGGCGCCGCCGCATTATGCGCCGCGCTGCTGTTCACCGGGTGCACAAAGAAAACGACCGACCAAACCACGTCCGGGTCGTCGACGACGGACACGACCACGCAAGCCGCCGCCCCGACGCCCGCGGCGGGTGGCGCCGCGACGACGGCGTCGTCCGCACCGGTCGTCACCGCGACCGCGGCTGCCGGCGGTACGTCGGTCAGCAGCTCTTCCGGCAACGGGGCGTCGGACGGCTACATCGACATCCCGGTGTATCCCGGCGCGACGGAAGGCACGGATCAGGCGTTATCGGCGTCCGGCAACGGCACGTCGGTGACGATGCACGTCTACACGACGAAGGACGACGCGAGAAAAGTCTCCGAGTGGTACAAGTCGCACCTTCCGGCGAGCTGGAAGAACAGCATCATCACGATGGGCGGCAAGACCGGCGGCACGTTCGTCGACGAACACGCGGACGGCGACCAGTCGGTGATCGTCGCGAACATGGACGAAACCACGACGCGCATCCAGCTCACGACCAAACACGGCAAGTAGACCGGCTCCGTCAGCCGCCCTGCACCACGACGCGGCGCTGCGCCGCGCGCCATACGAGCGCGGACAGCGCCGCGAACGCCGCGGCCCAACCGACCTGCGAGGCCATCGCTGCGACATAACCCGACGGCGGAATCTTTCCGAGGTAGATCAGCAGCGGCGTCGAGTAGATCGCCGCGAACGGCAGCGCGAGCACGATCCGCTGCAACACGCCGGGGAAGAAGATCAGCGGCACGATCTGACCGCTGAGCAGGTCGCTGACCCAGCGCACCACGAGCTGCACCGCGAACGTCTCGAGCGTCCAGAACGCGACGCAGTTCATCAAGAAGTTCAGCATGAAGTTGACGAGGTAGCCGAGCAGGAAGCTCAGCGCGAACGCCGCGAGGACGTGCGCGGGCGGCACGTCGATGCGCACGATGAACAGCGACAGCAGCAGCGCCGGCACGATCAGCACGGCGTGCAGCAGCGTCATGCCGACGCCGTCGCTGAAGAAGTACAGCGGGAGGCTGATCGGCTTCATCAGGTCGGTCGCGATCGTGCCTTCGCGGATCTTCTCGCGGATCGCGCGCGTCCCGTCGATCTCCAGCACCAGCGACATCAGCAGCGCGACGCACGTGTAGGTCAGGACCGCGTGGAGCGGGACGCCGGCCGGCGCGGCGTTCTGCGCGTAGAGCGCCACCCAGACCATCTTCATCAGATAGAGGCGCACGATGAGCGACCCCACGTTGGTGAAGACTTCCATGCGGTAGGTCGCTTCGCGCGAGAACGCCTTCGCCGCGAAGGCGGCGTACGGCGCGAGGAGCTCGCCGAGGGAACGCCGCGGGTGCTCGAATCGTATTACGGACATGCTAGCAGCCGCCGTGCTCCTCGCGCTTGCCAGCGCGACGTTTCAGCCCGTCACCGCCGCGACCACCGCGCAGCCGCCCCAGGTGTTCGTACGCGACGCCAGCGCGCAAGCGCAGACCGGCGACAACCCGCACGACTACGGGATCCGCCCGCCCGGCGACAACGACTCCGACGCCGCGATGCTCTACAACGCGCGCGCCGAGTCCATCCATACCGGGCTCGGCAGTTGGCGGACCGCCCTGGGCACGGCGACGTTCGAGCCGGGTCCGCGGACGACGAAGGTCCACACGACGTTCCAGCGCCTGATCCCGAACGGGCACTACAGCCTGTTCGTGCGGCAGCTCGCGGGCCGCACCGGCGCGGTGTTCACGCCGCTCGACCTGATTGGCGCGGAGAACAACTTCATCGCCGACGGCCAAGGCACCGCGGACGTCACCGTGAACTCGCCGCTGGACATGCGGTCCGGCTCGCAGCTCGTGCTCGTGTACCATAGCGACGGCGCGGATCATCAATCGTCGATCGGCGTGCTGGGGACCAACGCGCACCCGCAGCTCATCACGCGGGTGCCGTAGAGGCTTCGCCCGCGGGCGAAGCTGGTTCGGGCGAACCCTCCGCTGCGTTGTAGCCTTCGAGGTAGATGCGGCGAATGATCGACTCCAGCTCGGGCTCCTCGATCGAGAGGTCGCGCACGCAGTAGGCGTCCGCGACCCGGCGGATCACCACTTCGGCCGACACTGTGCGGCGGTCGAAACGCAGGCGCACGACGTCGCCCTCGCGTGATTCCAGCTCGGCGCCTTCCACGTGGACCTCCGGCGTCGGCTCCGCGAACGTCACCACGAGCGTGCGGTGCGTGCCGTAGCGGTCGCGCAGCGCGTCGATCTCGCCGTCGTACACCAGCGTGCCGCGGTCGATCAGCACGATGCGCCGGCAGAGCCGCTCGACGTCGGCGAGGTCGTGCGTCGTGAGGATGAACGTCGTGCCGCGCTCGCGGTTCACGCGTCCGATGAACTCGCGGATCGCCTCCTTCGCGACGACGTCGAGCCCGATCGTCGGCTCGTCGAGAAACACGACGGGCGGATCGTGCAGCATCGCCGCCGCGAAGTCGCCGCGCATCCGCTGGCCGAGCGAGAGCTGGCGCACCGGCGTGCGCAGGAACGGTGCCATGTCGAGCGTCTCGGTGAAGTGGTCGAGGTTGGCGCGATAGCGCGCCGCCGGGATGCCGTAGATCGCGCGCAGCAGCTCGAACGACTCGACGAGCGGCAGATCCCAGTATAACTGCGACCGCTGCCCGAACACGACGCCGATGTTGCGCGCGTTTTTCTGCCGCTGCTCGTAGGGGACGAGCCCCGCGACGCGCACGTTGCCAGACGTGGGGACGAGGATGCCGGTGAGCATCTTGATCGTCGTCGACTTGCCCGCGCCGTTGGGCCCGATGTAGCCGACCAGCTCGCCCTCGTCGAGCGCCATTGTGATGCCTTCGACCGCGACCTTGTCCTCATAGTCGCGCGAGAACAGCGTGCGTAGCGTGCCCGCCACCCCGGGCCGCCGAACGAGCGACCTGAACACCTTGCGCAGCTCGCGCGTCTCGATGATCGGCATCAACGCGGTCTTCGCCGCGGGTCCGTAGAGCCCGTCCCGTGAACGCAAGCGCTCGGAGCCGTGACGATGCCGAAAAAGAAGCCGAAGAAAAAGACGAAGGACGACACGCCTCCGGCGCTCGGACGCTTGGGCGCGGAGCAATGGATCGCCGTGCGGCAGAAGAGCGGCGCGGGACCGATGGAGCCCAAACCGCGCCGCGGCACGCGCACGGCGCGCGAGCGCGAGGCGATCGAGCGTGAGGCCGGCGGCGGCCTGGAGAAGGACGTCTGACGCCCGTACCCGAGGCGCTCGCGCAGGCGCTCCGTTTCGCGGCGTTCGTCGTCGTGCAAGCGCCCGCGGGCTACGGCAAGACGACGAGCGTACACGCGGCGCTCGACGGAGCCTTGGATGTCGCGTGGTACGACGCGCAGCCGTGGGAAGCGAACGCGTTCGCGGCGGCGCTGCTCGCGCGCGTGCGCACGGTGCGGCCCGATGTCGGGCGGCTCACGCTCGCGCTCGCCGAGCAGCACGCCGATCCCGAGCGGCTGGGCGCGGCATTCGCCGAAGAGCTGACGCACGTCGACGCGCCGCTGCGCATCGTGGTCGACGACGCGCACGTGCTGGGCGCATCGTTTGCCGCGTTCGCGCGCAGCGTCGCGCGCCGGCTGCCGCATGCGGTGCGGCTGGTGCTGCTCGCGCGCGTGCCGCTCGACGTCGGCTTGCCGGAGGCGGTCGCCGCGGGACGCGGCGCGCTGATCGACGCGAACGCGCTGCGCTTCGACGTACCGCGGACGCACGCGCTCGCGCGCTCGCTCGGCGTCGCGCTGGACGACGCGCGCGCGAACGCGCTGCTGCGCCGCACCGAAGGCTGGCCGATCGCCGTCGCGCTGGCGCTGCGCGCGCCGGAGGCGTCCGACGTGCTGCTCGACGAGCTCGTCACGCACCGTCTCGACGCGCTCGACGCGGCGGATCGCGCGCTGCTCGAAGCGATCGTCGCGTACGAGACGGTGGAGCCCGAGGTCGTCGCACCCGGCGACGCCGCGTTCGCGATGCGCCTCGCCGCGCAAGCCGAGGACGCGACGCTCGTCGCGCGGCTGCGCACCGGTTTCCGCGTTCATCCGCTGGTGCGCGAAGCGCTGACGCGCCGCGTCGGCGAACGCGCGCTCGCCGCGCAGCACGCCGCTGCCGCGGACGCGTACGCGCGCGCAGGCCGGCTGCGTCCGGCGCTGTTCCATCTCGACCGCGCGCACGACGGCGGCGCCGACGCCGCGTTCTTGCGCGTGCACGCGCCCGCAGCGCTCGCGTCCGGCCTCGTCGACGGCGTGCGCAGCGCACTCGCTCGCGTGCGCGCGGCGCGCGCCGACGAACCGGCGCTGATCTGTCTGGTCGAAGGGCTTTTGGCGAAAGCGCGCGGCGACGACGGCCGCGCATCGTTCGCCGAAGCGGCGCGCGAAGCGGACGCCCGCGACGACGCGGCGCTTGCGTTCGAGGCGCGGCTGCAAGGCGTCGAAGGCGATCTCGCGCGCAGCGAGCCGGTCGCGCTCGAGCGCATCGACGACCTGCTCGCGCGCGCTCCCGCGCACGGCCCCGCGGCGCTCGGGAAAGCGATCGTGCGCGCCGGCTGGGCCGACGCGCTCGGCGGACGGTTCGCACACGCGCTCGCGCGGCTCGACGCGCTCGTCGACGGCGGGAACCCCACCGTGCTCGCCGACGTCGCGCCGCTCGCCGCGTACGCGCACCTGGCGCTGGGCGATTTCGAGGAAGCGGAGCACCACGCCACCACGCTGATCGAGATTTGGTCGGGCAGCGACGACCTCGTGCGCTATTTCGGCGCGCTAGTGTGGGCGGCGCGCTTCGCGCTGCTGCGCGGCGAGACGACCGCGGCGTACGAGCTCGCGCGCGAAGCCGAGCGCATCGCGCGGCCGTTCGCGCTGCGCGCGCAGGCCGCATCGCTGCACGCCGCGCTCGCCGAGGCGTCGCTGCACGTCGGCGACACCGCGCTGGCGCGACGCGAGGCGCGCGCGGCGCTGCGCTCCGCCGACGCGGCGTGGTACGCGCGCGACGCGCAGCGCATCCGAACGCTCGCGTCGCGCATCCTCGCGCGCGCCGACGCGCTCGACGGCGATCTCCTTGCGGCGCTCGCCGCAAGCGGCGACGACGATCCGCTGGCGCGCGCCGACGCGGCGACGTTCGCCGCGCTCGCGAACGCGAGCGATGCGCCGGCCCGCCGCGACCGTGCGCGCACGGCGCTCGCGTCCGCGACGCCGGTCGACGGCGCCGACGCGGTCGCGCTGTGGGCGGCGGCGGAGACGCTCGATCTCATCGACGCGCTCGCGGGACGCGACGTCGAGACGCCGCTGCGCAGCGCACCGTTCGACGGCCTGATCGCGCGCCGCGCCGAGCCGCTCCGGCTCGCGGCGCTCGGCGCGGAACTGCGCGGCATCGCGCGGGGTGCGAAGGACGCCGCCGGCTACGACGCGGCGTTCGCGCGCGCGACGCGCGGCGGCCCGCGCTTCGAGACGCACGTCGCCGCGCGCCTGGCGGCGCCGTACCTGCGCGGCCGGGACGCCGCACCCAAAGCGGACGCGCAGCTCGAGCCGCTGACGGCACGCGAGCGCGAGATCCTCGAGCTCCTGGCCGCCGGGCTCACCAACCGCGAGATCGCTCAGCGCCTGGTGGTGTCGGCGCGCACCGTCGAGACGCACGTGGCCCGCGTGACCGGCAAGCTCGGGGTCAACTCGCGCGCCCGCGCCGTCGCCCGAGCGGTCGCATTGGGGATCGTCGCGCCGCCCGCCGCGGCGATCTGAGGCCGGCCGCAAGGCGGCGAGGGGAATCCTCGGCGCCGCGCGAGAGTACCACACCCTGTGATCCGGCGCCGCGCGAAAACCCCGATCTTCCTGACGGTTGCCGCGCTCGGCGTCGTGTTCGGCGACATCGGAACCAGCCCGCTCTACACGCTCAAGCTGTGCCTCGGCTTGGCCGGTTCCAAGGGCGGCCTCGCCGACGTGCTCGGGATCTGCTCGCTCTTGTTCTGGGCGCTCGTGGTCGTGGTGTGCATCAAGTACGCGACGTTCATCACGCGCGTCGACCACGAAGGCGAAGGCGGCATCCTCGCGCTGCTCGCCCTCGCCACCGGCGGCCGACTACAAGGTGCGATGATCCGCGGCAGCGTCCTGACGGTCATCGTGATCATCGGCTCGTCGACGATGATCGGCGACGGCCTCATCACGCCGGCGATCTCGGTGCTCTCCGCAATCGAGGGGCTCGCGATCGCCTCGACGGCGTTCGAGCCGTTCGTCGTGCCGATCTCGCTCGTCGTGATCCTGCTGCTGTTCGCGCTGCAGCGCAACGGCACCGAACGCGTGGGCTCGCTCTTCGGGCCCGTGATGCTGATCTGGTTCGTCACGATCGGCGCGCTCGGCACGATGGCGGTCGTGCATCACCCCGAAGTGGTGCACGCGCTCGACCCGCGCTACGCGATGCACTTCGCCACGCACAACGGGTTCGTGGGCTTCACCATCCTGGGCGGCGTGGTGCTCGCGGTGACCGGCGTCGAAGCGATGTACGCCGACCTGTCGCACTTCGGCCGCGGTCCGATCGTGACGGGCTGGTACATGCTGGTGTTTCCGGCGCTCGTGCTCAACTACTTCGGCCAGGGCGCGAACCTGCTGGCCGATCCGCGCAGCATTGCGAACCCGTTCTACTCGCTCGCGCCGTCCTGGGCGCTGATCCCGATGGTGATCCTCGCGACGCTCGCGACCGTCATCGCGTCGCAAGCGCTCATCTCGGGGACGTTCACGCTGATCGAGCAGGCGATCGCGCTCAACCTCGCCCCGCGCGTGCTCGTGCAGCACACGTCGCACCGGTACAAGGGCCAGGTATTCGTGCCGTCGTTCAACCGCTGGCTCGGCATCGGCTGCGCCATCCTGGTGATCGGCTTCCAATCCAGCAACGCGCTCGCCGCGGCATATGGCGTGGCGATCGGCTTCACGATGCTGTGCACGTCGCTGACGTATTTCGTCGTGATCACGAAAGTGCTGCACTGGAACCGCGCCCTTTCGATAGCACTGGTCACCTGCTTCGTGCTCGTCGACGGCAGTCTCGTGCTCGCGTCGCTGCCCAAAGTGCTCCACGGCGGTTGGATCCCGCTCGCGATCGGCGGCACGCTCGTGCTGATGAGCCTGACGTGGCTCGAAGGCCGCCGGTCGCTGACGAAGGCGCTTGCGGAGCAGCAGATCCCGATCGAGACGGTGCTCGAGAAGCTGCCGCCGGGCATGGGCGAGCACGGCACGATGGTGTTCCTCACGCCCGATCCGCGCGGCGTGCCGTTTCTCGCGCGCCACCGCTGGATCCGCGATCGCGCCCAAGAGGAACGTCTCGTCATCTTGAACATCGCGCGCGCACCGACGCCGTATCTGCTGACCGATTTCGACCGCGTGACCGTCGAGCGGCTGTCGCTGCGGCTGGTGCGCGTCATCGCGCGCTTCGGCTACATGGAAGCGCCCGAGATCGGGCCGATCCTGCGCTCGTGTGAAGCGTTCGGCTTGAACTTGGACCGCGACGACACGTCGTTCTTCTACGCCGACCCGAAGATCGAGCCGGCGCCCAGCGGCGGCATGCCGGGCTGGCGCCGCGAGCTGTTCGTCACGCTGCAGCGCAACGCTCGCCCGCTTCCCGACGATCTGCACATTCGCGCCGAGCGGCGCGTGGAGTTGGGCGTCACGGTCCTCATGTGAGCGCAGACGCCCGGACGCGATCTTCGGCACCCGGCCCGCTGCACGAGGCGCGGCTGGCACCGCTCGCGCTCGCGGCGCTCGGCGTCGTGTTCGGCGACATCGGCACCAGCCCGCTGTACGCGTTCAAGCAGTGCTTCACGGCAGGCCGCGGCTTCACGCCGACACCCGAGCACGTGCTGGGCATCTTGTCGCTGATCACGTGGGCGCTGATCCTCGTCGTGTGCGTGAAGTACGCGTCCGTCGTGCTGCGCGCCGACAACGACGGCGAAGGCGGGACCCTCGCGCTCCTCGCGCAACTGCGCCCGACCAGCCGGGTCGGTATTCCGGCGCCGCTCACCGTCGTCACCTACATGCTGTTGTTCGCTGCCGGGATGGTGTTCGGCGACGGCGTGATCACGCCGGCGATCTCGGTGCTCTCCGCGGTGGAAGGGATCGGCGTCGCCGCGCCCGCCGCCGAACGGTTCATCGTACCGCTCACGGCCGGTATCCTCATCGGTTTGTTCCTCGTGCAATCGCGCGGTGCGGGGAAGATCGGCGCCGTGTTCGGGCCGGTGATGGTGCTGTGGTTCGGCGCGCTCGCGCTCGCCGGGGCGTTCGGGATCGCGCACGACCCGCGCGTGCTGGCGGCCTTCAACCCGCTGTACGCGCTGGGGTTCATCGCGCACAACCGCGTCGCCGCGATCCTCGTGCTGGGCGCCGTGGTGCTGTGCGTCACCGGCGTCGAGGCGATGTTCGCCGACCTCGCGCACTTCGGCCGCCGCGCGATCTGGCTCGCGTGGTACGCGGGCGTGTTTCCCGCGCTGCTGCTGAACTACTACGGCCAAGGCGCGCTGACGCTGATCGATCCGAGCGCGCTCAAGAACCCGTTCTACCTGCTGTTTCCGGCGTGGGCGCTCATGCCGATGATCGTGCTCGCGACGGCCGCAACGGTAATCGCGTCGCAAGCGCTCATCACCGGCGCGTTCTCGCTGACGCAGCAGGCGGTGCAGCTCGGTTACCTGCCGCGCCTGACGGTGGTGCACACGTCGCGCAGCGTCGAGGGCCAGATCTACATGCCGTTCGTGAACGTGATGCTCGCGGTCGCGTGCCTCGCGCTCGTGCTCGTGTTCCGCAGCGCCGACAAGCTGGGTGCCGCGTACGGCCTCGCGGTGACCATTACGATGCTGGCCGACTCGCTCGTGATCGGCGTGCTGCTGCGGCGGCGGTTCCAATGGCCGCCGGCGTACGTGGTTCCGCTCGTCGCCCTGTTCCTGATCGTCGACGGCGCGTTTCTGATCGGCAACCTGCCGAAGCTGCCGCAGGGCGGGTACGTCCCCGTCGCGATCGCGCTGGTGATCTTCACGCTCTTCACTACGTGGGTCGCCGGCCGGCGACGGCTCGCGATGGCGCTCGCGGCGCTGTCGACGCCGGTCGAAGAATTCGTGCGCAAGGTCAAGGGCGAGCCGGCGTCGACCAGCGGCGGCACCGCGATCTTCCTGACCCCGCATCCGGAGGGCATCCCGTTCATCCTGCGCCATCACTGGCTGCACAAAAGCGTGCTGCGCGAGGAAGTCGTGCTCCTGACGATCATCAACCACCGCCGGCCGTACGTCGATCCGGCGCACCGCGTCACCATCGAGCGGATCGTCCCGCGCCTCACCCGCGTCACCGCGAACTACGGCTTCATGGAGGAGCCGAACGTGAACGAGATCCTATCGCACTGCCGCCCGCAGATCCCCAAGGAGATCGAGCTGGAGGACGCCGACTACTTTCTCTCGCGCCCTCGCATCGTTCCCCGCAACGAACCGGGCCACGGCTTTCCGAAGTGGCGCCGCTGGCTGCTCAGCTACATGATGCGCAACGCAAACCCGCTCACCGACTCGCTGGGCATCCCGCCGGACCGCATCATCGAGTTCGGCGTCGAACTGAAAGTGTGAACGTGATGACGATCGACGTCGTCCTCGACGCGCGCGCGTTGAACGGCGAGTGCCCGACGTGGTCGGCCGCCGAAGGCGTGCTGTACTGGTGCGACACGTTTGCGAACAAGCTGCACCGTTTCGATCCGCGCAGCGGCACCGACGAGGAGTGGACGATGCCGGCGTGGACCGGATCGTTCGCGCTGGGTTCGGGGGATCGCATGCTCGTCGCGCTGCGCACCGGGCTCTTCCGCTTCGACCGGCGCACCGCGCGGCTGGATCCGTTCGCGCCGGCGCCGTTCGACGCGCACCGGTTTTTCTGGAACGACGGCAAGACCGATCCGCGCGGCCGGTTCTGGGTTGGGCCCGCGTGGGCGCCGCTCGACGCGCGCGGCGACGGCCCCAAGGGCGCGCCGTTGTACCGCATCGAGCCCGACGGCGAGCAGATCGCGAAGTCGCCGACCGTGCGCATCTCCAACGGTCTGGCGTGGAGCGCGGACGAGCGCACGATGTACCACGCCGACACGCTAGCGCAAGAGGTCTGGGCGTACGACGTGCTCGATGTCGACGAAGGCGTCATCGGCGAGCGGCGAACGTTCGCGCGCGTCGAAACGCCGCGCGGCGGCCCCGACGGCGCGGCGACCGACACCGACGGCTGCTACTGGAGCGCGGTGTACGCCGCCGGCAAGGTCGTGAGATTCACGCCGGACGGCCGCGTCGAGCGCGAGGTACAGCTGCCGGTGCCGAACGTGACGATGATCGCCTTCGGCGGCGCGGACTTGCGCACCGCATACGTGACGTCGTCGGCGAAAGCGTTCGGCACCCAGCGGCGCAGCGAAGAGCCGCACTGGGGCGCGCTGTTCGCGTTCGAGGCACCGGCGCCCGGCGTTGCGGTGCCGCTGCTCGACGACGCCTATTTCAGCTAGCGCGCGCGAGCAAGTCCGCGACGGGGACCGCGATCATGTTCACGACGTCGGCATCGTCGATGCCGATCTCGAGGGCTTCTGGATGCTCCTCGCTGCCGTTGTGCAAGCTGAGCTCCAAGCGCGGCCATTTCCCGTCGTGGAGCGTGAGCGTCGCCCACGAGCCGCCGCGTTCCCATGTCGTGCTTTGCGGTGTGCCGTCCTTGCGCCGGATCTCGCCGGCCACGCCGGGCCGAATCTCGCGGATGCGCCGGTCGACCTCGGCGACCCGGTTTGCGAACGTCTGCGGCTCCATGCGCGGGGCGTAATACCTCGGGCGCGCAAACTCCTTGCACGCGCGTCACCGGCCCAGCGTGCGAAGCTGTTCGGCATCGAGCTTCGGCGACCACGCCATGTCGTGCGCGAGGTGCCGTATGGCGCCGAACGCGGCGACGAACTCGGGCGGCCACGTGCTCGAGTCGGGCGCTTCGACGCTATAGGTGACACGCGGGAAGACGAAGCGCAGCGTCGCCGACGCCGTGTCGATCGCGCGACTCGGATACCTGCGGTCGAGCCGCTCGACGTGCGACTCGTGCAGCGCGCGCACCACGAGCTGCCACGCGACCGGCGGCGCCCGGTGGCGGGTCGTGCCCGGATACCCCTGCCAACTCATCGTGCCGCCGCCGCGCCGCAGGACGACGTCGTAGACGCCGCACCGTCCGAAACAGCCGTTGCTGACGACCTCGACCGCGGCGAGATCGCGCAACGACGTCAGCGCCTCGATGCGCGGTGCATCCTGCCGCCGTGCGTCGGCCGCGACGGCGTCGTGCAGCGCGGTCGCGAACGAGCGGAGCGCGGCGTGATCGGCACCGTGCCACGCGATGAACGGCGCGACGATGCGACGGCGGCCCTCGATCCAAAACGTCAGCCCGTCGCCGCTTCCGCCTGCCGGGAGATAGCGGATTTCGGTCACGGCCGCCAGCCGCTGCGCGAGCGGCGCGAACGCGATGCGGCCCTTTGTCTCCTCGGCACCGTGCTCGTAAACGTAGCGATCGGACTCGTCGACGGCGATCTGCCAGAAGCCGGACCCGTCCCACTCGACGTTCGAAACGACGATTCGATGCAGCGGCCCGAGCTCCAACTGGTGCCATGTGACGATCCCGGCAACGGCGAGCAGCAGGACGGCGACGAGGACGCCGATGCGCACGCGCACGGCCGTGCGTCGGTTCGGCCGCCGCGAAGGTTCAGCCCGTCGCTGCGACCGAACGTCGTGGCGGTGGAGCGGTTCGGCTCGTGATCGTCACCGTCTCGCGCGCGTACGGCGCCTCGGCGCTCGCGGTGTCGCGCGCCGTCGCGGAACGGCTCGGCTACCGGCTGGTCGACGAGCAGCTGCCGGTCGTGGCGGCGTGGCGGTTGGGAACCTCGGCCGACGTGGTGCAGACGGCCACCGAGCGGCCACGGGGCTTTGGCGAGCGCGTTTTGGAACAGCTCGGCGGCGGCGTGCCCGAAGCGTCGCAGCCGCCGGCGAGCGACGACTCGCCCGCCGAGATGCGGCGCGCGATCGAGGAAGCGGTGCGCGAGGAAGCGGCCGCGGGCAACGCCGTGATCGTCGGCCGCATGGGCGGCACGATCCTCGGCGCGCGGCCCGACGTGCTGCGCGTGTTCGTCAAGGCGCCGCTCGACTGGCGCGCGGCGCACGTCGCGGAATCGCTCGGCGTCGACGACGCCGCCGCTCGCGCGGAGATCGGGCGTATCGACGAGGCGCGCCGCACGTATGCGCGCGAAGGGTATCGCGTGACCTGGGGCGATCCGCGCAACTACGATCTCGTCGTCGACACGTCGAAGTTCGAGATCGCCGGCAGCGCCGACGTGATCGTCGCGGCGGTGCACGCCGCGGGCGGGTGAGCGCCGAACCGCGGATCCCCGATCGCCGTTCCGGCTTCTTCGGCCCGTTCCGCTTCCACGATTTCCGCTTGCTGTGGAGCGGGCTGCTCGTCGCGAACCTCGGGACGTGGATGCAGTTCACAGCGCTGGGCTACTACGTCGCGTCGATGGCGCCCAACGCGCGCGTCGGCTCGCTCGACATCGGACTGCTCGGCGCGGCGCGTGCGGTGCCGGTGCTGATCCTGTCACCGCTCGCGGGCGTCGTTGCCGACCGTTATCCGCGCCGCGTCGTCTTGTTCGTCACGAACGGTTGCACGTCGGCGCTGTCGTTCGTGCTGTTTGCGCTCGTCGCGACGGACCACGCGCCGCTGTGGACGCTGATGATCACCAGCGGCCTGCAGGCGGCGACGCAATCGTTCGACGCGCCGGCGCGGCAGAGCTGGGTGCCGCTGATGGTGCCGCGCGAATACATCGGCGGCGCGATCGGGCTGAACTCGGTCGCATTCAACGCGCCGAGCGTCGCCGGCCCGCCGCTCGCGGGCTTGCTGATCGCGGCGATCGGCGTCGCGCCGTGCTTCCTCGTCAACGCGCTGAGCACGCTGGCGGTCGTCGTCGCGCTGATCTTCATGCGCCCCGCGCCGCCGTCGAGCACGCGGCGCGGTAACGTATTCGGCGCCATCCTCGAAGGCGTGCGCTACTTGATGCGCCATCCGGTGCTGCGCTGGGTCGTGCTGCTGATGATCGTCACGTCGCTGACCTACCGCCCGTACAACTTCATCCTGCCGGCGTACGCCGTGCACGTGATCCACACCGACGCCAAAGGCTTGGGCTGGCTGATGGCGGCCAGCGGCTTGGGTGCCATCGCCGGCGCTTTCTTCACCGCCGCCACCGGCGGTGACCGCCGCGGCAGCATCTGGCTGTTCTCGGTGATCGTGGGCGCGGTCGGTGTCGCCGCGCTCGGGCTGACCGATAACTTCGCGCTCGCGGCCACCGTGCTGGTGGTGGTCGGGCTCGCGACGATGAGCTTCATCGGGTCGTCCAACATCCTGTTGCAGACGCTGGCGCCCGACGACATGCGCGGTCGCGCGATCTCGGTCTATTCGATGATCATCCTGGGGCTCGTCCCGCTGGGCTCGCTGATCGTCGGCGCGCTCGCGACGTGGCTGGAGCTGCGCTGGACGTTCGTGCTGGGCGGCGCGATCTCGGTGGTGTTCGCGCTGTGGATCGCGCTGACGCAGCGCGACGTGCGTGAAGCATGACAGGCGTCTTTCTCACGGTGCTGCTCGCTGCGATCGTCGCGCTCACGCTGGTCGCGAAGAAGCTGCGCGTGCCGTACCCGATCGTGTTCGTAGTGGGCGGCCTCGTGCTCGCGCTGATTCCGGGCGTGCCGACCGTCACGCTCGCGCCGGAGACCGTGTTCCTGCTGTTCCTTCCGGCGCTGATCTTTGGCGACGGCTGGACGACGGACTATCACGCGTTCAAGCGCTTCTACCAGCCGATCTTCATGCTGGCGATCGGGCTCGTCGCGTTCACCTCCATCGTCGTCGCGTACGTCGCGCACTGGATGATGGGCTTTCCGCTCGCGCTGGGCTTCGTGCTCGGTGCGATCCTTTCGCCGACCGACGCGGTGGCCACCGACGCGATCGCCGAAGACGTAGGCTTGCCGCGCACGCTGCTCACCATCATCAGCGGCGAGAGCCTCGTGAACGACGCGACGGGCCTGGTGATCTACCGTTTCGCGGTGATCGCCGTCGCGACCGGAGCGTTCTCGCTGCTCGCCGCGACGCTGACGTTCGTGTACGTCGTCGTCGCCGGCGTGGCGGTCGGCCTCGCGATCGGCTGGCTGATCACGAAGATCTCGATCGCGATTCGTCGCGCGGGGCTTTCCGACGAGCTGATCGCGGTGTCGATGTCGCTCGTCACGCCGTTCGCGCTGTACGTCCCCGCCGAGGCGATCCACGCATCGGGCGTCCTCGCCGCGATGAGCGGCGGCATCTACATGAGCCGCAAGTCGACGCAGATCTTCGACCCCGACGGGCGCATCGCCGCAGCATCGGTGTGGAACCTGCTCTTCTTCGTGTTCAACGGCGCGGCGTTCGTGCTGATCGGGCTGCAGCTGCGCAGCATCGTGCACGGTCTGGCAGGCTATTCGCTCGCGACGCTGATCGGCTGGTCGCTCGTGATCGCGCTCGTCGTGATCGTGGTGCGCTACGTGTGGATGTTTCCCGCCGCGTACGGCCGGCGCCGGCTGTTCCCGAAGATCCGCGAGCGCGAAGGGCCCGATCCGCCGTGGCAGTGGATCTTCGTTTTGAGCACGGCGGGGATGCGCGGCATCGTGTCGCTGGCGGCGGCGCTCGCGCTGCCGGTCACCGTCGCCGGCGGCGCGCCGTTCCCGCAGCGCGATCTGATCCTGTTCGTGACGTTCGTCGTCATTCTCGTCACGCTCGTCGGTGAAGGGCTTGCGATGCCGTGGCTGATCCGGCGCTGGGACATCCGTGACGCCGGCGACGACGGCAAAGCCCTCGCGGTGGTGCGCGTGCGCATCGCCGAAGCGGTGCGCGACCACTTGCGCACGCTCGAGGCCTCGTTCTCGACGACGGCCGAGTGGGAAGTCGTGGGCCGGCTGCACGCCGACTACGAGCAGCGCATGGCGCACTTCGGAGCGCACGCGGAGGGCGTCGAGCCGCTCGACGACGCGCTGCAGCACGACATCGAGCGCCGCCTGCGCCGCGAAGCCTACGATGCGGAGCGCCGCACGCTGCTGGCGCTCCGGCGCAGCGGCGACATCACCGCCGACGTGTACCGGAACCTGGAATGGGATTTGGATCTCGCGGAGTCACGCCTGGAGTAGCGCGCTGAACCGGAACGCGCCGGGCCTCGACGAAGAGTCGATGATGATCCAGAAGCGACTCGTCGTCTTGGCCTTGGTCCTGCTCCCGCTCGCCGCGAGCGCGCAGGCACCGATGGCGCCGCCGTTCCGGGTGCCGGGGACGGCCGGCGGCATCACCGTCTCGAGTTACGGCTCGGTCAGCTTCGCGGTGAACGCCGTGCGGTTCACGGCGCAGGCCCACGGTCTCCCCGACGATGCGGGCGTGCTCGCCGCCATGCGCGCCGCCGGTATCGAAGACCCGGTGATCGGCCCGGCCGGCCCGCAGATCTCCAGCGGTAACCAAGCGGTGCTGCGCGGAACGATCCGCGGCGTCACGCGCGCGAAGCTCGATCGCATGGGCGAAGCCGCGGCGAGCTATGTGCGCGCGCATCCGGGATCGGCGCTCGACAATGTGATGTTCAGCCCGGTGCTCGCCGACTGCGCGACCTCGGAGCAGACGGCGCGCGCCGCGGCGATGGCGGACGCACGCCGCAAAGCGGATGCGCTCGCGGCGCTGGCCGGCGTGACCATCGACGGCGTGGCGGCAGTCAACGAAAGCGGCGGCTGCCCGATCGGCACGGATCGCAGCCGCTTCGGCGGCCAAACCGAATTCGACCTGGGAACGCTCACGTCCACGATCGCGCTCTTCGAGAACGTGACGTTCGCGATCTCGCCCGGAACAGCGTCGACGCGCCGCCGCACGCTCTGATCGCGTGAGGTCCCTGGTACGGCTCGGGCCGCTCGACCGCGCGTCGTACGCGATCGCCGGGCTCGCGCTGAGCGGCGTGAAGCTGACAATCGACCGGCTCGTTTCGGAGACCGTGTTTCACCGCTCGTGGTCGCCGTCGGTCTATCTGGTGCCGCTCGGCCGCGGCAGCCGAGTGGATGCGCTCGCCGGCGCGGACCGCGGATACGTCGCCGCGCTCGTCGCGCTCGCGCTTCCGTTCGTCGCGCTCGGCACGTGGCTCACGCTGCGGCGCCTCCGCTCCGCGGGCTGGTCGCCGTGGTTCGTGCTGCTGTTCTTCGTGCCGCTGGTGAACCTCGCGTTTTTCGCTGCGCTCTGCGTGGCGCCGCCGCGGGCGCAGCAGAACGCGAGCGCGCGCGACGGTACGATTCGAACCTGGCAACGCTGGTTGCCGTCGTCGCATCTCGGCGCCGCGCTCGTCGCGGCGCTCGCGACGGGGCTCGCCGCGACGGCGTTCGTCGCGTTCGCGACGCGCGCGCTCGCGGACTACGGCTGGGGCATGTTCGTCGCGCTGCCGTTCGCGCAAGGTCTGTTCGCGGTGTGGCTCGTGGGCGCGCGCGCCGGCCGCGTGCCCGGAATTGCCGGCGCCGTCGGCGTCGCGCTCGCCTCGGTTGCGGTCACGGCGGGACTGCTCGTGGCGTTCGCGTTCGAAGGGGTGGTGTGCCTCGCGCTCGCCGCGCCGCTCGCCGTGCCGCTCGCCGCGTTCGGCGGGCTCGCCGGCCGCGCGATCTTGACGTTGCCGCACCGGCGCGCCGCCGCGCTCGTCGCGGGTCTGGTGTCGATGCCGATCGCGTTCTTGGGCGCGATGCCGTCGCCTACGCGCGACGCGCCGCGCTACGCCGTCGTGTCGAGCGTGATCGTCGATGCGCCGCCCGAGCGCGTTTGGCCGCACGTCATCGCGTTCGCACCGCTCGCTCCGCCCGCGGAGCTGGCGTTTCGGATGGGCATCGCGTATCCGATGCGCGCGCACATCGACGGCAGCGGCCGTGGCGCGATCCGCTACTGCGAGTTCTCCACCGGTACGTTCGTCGAGCCGATCACCGCGTGGGAACCGGCGCGCCGGCTCGCGTTCGGCGTCGCGCGCAACCCGCCGCCGATGCGCGAGCTTTCACCCTGGGGCGCGATCGACGCGCCGCACCTCACGCACTTTCTCGTGGCGGACGCCGGAGAATTCCGCCTCGACCCGCTCCCCGGCGGGCGCACCGAGCTGGTCGGCACGACGTGGTATCGCCACCATCTGTATCCCGCCGCCTACTGGCGCTGGTGGTCGGACGCGATCATTCATCGCATCCACCTGCGGGTGCTCGAGCACGTCGCGCGGTTGAGCACGGCCGCGCCGTGAACGTCGACGCCGCCGCCGCGTATGCAGAGCGGCACGCGCTCCACGCGCTCGTCGTGCAGCGCGGCGGCGAGATCGTGTTCGAACGCTACGCCGGCGGCTACGACGCGGACAAACCGCACGCGCTCTACAGCGGGACGAAAAGCTTTTGGGGCGTGCTCGCGGTCGCGGCGCAGCACGACGGCCTGCTCGACGTCGACGAGCCGGTGTCGCACACGCTCGCGGATTGGGCCGGCGGTGCGAAATCGCGCGTGCGCTTGCGCGATCTGCTGCAGCTCACCAGCGGCATCGGCTTCGGCGGGCTCGGGACTGCCGTACCGTCGTTCGACAACGCCGCCGCCGTCGAGCTGAAAAACGAACCACGCGCAACGTTTACCTACGGCGGCATCCCGCTGCAAGTGTTCGGCGCCGTGCTCGCGCGCAAGCTCGCGCCGCGCGGCCTGTCGCCCAACGCGTACCTGCACGAACGCATCCTCGACCCGATCGGCTTGCACGTCGGTTCGTGGCGAACGCTCAAGGACGGAACGATGCCGCTGCCGACCGGTGCGTTCGTCACCGCGCGCGAGTGGCGCAAGTTCGGCCTGCTCGTGCGCGACGGCGGCACCTGGCAGAAGAAGACGATCGTACCGCGCGCGTCGCTCGCGCGCTGTTTCGCGGGTTCGGAGGCGAACCCGCGCTACGGTTTGGGCTGGTGGCTGAGCCCGCTTTCGAAGCACCCGGACGTGGTGTACGCCAGCGGTGCGGGCGGACAAGCGATGTACGTCGTCCCGTCCGCCGATGCCGTGGTCGTGAAGTTCGGCGGCTCCGCGTCGTACAAGCACGACGCGTTTCTCAAACGCCTCTTGGATTGAGCGGCGCTAGACCGCCTTCTCGTCCCCGGCCGGAAACTCCGGGGCTTGCGACACGTACGTGTCCCACGGCGCCGTCTTTGTGACGGTCGTGCCGCGCGTCAGCGCGTCGGTCACCCGATCCAGCGACGACAGGAGCTGCGCGTACGCGTCCTGGCCGAGCACGTCGAGCACGTACCGCTCGATCGCATACGCGTGGGAGCGCGCGTCGTTGAGCAGCCGCGTGCCCTTGGCGGTGAGCCGCAGCGAGAGCGCGCGTCCGCCGCCGGCGGCCGGCGCGCGCGTGAGCATCTTCGCGGATTGCAAGCGCGCGACGATCGTGATCATCGCCTGCGGCGAGACGTAGCTCATGCGTGCGAGCTCGGCGCTCGAGATGTCGGCGTTCTCTTCGATCGCGGCAAGCGCCAGGAACTGCGGGATCGTGATCCCGATGCGGTTGAACTCGGTCTCGAGCGCGCCGCGCGATGTTGCTTGCGCGTACTTCAGCTTCGAGAGCAGGTGCTCGCACACGCTCAGCTCTTCGAGGCGGCGCAGGATGTCGGGCGAGTCGGCCATGGCCGCTGGTTCCCCAGCGGCCAGGCCGTCCTTGCTGAACTCGTCCGGTGGGCGCGGCCCGGCGATCAGGCCGGTTGCCAGGTGGACCCGTCGCTGAAGGTCACCGACTCGACCGCGCACTGCGCGCTGTCCGCGCCGTACGTGCTCGAGCTCGCGAGCGACGTGAAATCCTGGACGATCGGCGCGCCGGTCGAGAACGTTCCGGCGTCGTCGACGATCTGCGTGCGGCCCGCGTAGCGCACCGCGAAGCGGACGTTGGTGGCCGTGAGCGGAGCCTGGTTGACGAACGAGATCCGCAGCGTGCCGCCTTGGAACGACGCGGACTCGGGGATCCCGGTCGCAGACGACGGCAGCCACTGGCTGGAGTAGTCGCACGAGACGACGGTGACCGGGGCGTCCGGCGCGGCGATCGGCGAGGCGCCGAGGCTGAGAACGCCGGCCAACCCGGCGGCAAGAGAGGTGGTGAGGATCGGCATGGCTTTTCGGTATTTCCTTGAGGCGAGGTAGTTGAGGACTTTATATCAATACCATGATATAAAGTCAAGGGGGTCTACCCATGGCCATGAAAAAAGCGCCGCGAGTGGATGCTCGCGGCGCCTTCGGTCCCCGAGGGGTGGTGGGTTCTTTACGCCGCGGCTTTGCGGCGGCGCGTCTTGCGACGAGCGGTCTTGCGGACGGCTTTACGCGCGCCCGCCTTCTTCTTGCGGCCCGCGGCTTTCTTACGCCCGCCGGCCTTCTTACGGCCCGCAGCCTTCTTGCGGCCACCGGCCTTCTTACGGCCCGCGGCTTTCTTACGGCCACCGGCCTTCTTCTTGCGACCCGCGGCCTTCTTGCGCGGGGCGGCCTTCTTGCGCGTGGTCTTCTTGCGCGCTGCGGTCTTACGCGCTCCGGTTTTCTTGGCTTTACGCGTTGATTTCTTGCGCGTGGTCTTTCGACCCGACGCGGCCTTTCGTGCGGCCATGCGGTAGTACTACCGTTCCTTTCGACGTCCGCGGTACCCGACGGACGCGCGGCGATCCGGCGGGGCGACCGCCGGCTAATTGCCTTCCTTATACCACCAATGCACCTTTGCGCGCAAGTTTTTGTCGCGTTGCAAGAGGAAACGCGCGCGACGTCGTCGGGAAACGCGCGCGGAAGCGGTCGCTGCGAAGGAACCTTCTACCACGCCGCGCAAGCCGCCGAGCATGATCAGACGTGTGTCGTCGACCGCGTGCGCTTTGGTGTGTGCCGCGCTCGTCTTCGCGCCGTTGTCAGCACGTGCTGACGTGTCCGAGGCGAACGCGCTCAGCGCCGGTCTCCTCGCACCCGCCAACGCGTCGCTCCAGCGCGCGCTTCGAGATATCAAGGAGAATCAGGCTGCCGCGAATGCCGCGAAGGACGTCGCGCAAGCGAATCCGCCCGGCACGCCGCAGGCGCCGCTTCACCGTCCCAGCTTGCCGCAAGGCTTCACGTATAATCTGGACGTCTCGTTCGCGTATCCGCTGAGCAACGTCGGCTTCAACGCCGGCGATCCCGGCGGGATGGACGCTGGCTTCGGCTACGCGTTCGACCGCACGCACCGGCTGCAAGTCGGGTACTACGAGATCCAGCAAGTCCCGATCAACTTCAGCAACCAGAACGTTCCGTTCTATCTGCAAGGCTTCACCGGACCCGGTTCCAACCTGCCCGGCGCGTCGCTGGGCACCGTGAACACGGGCGTCGTCGACGCGACGACGAAAGACAAGATCCTCCAAGTCGGGCTGCAGAATCTGTTCGTGCTCGGCGGTAAGCTTCCGATCGTGATCACGCCGACGTACTTGTCGCACACGGCGACGGTCGGCGGTCACTCCGACGTGCAGCTCATCGAGTACAACGGGTTCCCGACGACGGTCCGGCTGCGCACGGAACAAGAGTGGCTGCTGGGCGTCACGCTGCCGTTTCTCGCCACGCCGCGCATGTTCGGCACGTTCACCGTGGCGCCGCAGTGGCTCACCCACCGCGCCGGCGTCAACCAGACGAATCACCCGCAGCTGTTCATGCTCGGGTATCTCGAATACCGCGCGAACAAGGCGACGACGTTCTTCCTGCAGCCGTCGCGGCTCGTCCAGTACAACCCCGTCGATCCCTATCCTGAATATACGCCCTCGTTGATCTACGGGCTCTCGCACCACTTCACGAAGTCCACGTTCGTACAGATGACCGTCCTCGAAGGCGGCGCGACGAACTACAACAATCAACTAGGGATCGTGAGCTTGACATGTCAGAGACTCCCGTGCCATCAAAACCAAGTCGCGCCGCAGTTCGCCGGCCTCAAGGCGTCCGAAGTGCAAATCCAGTTCGGAATCGGCTCGCCGACCGTGATCCCGCTGTGATCGCGCGCGTTCGCGTTGCCGCGGCGCTCGCGGTCACCGTTCTCTTGGCCGCGTGCGGCGGCGGCGGCAGCAGCGGCGTCAACGTCGTACCGCCCATCGGGGTTCCCGGCAGCCTCGCACCGGTGCAGAAGCTCAGCATCGTCGGCGTCGGCGACAGCTTGACCGCCGGCATGCAGTCCAGCGGGCTGATGGGCGCATCGATCCCCGGCCCGCTCGGAACGATCCCGGGCGTCGGCGTGATCGCACCGCCGCCGGTCGGCGTGCCCGCTACGCAGGAGAACGGATTCTTCGCGCTGCTCTGGGAGCAGGCCAACGGCGTCGGGCTCGCCACGATGAGCGATCCGACGAAGTCGCCGTTGCCGCTGATGCTGCCACCCGGCGTCGGCGGGATGCTCGCCCCGACCTCCACCCACATCTTCCCCGCGCCGGTTACGCAAACGTGCACCGGCGCGCAACTCGCGGCGAACCAGTTCTCGACGGCGCTGTCGCTGCGCATGAACCCCAACCTCAACCCGTGGGACGTCGGCATCCCCGGCCAGACGGTCCACGAAGCGCTGTTCATGGTCGGCGCGATCGGTGACTGTAGCGTCAGTCCGGCGACCGACCCGGCAGCCTTCGTGCAGCTCAACTCGCTGGTGAACGGCGAGAGCCAGCAGTTCTGGCCGATCCTCGCGGGCTTCGGACAGGGCGTCTCGCAAGTCGGCGCGGCGGCCTCGCTGCACGCGCAGGTCGCCACCGTGTGGCTCGGCTCGAACGATCTGCTCAAGGTCGCGTTCTCGGGCGGTGCCGCTCCGGTGACGTCGCCGCAGTCGATGCACGACGACACGGTCGCGATCATCAAGCAGCTCCAAGGTGCCGGTTCGAAGGTCGCGGTTGCGAACTTGGTCGACGTCATGGGCGCCGCCACGTTCATCCCGCAGCCGGCGTACCAGCCCACGCTGCAAGCGTACATCACCGGCGTGCTCATCGCGCAAGGCGTGCCGCCGGCGCAAGCGCAGGCGGCGGCGATCTTGTACTCGACGGCGTACGCCGCGCAAGAGACGGCGCAGACCGGGCTCGGCCCGAACGGTTACTTCACCATCAACGCGCTGTTCAAGACGCTGCAAACCGCGGCGGCGCAGATTCCGGCGCACGCGCTGCCGGTCGCGCCGACGCTGACCAGCGGCGACTTCATCGCCGACGCGGTCGCGAACAACGTGAAGGCGCTCAACGCGTCCTACAACGTCGCGATCGGGCAGGCGGTGACCGACACCGGCGCGACGCTGGTCGACATCCACAAGCTCTTCGCCCAGATCGCGAGTGCCGGCGGCGCGCCGATCAACCCGCCGAAGTGCTGCTCCTTGGTCTACCGCGGGGGGCTGTCGAGCCTCGACGGGCTGCACCCGTCGAACACGGGCTACGCGCTGATCGCAAACGCGTTCATCGACACGCTCGACGCGGCGTACGGGCTCGGCATCCCCGACGTCAACGTCGGCGCGGTCTACGCAAACGATCCGTACGCGCCAGGAAACGGCGTGTCCGGGTTCAGCGTTGGGCGACTAGCACGATGAACACACGAATCACCTCCGCCGCTGCCCTGACCCTCGGAGTCGCGCTTCTCGGCGCGACACCGTCGGGTCCGACCGCGGCCTTTCTCGAAGCTTGGGCGAAAGTGCCGAGCTATACGGCCAACATCAAAGTGCACGAGACCAAGGGCACCGACGTTCAGGACCGGACGTATCACTACGCCTATCTCAAACCGCACTTCGCGCGGATCGACATCACGGGCGGCCCCGGCCGCGGCGGCGGTGCCGTGTGGAACGGCGGCGACACCGTCAGCGGGCATCAGGGTGGATTGCTGTCCGGCATCCATCTCAAGATCTCGATCCACGACGGTCGCGCAGTCGACTTGCGCGGCGGTACCATCGATCAGGCGTCGTTCGAGAACGTCGCCGAGAACGTCAAGACCGCCCCGTCGCTGACCAACGGTGAAGAGACGGTGAACGGCACCGCGTACGACACGGTGTCGTTCCCGTTCAAGGACGCCAATGGCGCGACGAAACGCGTCGTCTTCCTTTCGAAGGCGACGCATCTGCCGGCACGCCGCGTGACCTATGCCGGCGACGCCGTGGTCCTCGTCGAGGATTTCACCGACGTGAACACGGCGGCGAACCTCAAAGAGAGCGACTTCTAGAGCCCGATGATCCTGACCATCGACGGCCGCCGGATCGGCTACGACGACTCCGGCGGCGCCGGTGTGCCCGTCGTGCTGCTGCACGGCTTCCCGCTCGACCGCACCGTGTGGAACGAGCAGCTCGCCGCGTTCGCAGCCGCGGGCGCGCGTGTGATTCGCGTCGACCTTCGCGGCTGCGGCGAGTCCGAACCCAGCGACGGACCGGCCTTGATGGAAGCGCTCGCCGGCGACGTGGCGGGCGTGCTCGACGCGCTGCAAGTCGAACGCGCCGCGCTTGTGGGGCACTCGATCGGCGGCTACGTAGCGCTCGCGTTCTTCCGAATGTACGAAGAGCGCGTCGCCGGGCTTGCGCTGGTCGCGAGCCACGTCGCGGAAGACGCGTCGCGCAACGCCAACGCCGATCCGGCGCAGCGCGAGCTCGCGGCGGGCCGCGACGATCTCGCGGCGCGGCTCGAGCGCGACGGCACGATGGACGCGGCGGTTGATAGCTATCTGCCGCGTTACTTCGCGCCGAGCGCGTATCGCGAGCGCCTGGAGCTCGTCGAACGCACGCGCGCGATCATGCAGCGGCAGAACGCCCGTGGCTGCGCGCAGCTCGTGCGCGGCATGAAAGAGCGCCTCGACTCGCACGACCTGCTCGAGGACGTGCGCGTGCCGGCGCTGGTGATCGCGGGCGCACAGGACGCGTATTTGAAAGCGGAAACGTTGCGCGAGACCGCCGCGGCGATCGCCGGCGCGGAGTTCGTGCAGCTCGCCGGCGTCGGCCATCTGCCGATGCTCGAAGCGCCGGCCGAGACCGCGAACGCGCTGGCGGCGTTCGCACAGCGCGTTCGCGATTAGGCATCGAGGGTTCCGTTAGATCGAGAACGTTCCGACGAAGCCCGGCGAGCAGCTCGAGTTCGGAGCATTCAAGAAGACGTTATACGTCCCCGACGGGAGCGCATTCGGCAAGTTTCCCTGATAGAAGAAATCCGAGCTGTATGGATGCGGACCGTTGACGTCCGGAACGAGGCTTAGCGTCGAAGTGACGTTCGAGTTGTTGTTGAGAATGAGGTCGAACGCACCCGGATTTCCATGAAGATCGTCAGTGCTCGAGCTGGATACGATCTCGATCGAGTTTCCGTTTGAGGGGAACCCGGGGCTCGGACGCGCGATCGAGATCGACCCGGCGTTCGAATCGCAAAGCTGGCCGTTTCCGGAGTTGGGGAGCGTGGAGTTGCTGCCGCCGGCGCATCCGGCAGCGGCGATGACGATGGATGCGGCGACGAGTGCGCGGGCGAGGCGCACAGGATGATGACGGAAGATGCGCACGGACGACCTCCTGGCAGGCGCGCGGAAAGAGTGCTCGTTGCCGCAACGAGCGCCGTACGCGAAAATGTGCTGAGAGTTCGCTGAGAACGCTCGACCGCTCGCCGACCTTGTCGGCGTAACGAAGAGGTGTTAGGCCGGTGCCACGACCGCGCGTTCCGGTGCGACTTCGAAGCGCTCGTGGCGCGCGGAGTACGTGCCGAGCCCGGCGGTCGCGGTGCGCAGCTCGGTTGCATATCGCCCGAGCTCCGCTTGCGGAACGAGCGCGGAGATGCGATCCCAGCCTTGCTTGTCGGCGCCCTCGAAGCCGAGGATTTGGCCGCGTTTTGCGGTCAGCTGCGACACCGCGGCGGACAGCGACGACGACGGCACCGTCGTCTCGAGGCGCATGAGCGGTTCGAGCACGACCGTGCCGAGCTTGTGCAGCGCGTCACGCACGCCCATCCCCGACGCGGTCTTGAACGACGCTTCGCTGGAGTCGACGTCGTGGAACGCGCCGTCGAACAGCGTGACGTGGATGTCGGTGACGGGGAATCCGTGCGGACCGCCCGTCAACAGCGCTTCTTTCACGCCTTTCTCGACGGCCGGGAAGAACTGTCTGGGCACGACGCCGCCGACGATCTTCTCGGCGAACGACACGCCGGCGCCGCGCTCGCGCGGCTCGAAGCGCAGCTTCACGTCGGCGAACTGTCCGTGTCCGCCGGTCTGGTGCTTGTAGCGCGAGTGGATCTCGGTCGTGCTCTGGATCGTTTCGCGGTACGCGATCGACGGCGGGTGCGTTTTGACGTCGACGTTGAACTTGCGCGCCAGCCGTTCGGTCGCGGTCGCCACGTGCGTCTCGCCGCTCCCGAGCAATTGCAATTCGTTGGTGAACTCGGCGCGCGCGACGCGCAGCGCCGGGTCCTCGTCGATCAGGCGCCCGAGCGCTTGCGACAGCTTCGCTTCGTCGAGCCGCTGCGCGGGTGCGATCGCGACCGCGAAGAGCGGTTCCGACGGCGACACGGTCGGCAGCAGCACTTTCGCGTTCGGCGAGCTGAGCGTGTCGCCGGTGCCCACGCCGTCGAGGCGCGCGAGCGCGACGATGGAGCCGGGTCCGGCCGACGTGACGGGCTCTTGCTTCTTGCCGAACAAGCGCGCGATCCCCGAGAGGCGCACCGTCGCGTTGTTGCGCGACCCGTTCACCAGCGGCGTCGCGCCCGACAGCGTTCCGGTGAACACCCGCACCACGGAAAGCTTGCCCTGTTGCGGATGGACGATGGTCTTGCACACTTGCGCGACGACGGGCCCGTCCGGGCGCGGCACGATCGGACGGCCTTCGGTGTCCTTGCGCGGCTCCGTAGCGGGCGACGGGAAGAGGCGCGAGATCGCATCGACCAGCGGCGCGACGCCGACGTTCTCTTGCGCGCTGCCGACGAGCACCGGGATGATCTGATCGTGCGCGCAGTCGTCGCACAGGTCGCGGTCGATCTCGTCCTGATCGGGATCCTTGCCGTCGAGCAGCTCTTCCATCAGCGTGTCGTCGAAGTCCGCGAGCGCTTCGAGCAAGATCGTGCGCTGCGCTTCGACGCCGTCGCGCATCGCGATCGGGATCTCGATCGGTTTGACGCCGCCGTCGCCGTTCAAGAACGCTTTGCGGGTGGCCAGGTCGACGTAGCCGCCGAACTTCTCGCCGAGCCCGAGCGGTAAGTGCGTCGCGACGACGTGCGGACCGTACGCGGCGCGCAGCGCGGCCAGCGTGGCTTCGAAATTCGCGCCCGGCCGGTCGAGCTTGTTGACGAAAAAGAGATGCGGCGTTTTGCGCATCTCCAAGTGTTCCACGATCCCGGCGGTCTGGGCGACGCGGCCGGGTTCGGCGTCAATGACGATCACCGCGGCGTCAACCGCGGTCAGAACGGTTTTCGTCTCCTCGAAGAAATCGATGAAACCCGGCGTGTCGACGAACGTGATGTCGACCGGTCCGCACGCCGTGTGCGCGAACCCGACGCAGACGGATTGCAGGTGCCCGATCGCTTCGGGCTCGCAGTCGGTGACGGTCGTCCCGTCGCGAACGGAGCCCCGCCTCGGGATCGCGCCGCAGTGCGCGAGCAGCGCTTCGACCAGCGTCGTCTTGCCCGCATGGTGCGGTCCGACGACGGCGATATTCCTAAGGCGCGCGATGTCATCCATCGGCAGTTCCCCCGGCCGGCTCACGTGAAGGTCCGCGGGCCTTCCCCCGGCGTCGGGAGGTTCCTCCCGAGGTTCGACCACAACACCAGTGCATGCAGACCATGCCGCTCACCACGCTCGGCCACTTCGTCGGCGGGGCACCGGCCGAGGGCCGCTCCGGCCGGGCCGGCGACGTCTTCGACCCGGCAACCGGGGCGATCGCGCGGCGGGTCGCCTTTGCGATGGCGGCCGAAGTCGACGCTGCCGTGCAGGCCGCGCGGCGGGCCTTTCCCGCCTGGTCCGAGACGCCGCCGCTGCGGCGCGCGGGTGTCCTGTTCGCGTTTCGCGAGCTGCTGCTGCGCGATGCGGATCGCATCGCGGCGCTGATCACCGCCGAGCACGGCAAGACGCTCGCCGACGCGCGCGGTGAGGTGCAGCGCGGGCTCGAAGTCGTGGAGTTCGCGTGCGGGATTCCGCACCTGCTCAAAGGCGACGTCACCGAGAACGTCGCGCGCGACGTCGACAGCGCCGCGATTCGCCAGCCGCTGGGCGTGTGCGCCGGCATCACGCCGTTCAACTTTCCGGCGATGGTGCCGATGTGGATGTTTCCGGTCGCGCTCGCGTGCGGGAACACGTTCGTGCTCAAGCCGAGCGAGAAGGACCCGTCGCCCGCGCTCGAACTCGCGCTGTTGCTGAAAGAGGCCGGGTTGCCGGACGGCGTGTTCAACGTCGTCAACGGCGACCGCGAAGCGGTGCAGGCGCTGCTCGAGCATCCCGGCGTCGCGGCGATCAGCTTCGTCGGCTCGACGCCCGTTGCCGAGCACGTCCATCGCACGGGGACGCTGCACGGCAAGCGCGTTCAGGCGCTGGGCGGGGCGAAGAACCACCTCGTCGTTATGCCGGATGCCGATCTCGACATGGCCGCCGACGCGCTGATGGGCGCGGCGTTCGGCTCCGCCGGCGAGCGCTGCATGGCGATCTCGGTCGCGGTCGCGGTCGGCGACGCAACGGCCGACGCGGTGATCGAACGGCTGCGCGAGCGCGTCCGCGAGCTGCGCGTCGGTCCCGGCACCGAGCCCGGCGTCGAGATGGGGCCGCTGGTGACCGGCGAGCATCACGCCAAGGTGCGTTCGTACGTCGACCTCGGCGTTGAAGAAGGCGCCACGCTCGTCGTGGACGGGCGCGCGGTGCGTGAGGACAGCTGGGGCGACGGCTTCTTCCTGGGCGGGTCGGTGTTCGACCGCGTGACGCCGCAGATGAAGATCTATCACGACGAGATCTTCGGGCCGGTGCTCGGCATCGTGCGCGTCGACACGGTCGACGAGGCGCTGCAGCTGTGCAACGAGCACCCGTTCGGCAACGGCGTCGCGATCTTCACGCGCGACGGCGGCACCGCGCGCACGTTCGCGCACCGCGTCAACGTCGGGATGGTCGGCATCAACGTGCCGATCCCGGTCCCGATGGCGTTCCACTCGTTCGGCGGCTGGAAGCGCTCGCTGTTCGGCGACCACGCGATCCACGGCGCGGAAGGGGTCCGTTTCTACACCCGCCTCAAGACGATCACGACCCGCTGGCCCGAGACGCGCTCGGGCGCGGAGTTCACCTTCCCGACGACCACTTGAAGGCGCCGCCCAAGCGGCCGAATCGATGCAACGCGAACCCTGCTCCCGGTGTTCTCCCGGCAGCTCGAAAGAGCTTCCCGGAGGCACCCAAACCCATGCTACTCATCATCGTGATGGCGACAATCATCGTCATCGGACTCGCCGCCATCGCCCTGGCGGAGCCGCGCCAACGCCGGCGCCAAGAGGTCGTCGTTTGGAACGACGACGCCGAACGGCGGCTCCTGTATGACCGAAAGCTCCACGCCGGCTGGTGGTGAGATGGCGGCCGTCGCCTGCGGCTGCGTTCCGGCCGACGCGGACGCGATGCTCACCGTCGCGCTCGCGCGCGACCTCGATCGTGCGTTCGAGCACCTGGTCATCGCGTACCGCGCGCGCATCGTGACGTTCGTCGCCCGAATGCTGCACGACGACGCGCGCGCCGAAGACGTCGCGCAAGACGTCTTCGTCCGCGCGTACCGCGCGCTGCAAACGTATCCAACCGAGCGGCGCGCTTCGCTGCGCCTGCGTTCGTGGCTGTACGCAATCGCGCACAACCTCACCCGCAACGCTTTTCGCGACGCGCCGCCGCCGAGCGATTCGCTCGACTATGACGACGGCACCCCGCGCGCCGGATTGGCCGACGATCAGCCGGGCCCGGAGCACCTCGTGCTGCGGGCCGAGGCATGGCAGTCGATCGGCGACGCGATCGCGCGCTTGTCGGCGGCCTTGCGACCGGCGTTCGTGATGCGCTACGTCGACGAGCTTTCATACGAGGAGATCGCGGAGTCGCTTGACCAGCCGGTCGGCACCGTCAAAGCCTCGGCCCACCGCGGGCTGCTCGCCGTGCGGGCGCACTTGGAGAAGAACGATGACTGACACGAACCTGCGCGACGCGCGCGACGCGGGGCAACGCGACGTTTCGCCGGATTTCACGACCAAGGTCTTCGCGGGCTGCGGACTCGACCGGTACACCACCGCGTCCAGCGCGCTGGGCGAGATGTTCGTGGCGTGGAGCGACTGCGGCGTGTCGGCCGTGCGCATCGCGGACGACGACCGCGCGTTCGAGGCGTGGTACGGTGAGCGCTTTGCGCGCCGCTGCGTCCCGGCCGTCGAGATCGACTCGATCGCCGCGGCGGCGCGCGCGCGGTTGCAGGGCGAAGACGTCGACGTGGCCGTGGATCTGCGCGACTGCTCGCCGTTCGAGCAGCGCGTGCTCCGCAAGGCCGCGGAGATTCGCCGCGGCAGCGCGCGCCCGTACCGCTGGATCGCCCGCGAGCTCGGCGCGCCCGGCGCGACCCGCGCCGTCGGCAACGCGCTGGGCCGCAATCCCGTGCCGTTGCTGATCCCGTGCCATCGCATCATTCGCACGGATTGTACGACCGGGGGCTACGTGTTCGGCAGCGACGCGAAGCGCAAACTGCTCGAAGACGAGGGCCTCGACTTCGCCGCGATCGAGACCGTCACGCGCCGCGGCTTCCGCTACATCGGCTGCGACGCTGGATGGTTCTGCCTGCCGACGTGCGGCAACGTAGCGACGCAGATCGACGACCCGGGTTACATGGGGTTGCGCAGCCTCGAAGACGCGCACGCGCACGGGCTCGTGCCGTGCCGCCTGTGCCGCCCGATCGCGGCGTAGACGTTCTTGCCGAGCAGAGGTAGCCTTTCGCGGATTGCGAAGTTCTGCGGCAGTCCTTGGTCAAGCTCGGAGGTCTGCGGTGAAGCGATCCCTGACGGTAGCTCTGACGTGCGGCATGGTGAGCGCCCTGACGCAAAGCGTCAACGCGGCGAGCCCGAACGATTGGGAACAGTTCGCCCGGTGCGCTGACGCGATACGCCCCGCGGTGGTCGTCGACATCAAGGTCAAGGGCACCAAGGTGACGCCGATGGATGGCACCATCGTTCGCTTCGACCTATCTTCGCGGCGGTTCAACGTCATGGATGCCGACGGCAGCGTCATCGCCACCATCGAAGACGACGGCAAGACCGTCACCATCCACGGCGGGTGGACGAGCTACGTTTCGAGCGAGCTCGACACTGCCCGCGTGTTCCGCACGAAGGACCCGTCGTGCGGAATCGACCAGCGGACGGCGGCGTACAAGCATCCGGTCATGCCGGCGAACTGAATCGGCGCTCGCGCCGAGGCGTCCCGGGCCGCGGCGCGAACTCGAAGCGGTTATGTCCGCTCAACTCCAAGAGATACCGCTCCGCCAAATCGACGGTTCCGACACGACGCTCGGCGCGTTCGCGGGCAAGGTGCTGCTCGTGGTCAACGTCGCCTCGCAGTGCGGTCTGACGCCGCAATACTCCGGCCTGCAAAAACTGTACGACACCTACCGCGAGCGCGGGCTGGTCGTGCTCGGATTTCCGGCCAACGAGTTCGGCGCGCAGGAGCCCGGCACCAACGCTCAGATCGCGCAGTTCTGCGAAACGCGCTTCGGCGTGACGTTCCCGATGTTCGAGAAGATCGTCGTGAAAGGCGCGGCGCGCCACCCGCTCTACGACGCGCTGATCGATGCGCGGCCGGGTGAGATCTCATGGAACTTCGAGAAGTTCGTCGTCGGTCGCGACGGCACCGTCGTCGAACGTTTCGCGCCGACGGTCGCACCCGATGATCCGCGACTCGTCCGCGTCATCGAAGCGGAGCTCGCCAAAGCGTAGGTAGCGTTGGGAGAATTCGGCAGCGGCGAGCGGGAGGCCAAGCTGCGCCGCTGGTTACGACTCGTCTATGGCGGTCGCGAAAGCCCGCGCCCTGCGCTTGCGGAACGTGCGTTCGACGCGTGGGACGACGCTGCACGCTCCGAACCGTACGTCGCATGCGCCGTCGGTGACGAACGGGCGGTGCGCGCGATGCTCGATCGCGACCCCGGCTGGGCGAATCGCGCCGGCGGTCCATTGGGGATGCCGCCGCTGGTCGCCGTCGCGTTTTCGGGTCTGATGCGCCTGCCGCGATTCGCCGCGGGATTGCGGCGCTGCGCGCGCACGCTGCTCGATGCCGGGGCCGACGTGAACGCACGATGGTGCAGTGCGGACTTTCCGGACCTGGCGCTGGGCGCGATGTACGGCGCGGCCGGGTCGAACCGCGATCCGGAGTTGACCCGCATGCTTCTCGATGCCGGTGCCGATGTCGATGACGGCGAGTCACTGTATCACTCGATCGGGCGCGGCGCTACGGCGTGCACGCGCTTGCTGCTCGAGGAGGGCGCGACGGTGACCGGCACCGGGGCGCTCTTCCGCATGCTCGACTTCGACGACGTCGCCGGACTCGCGATGATGCTCGAGCACGGCGGCGATGCGAACGAGATGTCCCACCATCTCGACCGCCCGCTGCACCATGCGATTCGTCGCGGCCGATCGCTCGCGCACGTCGAGGCGCTGCTCGCCGCCGGCGCCGATCCGACCGCGTGCACGTCGAGCGGGGTTTCGGCGGCGGTGCTCGCCTCGCGCTTCGGCCGTACGGACGTCGTTCGCGGGCTCGGAGTGGGCGCGCTCTCGGCCGACGAACGGTTCATCGCCGCGTGCGCGTGCGCCGATCGCGACGAAGCGGAGGCGCTGCTCTCCACGCATCCGGACATGCTGCATGCGCTGTCGGAGGAGCAACAACGCCAGTTGCCGGTGCTTGCCGAAGCGGGCCGCGGCGACGCGGTCGAGACGATGGTCGCGCTAGGCTGGCCGATCGACGTTCGCGGCGGCGATTGGAACGCGAGCGCGCTGAACTTCGCGGTGTTTCGGGGCGACGCCGCGCTGACTCGATTTCTTCTCCACCACGGTGCGAGTTGGACCCTGGAGCATGGCTACAACGACAACGTCGTCGGAACGCTCAGCTTCGCGTCGGTTGAGGAACCTGTCGCAGGCGGCGACTGGCTCGGCTGTGCCCAGGCGCTGATCGCGAGCGGAGCGCCGCCGCCCGGGCCGCAGTATGAGTTCGCGGATGACGTCGCGGACTATTTTGCCGCGATGCGGCGGGCGACGACGTAGTACGTCGCCGCCGCGAGCAGCGGCACGAACGACACCATCACGAGCGCCGCGTCGGGGCCGGAGCGCGTCACCACGAAGCCGACCAGCGCGACGCCGAGCGAGCCCAGGCCGAATCCGACGCCGTTCATCAGGCCGAGCGCCGTGCCGAGGTTGCGCGGCATCAGCGCCTGCGCGAGCGCGACACCCGGCGCGTTCTGCACGGACAGCAGCGCACTGCCCAGCAGCAGCGCCGCGACCGCGAGCGCGCCATGGCCGCTCAGCGCGAGCAACAGTGGCGGCACCGACGCGACGAGCCCCGCGATCGCGACACGTGCGTGCCCGAAGCGATCCGCGGTCGCGCCGCCGGCGTACAATCCCAGCGCCGCCGCCATCAGATACGCGGTGACGATCGCACCGGTCGCCGTCAGCGACAGCCCGCGCGCGGTGAGCAAGTTGGGGAGATAGTACGCGAACGACCCGCCGACGAGATTGCGCAGCGCGGTGCTGACGATCAGCAGCGCCACGCCGATGCGGTCGACGTTCGCGTCCGCGGCGTTGCGCGGCGTGTCGCGCGGCGCCATCGTGTCGGCGCGGCGTGCGAACGAAGGCATCAAGGCGGCGACGGCGAGCGCGGCGACTAGGCCGGGAACGCTCATCGCGACCAGCGATGCGGTCCCGCCGTGCGCGAGCAGCGCTCCGGCGACGAGCGGGCCGATTCCGTAGCCGATTTGGCCGCCGATCTGGTAGATGGAGATCGCCGACGCTCGGCGCGAACCGCCGAGCACGGTGGAGTAGCGGCCCGCCTCGGGATGCATCACCGCGGAGCCGAGCCCGCCTACCGCGACACATGCGAACAGCGTGCCGAGCGATAGTCCGACGGACGGAATTGACGCGGCGGCGGGCGCGACCGAGATCGCGACGGCCGTCAGCGCGACCGACGCCGGCAAGAACCACCACCGCCCGCGTCGGTCGCTGTACGCGCCGACGAGCGGCTGCGCGATCGAGCTGGTGACGTACCAGCCGAACGCGAGCGCGCCCTGACACCACGCGGGCAGCCCGGCCCGCGTGACGTCGAAGAAGATGACGAACGGGACGATCCCCGAGTACAGATCGCTCGCACCGTGCGCGAACGCCATCAGGGAAACGCCGCGCAGGTTCCAGGGGCGCGCGAGCGAGGCGGTGGTCACGGCGCATCCTTCGTCACCGAGGGCCGCGAGACTTTCGAACGAACGAGCGTACGATGCGCGACATCGTGGTGCGCCGCGCGCGCGACGACGAGAGCGACGCCGTCGCGGCGCTGTTTCGGCTGAGCAGGGAAACGGCGATGCCGTATCTGCCGAAGCTGCACACGCCGGAAGAAGATCGTTCGTACTTCCGCGACCGCGTGTTCGCCGAGTGCGTCGTGTGGGTCGCCGAGCGGAACGGCGCGCTCGCGGGCGTGTGCGCGTTCCACGAAGGCTGGGTCGATCAGCTCTACGTCGATCCGGCGCACCACCGTGGCGGCATCGGCACCGCACTGCTCCGCAAGGCGCAAGACGCGAACGAGCAACTGCAGCTCTGGGCATTCCAGCGCGACGTGAACGCGCTACGGTTCTATGAGTCGCAAGGATTCCGGCTGGTGAAAACGACCGACGGCCGGGACAACGAAGAGCGCGAACCTGACGTATTACTGGCCTGGCCGCCATAAAAAAGGGAGAGCCGAACGCCCCCCTTTTCTACGAGGGTTCCGACGGAGCGGAACCCTTCAAGCCCGCTCACGCGGGATACGCCGAGGATAATACCTCATCCAACAGCCGCCGTCAAGGCGATGGCCCCGGTCGCATGCGCAACTGCTCCGAGTATACGTAAGAAGTCTTCGTCGCGTAGGCGCTCCGTGTGATTTTTCCCGCGAACGTTAACGCGGTCGAGCCTCTCGAGCGACACGTGGGCGAGCGTATCGGCCTTAGCCCATACAGGAACTGTGATCGCCTGATAACCTGCGGGCTCGATCGCGGCATGGAACCGGCGGAACGGTACCGGTTCCGTCGCACTCAGTGGTACGACTAGCGCAATGCGATCGAATACGCGAAGCACGACGATGCGTCGCCGCTTTATCATCTCGGGCGCCATGAATCCGCCGCGGTCGAAGTCGCACATCAAGATCATGCGTTTCTTCGGGTAGAATGTTCGGCGATCACCCACGCGACGTAGCTACGATATGGGGTTCTCGGTAAGACATGTCATCGCCCATTGGGTCCGTTGGTGTCTCGGGAGCCGCCACGATGGGTTCCGGCGCGGTGATTATCCCAGGCCAGTCGGATGGGTCGGTGCCCAAGCGACAAGGAATTAGAGTAGGCGCTGGTGAGAATCCAACCCGAATCGCGTTTTGCCTCACCAGCGTCGTTTGGAAAGGAGCTTCGTTGTACGGCCGGATCGGGCTCGTGCTCGTCGCGCTCGTCGCCGCGCTCGTCTGGTTCCTCCCGTCGTATTACACGGGGCTGCTGACCCAGATCGGGTTGTACGCGCTCGTCACCATCGGGCTGAATTTGTTCATGGGCTACGCGGGCCAGGTATCGCTCGGACACGCGGCGTTCTTCGGCATCGGCGCGTACACGTCGGCGGCCCTGGCGGTGAAGGGCCACGTGACGCCGTGGGCGGGAATGATCGCGGGTGCGATCGTCGCGGCGCTCATCGCGTACGGGCTCAGCTTCGTCGCGCTGCGGCTGCGCGAGAACCTCCTCGCGCTGGCGACGCTCGCGCTGGGCATCGTGATCAACGTCGTGTTCAACCAATGGGAGTTCATCGGCGGCTCATCGGGATTCAAAGACATCCCCCCGTTCACGATCGGTTCGTTCGCGTTCGATCAGCGCGCCGACGCCATCCTCGCCTGGGTGCTCGTCGCGGGGGGGATCTGGTTTGCCGGCAACCTCGTGCGCTCGACGTTCGGGCGCGCGCTCATCGCGATCTCCGCGGGCGAGCTCGGCGCGCAGGCGCTTGCGGTCGATGCCGAGCGGTTGAAGCGGCAGACGTTCGTGCTCAGCGCGGTGTTCGCCGGCGTCGCGGGCGCGGTGTACGCCTCGCAGCAGTCCTACATCGATCCGAGCTCGTTCAGCTTCTTGTTGTCGGTCAACTTCGTGCTGATGTCGGTAATCGGCGGGCTGCGCAGCTTGTGGGGGGCCGTCATCGGCGCTGCGATCGTCGTGGTGCTCGGGCAGCTGCTGCAGGCGTACGTGCCCGTGTTTCTGCCGAGCGCGCGCGGCGACTTCCAGCAGTTCTTCCTCGGCGTGATCTTGATCGCGATGCTGATCCTGCTGCCGCGCGGCATCACTAGCCGCTTCAGCGAGGCGCGCGGCACGTGATGGCCTCGCTGTGGCAATACGTTCTGGCCGGCGTCGTCGTCGGCGCGATCTATGCGCTGATCGCCGCGGGCTTCGTGCTGATCTACCAGGTGACGGGGCTGATCAACTTCGCGCAAGGCGAGTTCGCAATGATCGGCGCGATGACGGCCGCGTCGCTCGCATCGAACGGAATGCGGCCGCTCGAAGCCGCCGCGATCGCGGTCGCCGTCGCCGCGGTAACGGGCGCCGTCTGCTACCTGCTCGCGATCCGTCCGGCCCGCGCCGCGACGGGCGTGACGCTGATCTTCATCACGCTCGGGCTCGACGTCGCGCTGCGCGGGCTCGGCTTGTTCGTGTGGGGAACGAATCCGCTGAGCCTCGACGCGTTCAGCGCGGGCGCGGCGATCACCGTGTTCGGCGGCGTGCTGCCGCCGCAAGCGCTGTGGGTGCTGCTCACCGACGTCATCGTCTTCGGCGCTCTCTACGTGTTCTTCCGGCACACGTACGCGGGCACGGCGGTGCGCGCGGCCGTGGCGAACCCGCCGATCGCGTCGACGTTCGGCATCCCGCTGCGAACGTTCGCATTCTGGAGCTTCGTCGCCGCGGCGGCGATCGGCGGGCTCGGCGGCGTCGTCGTCGCACCGATCACGAGCGCGACGTACGACATGGGACTGACGCTCGGGCTCGCCGGCTTCGTCGCCGCGGTGCTCGGCGGGCTCGACAGCTTGCCCGGCGCACTCGTCGGCGGCTTCGTGCTCGGCATCGTGGAGAAAGTCGCGGGCGGCGTGCTCTCGACCGGTTGGGAAGAAGGCGTCGGCTTTTTGATCCTCGTGCTCGTGCTCGTGCTGCGTCCGCAAGGACTGCTCGGGCGTGCGGTGCGGCGCGCGTGACGGCGACGTCGGTGCCCGCGACGACGACGCTCGACGTGCGCGGCGTGACCGTGCGCTTCGGCGGCGTGCTCGCGGTCGACGACGTGACGTTCACCGCGCGCACCGGCGAAGTGCTCGGCGTGATGGGCCCCAACGGCGCCGGCAAGACGACCCTGTTCAACGTGATCAGCGGCGTGCAGCGGCCGACCGCGGGCGACGTCGCGTTGCGCGGCGCGCGCCTGAGCGGGCGTGACGTCGAGGACGTCGCCGCGCTGGGCGTGACGCGCACGTTTCAGACGCCGGTGATGTTCTGGGGGCTCACCGTGCGCGAGAGCGTCGAGATCGCGCTGAACGCGCGCGCGCTTTCGTCGACGTATCCGCCGTCGCCGCTGCGCGAGCTGCTGGCGTGCGGGCTCGGATTACCGAGTCGCCGCCGTGCCGCCGCCGCCGTGCGCGAGCGCGCCGACGCGCTCCTCGCGCGCGCCGGGATCGCTGCAATGGCCGATCGTGCCACGGAGTCGCTCGCGTTCGGCGAAGAGCGGCTGCTGGAGCTCGCCCGCGCGCTCGCCGCGGCGCCCACGGTGCTGTTGCTCGACGAGCCGTTGTCGGGGCTGAACCCGGACGAGGTCGATGCGGTGCTGGCGTCGATTCGCGCGGCGCGCGCCGACGGCGTCGCGGTGCTGCTCGTCGAGCACGCCGTGGGCGAGCTGCTCGCGGTCGCCGACCGCGTGGTGGTCCTCGACCACGGCCGAAAGATCGCGGAAGGTACGCCGCAGGCAGTAGCCGCCGACCCGCTGGTGATCGACGCGTACATCGGAGACGAGCTCGAATGACCGTTCCGGTAAAGGACGACGTGCCGGTCCTCGAGGTCGAGAACGTGTCGACGATCCGCGGCCGCGTGCAGGTGCTCTGGGACGTCAGCCTCGTCGTTCGGCGCGGCGAGACCGTGGCGATCGTCGGGCCCAACGGCGCCGGCAAGTCGACGCTGGTGGGTTCGATCACCGGGCTCGTCCCGCCGAAGTCCGGCCGGGTGCGCATCGCGGGCGTGGACGTCACCTGCAGCCCGCCCGAACGGCTCGCCGGCCGCGGTGTCGCGCTGGTGCCGGAGCGGCGCGGCGTCTTCGCGCCGCTCACCGTGCGCGAGAACCTGCTGATGGGCGCCTACGCGCGCCATGCGAAAGCCGCCGCGCTGAGCGGCGACCTCGACGACGTGTTCGCCCTCTTCCCAGCACTCGTGCGCTACCGCGATGCGATCGCCGGATCGCTGTCCGGGGGCGAGCAGCAGATGGTCGCGGTCGGGCGCGCGCTGATGGCCAAGCCCGACCTGCTGCTGCTCGACGAGCCGAGCCTCGGCCTCGCGCCCAAGGTGCGCGCGGAGATCTTCGGCGCGCTCGCACGGCTCGCCGAGCGCGGCGTGACGATCCTGCTCGTGGAGCAGAACTTGCGGCTGGCGGCGCGAATCTGCCAGCGCGCGTATCTCATGCAGCGCGGCCGGATCGTGGGAACCGAGACGTCCGCCGAGCTGGCGCAGTCCGCGCGCCACGTCTATCTCGAGTCGCACGGGTGAGCCGGGGCTCCCGCAGAACTCACCCCCGCACTCGTTTGTAAGGAGGTCATCGCCATGCGTTCCACGGCTCTGCGGCTCGGCGCGTTCGCGCTCGCGTCGCTCCTGATCGTCTCGACCGCACCGCCGCGTTCGGTCGGCGCCGCCGGCGAGCCGATTCTCATCGGCGCGACGGTCTCCGAGAGCGGGCCCGGCGCGACGCTCGGGCGGCCGGAAGCGGACAGCATCCAGATGGCCGTCGACGAAATCAACAAAGCGGGCGGCATCAACGGGCGACCGCTGCAGGCCACGATCCTCGACGACGAGTCCAACGGGACGACAGCACTCAACAACGCGCGCAAGCTGCTCGATCAGCACGTGGTCGCGATCATCGGCCCGTCGCTCACGCAGACCACGCTGCCGGTGATCCCGCTGGTGACGGCGGCCAAAATCCCGATGATCTCGCTCGCGTCGAGCGCGCAGGTGATCCAGCCGGTCGCCGACCGTCAGTGGATCTTCAAGATGCCGATCACCGACTTCCACGTGGCTCAGGCGATGCAAGAGTACATGCGCAAGAAGAAGCAGACCAAGGTCTCCGTGATCTACCGTGACGACGACTACGGCAAGACCGGCCTGTCGCACTTTCAAGACGCCGGGAAGCGGTTCGGATTCGAGGTGCTCGACACCGAGGCGATAAACGCGCGTGCCAGCGACGCGACCACGCAGCTGACGCACATCAAGGCGGCCAACCCGCAGGCAATCGTCGTATGGACGACGCTGCCTTCGGCGGGCGTCATCATCAAGGCATACAAAGAGCTGGGTCTGAGCTATCCGATCTACTACTCGGACGGCGCGGCGACCGGCGTGTTTCCGCAGCAGGCCGGCGCGGCGCTCAACGGCGCCTACATCGCGAGCACCAAGATCAACGTTGCCGATACCCTGTCCAACAGCGATCCGCAGAAGAAGATCCTGGTGCACTACATCGACGCGTTCGTGAAGGGCTATCCCAAGGACGCGCCCGTGAGCATCTTCGGCGGCTTCGGCTACGACAGCGTGTACGTTCTCAAACAGGCAATCGAGCGCGCGAAAGGGACCGACGGCGAGAAGTTGCGCCAAGCGCTCGAGCACACCGAGTACCTGGGCGTCACCGGACAGTTCCGCATGTCGGCCGCCGATCACAACGGCCTGTCGGTGTTCTCGCTGGTGCTGACGCAGGTAGAAAACGGCAAGTTCATCGTCGCAAAATGACCTCACAAGAGCGGGAGAGAGCGTACCGGGCGCTCTCGCTCGCGCGGGCGCTCGACGACCGGATGTGGCGGCTCGCACGGGCGGGCCGCGCGCATTTCGCGGTGCCGTGCAGCGGGCACGAGGCGATTGGGATCGGGTACGCGCTCGCGATGCGGCCCGGCGTCGACTGGCTCGCGCCGCACTACCGCGATCTCGCGGCGCTGATCGTGCTCGGCATGTCGCCGCGCGACGTGATGCTTTGCTTTTTCTCGCGGCCGTCCGATCCGAACGCGCACGGGCGGCAGCCGTACGCCCACTTCGGCTCGCGCGCGCTGCACGTGCTCTCGCAGCAAGGTCCGCAGCCCAACCACTGTTCGCACGGCGTCGGCTGCGCGTGGGGCTCGCAGCTGCTCGACGACGGCAGCGTCACGGTGATCGCGTTCGGGGACGGCGGCGCGCAAAAAGGCGAGGTGCACGAGTCGATGAACGTCGCGGCGATCCACAAGCTGCCGTGCGTGTTCGTCGTGCACCGCAACGGCTGGACGCAGTCGGTCGCGCGCGAGGATCAGTACGCGACGCAGACGCTCGTCGCGCGCGCGGCGGGCTACGGCATGCCGGGGATCGCGGTCGACGGCATGGACGTCGAAGCGATGCACGCCGCGGCGAGCGAGGCGATCGAGCGCGCACGCGCGGGCGGCGGGCCGACGCTCATCGACGCGGCGTGCGTGCGCTTCATGCCGAACACGTCCAACGACGACGACTCGCGCTACCGCGACCGCGCGGAGGTCGACGCGCTGCGCGCGTCCGGCGATCCGCTGCTGCGCGCGCGTGCGCTGGTCGACGCGCAGTTCGCGGCCGCCGTGGATGCGGAAAACGCCGCGCTTGCCGACGACGCGGCGGAGTGGGCGGAGGCGCAGCCGCTCGGCGATCCCGCGACCGTCGCGGATCACGCCTATGCGTGAGCTCACCGTGATCGAAGCCGTGCGCGAGGCGCTCGGCGACGAGATGGCGCGCGACGAGCGCGTCGTGGTACTCGGCGAGGACGTCGGGAAGCTGGGCGGCGTGTTTCGCGCGACGGAAGGTTTGCTCGAACGTTTCGGTGCGCGGCGTGTCGTCGACATGCCGATGGCCGAGACGGTGATCGCGGGCGTCGCGGTCGGGCTGGCGATGCGCGGGCTGCGCCCGGTCGCGGAGATCCAGTTCGCCGACTTCATCCATGCTGCGATGGACCACCTCGTCGGCGAAGCGGCGAAAGTTCGTTGGCGCACCGGCGGCGACTGGTCGTGTCCGATGGTGCTGCGCACCGCGTACGGCGGCGGCTTCCGCGGCGGCCCGTATCATTCGCAGTCCGTCGAGGCGTTTTACGCGCACGCGCCGGGTCTCAAGGTCGTCGCGCCGTCGACGCCCGCCGATGCGAAGGGCTTGCTGATCGCGGCGATTCGCGATCCCGACCCCGTGCTGGTGCTCGAGCACAAGCGCACGTATCGCGCGATCCGCGGCCATGTTCCCGAAGGCGACTACGTCGTGCCGATCGGTCGCGCATCGGTCGCGCGCGAAGGCCGCGACGCGACGGTGCTCGCGTACGGCATGATGCTGCACGAGTCGCTTGCTGCCGCCGAATCGCTTGCGAGCGACGGCATCGACGTCGAGGTGGTCGACCTGCGCACGCTCGCGCCGCTCGACCGTGCGACAATTCTCGACTCCCTGGCCAAGACACGGCGGCTGTGCGTGGTACACGAGGACACGATCACGATGGGGCTCGGTGCGGAGCTGTGCGCGCTCGCCGCGGAAGCCGACGTGCTCGACGTGCCGCCGGTGCGCGTCGCGATGCCGGACATCCCGGGCATCCCGGTCGACGACGTGCTCGAGGACGCGGTGCTGCCGAACCGCGCGACGATCCGCGACGCGCTGATCCGGCTCGTCGCGCGCGAGCGCACCCGAGCGCACGATACGCCGCGCGCGCGAGCGTTCGATTCGGCGATCCCGCAGGCGTCCAGCATCGTCGAGGTCGCGCTGCCCGCGGAGCACACGCGCGTCGCGGTCGACGCGCTCGTAGAAGCGGCGGGCGCGTTTCCGCGCTGCAACGCGACGTTCGCGTGGACCGGGATCGTCGAGCACCCGGACGTGGTGGTCGACCTCGACCTCGGACCGTCCGCTCCGGCGCGCGGGCTGGGAACGATCACGCTCGTCGATTACGGCGCCGACGGCAGCGATTTGGCGATCCCGTTCGTGCGGCCGGGACAAACCGCCGCGGTGCGGATCGGCGCGGTGCGCGACGGCCGTGCGTACGTCGCGTGCGCGGTCGATCACCGTGCGGTCGACGGCGCCGACGTGGGCCGGTTTCTCGCTGCCTTCAAGGCCGCCGCGGAACGTGACCGTAGGCTCAGGGTGACGGCACATGCAGGTTGAGTTTCCGAAACTTGCCGACACGCTCGTCGACGGCATTGTGTCGGCGTGGTACAAACGCCCCGGCGACACCGTGCGCAAGGGCGAGCCGCTCTTCGCCGTCGAGACCGACAAGGTGAACACCGACGTCGAGTCGCCGCACGACGGCGTGCTCGCCGAGATCCTCGTGCCCGAAGGCGAGCGGGCCGAAGTCGGTCAGCTGCTCGCGCGCTTCGCGGGCGAAGCCGAAGCGGGATCAGAAGCCGGCGTCCATACCGCGGTCTCGCGCCCGGTGCATACGCCCGCCGCGACATCGAACGGCGGGCTCACCGCGATGCGCCGCCGCATCGCGGAGCGGATGACCGAAGCGCGCGCGACGATCGCGCAAGGCTCGTGCGCGCGGCTGGTCGACGTGAGCACGATCGAGCGGCGCGGCGCGTCGTGGACGGCATACTTCGTGAAGTCGCTCGCGCAGGCGCTCGAAGCCGATCGCATCGGCGTCGCAGTCGAGGTGCCCGGCGGGCTCATCGTGCCCGTGATCCCCGACGCGCGCGACGCTTCGCTGCACGACATCTCGGTGCGCATCGGCGAGCTCGCCGAACGCGCGCGCACCAACGCGCTGACGGCCGGCGACGTCGGCGGCGCAGCGGCGACGGTGACCAACGTCGGCGTGACGGGCACGCTGCTGGCGTTCCCCCTGGTCGCGCCTGGCGAGCCCGCGATCCTTGCGCCCGGCGCGATCGTGGACGGCCGCTGCTGGCTCGCGCTGTGCTACGACCGCGCGCACTACGACGAGTACGCGGCGGACCGGTTGTTGGCGGACGTCGCGCAACGGCTGGACGCGTTGGCGACGCCGTGAGCCACGGCGGCGCGCGCGCGATACGCGCATTGGCCGCCGTGCTCGCGTTGAGTGTCGTGGGCGCGAGCCCCAGTCCGCCGGCCGCGCATCCTACACGCGTTGCCGATCCGTGGGCGTCGCCTGCGGTCTCCGACCGTGTCCTGCTCGGCCTGCTTTCGACGACCGCCGACACCGACATCGTTTCGCCGGCTGGGATTGACGCGGTGCTGTGCGCCCTCGTGCCGGTCATGAGCGATTCCGCACGCCGTCAACGTCGCGCGGCGTTGCAGTCGGAATGCCGCCCCCAGCCGGCATACATCGCGCGATCGATCTGGTTCGATCGATCGATAGCGGTTGATTCGCGCGCCGCGTCGCTTCTGCGACCGAACGCCGAGCTGTTCTTCGAACCCGGCCCGGTCAACGCCGGAATCGGCCGTTGGCTCGACGCGCATCACGCGCTCCGCGTGCCGTTACGCCGGCCCGTGCTCTTTGCCTCGGTGAGTGCGCTCGACTATGCCCGTGGATGGCAGTACCCGTTTAACCATGTCGATCCGCTGCCGTTCGTTTTTCATGGCAGAAAGCGAGACGAGCGCGTGCGGTTTCTCGCCGGCCGCCAATTCGCGAGCGTCGGCGACCGGTCGTGCGTTCGAGGTGTCATGCCCTTGCAAGACGGCGGTGCCGTGCTCGTGACGGCCATCGGCAGCGCTCCCGTCTCGACCGCCGTCCGATGTCTGAGCCGTGCGCTCGACCCGAGGACCTTGGTCAACGCATACTTTTTCATCCCGCAGCTCAAGTTGCGCAGCACGAGCTCGATCCTCGAGCGCTTGAAGCGCCTTGGCCTGACCGACATCTTTGACGTCCGCACGAATCCGTTTCCGAAGCTGTTCAGGCGGGACGTCGGCGAGGCGCTTCAAGCCGCGGAGCTAACGATGGATTGGATGGGGATTCGCGTGCGCGCAACGACCATCGTGGACGTCCCGCTTAGCGGGCCGAAGTTCGAAGCCGTGGTGGCCTACGACCATCCGTTTGCGTTGCGTGTCGTCGACGATCGCGGTACCACGGTCGCCGTCGCGCTCGTCAACGATCTTTGATCGTCCTTACTTCGGCGCGTCCTTCGGCGTCGGTACGCCGTCCTCGAGCGCGGGTGCGTGCGGTTGGCCCGCGGCCGCGGACGGGATCAGCAGCGCGCTGTTCGTGGTGTTGGCGATGAGCGGTTTCTCCGCGGTAGTCCCGGAATCGCCCGACAGCCGGTCGAGCACGCCGGGGACGAACCGTTCGGCGAAGCCCGCGATGAACGACCAGACCAGCAGCTTGCCCCAGTCCGTGATCGACGCGGGGACGCCGCGCGCCAAGAAGTCGCTGATGGAGATCGGTTGGCCCTTCGTCGTCGGTACGTCGGCGAACGTCGGAAAAAAGCCGCCTTGCAAAAAGCCGGCGACGAACAAGAAATAGAGCAGCACCGCGAAGAAGCTGCCGATGATCGGCGCGACGACGACGATGCTGAACCAGCCGGAGCTCAGCTGCAGCTCGCGGAACAGCGGGTCGCCGCCCTCGATCCTTTGCAGCCGGTGCTGGACGCTCAAGAAGCCGCCCATCTCGCCGATGAAGAACACCACCCACAGCGTCGAGATCTTCCCGCCGAAATAGCCATAGACGGCCGCGCCGATGAGTGCTGCGATCAGCGTCCAAAGGCCGGCCGACGTTGCCAGCCGGTTGCGCGTGGTCTCGCGAGGTGGGATGAACGTGTACAGATAGCGCAGGCGCTCGGCGAGCGTCATGAGCTCGGCGCGCAGCTGGCGGACGTTCATCGTCGTGACGTCGGCCGGCACGGTCTTCGCATACGCCGCATAGGCTTCGGCGCCCGCGACGTCGTTGTACCGGCTGCGGAACAGGAGCACTTCGGACTGCAGCCGGTCGTCGTGGATCGCGAACAGGTACGCGGTCTCGAGGGTGAACACGTCCGACCACGTCATGCGTGTGGGATCTTCTTCGTACGCCTGGATCAGCGCGACGATCGTGGGCGGCGGCGTTAGCGTCTGTCCGGCGGACGGGCCGATCGTGGCGGTGTTGTCGAGCATCAGCAAATACTGCTGGCGAAGCTGCTCGAAATAGTCGTGCGCGTACTTCGGGAACAGCGCGTCGCGCCGCCGCGGTGCGGGTCGTGCGGGTTTCGGGCCGGTTTTCGTCTGCATCTCGCCACCCCAGTCGCCTCGGTGGGCTCGGATTTCATGCGCCCCGGTCGGCATCCCTTTGCTTGGGTTGCCCGCGGGACCCCGCCGGTACGCGCCGAAACGGCGCGACGACATGATCGGTGAGGCGCCCTCGCACGTCCGCACGCACGAAGCGGCCGAGCACGATTTCATCGTGCGCGCGCTGCGTGCCGTCGGCCTCACCGAGCCCGACGCCAACGACGTCGCGAACGTGCTCGTCGCCGCCGACCTGCGCGGCGTCGAGTCGCACGGGATCGCGCGGCTGGACACGTTCTACGTCCGCCGTATCGAAGCGGGCGTCGTCAACGCGCGCCCTTCGTACACGGCGCTGTGCGACCGCCCGACGCAGTTCGCGCTCGACGCCGGCAACGGCTTGGGTCACCCCGCGGGAATCTTCGCGATGCGCACCGCGATCGGTAAGGCGCGCGAGAGCGGCCTGGCATTCGCGACGGTGCGCAACTCGAACCACTACGGCATCGCGGCGTACTACGCGATGATGGCGCTCGAGCACGACCTGATCGGGCTGTCGATGACCAACTCCACGCACCTCGCGGTGCCGACGTTCGGGCGCCAGAAGACGCAAGGGACGAACCCGATCGCGGTCGCGATCCCGGCGAACGGACATCCGCCGTTCGTGCTCGACATGGCGACGACCGGCGTCACGTTCGGGCGGCTCGAGGTCAGCGAGCGCAAAGGCAAATCGCTCAAGCCGGGCTGGGCCGTCGACGCGGAAGGCCGCGAGACGCTCGATCCAAGCGTTGCGATGACGAAGGGCGCGCTGCTCCCGCTCGGCGGCTACGGCACCGAGAACGGCGGCCACAAGGGCTACGGCCTCGGCGCGCTCGTCGAGATCTTGTGCGGCGTATTGTCCGGCGGGATGTTCGGCACCGCGCTGCACTTGGACGAGCGCGGCCTGCACGGCGGCACCGTCGGGCATTTCTTCGGCGCGTTCCGCATCGACGCGCTGCGCGACGCCGGCGAGTTCCAGCGCGATCTCGCGCGCGAGCTGGGCGCGTTCGAAAACAGCGCGCCGGCGCCGGGCGCCGAACGCGTCCTGACACCGGGCGAACCCGAGCGCGAGAACACCGAGCGCTACCGGCGCGAAGGCGTGCCGATCGATCCGAAAGTGTGGGACGGCATCGACGCGATGGCCGAACGCTTGGGGATCGAGAAGCTGGAACGGTTCACCGTAGACTGATACGGTTCGCGTTCACGACCTCCGGCGTTCGCACGTGCTCCGGCCTGAAGCCCACGCCGACGACGCGCGCCGGGATGCGCCGGAGGAACGGGACCGCGAGCACGAGCTTGAGCGGCCACGGGACTATCGTCGGCTTGGTGTCGGTGAGCACGCTCGTGATCACGCGGTTCTGGATGAACACCTGCATCGCTTGCGTCAAACGGACGGCCGGCATGCGCCGGCGCTGCACGGCAGCGAGGTCGTGCACGGATGGTGCGCCGCTCAGCAGCGGTTTGGCGAGGATGTTTGCGGCGGCCACGGCGTCCTGCACCGCGACGTTGATGCCGACGCCGCCGATCGGCGACATGGCATGCGCCGCGTCTCCGATGCACAGCAAGCCCGGGCGGTACCATTCGCGCAGCCGGTCGACCGTGACGGTCAGCAGCTTGACGTCGTCCCAGCTGTGCAGCGCGCCGACGCGATCGGCAAGGTCGGGCGCCACGGCGGCGATGTCGTCGCGCAGCGTCTGGAGACCGCGTGCGCGTAGGGCGTCGTATCCACCCTTGGGGATGACGGACGCGCACTGCCAGTAGTCGCCGCGGTCCAGTGCGACGAGGATCTTCCCGGCATCGAACCGGCCGAGCACGGCGCCGCTCGGATCGCCCGGACGCTTGGGCAATCGCATCCACAGCACGTCGATCGGTGCGCCGAGATCGTGCACCTCGAGGCCCGCACGTGCGCGCACCGTCGAGTGCCGGCCGTCGGCGCCGACGACGAGGTCGGCCCGAATTTCTACGGGGCCCTCCGGCGTGGTGGCCTGCACGCCCGCGATGCGGTCGCCCGCATCGATGAGGCCGGTCACCTCGGCCTGCATCAACACGCGAAACGACGGATAGCGCCGGGCGCTCTCGGCGAGGAAGTTCAAGAAGTCCCACTGCGGCATCAGCGCGATGAACTTGCAGTGCGTGGGCAGATGCGAGAAGTCGGCGATCGGCACGGTGGTGCCGCCGATGATGCCGAACAGCTGCACGACTTCCTGATGTGGGCGCTTCAGGAACTCGTCGAGCAGCCCCAGCTCGTACATGAGCTCCAGCGTCGACGGGTGCACCGTGTCGCCGCGAAAGTCGCGCAGAAAGTCGGCGTGCTTCTCGAGGACCACGACGTCGACCCCGGCGCGCGCCAGCAGAAACCCGAGCATCATCCCGGCCGGCCCGCCGCCGGCGATGCAGCAGCGCGCGCGAATCGTCTCCACACCGGGCCGGTTCGCCGCCGCCGAGGCGCAGCGCTTCCGGCACGCGAACGTGTTCCGGCTGTTATGGCCGAAGCTGTCATCGTCGACGCGCTGCGCACGCCCATGGGGCGGTACGGCGGCGCGCTCGCTCCTGTCCGTCCCGACGACTTGGGATCGTATGCGATCCGCGTGCTGGTCGAACGCACCGGCGTCGACCCCGCGCTGATCGACGACGTGTTCTGGGGCGCCGCGAACCAAGCCGGCGAGGATTGCCGCAACGTCGGCCGCATGGCGACGCTCCTCGCGGGGCTGCCGACGAGCGTGCCGGGCACGACGCTCAACCGGTTGTGCGGGAGCGGTTTGCAGGCGCTCAACTCCGCGTTTCATGCGATCAAGGCCGACGTGATCGACGTCGCGATCGCCGGCGGCGCGGAGTCGATGACGCGCGCGCCGTTCGTGATCCTCAAATCGGAGAAAGCGTACGACCGCGCGCCGGACATCCACGACTCGACGCTCGGCAACCGGATGGTGAACGCCCGGCTCGCCGCGATGTACCCGCCGATCTCACTCGGCGAGACCGCGGAAAAGGTGGCCGAACAATTCGCCGTGACGCGCGACGATCAAGATCGGTTCGCGTACGACAGCCAGACGAAGTGCAAAGCCGCGGTCGCCGCGGGCCGCTTCGACGCGGAGCTGATCGCCGTGCACGTCGACCAGGGGAAGAAGAGCTACGACGTGACGCGGGACGAACCGCCGCGCCCCGACACGACGCTCGAATCGCTGGCGCAGCTCAAGCCCGCGTTCAAAGCAAACGGCACCGTCACGGCGGGCAACGCGTCGCCGCTCAACGACGGCGCCGCCGCGCTGCTGATCTGCAGTGCATCCGCCGCGGAGAAGCACGGATGGCAGCCGCTCGCGCGCGTGGTGACGTCCGCGACGTTCGGCGTCGATCCGAGCGTGATGGGGATCGGGCCGATCGGCGCGACGCGCAGGGCGCTCGCGCGCGCCGGCCTGCGCGTCGAAGACCTCGACTTGGTGGAGCTGAACGAAGCGTTCGCCGCGCAAAGCGTGGCGTGCGTCAAAGAGCTCGGGATCGACCCCGCGATCGTCAACGTCAACGGCGGCGCGATCGCGCTCGGCCACCCGCTGGGCTGTAGCGGCGCGCGCATCGCGACCACGCTCCTGCACGAGCTCAAACGCCGCGGCGGCCGTTACGGCCTCGCGACGATGTGCATCGGCATGGGGCAAGGCATCGCGACGATCTTCGAACGCGTGTAAACCGCGGTTCGCGTACGGGAGCAGCGTGTGAGCGTGTCCGAGACGGAAGCGAACGAGATCCTCGCCGCGCTCGGCGTCGGCCCGGACACGCTCGCCGGCGACGAGCGGGCCGCCCTCGACCGCGACGGATACGTCGTGCTGGCCGGCATCGTCGATGCGCCGGCCGTCGCGGCGATGCGGGCGGCGCTCGAAGAAATGCTCAAGGCCGCCCGGCGCGATCCAACGCGCAAGCACGGCAGCACGCTGCATCTGGACGACATCCTCGACTCGGGCGCGGCATTCGATCCGGCGTGGACCGCGCCGCGGCTGCTCGCCGCCGTCGCCCACGTGCTCGGCGCGAATGTTCAGCTGTCCGCCGCAGGTTTTCGCGGACCGCGGCCGGGTTACGGCGCGCAGGCGCTGCATGCCGACGACGTCCCCATCGCTGCGGACGACCCGTATCGCGTCGCGACCGCGATCGTCCCGCTCGTCGAGTTCACGCCGCGCAACGGCGCGACGCGCGTGGTTCCCGGCTCGCATCGCGATCCGCTGCGCGACGCATCGACCGAGCCGGGCCGGCCGCACCCGCGCGAGCGGGTCGTCACGGCGCCGGCGGGCGCGGCCGTCGTGCTCAACGGCCACCTGTGGCACTCCGGCACGAAGAACGAATCCGGCGAGCGGCGCGACGCGCTGCAGATCGTGTTCCGCCGCCGCGGCGGCCGCGGTCACGGCCTGAGCGTCTCCAACGCCGCGTTCGGCCGGCTCGGGACGGCGGGCTTGCTCCTCCTCTAAGCAACCAGCCGCACGGAGGCCGGGGCAGCCGTCGCGCCTTACGTTCAACGCTTGTATTGTTTACCTAGAGAAGCTTGACTCGGCGCCTCTCCGGTAGGATGATTGGCTTCACTCCGGAGCGCCGGAGGAACCTCATCCGACGGGGATCGGCAATCATGCGAAACACGAGGCTGCCGCTCAGGACGGTGCTCAACGCGGCGTTCGATGACACGCTGGACTACTGGTTCTTGTGCGTGCCGTCCACCGTGTACGTTCTCATCGGAGCGATCATTCTTCCGAACGTGGTTCGCGGGATCGACGCGCTGCCGCTGGGCTCGTACAAGACGCCGGTCGGCAGCGGCCTCGTGTTCGTGTACATCGTCGTCACCGTGCTTCTGAACGTGTTCGCGAACTTCTTGACGGTGAAGGCGTGGACCGAGCGCGACCGCGGGCGCGTTGCGCTGAGGCGCGCGTTCGATACGCTGCGGAACAACATGTGGCGGTGCGCGTGGACATACACGGCGTGGTTCTTCGTGTACCTCGCATACGTCACCGGCATCTACGCGGCGATCGCCGGAGTCGTTCTCGTGGGCACGCTCCCAGCACCGCCCGCGGTTGCGGTGCCGGCGTACATCGCGCTCGGCGGCGGGGCGCTGTACCTTGCATGGCGGCTGCTTCGTCTGATCGTCGCGGTGCAGTATCTCCCCGCCGTCCTCGCGTCGACCGAGCACGGCGGACGGCGCGCCGTCGGCGACGGGATCGCCGCCATGCGGAAGCGGTTCTGGCTGAGCCTGGTGCTGCCGTTCGTCACGTACCTGCCGGGGCTGCTGCCGAACTTGATCGCGATGCGAGCCGACTGGCGCCTCCATTCGTTCGTCGCGTGCATCTTCGGCGGTTTCTTCGCCACGTTCGGAACGCTCGTGACGCTCTATGTCTACCGCGCGCCACGCGAAGCGGTCGTCCAGCGCGCGGTGACCGAACCGGAACGAGCGCCCACGGCGACGCTCGTCGGAGCATGACATGGCGGCGGTGAGACGTCATACCAGCATCCTGCTGTCGGTTTCGAGCAGCGCTGCGATCGCGGCGATGATTCTCCTCGGTTTTCTCGGACCCAAAGGCCTGTTCATGGCAGACCACGCGCTGTGGAAGCTGCTCGTCGTCCTGCCGACAGCGATTTTCGTCAATTTGTCCGCGGAGCGTTTCCTGCGAACGCGCTTCGAACGCGGCCACGAAATCGCCGACCAGATCACCAAGACGATCGGCGGTACGGCAGGCAAGGTGAAGGTCACCATCCTGTTCGCGTTTTGTCTCGAGCTGCTCTCCGTGATGTGCGAAGAGCCGTCCAACGTGATCGGCCTGGTCGCAGGCATCGCGCTTCCCTTTTTCATCACAGCCGGCTGGCTGCTGGGCGCGAAGCGCTCGTGGCCGGTGCGAACGGTGCTCGGAACGCTGGGCGGCCTGGTGGGCAGCTTCGCGACCGTGTATCTCGCGGCGAGCTTCTACTGCTTCACGCTGTACGGCAAGACGCATTTCACGTGCTTGGCGCTGGAGGACCGGCCCCCGCACACCGAATTGGCGTGGCTCGTCGCGTACGGCACGCTGGTCGGACTCCTGGGGAGCCTCCCGCTCGGTTCGCGCCGCGAGTTACCGGCTCGCGTTACCGTGAAGCTGCTCATCGCGACGTGGCTCGGCGTGGTGGCGCTCCACAACCTCCAGATCTATGCGTCGCTCGCGACCGGCGCAACTTCGGCCGCAGCCGTAATCCCCGAGTACGTCATCCCGGTCGAGCTGGCGTTGCTGGCGCAACTCGTCGGCTGGTCGATCGCCCTCGTCGCGGACCGCCACGTCGCCGGATGTTTGTGGCCCCATACCGATCACTGCTGGCGCGCGCCGCGCACCCTCGCATCGGAGTTGTCGGCGAGCTAAGGCCGGTAGCCGTTCGCCTCGCGCGTCGACGTCGCGGCGGCACGCTCGGTCGGGAACGTGCGCGCGCGCACGTCGTCCGCATACGCGCGCAGCGCGGCGCTCGCGTCGGCACCGAGCATCGCGTACTGCTTGGCGAACGGCGGCGCGTCGGGATACAAGCCGAGCACGTCGTGCAGCACGAGCACTTGGCCGTCGCAGCGCGGGCCGCTGCCGATGCCGATCGTGGGGATCGCGACGCGCTGCGTGATGTCGGCCGCGAGCGCGTCTTCGACCATCTCGAGCACGACGGCGAACGCGCCGGCTTCGACGACGGCGTCCGCGTCGCGCAGCAGCTGATCGCGTTCGCGCTGCAGCCGGAAGCCGCTACCGAGCGAGGCGGTCTGCGGCAGCACGCCGATGTGCGCGCACACCGGGATGCCGGCGGCGACGATCGCGCGGATGCGCGCCGCCGCGCGCTCGCCGCCCTCGAGCTTCACCGACGACGCGCCGCCGTGCTTCACGAGCGCCGTCGCGCTCGCGACAGCGCGTTCGTCGGAGGCCTCGTACGTGCCGAACGGCAGATCGACGATGACGTGCGCGCGCTGCGCCCCGCGCGCCGCGGCGCTCCCGTGGCGGATCATGTCGGCGAGCTCCACGTTCACGGTCGAGTCGTAACCGAGCACCACCATCCCCAGCGAATCGCCGACGAGGATCACGTCGATGCCGGCCGCTTCGGCGCAGCGCGCGAACGGCGCGTCGTACGCCGTGATCACCGGAAAGGCCGCGCCTTTGCGCGCGGCGATCTCGTTCGCTCCGACGCGACGGCTCATGTGAATCGCTCGCGGGCACGCACCAGCCGCAGCATCGTCTCCGTGACCGGCACGGCGATCCCGTGCGTTCGGGCGCGCCGCACGATCGCACCGGAGATCGCGTCGATCTCGGTCGGCCGCCCGGCGTCGAGGTCTTGAAGCATCGAGTTGCGATTCGCCGCGGTCGCCCGCGCCGCCGCTTCGACGGCTTCCCACGCGTCGCCGGTGTCGACGCCTTCGGCATGCGCGACAGCAGCCGCTTCGGCGGCGAGCGCGCGCGCCAGCGGCGCAAGGTCCGGGTCGGTCGCGATGGTGCCGTTGGTGCTGCCCGTTAGCGCCCCGAGGGGGTTGATCGCCGCGACGATCGCGAGCTTGCGCCAGAGCAAGAGGCCGACGTCGTCCGCGACGTGCGCGTCGAGGCCGGCGCCCGCGAACGCGGCGGCGAGCGCGTCGCTCGTCGGTGCCGCCGTGCCGTCGCGCGCGAAGGTCGTCGTGCCGAGGTTCACCGTGCGCACGCGACCGTCACCGAGCAGCACGGCGCCCTGCGTGGTCGACCCGGCGATCACCCGCGCGCCGGGCAGCGTCGTGCGGACGGCCTCCGCGTTGTCGATCCCGTTCTGCACGGTCGCGACGAGCGCGTGCGCCGGCAGCACGCCGCGCAGCGGCGCGAGGGCGCCCGCGGTCGCGTAGGCCTTCACCGCGACGATCACCGCATCACGGTCGGCGAACGACGCTGCATCCGTCACCGCGCGCACCGCGACGTAGTGGACGCCGTCGCCCGCGTCGACGGCGAGGCCGTCGCGCAGTATCGTCTCGGCGACCGCGCCGCGCCGCGCGAGCAGCACGACGTCGTGCACGCGTGCGAGCGCCGCGGCGAACGTCAGCCCGATCGCTCCGGCGCCGACGATGCCGATCCTCACGAGCGCGCGTTACCGTGCGGCGCGATTCGTCAGGCGCCGCGGAATGCGGGTTCGCGCTTGGCGCGAAACGCCGCGACGCCCTCGGAGAAGTCCGCGCTCTCGCCGGCCGCCGCTTGGAGCTGCAGCTCGAAGTCGAGCGCCGCGCGCAGGTCGCCGCCGCCGTTGCGCAACAGCTCGCGCTTGATGTAACCGACCGAGCGCGGTCCGCGCGCGAACCGCCCGGCGAGCGTCTGCGCCTCCGCGACGACCTGATCGGCCGGGACCACCTTCGTGCACAACCCGAGCGCGTCGGCGCGCCGCGCGTCGACTTTGTCGGAGAGCAGGCACAGCTCGAGCGCGCGGGCATACCCGATCAAACGCGGCAGCGTGAACGACAGGCCGCTGTCCGGTACGAGCCCGATCTTCACGAACGCCGTGGTGAACGACGCAGTCTCCGCGACGATCCGAAAATCGCACGCGCACGCGATCCCCATCCCCGCCCCCGCCGCCACGCCGTTGACCGCGGCGACGAACGGTTTCTCCGACGTCATGATCGCGGTGACCAGCGGGTCGTAGCCGCGCTCGATCGCGTCGAACAGCGCGTGCGACCCGTCGGACGGGAGCGTCTTCTCGTCGTCGAGCGCCTGGCCGGCGCAGAACGCCTTGCCCGCGCCCGTGAGCACGACGGCGCGCACCGACTTGTCGCGTTCGAGCGATTTCAAGCTTCCGAGCAGCGATTGGATCAGGTCCGCGGTGAACGCGTTGTACGCCTGCGGCCGGTCGAACGTCACCGTCGCGACGCCGTCCGCGATCTCGACGCGGTGGTCGATCGGTTCGCTCATCGTCCCTGCCATGTCGGTTTGCGTTTGTTCAGGAACGCGTCGACGCCTTCGCGCGCATCTTCGGTTTGCAGCAGCCCGTAGAACGCGCGGCGCTCGTCGAGCAGCGCGGCGTGCAGCGACTGCTCAAATGCCTGCGCGATCGCGCGTTTGGCGGTGCGCACCGCGTGCGGAGCCTGCTTCGCGAGCGCGCGCGCGAGCTGCAGCGCGACCGGCAAGACGCGCTCGGCGGGCACCGAGCGGTTCGCGAGCCCGTGCAGCTCCGCTTCGCGCCCGCTGAGCTGGCGGCCGAGCAGCACCATCTCCGTCGCGAGTGCCTTGCCGACCGCGCGCGTCAGCCGCTGCGTGCCGCCCGCGCCCGGCATCACCCCGAGGTTGATCTCCGGCTGGCCCAGCCGCGCGTCGTCCGCGACGATCATCAGGTCGCACGACATGGCGAGCTCCAGTCCGCCGCCCAGCGCGAGGCCGCGCACCGCGGCGATCACCGGCAGCCCGATCGACCACATCCGGTCCCACACTTCGAGCTGCGGGCCGTCGGCGGCGAACTCCGCGATGTCGGCGCCGGCCGCGAAGGCTCGGTCGTCGCCGGTGAGCACGACGGCGCGCGTGACGCCGTCGGCATCGAGCAGCTCGAACGTCTCGGCGAGCCGCGCCGCGACTTCGTTCGACAGCGCGTTGAGGACCTTGGGCCGGTTGAGGCGCACGAGCGCGACGTGCTCGTACGGGCGCTCGGTGACGACGACGGCCGGCGCCGAGCCTGTCGTAGGCTGCCCTGAGCTTGTCGAAGGGCTCATACGCTCCTCCGGTCGATGACGCGCTTGGCCTTCCCTGCCTCGATCCGCTCGATGGTTCCCGGCGGCACGACACGCGTCTCCAGCGACACCAGCAGCGTCTCCGAAAGCCGGCCGGTCACCGTGCGCGCGAACGCTGCGACGTCGTCGACCGCCGCACCGGGATGGTGCTCTACCTCGACGAGCAGGGAGTCGAGCCCGTTCGGCGGGCGGTCGACGAAGATGCGGTAGTTCGGCGAGAGCTCCGGGAAGCGCAGCAGCACCTCCTCGATCGCGGACGGAAACACGTTCACGCCGCGAATGACGAGCATGTCGTCGACGCGCCCCGTGAACCAGTCGATGCGCGCGGTGGTGCGCCCGCACGCGCACTTCTCGCGCACGAGCGAGGTGAGATCGCGCGTGCGGTAGCGCAGCACCGGCATCGCCTCGCGCGTCAGCGTGGTTATGACCAGTTCGCCGCGCTCGCCGTCCGCGAGCGGCGTGCCGGTATCGGGATCGATGATCTCGGCGAGGAAGTGATCTTCCTGAACGTGCAGGCCTTGTTTTTCCAAACATTCCTGCGCTACGCCGGGCCCGATGATCTCCGTCAGCCCGTAAATGTTTGTTGCGATGACGCCGAACAGCTCTTCGAGCTCCGCGCGCATCTCGCGCGTCCACGACTCCGCGCCGCAGATCGCGTACGTGAGCGCCTTCGGCCGGCGGTTCTCCGCGCGAAGCCGCTCGGCGAGCACGAGTGCGTACGATGGCGTACACCCGATGCCGATGACGGGCAGATCGCACAGCAGCTGGATCTGGCGTGCCGTGTTGCCGCTGGACGCCGGGATCGCGCACGCGCCGAGCGTCTCGCAGCCGCCGTGCCCGCCCAGGCCGCCGGTGAACAAGCCGTAGCCCCAGGCGACCTGGAACATGTCGCCCGGTGCGATCCCGCCGGCCGCGAAGCTGCGCGCGACCACCTCGCCGAACACGCGCACGTCTTCCTTCGTGTACGCCCCGATCGTCGGGTTCCCGGTCGTGCCGGAGGAGGCGTGAATCCGCGCAAGCGCCTTTTCCGAAACCGCCAGAAGCCCCAGCGGATAGGCGTCCCGCATGTCGGCCTTCGTGCTGAACGGTAACGCGGCGATGTCGGCGAGCGACTTCAGTGCGGCGACGCCGCGCAGGCGCGTACGGTAGACGTCGTTCGCATCCCGGAGCCGCTCGACGAGCGCGCGCAGGCGCTCGAACTGCAGCGCTTCGAGCGCCGGCCGTTCGAGGGTCTCGAACTCGGGTTGGAAGATCATGCCGGGAGATGTACGCCAGGGAGCGACACGCTCCCGGCGATCGCAGCGCGCTGTGTCAGAATGACCGCGTGTTCGCGCGCATCATGTCGTAGGCGGCGCGCATTTGTGACGCGAAAAAAGGCGTCTTACGCTGTGTCGCTCGACACTTGGGCGCGTCTCCGTTTTGGCGTAGCGTGGGTTCATCCAATGGGGGTATTTGGAATGAGACGTTTCTTGACCATCGGTCTAGCGGCGCTTTTCCTCGCCGGTTGCGGCGGCGGAGGCAGCATGAGCGTCCCGGCCGGCACGGGTGCCGGACCGACCCAATCGAAAGCCGCAGTGCGCGCCGTGCGCACGCTGAACAAAACGTTCGACTACACGCTCACGGCGAGAAACGTTCCGCCGGGCTTCAACTCATCGTGCCCGGAGGTCAATCTCTTGCTGTGGGGTCAAATCGGATCTGCATACCTGCATCCCGATCCCTTCTCGTTCGCGGGCGGGATCGGCGCCGCGATCGAGGTAGCGCCGTGCACCGCCGCGACGGGCGACTCGATGCACGCGCTGCTGGAGATCCAGTACGGTAACATGCGCTTCATCTCGACGGGCAACGGCGACTTCAAGCTCGACTCCGTCGACGACTCGGGCGCACTCCTCACGATCACCGACAACACGACGGGCGTCTCCGTCAATACGCTCGTCTACATCTCGTACTGACCGTCACCGCCGCTGCGCCGGACGGCGAGCGGCGGAGACGAACCATGCCTGCAGGCGACCGCCGTCGCTCGAACGATGCTTCGGGCGACGGCGTTTTCCCGCGTCAGCGGGCGAGGACGCCTTTGATCGAGCGGAAGATGTTGCCGGGGCGCATCGAGTCCGCCGCCGCCGTTGCTTCGAAGCCTGAGTGCACCATGCAGTCTTCGCACTTCGGGTTGCCGCTCGCGTGCCCGTACTTCTCCCACTCGGTGTCGTCGAGCAGCTCTTTGTATGAGTTCGCGTAGCCTTCGCCGAGCAGATAGCACGGCTTCTGCCAGCCGAAGAGGCTGTAGCTGGGCATGCCCCAGGGCGTGCAGTCGTACTCTTTCTCGCCGGTCAAGAAGTCGAGGAAGAACGGGCTCGCGTTGAACTGCCAGCGCTTCTTGCGTGCTTTGTAAGGCGCGAGGATCGCGCGGAACAGCTGGCGCGTTTGTTCCTTGGCGAGGAAGTGATCCTGGTCCGGCGCCTTCTCGTAGCGGTAGCCCGGCGAGATCATCATCCCGTCGACCTTCAGGTCGTCGGTGAGGTAGTCGAAAAAGTCTTGGAACGTCGCGGGATCCGCGCCGTCGAAGATCGTGGTGTTCGTCGTCACGCGGAAGCCGCGCGCCTTGGCCGCTTTGATCGCGGCCACCGCGACGTCGAAGATACCGCCGCGCGCGACCGCGTGATCGTGCACGTCGCGCGGGCCGTCGAGGTGGACGCTGAACGAGAAGTACTCGGACGGTGCGAACTTGTCGAGGCTCGCCTCCAGGCGGATCGCGTTGGTGCACAGGTAGACGAATTTCTTGCGCTCGACCAGCCCGCGCACGATCTCCTCGATCTGCGGGTGCAGCAGCGGTTCGCCGCCCGGGATCGACACGACGGGCGCGCCGCACTCGTCGACCGCCGCGAAGCACTGCTCGGGCGTGAGGTGGCGGCGCAGGACCTCGACCGGGTGCTGGATCTTGCCGCAGCCGCCGCAGGCGAGGTTGCAGCGGAACAGCGGTTCCAGCATCAGCACGAGCGGGTAGCGCTTGCGGCCCGCCATCCGTTGCCGGACGACGTACGAGCCGACCGCTACCGCTTGCTTGAGAGAGATCGCCATCCGTCCTCCGCCGGGCCTGCGCCGCGTGCGGCGTAGCCGTGATCGTGAAACCAGGTGACCGCGTCCGCCAGCGCGTCGCTGACGGAGCTTTGCGGAAGACCGAGCTCGCGGACTGCCTTCTCCGCGGTGTAGAACATTCGCTGCTTTGCCATCCGCACGCTGTCCAGCGCGACGTCGGGCCGGACGCCGGCCGGGGCGAGGACGTATTCGCCGAGCGCCGCGTATGCCAGCGGGATGATGCGCGGCAGACGCAGCCGCGGCGCGGGCCGGCCGGTGATCGACGCCAGCCGGCCCAGCAGCGCGCGCAGCGTCAGGTTCTCGTTTCCGAGGATGTAGCGCTCACCGGCCACGCCGCGCTCGTACGCAAGAATGTGTCCCGCGGCCACGTCGCGCACGTCGACGACGTTGAGCCCGGTGTCGACGTAGGCCGGCATCCCGCCCGTCAGAAACCGCACGACGATCTCGCCGGTCGGCGTCGGCTTCGCGTCCCACGGTCCGACCGGGGTCGTCGGGTTTACGATCACGATGTCCTGGCCGCCCTCGACGGCGTGCCGCACCTCCAGCTCCGCGAGGTACTTCGAGCGCTTGTAGGCGCCGATCAGGTGGCCGGGCGGGCTTTGATAGGTCTCGTCGGCCGTCGCGCCGTCGTCGCGCGCGCCGATCGCCGCGACGGAGCTCGTGTGCACCGTGCGCGGTACACTCGCCGCGCGCGCCGCGGCGAGCACGCTGCGGGTGCCGTCGACGTTGGCGCGCATGACCGCGTCGCGGTCGCGGCGCCACAGGCTGTACGTCGCGGCGACGTGGAAGAGCGCGTCGCAGCCGCGCATCGCGTCGGAAAGCGCCGGCGCGAACAGATCGCCGGGCACGCGCTCGACGTCGAGGCCGTCGAGCGAGCGCGCGTCGCCGCGAACCAGCGCGCGCACGCGCCAACCGCGCTCGAGCAGGGCGCGCGCGAGGTTCGCGCCGACGAAGCCGGACGCGCCGGTGACGAACGCCGTCGGCACCCGTGGATCAGCCGGGGAACGTGAAGGGGCGCCTGCGCACGCGGTCGACGAGCCAGCGCAGCGTGCGGTTCGTCAGCGCCGACGTCGAGCCGGCGACGACCAGCGCGCGCACTTCGGCCCGCGCGATCTTCACCGCGCCGCCCGAGACGAGCATCGCCTCGGACTGCTCGAGCTCGCGCATCGTCGCGATCGCGAACAGCACGGGCAGCGCGCAGAACAGCCGGATGCGCATCGCCGTGGTCGGCAGCGCTTCGATGTAGCGCAGCGCGCGCTCGATGTCGTCGTGCGCGAGCCGGATGAGCGGGGCGAGCGCGTCGCGGTTCGCCGCACGCCGTTCGTCGCGCAGGATCGCGTCGTGTCCGCTGCCGACGGCGGCCAACAGGTCGGACGGGATGTAGATCGCGTTCTCGCGTTCGGCATCCCAGGCGATGTCCTTGAGGATGTTCACGATCTGAAGCGCTTCGCCGAACGCCTCGCAGTCGAGCAGCAGCCGCGCGTACGTGCCCTTGCCGACGAACACCGAGTGCTGATGCCACAGCTCGGTGAGCAGATGCCCCACCGTGCCCGCGACGAAGTAGCAGTACTCGCGGAACTCGTCGACGCTCGCGATGCGGATGCCGCCGGGGTGCTCGACGACGAAACGCCGCATCCCGCGCACCATCTCGGTGATCCAGCGGCGCAAGATGTCGCGCGTCGGGGCATCGAGCATGCGGTACGTCAGGAACACCTGCCCGGTTTGCGCGACGAGTGCGAGGTAGTCGTCGTTCGCGCTGAGCTCTGCGATGCACGAACCGAACTCGTCGGCCGCCGTCGCGCTGTCGAAGCACGCGAGGAACGCGTCCAGCAGCTCCGCCTTGCGTTCGGGCGTCGCCGCGAGGTCGTCCTCGATCGTGTCGGCGATCCGGCACAGGAGGTAGCCGGCCCGCACGGGCGGCTCGAGCTTGGGCGGCAGCAGCTTGGTCCCGAGCGCGAACGTCCGCGACACACGCGGCAAGAGAAGCCGCGATAAACGTTCGGCATCGCTCAGCATCGGTTCCCGGGCCGTCACTCTCAGCCGTGCTGCCTGCACCGCCTGGACTTCCGTCGGCGGGTCGTCCAAGCCCTCCCTTGGGCAGGAAGCGGATTGGCGCGGCGTCGCATAGCGCCGAAATGCAAGTGGGGACACCCGAGCACCGGGATCTGTTCTGCCGGACCTTCGTCGAGACGCACGTCGACTTCGAGCCCGAGCAGCTGCCGTGGCCGGAGCTCGACGACGTCAACCTGCGCCGGCTGCGCGCGTTCCCGTTCTGGCGCTACGCGCGCTCGATCGAGCAGCGGGCTGGCCGCATGGTCACGGCGTTCGCCCACACGGTCGACGATCCGGTGATCCGCGCGGCGGTCGCGCTGCAAGGCACCGAGGAGACGCGCCACGGCCGCCTGATGGCGCACGCGATCGAACGCTACGGCATCGAGGCGCCGCCGCTCGACATCGCCGACGCGCCCGTGTCGGACGAAGAGTTCGCGATTTTCGGATTCGGCGAGTGCACCGACTCGTTCGTCGGGTTCGGCGCGATCGCGCTGGCGCGCGACAAGCAAATCCTTCCCGCCGCGCTGCTCGACGTCTTCGACGGCGTGATGTACGAGGAAGCGCGCCACATCGTGTTCTTCATCAACTGGTGGCGGTACGAAGAAGCGCGCGCCGGGCGCGGCGGTTTCGGCTCGCACGTGCTCAAGGCGCTGGGCTATCACTTCCGCGCGGCGATGGGCACCGTGACCGGCGCGACCGATCTCCCGCCGATGCCGGCGCTCGACGATCCCGAGCTCTCGGCGATCGTCAAGGGCGTGACGCCGGTGATGTTCTTGCAGACCGCGCTCGCCGAGAATCGCCGCATGATGGCCCGCCTCGACCAGCGCCTGCTCAAACCGAAGGTGATGCCGACGATCGCGACGGCGCTGCTGCTGGGGATTCGCATGCTGCCGCCGCGCGCCGGCGCGCCGGCGACGCCGGTGCACGCGATGAATCAGTCGAGCAACGGCGCGCGGCCGCGCAGCGCGGCGTAGCGGCCCAACGCCGACAGCGGAAACTGCAAACGGTATTGGTGATAGTTCAGGTAGAAGTGGCCGGGAAATCCGGTGCCGGTGAACTCGGGCTCGTCCCACGTTCCGTCCGCGCGTTGCGTTCCTAACAGATAGGCCACGCCGCGTTCGATCGCGGGCTCGAACGCATCGGCGATTCGAGGCAGCCGTTCGGCGCACGCCAGCAATCCGATCAACGCCCAGGCCGTCTGGCTCGCGGTCGGCGGCCCGGCGCCGCGCAGCGACGCGTCGTCGTAGCTGTCCGTGGTCTCGCCCCAGCCGCCGCCGGGCTGCTGCACGCTCTTGAGCCACACCGCGCCGCGCACGACCGCGGCATCGATCGCGCGATCGCCCGGACGCGTCGGTCCCAGCGCCGCGAGCGCGCCGCTGGTGCCGTAGACGTAGTTCACGCCCCAGCGGCCGAACCACGCGCCGTCGCGCTCTTGCTCGTTCAGCAGAAATATGAGCCCGCGCTCCAAGCGCGCATCGTCGAAGTCGAAAATGCCGCAGCGCGCGATCATCTCCAGCACGCGCGCGGTCACGTCGGCGGTGCTCGGGTCGATCATCGCCTTCAAGTCGCCGTAGGGGATGCGGTTGAGCCAGTCCTTGTCGTTGTCGACGTCGAACGCGCCCCAGCCGCCCGTCCGGCATTGCATCGTCGCGACCCAGCGCGCCGCGCGCGATATCGCGCCGCGCACGCGGCTCGGCGCAGGATGCTCGACGGCGGCGAGCGCCATCGCGACGACGGCGGTGTCGTCGACGTCGGGATACCACGCGTTCTCGAACTCGAACGCCCACCCGCCGGGGTCACCCGTGCGGTTCTTCACCGACCAGTCGCCGAAGCGCGCGACGATCTGCTTGTCGAGCAGCCACGACACCGCGCTGACGAGGCGCGGATCGTCGCGGGTGACGCCCGCGTCCGCGAGCGCGCGCACCGCCAGCCCCGTGTCCCACACCGGCGAAATGCACGGCTGCACGCGGTATGCGCCGCCCGCGGTGACCGTGAAGCCGTCGATCGCGGCGAAACCGCGCACGATGACGGGATCGTGCGCGTCGTAGCCGATAGCGCGTAGGCCGAGCATTGCATTGAGCATCGCCGGGATGATGCCGGCCCAGTCGCCGGTATGCTCCTGGCGTTCGACGGTCCACTGTTCGGCGAGCCGCAACCCCCGTTCGCGAAACGGCACGACGCCCGCGCGCTCGCTCCATTTCAACACCGCGTCGACGCCGCCGAAGAAGCGTTCGAACGCGTCGTTGCCCGGCGGCAGCACGAACCGCGCGTTCGCGCGGCCTTCGGCGTAGAGCTCGTCGAGGCTCAGCACCGGTCCGTACACCGGCCTGCGGTCGAAGAGCAGAATCAGCGGCACCGTGCTGCCGCGCGCCCAGCTCGACAGGTCGTAGATCGAGAACGGCCCGCGCTCCGGCAGCGCCATCAGCCACGGCGGCAGCGCCGGCAGACCCGACCATTCGTACGCGCCGATCAGCGCAAGGTGCATCTTCGTGAAGATGCGCGCGCGCGTTATCCCGCCGCGCGCGAGGATGAACGTGCGCGCGCGCTGCAGCGCGGGATCCTCCGCCGGAACGCCGAGCATCCGCAGCGCGAGGTATGCTTCGATCGAGACGCTGAGCTCGCCGCCGTCGCCGTATGCGAGCTCCCAGCCGCCGTGGTCGCGCTGCTCGCCGCGGAAGTACGCTTCGGCCGCCGCGCGCGGGACCCGGTCGAACGTGCCCCACGCGTGGTGCAGCAGCAGCACCTCGGCGGTGATCGTGACGTTCGATTGCAGCTCCGCCCACCAGTACCCGGCCGGGTCCTGCAGCTGAAAGAGCGCGTCGACGGCGCGTTCGATCGCGACCGTAAGAGGTCGCGGTGATGGACCGAGCGCAGTGGGATCGTTCGATGTCGATGTGCTCAAGGCGAGATCGGATCTGGGCGCGATGCTAAAAACGTTGCGGGCTGCGGCGTGGGTGGCGGCGGCGGCGTGGGTCGGCCTCGCCGTCGCTCGCGGTCGCTTTTGGGATTCGCGTGCGGACGGCCTCCGTGAGCCCGCGCCGGGCGATCCGGCGCCGGACGTGCACGCGGTCGTCCCGGCGCGCAACGAGGCGGACGTGATCGCCCGTACGCTGTCGTCCTTGCTCGCGCAAGACTACTCCGGCCCGTTCGCGATCACGCTCGTCGACGACGGCAGCGACGACGGTACAGCTGTGGTCGCGCGGGCGACGATCGCGCGTCGCGGCACCGCGCATCGCGCGCACGTCGTCGCCGGCCGCGCGCGTCCCGACGGCTGGACCGGCAAGGTGTGGGCGCTCGCACAGGGCGTCGCGGCAGCGCGCGCGGCCGGCGCGAGGCCGGCGTACTGGTGGTTCTCCGACGCGGACGTCGAGCACGATGAAGGCACGCTCGCGCGCCTCGTCGCCACGGCGTCGCACGAGGACCGTGCGCTGGTGTCGCAGATGGTCGCGCTGCATTGCGTGTCGGCGTGGGAGCGTCTTCTGATCCCGGCGTTCGTGTTTTTCTTCCGGATGCTGTATCCGTTCGCGTGGGTGAACGACGACCGCCGCGCGACGGCGGCCGCCGCCGGCGGCTGCGTGCTGATCGCCGACGACGTTCTCACGCGCATCGGCGGCGTGGAGCGCATCAAGGGCGAGCTGATCGACGACTGCGCGCTCGCCGCCGCCGTGAAAGGCGCCGGCGGCGGCTTGCATCTCGGCCTCACGGCGCGCTCACGCAGCATCCGGCCGTACGCGTCGTTCGACGCGATTCGCTCGATGGTCGCGCGCACGGCGTACACGCAACTGCGGTATTCGCCGCTGCTGCTCGCCGGGACCGTGGCCGGGATGCTGCTGCTCTATTACGTGCCGGTCGCGGCAACGTTCGCCGGCGTGCGCCGCCGCCGCGCCGACCTCGCGCTGCCCGGTCTCCTCGCGTGGTCGGTGATGGCGTCGGTCTATGCACCGACGTTGCGGCTGTACGGCCTGCGATCACGCACTGCGGTCGCGCTGCCGTTGGCCGCTGGGCTCTACACCGTGATGACGCTCGACTCCGCGCGCCGGCACGCCCAGCGTCGCGGCGGTGCGTGGAAAGGCCGAACCTTCGCGCCCTGACGTTTCAGCCGGCGCAATGCTGCGCCGCAAAGTCCTCCAGCCGGGTCGATCACGTGACGAGTCCTGCGACGACGCGCGTCGTGTCGGTCAGCGCCGCGAGCGCGCGCCGCACGTCGCGCACGAACGCGAACGCCGCGCGCGGCGAGCGCGCGAACGCGAGCGCGACGCGCATCGGCCGCACACGACCCTGCCCGTCGATCGCGTCGTCGACGGGCGGCAGATCGCGCGACGAGTCGTCGCTCACGACCCGCACCATCGCGAAGCGGACGCCGCGCGCGTCCAGCGCCGCTGCGAGGTGCGCGCCTTCCATGTCGACGACGTCCGCGTCGAATCGCCGCGCGAGCGCCGCGCGCGCGACGACCGTGGTGACGACGCGTTCGGCGGTGCAGGCGTTGACGACCAGCGCGCCGGGAAGCGCGGCGCTCAGCGCATCGACGAGCGGCCGATCGAGGACGCACGTCCGCTCGCCGTCGGCCACCCGCCCGTAAATCGCGACGTCATCGGCTTCGAGCCGGCGCAGAGCACCGCACAGGCCTAGCACGATCGCGGTCTCGCCGTCTTCGAACGCCGGCAACGCGGACGCCGCCGCGGCGCCGGCCGGCAGCTCGACGACGCGCGCGGCCGGCTCCGCGCGCCGCACGGCGGCAGCCTCGGCCCCGCGCGGAACGAGGATCGTCATTCGCGTCATGACCGCACCGGTTCAGTGCTGCGCGGCGCCGTCCGTGACGATCTTGTAGTCGGTGAACGTCGCGTGCGCGACGACGTGGTACGCCGGCAGCTTGATGTCTGCATCCTCGGTCGCCGGGACGGGGATGCCCTCGACGACGACCGGGTTCACGCGCACGTCGATCCGCCCGCCGTTGTGGTACTGCCACTGGATGCGGCGCAAGCCGTCGGCGTCGAGCTCCGCGTGGATGCCCTTGACGTTGCCCGTGATCTTGTCGCGCATCTCGACGTGCGTGCGATCGCCTTCGTGAGCGATGCTCGCGACCTCGTAATGCTCGGTCCACGTCTGCGGCTCCAGCGGGTCCATCTTCATGTTCTCGAAGCCCTTGCCGAACCACGGCACGTGCTCGAAATGCACCGAGTACAGGTTGGGGCGCTTGTATTCGATGTGCCCCTCGAGGTGGAACTTGAGGTACGGAAACGAGCGCAGCGCGAAATCGACGTGCAGCTTCGACGTGTACGATTGCACCGGCGCGGTGCGCACGCCGCTCTGCGCGAAAATCTTCGCGGCTTCTTCCGTCGGTGCGGAGGGTCCGGGGGCCTCGGCGAGCACGCCGAGCGACGCCGCCATCATGGCGGCGCCCACGAGAAGGGTACGCACGCATGCTTAGACTCCCGAGATCGCGGTGGGGTTGCCGCGAGAACGCCCCCGGCGGTTTCGGCCAGCGGGACCCCGGGAACGTCTTGGGGCGCGATGTATGCGGAATATCAAGTGCCCGGAGCGATCCCCGACATCCCGTCGGGGCCCGACGTGCCGGGGATACCCGCCGATCCGACGCCGCCAAGCGGCGACCCGGAGCCGATGGACATCGCTGCCTGAATCTCCTGGAGGGGAACTTTGCGGATCTTCACCCGATTCTCGATCTTGTTTCTCGCGCTGTTCCTCGCTGTGGCTCCGACGTTCGCGCTCGCGCAGACGACGGGCGGCGGCGGCGGCGGGACGACGACGAGCGGTGGTACCTCGGGCGGCTCGGGTACCACGAGCGGCTCGACGACCGGTACGAGCACGACCAACAAGACCACGACGACCGATCAGTCGCAGGCCTTTCCGTGGACGTGGATCGTCATCGGCGCGGTGGTGCTGGTGGTGATCGTCGGCCTCGTGGCGATGTCGAACAACCGCTCCAGCTCGACGAGTACGACCGTCCGGCGCGATTAACCCGAGCCGGAACGTTCGCAACCGACGGAAAAGAGCCGGCACGTGAGTGACCGGCTCTATCCGTATCTCCTCGAACCGAAGCTGACCGGCGCGATCTGGGGCGGCGACGCGCTCGTCACGCGCTACGGGAAGCGCGGCGAACGCACGCAGACGCTCGGCGAGTCGTGGGAGTGCTGGGACGAGAACCGCGTCGCGAACGGCGCGCTCGCGGGCAAGACGCTCGCCGAATTGCGCGCTGCGTTGCACGGCGCGCTGACCGGGCCGATCGACCCGTCGCGCACGTTTCCGGTGCTGACGAAGATCATCGACGCGCGCAAGCCGCTGTCGGTGCAGGTCCACCCCGGCGACGCGTACGCGCAGCGCGTCGAGCATCAGCCCAACGGCAAGACGGAGTGCTGGTACATCCTCGCGTGCGAGGCGGGCGCCGAGCTCGTGCTCGGCTGGACGCGCGACACGACGCGCCCGGAGTACGAGCGCCGCGTCGCCGACGGCACGCTCGGCGAGATCCTGCGCCGCGTCCCCGTCGCACCCGGCGAGGCGTATTACTTGCCGGCCGGCACGCTGCACGCGATCGGTGCGGGGATCCAGCTGTTCGAGACGCAGCAAGCCAGCGATCTGACGTACCGCATCTTCGACTGGAACCGCGTCGGCGACGACGGCAAGCCGCGCGAGCTGCACGTCGACAAAGCGGGCGACGTGCTCGATTACCGCGCGACGTTCCCCGGCGCGGCGCGACAGCTCAGCTACAGCGCGGACGGGCTCGATCGCACGCTGCTCGTCGCGGACGCCGATTTCTTGGTGGAACACATCACGGTGACGCGCAACGAAGCGTACGTCGACACCGACGGGCTGCCCCTGACGATCACGACGATGGACGCGCACCTGCGCGTCGACACGGACGAGAAGGCCAGCGCGCTGCTCGAACCGTGGCAGAGCGTCGTGACGCCCGCGTCGTCGCCGCGCGTGGCGCTCGTGCCGGGCGGCGAGCGAACGACCGCACTGCTGGTGCACGTCCGGCCGAGCCTCGCGCGAGCGCGCGAGCGTGCGCTCGCCGCCGGCGTCGGCGCCGAGGCGGTGGACGGCTTCTTTCGCCAGTTCGGCTAGCCCGGCGATGCTGGGTGGTTCCTGAGAAAAAATCCCAACCGGAGCATAGCACTTCTCAGGATTCCCGGTCGTAGCCCGAACAGCCATGCAAACTCTGGAACGGCCGGCGACCAACGGCCGCGTCTCAACCGTCATTCTCGAACCCGCGCGCCGTCGTCCGCGCTGGTGGTTCGTCGCCGCAGCGGTCGCGGTCATCGTCGCGATCGTCGTTTCCGTCATTGCGGTGCGCTCGCGCGCCGCGGCGGTGACGTATACGACCGTTCCCGTGCAGACCGGTTCGCTCGCGCAAACGGTCACGGCGAGCGGAACGCTCAACCCGCAGAACACGATCAACGTCGGCACGCAGATCTCGGGGACGATCTCGGAGATCGACGCCGACTTCAACGCGCACGTCCGCAAGGGGCAGGTTCTTGCGAGGCTCGATCCGGCGTCGTTCCAGGCCGCGCTCGATCAAGCGCGCGCATCGCTCGCGCAGACCGCCGCGCAAGCGCTGGCGTCGGGCGCCACGGCGAGCGGCGGCCCGGCGGCCGTCGCCGCGGCGCAGGCGCAAGCGCAGGCGCAAGCCGCCGCCGCGCAGGTCGCTGCCGCGAACTCCGACGCGTCGCGCGCGGCGATCGCGACGGCGCAATCCAACGTGACCAAGGCGCAGAGCGCGCTCGTGCTCGCGCAGCAAACGGTCGCGCGCGATCGCCAGCTGCTTTCGCAAGGCTACATCGCGCAGTCGCAAGCCGACGCCGACACGTCCAACGCGATCGCCGCGCAGAGCGCGGTCGACGGCGCGCGCGTCGCGGTGACGCAGGCGCAGGCCCAATCCGCGGCATCCGTCGCGCAAGTCGCCCAGGCGAACGCGCAGCAAGCCGCGCAAGTCGATACGGCCGGCGTCCAGGGCGCGACCGCCGCGGCGCAGGCCGCGACGCACGACGCCGGCGTCGCCGCGATCGGCATCAACCAAGCGCAGGTGAAACAGGCCGAGCAGAACCTCTCGCACACGATCATCACGTCGCCGGTTGACGGTACGGTGATCGCGCGCGGCGTATCGATCGGGCAGACCGTCGCGGCGAGCTTCAGCACGCCGACGCTCTACACGATCGCGCAGGACCTCACCAAGATGGAGCTCGACCTCGCGGTCGGCGAGCCCGACATCGGGCGCCTGCGCGCGGGCGACGGCGTCGACTTTACGGTGCTCGCGTACCCGAACCGCACGTTCCACGCGACGGTGCAGCAAGTGCGCCAGAACCCGACGACCGTCTCGAACGTCGTGACGTATCAGACCGTCGTGATCGTGAACAACAAAGACGGCGCGCTGCGTCCCGGCATGACCGCCAACGCAACGATCGAAGTCGCGCACGTCGACGGCGCCACCATCGTCCCGCTGGCCGCGTTCGGCTACACCCCGCCGAGCGGTGCGGTGACGCGCACGAAGCGTCCGCGCGGCGGCACGACGGGTGCGAGCGGCTCCAATCAAACGCAACGCAGCGGCAACGCCGGCGGTGCGGGCAACAACGCGTCGCCGTGGGGTCAGACCTCGGCCGCCAGCAGCGGCGCCGTGACACCGGGCGGCACGGGACGGATCTTCGTGCAGCGCGGCGGCGGGCTCGTGCCGGTTCGCGTGAAGATCGGCCTCGTCGCCGACACGCAGGCCAGCGTCACGCCGTTGCGCGGCACGCTGTCGGCCGACGACCAAGTCGTCATCGGCGACTCGAGCAGTGCATCGGGTTCGAAGAGCGCGTCGAGCGGCAACCCGCTCACGGGCGGCAACCAGCGCGCGCCGGGCGGCCGCCGCGGCCCGCTGGGTGGCGGCTGATGACGCCCGTCGTCGAGGTGCGCAGCCTCACGAAGATCTATCCGCTGGACGGTGGGGATGACGTCGTCGCCCTGCGCGGCGTCGACCTCACCATCGATCCCGGTGAGTTCGTCGCCGTGATGGGCCCGTCGGGTTCCGGCAAATCGACGTTCATGCACATCGTCGGCTTCCTCGACCGCGCGACGTCCGGCTCGTACCGCTTCGCCGGCACGGACGTGCTCGGCCTCGACAAGGACGCGCTCGCGGACCTGCGCTCGCGTTCCTTGGGCTTTGTGTTCCAGGCGTACAACTTGCTGGCGCGCACGACCGCCGTCGAAAACGTCGAGCTGCCGATGGTCTACGCCGGCGTCCCCGCGGCCGAGCGGCACCGCGCCGCGATGGAGGCGCTCGACGCCGTCGGGCTCGCGAAGTTCGCGCACCATCTGCCCAACCAGCTCTCGGGCGGTCAGCAGCAGCGCGTCGCGATCGCACGCTCGATCGTGAACCAGCCGCACCTCATCCTCGCCGACGAGCCGACGGGCGCGCTGGATACGGCGTCGTCCGAAGACGTGATGGCGCTGTTCCAGCGCCTCAATCGCGAGCGCGGGATGACGGTGATGCTCGTGACGCATGAGCCCGACGTCGCCGCGCACGCGCGCCGCCGCGTGTCGTTCCGCGACGGCAGCATCGTGTCCGATACGCTCGCCGCCGAGAAGGTGCCGGCATGATCGGGCTGATGCAGACGCTGCGGCTGGCGCTCACGGCGCTGGTCCGCAACAAGTCGCGCTCGCTGCTCACGATGCTCGGCGTCGTGATCGGCGTCGCCGCGGTCATCGTCACCGTCGCGATCGGCACCGGCGCGAAGAGCTCGGTCGCCGATCAGATCAACGGCCTGGGATCGAATCTCGTCGTCGTGCTGCCCGGCAGCGTTCAGACGGCGGGCGCGCGCAGCGGCAGCGGCGGTGCGTCGACCCTCACCGTCGCCGACGGCCTCGCCATCGCGAAATTGCCCGGCGTCGCCTCGGTGTCGCCTTCGGTCAACGTGCGGTCGCAGATCGTCGCGGGCGGCCAGAACTGGCAGACCACGGCGACCGGCGTCGCGCCCAGCTATACGTTCGTGCGCACGTGGACCACGTCGAGCGGCCGGTTCTTCACGCAAGCCGAGACGCAGGACGCCGCAAAGGTCGCGGTGCTCGGCCAGACGGTGGTGCAGCAGCTCTTCGGCGGCACCGATCCCGTCGGAAGAACCGTCCTCGTCAAAGGCGTGCCGTTCACCGTGATCGGAACGATGGCGGCCAAAGGCCAGAGCGGGACCGGTCAGGATCAAGACGACACCGTGCTGATCCCGTACACGTCCGCGTTGCAGCGGCTCACCGGCGGCACGACGATCGGCACGCTGATGGTGTCTGCGACGGACGCTGCGCACATCGAAGGCGTGCAGAGCGAGATCACCGCGCTGCTCGAGCAGCGCCACGGCATCGTCGCGGGCCAGCCCGACGACTTCTCCGTGCGCAACCTGGCGGACATCGCGAGCGCCGCGTCGGCGACCGCTTCGATCCTGGGCTTGCTGCTCGCGGCGGTCGCGGCGGTATCGCTGATCGTCGGCGGTATCGGGATCATGAACATCATGCTCGTCTCGGTCACGGAGCGCACGCGCGAGATCGGCCTGCGCGTCGCACTCGGCGCGCGCAGTGCGGCGATCCTGCGCCAGTTCTTGATCGAAGCGGTCGTGCTCTCGACCGGCGGCGGCGCAATCGGCGTCGTGCTGGGCGTCGCGGGCGCCGCCTCGATCGCGCTGTTCGCGCACTGGCCGGCCAGCGTGCCGCTCACTGCGGTGCTCCTCGCACTCGCGTTCAGCGCGGCGGTCGGCGTGTTCTTCGGCTACTGGCCGGCCCGCAAAGCGGCCGCGCTCGATCCGATCCGCGCGCTGCGCTTCGAGTAGTGCCGGCAAATTACGTGTTTAAGATAGGTACGTTCGGCCCAAGATATCAGTAGGGGAAACTTCCGTACGGCGTACCGGGCGTGGGGACGCAAGAGGAGCTCGCTGCTTGGTCGTCTCGTTGCTCACCCTCGCCGTTCCCCCGGTCGAAGGCTGGCCGACCCATGCCGATGTTCTCGCGCTCGCCCAGCGCGCGCGTGTCGCGCTCGACCGCCGCGCCCTCTGCATCGTGCACCACCACGTCGATGACGTCGCCTGGTCGCTCGACGAGGCGCTTCCGCATTTCCTGACGCTTATGCGGCTCGCGTTCGCAACGACGTCGATCGAGGGCGAAGAAGAAGGCATGCTGGTGTTTGCCCGGGCGGCTCTCGCCGCGCGCGGCAACGCGTGGGTCGGCGCGTACGTCGAAGCGATGAAGAGCCGCGTGTACTTCGCGAGCGGTGAACGCATCGCGGCGCGCACGCACTTCGAGTCCGCGGTCGACCATATTTTGAACGCCGATCCGGACACCGTCAGTCCCGACGCGTGGCTCGGTCTGGCGGAAGCTTCGATACCGTTCGACGTCGATTTTGCGAGCGATGCCGTTCGCAAGTCGGAGAGCACCCGAACCGCAAGCTACGACGAGGCGTCGACGCGCACGCGCCGGATGGTGATACGAGGCCGGCTCGCGGAGGCGCTCGGGCTGCGCGCCGACGCGGAGACCTACTACCGCATGGCTTGGGACCTCGCGCGCGCCGAGGGCGACGTTCGCACCGGGATCGTCGTTTCGGTGCACCTCGGCGCGTTGACCGGCGATCGGGCCGCCTGGGCCTATGCGCGCGAGCACGCGAGCCTTTGTCATCCCACGTGGTGGCCGATGCGCGCCCTCGCGGCGGAGAACATGCGCCGCGCTTTCCCTCTCACGCCCGCGCAGCGCGACGTGCTCGCGCGAATCCGGGCCGGAGCCTCGAACAAGGGGATTGCGGCGGAGACCGGACGCAGCATCAGCCGCGTACGCGATATCGTAGCCGAGCTATTCGACCTTTTCGAGGTGCAGCCGCGAACGCGCGCCGCGCTGATAACAACCGCAAATCGCTATGAACCGGTAGCCGAGCGAGCCTAAAACCGCCTTATCAGGCGTCTTGCGTGTTCCCACCGTACGCTCCATAGTAAGTCTGCACCCCCGGGGAGCCCACCGATCTCAGTTCACCCCTCGGGAGGCGTTTTGGCTTACCTCGCGACCGTTTTGCCGCGGGCCCGATGAGCTCGGAACAGGACGACGCGCAGCGGTTCGATCCGGCCGTCTTCCTGAACGCCGTTCGCGCGTCCCCAAGCATGCGCAGCTATCCGCCGAAGGGGACGATCTTCTCGCAAGGCGACGTAGGCGACGCCGTTTTCTACTTGCGGGAGGGACAGGTCAAGCTTTCGCACCAGTCGCCGCAGGGGAAAGACGCCGTGATCGGCTTCGTGGCCGCGGGCGATTTCTTCGGTGAGAGCTGTCTGGGGAGCAGCGCGGCGCGAATGTCGACTGCGACCGCGGTCACCGCGTCATCCGTCGTACGGGTGGAGAAGGCCGTCATGCTGCGGATCCTGCGCGACGAACCCCAATTCTCGCAGGCGTTCATCGCGCATCTCCTCGCGCGCAACATTCGAATCGAAGAAGATCTCGTCGATCAGCTTTTCAACTCCAGCGAGAAGCGTTTGGCCCGTGCCTTGCTGTTGTTGGCAAACTTCGAGCGAGGGGACACGGCAACGGTGAAGATCAGACAATCGACGCTCGCGGAAATGATCGGCACCACGCGCTCGCGCGTCAGCTTTTTCATCAACAAGTTTCGGCGGCTCGGCTACGTCGACATGCGCGGCGGAATACGCGTCAAGCGAGCCCTGCTCAACGTCATTCTGGGCGACTGAGCGGCGCCGGCGCGGCGCCGTTGCGGTTCGTGCCGTGAAGCACCGTGTCGATGATGCCGTACGCCTGCGCTTCCTGGGCGCTCATGTAGAAGTCGCGCTCGAGGTCGCGCAAGATCTCTTCGACGGGTTTGTGCGTCGTGCGCTCGTAGATGCCGGCGATGATGCGGCGCGTCGCGACGAGTTCGCGCGCGTGAATCTCGATATCGGTCGCCTGGCCCCCGATCTGGCCGATCGACGGCTGATGGATGAGGATCTTGCTGTACGGCAGCGCCATTCGCTTCCCCGGCGCGCCGCCGGTGAGCAGCAGCGACGCGGCCGACGCGGCGAGCCCCGCGCAGATCGTCGCGACGTCGGGCTTGATCAGCTGCATCGTGTCGAACATCGCGAGCCCCGCGCTCACGCTGCCGCCCGGGCTGTTGACGTAGAGGTCGATGTCGCGATCGGGATCTTGCTTTTCGAGAAAGAGCAGCTGCGCGATCACGATGTTCGCCATCGCGTCATCGATCGGACCGGTGACGAACACGATCCGCTCCTGGAGCAGCCGCGAGTAGATGTCGTACGAACGCTCGCCGCGCGCAGTCTGCTCGACGACGATGGGGATGAGGCTCATGCGCCGCAGTCTAGCAGACGGCGTCGCGCGCCGTCCCCCGCGCGCCGCCAAAAGCGGCCACTCGCGCGCAGGTGCGCGGGCGCGCTGCGCGCGAAGCGTCCGCCCATGAACACGCTGACCGATGCGCAGCGCGACCGCGTTCTCGCGCTGCTGCGGCAAGGCAAGACGATGCGCCGGATCGAGCGCGAGACAGGTCACCGGCGCGAGACGATCGCGGCGTACGGCCGCCGTGCGGGGCTGCTCGACGACAAGGTTGTGAGAATCACCTCGGCACCGGCACGCGAAGCGACGACGATGCTCGCCGCCTGAACCGGCGCGTTCTACAAACGCGCTTTGGCTTGAACCACGCCGATCGCGGCGGCGAGTTGCGCGTCGGCCGCCGGATCGCCGAAGTGCGGGTTCGCGTTCTCGACGACGGTCACGTCGGGGGCGAGGCCGATGCCGTCGATGACGCGATTGCGCGGCGTCAGGTAGCGCGCCGTCGTCACCTTCATCGCCGAGCCGTCGGCGTTGTAGGTGAGCTGCTGTACGACGCCTTTGCCGTAGGTGCGGCTGCCGACCAGCGTGGCGACGCCGGCGTCCTGCAGCGCGCCCGCGGTGATCTCCGACGCCGACGCGGAGTAGTGGTTGACGAGCACGGCGACGGGATGGGTCTCGTCGGCGTTCGCATCCGCGGCGAACCGCGTGGTGCCGGAGCGCTCGGCGACCGACACGATCGGGCCGGCGTGGATGAAGTGGTCGGCGATCGCGACCGCGGCGTTGACGTAGCCGCCGCCGTTGTTGCGCAGGTCGATCACGTAAGCGCGCGCGTTCTGGCGCTGCAAGCGTTTGAGCGCCGCGCCGAACTCCTCGGCCGTCGGTTCGCCGAACACGCCGATGGCGATGTAGCCGATGTCATTGGGCAGCAGCTTCTGGTAGACGGTCGGCGCGTGCACTTCGGCACGCACGATCGAGAACTCGTCGTGCGGCTTGCCGTCGCGCAGCACGCGCAAGCGCACGGTCGTCCCGGTGCGCCCGAGCAGCTTCGCGCGCACGTGCGCGACGTCGAACCCGCGCACGCTGGTGCCGTCGATCGCGTCGAACACGTCGCCGTTCTGAACTCCGGCGCCTTCGGCCGGCGTGCCGGGCGCGACGTAAGCCGCGCTGACGTCCTTCGTCTTTTCGTCCTGCTGCAGCAGCACGCCGATCCCGAACACGTGCGGCGGGTTCAGCGGTTCCTGGAAGCTCGTGAGCTCCTTCGGCGACAGGAACATCGTGTAGCGGTCGCCGGCCGCGTGCGCCATCCCCACTAGGGCGGCATAGGTGAGGTCGGTTTCCGACAGCCCGCCGCGACCGCGGGCCCGATCGATCGAGGCGACGATCCGCGCGAGCGCGTCGCCGCCGTCGCGAGCCGGGAAGGCGGGCGGAGCAGACTTGTGCTTGCGCAGCGCCGCGGCTAGGCCGCTGCGCGCGCCGGCGACCAGCTTGTCCGGCTCGACGCCGCGATAGAACGTCTGCGTGAGCGCGCGGAAGCCGTGCTGGACGTCGTCACGGTGCTGAAGGGAGAGCGCGTCGGAGGACGCCGGGCCGACCATGGCGACGGCGGCGACGAGCGCCACTACGGCGCGGAGGAGACGAGGCATCCCACGAGTTTTCGGGTGCGAGGCGGGCTCGGCCTCCGCATTCCTTCGTAGCGCGGACGATCCCAATTGTGGGCCAGATCACCTAAACTCATTGGGCCAAAGGTCCGATCTGTCAGGGCATGACACCACTCGTCGCCATGATGGCTGCGGTGTTCGGGCTCTCTCCGGTGGTCCTGGGGGTAGCTCAAGGGCAGGAAGCCCCGATCACCATCTCGTTCGTCAACCCGCACTATCCGGTGCCGGCCATGGACCAAGCGCGAGCGCTCGCTGACGACGTCAATGCGGAGCGCGTGAAGCGCGGGCTCCCGGCGCTGGCTCGCGATACGACGCTGGACCGCTTCGCGCTCGCGAAGGCGGTCGAGATGGCTGCCCGGGGTTACTTCGGCCACACCGACCCGGACGGGATCACGTTCCAGGACAGGCTGCGCGCCTGGCACTGGCCCACGACGTACGCGGCGGAGAACATCGCGTTCGACCGCGACGAAGTCCACGCGCATACGGCGTTCATGAACAGCCCCGGACACGCGTCGAACGTCCTCGACCGCAACGAGCGCCGCATCGGCGTCGCGGTCGTCACCGTCGGCGAGCACGAGACGTTCTACGTCGAGGATTTCTCCGGGAACTGATCGCGCGCGAACCAAAAGTTCGCCTGGCCGGTGCCGATGGCCGCCTCGTAGCGGCCGAACTGCTCGCCGCGTGCTTGCCACGCGGCGCCGCCGTGCGCGCCGGCGAGGACGAGGTAGTGTGCGAAGCGGCCTTCGGGCGAGCAGGTGCGCCGGAACTCTTCCGCGTGCGCGAGGACGGCCGCGTGGTCGCCGGCTTGCCACCATTGCATGATGCGCGCGTCGAACGCGCGCAGCGCGGGATCGCTGATGTCGGCCGGGTCGGCGCTCGCGCGCCGGCGGATCGTCGCAAGCGGCCAGAAGCGGTGCGACATCCCGCCGGACGCCACCAACAGCACGCGGCGCCCGCTGAGCGCTGCCGCCGCGGCGATCGCCTCGCCGAATTGCAGGTTCGGCTCGACTTCCGCAGTGTCGAGCACCGAGATCGGCAGCACGCGCTTCTTGGCTGGGCCGGGATTGTAGTAGTGCAGCGGGTTGAGCGTGCCGTAGTGCACGGGTAAGCCGCGATGCGCGGCCGCTTCCGCCGGTACGCCGCGCGCTTTCGCCTCCTGCGCGATCAGCGCCGCGAGCTCAGGATCGCCCGGATAGTCGTACGCGTACTCGTGGATCATCCACGGGATCTCGTCTGATGTGTAGATGCCTTCGTGACGCTCGTGCGCGTTGAGGATGAACTCGAGCGTCGAGTGCCAGTGGGTGTCGATCACGACGAACGTGTCGAAGTCGAGCGCGTCGATCCGCTCGCGCTTGATCCGCGGCAGCGCTTCGTAGAACGTCGTGACGTTCGCGCCCATGTACGCGCGGCGAGCTTCGGGATCGAGGATCATCAGCCGCGGAACGTGCGTCGAGAACAACCCGGCGACGATCATCCTTCGGCGGGACTCAGGACTGCGTCCGCGCCGGTCCAGCCGTCGGGACCTTTATAGCGCATCGGCGGCAAGTTCGGAATCTTCGAGCGGAACACGAGGTACTGGCGGAAGCCGTCGAGCTCGAACGTGCGCTTGTCGGCGATCATCCCCGCTTCGTAGAGCGACTGTGCGATCGCGGAGTCGCGCCCGAGCTTGCGGATCGTGATCGGCAGCAGTCGCTCCTCGAGGTCGAGGATGCGGAACCGCGCCTCTTCGGGGTCGGGCGCCGACTCGATCGCCTCCGCGACGATCTTCAACCCGGTGCCGATGTGACGGACTTCGTCGTGCATCACGTACTCGTACGTCACCGCGGTGGCGAGGTCGCCGTACTTGCGCGCGAGGTCGGCGATGGAGTTGAACAGCACGTGCGCCGAATACGCCTCCAGCGTGCACACCTGGCCGTACACGATCTCGACGAACGACGGCAAGCCGTTTACGAAGCGGAACAGCTCCGTCTGCTCGTACGGTACGTCGAGCGAATCCGCGAGGTCGAGGTCGCGGATACGGCGCCATTCGATCTGCGTGTGGCGCACCTCGTCGAGCGCGTGCGTCGCGTAGAAGTACTGGATCGCCGGCCGGTTCGTCTTGGTGATGATCTGCGCGACCTGCGCGACCGTCTGCGCCTCGCCCCAGCACGTCGTGAGCATGATCGGCCGCATCGCGTTCCGATACTCGGCGGACAGCTCGGGATCGTGCGTCTTGTGCGCGCGGTACTTTTCGAGCAGCGCCTTCGAGTCGCGGTATTGGTGCTCGATGTACGCCTCGTACGACTCCAGCGTCCCGAACGTCCGCAGCTCCTCATCGGGAACGTGCTTCGGAATGACGGACACGGGGTTCATGAACGACATCGGTGGTCTACCTTTGTGGCGCGAATCATGTTAGTAGCTGATGCACACGAGCTTTGGTTCGGTGAAGAAATCCAGCGACCAGCGGCCGCCTTCGCGGCCCAGGCCGCTCATCCCGACGCCGCCGAACGGCTGGCGCAGGTCGCGCAAGAAGTAACCGTTGATCCAGCACATCCCGGCGCGCACGTTCTGCGCGAAGCGCATGCCGGTTGCGATGTCGGCCGTCCAGATGTACGACGACAGCCCGTAGCGCGTCGCGTTCGCGCGCCGCACGACCTCGTCGAGCGTGTCGAACCGGAAGATGGAGAGCACCGGGCCGAACACCTCTTCGCGCGCGATCGCCTGCGACTCGTCGCGCGGCGCGAAGATCGTCGGGCCGAGATAGTTTCCGGCGGCCAGCGACGCATCGCTAGGGCGCGAGCCGCGCAGCAGCGCCTCGACGCCGTCGTCGTCCGCTTGCGCGCAGAAGCGTTCGACGCGCTCGCGGTGCTGCGGCGTGATCAGCGGCCCGAGATCGCTGTCGCGCGATTGCGGATCGCCGACTCGCAGTGCGCGCACGCGTTCGAGATAGCGCTCGACGAAGCGGTCGTAGATCGCGCTCTGCACGTACAGCCGCGTCCCCGCCAGACACACCTGGCCGCTATGACGGAACATCGCCAGCACGCTGCCCTCGACGGCGAGCTCGAGGTCGGCGTCGTCGCACACGACGTTCGCGGATTTGCCGCCCAGCTCGAGCGTGACTTTCTTGAGCGTGGGCGCGGCGGCGGTGTTGATCGCGATCCCCGTCGGCTCGCTGCCGGTGAACGCGACGGCGTCCACGCGCGGATCGGCCACGAGCGGCGCGCCCGCGCTCGGCCCGAAGCCGGTGACGACGTTCACGACGCCGTCCGGCACACCGGCGTGCGCGCACAGCTCCGCGAGCCGCAGCGTCGAGAGCGGCGTCAACTCCGACGGCTTGAGCACGCACGTGTTCCCGGCCGCGATCGCCGGCGCGATCTTCCACGTCGCCTGCATCAGCGGCGAGTTCCACGGCGTCAGCAGCGCGCACACCCCGACGGGCTCTTCGCGCACGATCGACGCGATCTCGCGCTGCGCGCCCAGGAACGGCTTGCGGTCGAAGAACGCGCTCTGCTCGCGCTGTTCAATCGCGCTCGCAAAGAACGCGCAGTTGTCGGCCGCGCGCGGCACGTCGCGGTCGGCCGTCTCGCGAAACGGTTTGCCGGCGTCGCGCGACTCCAGCCGCGCGAGCTCCTCGCGGTTCTCCACCAGCAGCTCGGCCAGCGCGCGCAGCACCTTCGCGCGCTGCGCGGCGGTCGCGCGCGGCCACGGCCCGTCGTCGAACGCGCGCCGCGCCGCGGTCACGGCGCGGTCGACGTCGGCCGCTCCGCCCTGCGCGACGCGCGCGAACACCTCGCCGCTGGCGGGATCGACGTCGTCGTACGTCTCGCCGCTCACCGCATCGGCGTACGCGCCGCCGATCCACATCCGCGCGGTGAGAACGCCGCGATCGATCACCGCAGGCTGTGCACCGCGGTGCGCCTCTCGGGGCGCATCGCGGGGACGACGTCGTACAGCTCGGGCAGCCGTTTCTCGATGCGCTCTTGCGCGTCATCCGGGGCGAGGTACGGCGGGCGCGCGGGGCCCATCTCGATCCCGGTCACGACCGACGCGGTCACTTTGGTCATGCCGAGCGCGCCGAGCGCCGCTTCGCCGCCGCGCGGAAACACGCGGTTGAGCCGGCGCTGGATCTCCTCGGCGAGCGCGACGTCGCCGCGCCGCCACGCGTCGTCGATCGCCACGCACGCCGGTACCGCGAACACGTTGATCTGCCCGCCGCCCGATCCGAGCAGCCGCCCCGTCAGGTACGCGCGAAACGTCTGCAGGTAGATCGCGCGGTCGCGCAGCGCGTCGGCCACAGCTTCGAGGTGCTGCAGCTCGGTCTCGACCTCTTTGACGCACACCACGTTGTGCAGCTCGGCCACCTTTTGAAAGAACGCGGGCGACATGTGGAACTTCGACAGCGCGGGATTGTGGTACACGCAGACCGGGATGAGGTTCGCTTCGGCGATCGTGCGAAAATGCTCGAACGCCTCGCGCTCGCCGACCTTCCAGTAATACGGCGCGATGACGACCGCGCAGTCGTAGCCGAGCTCCGCGGCGACCTTCGTCCAGCGCATCGCCTGCAGCGTCGTCGCACCCGACGTCATCGCCGACGCGCTCTTGCCGGGATGCTTGCGCGTTTGGTCGAGCACCACTTCGAGCACGCGGCGGCGCTCGTCGTCGTCGAGGTGGAGAAACTCGCCGATCGAGCCCGTTGCGACGACGCCGGTCGCGCCGTGCGCGAAGCACCAGTCGATCTGCGCGCGCAGCGCGCCTTCGTCGACGGCGTAGGTGCGGTCCATCGGCGTGACGATGAGCCCGATCACGTCCTTGAAGCGGTCCCGATAGCGGTCGATCTGCATGGGGTGCTCTGCGCCGAACGCTTATGGTACCCTTTGCGCATGGGATTCCGCCTCCCGGCGCCGGCGCTCCGAGCCGTGCCGGCGATCGTGGTCTCGGCCGGGCTGTTCGCGGCGCCGGTCGTCGCTGGCGCGGCCAGTACGAGCACGTCAAGCCATCCGCTGCGCACGCTGAGCTTCGACGTCGACGTGCACGTCTTGGCGCTCCGCGAGACGCCCGGCGAAGGCATCCACGGCACCCGTCCGGCGATGCCGGTCAAAGGCCGGATGGTGAACGGCAGGCCCGGCGGCGCGACCGGCAGCGGCGACCGCACGCAAGGTGCGGCCGTCACGGCGAAAGGCTCGATCGGTGTCGACGTGGTCGCCGCGACGGACGACGCCGGCTTGGTGCTCGACGTGTCGGAAACCGCCACCGAGCGGACGCGGCCCAAAGTGCGCATCGTCCTCGGCCCGGACGGCGCGGTGTTCTACGACCCGAAGAACGCGGAGAACTTGACCGAGGAGGAGATCACGCTCGTCCGCTGGCTGGCGCGCGGTTTCTACGGCGATCATCCGACCGAGCCCGGCACGACGTGGACGGTGGACCAGAGCGCGAACGGGCACGTCGACGTCGAGCGCTACCGCGTCGTCGCGCGTGACGCGCACCAGATCACGCTGGACTACGCGCTCGAGGAGAAGGTCGGCGGCACGGCCGGCTACGCGGGGTCGCGCGGCGGTTCGCTCGTCTACGACACCGCGATGATCGTGCCGGTGAAAGCGACGTTCCAGACCGAAGCGCGCCGCCAAGTCGGTGTGGCGTACGAAACCACGCGAACTTCGGTCACCTTGACGCTCACCGCCGACAGCTTCGCGAAGCGCTGAACGCATGGGAAATCGATTGCCCGCGGTCGTGCTCGCCGTGATGCTCGCGATGCCGGTTGCCGCGACCGCCGCCGGAGCGCCTGATTCCGCGCGCCCGCTGCGAACGCTCACCTTCGACGTGGACGTGCACGTCGCGGCGGTGCGCGTGGCGCCGGGTGAAGGGACGACCGGCGCTGGCCGGCCCCAGCCGCTCGGGCAGATCGTCGGCACCCGGCCGAACGGTACGGCGCCGCCGACGGGCGCGCTCGCGGCGAAAGGCTCGATCGGCATCGAAATCGTCGCCGTGACCGACGACGCCAGGCTCGTGATCGACGTCGCGGAGACGGCCGTCAAACGGATGCGTCCGAAAGTCCGCATCGAGGTCGCACCCGACGGCGTGGTCTTCTACGATCCGAAGAACGCCGAGAACCTCACCGACGAAGAGCTCGCGCTCGCGCGCTGGCTCGCGCGCGGCTTCTACGGCGATCATCCGACGGAGCCCGGCACCGCGTGGACCGTCGACCAGAGCGCGAACGGCTACTCCGACGTCGAGCACTACCGGGTCGTCGCGCGCGACGCGCACCACGTGACGCTCGAGTACACGCAAGAGCAAAAGGCGTCCGGAACGTCACTGTACGCGGGGTCGCGCGGCGGCTCGCTCGTGTACGACACCGCGCTCGTCGTCCCGGTTCGCGCGACGTTCCAGGGCGAATCGCGCCGTCAGATCGGCGCGGCGCACGAGACGCTGCGCACGTCGGTCACGCTGACGCTGACCGCGGATAGCTTCGCGAAGCGCTGACGGCTAGTCGTCCGCCTCGGCGGTTTCGGTGCCGACGACGTCGGCGCGCTTCGCGCCGCTCGTCGCCAGCGCCGGTTTGCCGGCTGCTTTGAGCGCGGCGTTCGCGCGCGTGACGTCGTCGCGCTCGAACGCCGCGAGGTCGCGCATCACCGCGTCGAACGCGCGGTCGACGCGGCCGGCGTAGTCGAGCACCGCCGCGCTCGGCGGCGCGCCCGACCCGAACAGCAGCGCTTGCATGTCCTCGCGGATGCGCCCGGGCCGTTGGATGAAGTCCTCGTCGTTGGTGAAGTCGGCGGTGAGCCGGCCGCGCAGCGCGAGCGCCTTGCTGCGCACGTCGCCCAGCGTCGCGGCGAGCTCGCCGCTCGCGCCTTTGCTGCGTTCGGCCGCCGACGCCGCGTACGCGTCGAGCCGGTTGAGCGCGTCGTTGAGGCGCGACGATTCCTCGAGATGTTTCTTCGCGAACGCGTACGCAGCGCGATAGTCGGCCGGCGTGAAGGTTGCGCGCGGATCGGGCGCGACCACGAGCCGCTGCGAAAGCGTCTTGCCTTCGAGCTCGATGCGCACGGTGTACGGCCCGGGCACGACGGCGACGCCGACGCGCGGCCCGCGGTACGCTTCCTTCGCGGCGCCCAGCCAGCGCACGGGGCCGTCCTCGCGCAGATCCCAGTTCACGCGGTTGATGCCCGCGAAGTTCGTGACCGCGGGGACCTCGCGCTCGTCGACGCGCATCGTGCCGCTGTGCCGCACGACGTGCCCGCTCGTATCGAGGATCACGATCTCGGGCGCCTTCGCGGCCGGCTTCGCCTGGTAGAACGCGATCATCGCGCCGTTGGGCGGGTTCTTGCCGCTGTAGCGCGTGTACAGGCCTTCGTCGTTTGCGTGCGTCGAGAACGCGTACGCCGTACGTGGCGCGAACAGCATCACGCCGGCCGCCTCCGCTCGCGGCAGCTGTTGGACCGGGGTCAGGTCGTCCAGGATCCACGCCGCGCGGCCGTGCGTCGCGAGCAGCAGATCGTTCCAGCGCGGCTGCACCCGAATGTCGTACGTCGCGGCGGTCGGCAATCCGAGCGCGGGCTTGCGCCAGTGCGCGCCGTCGTCGTACGACAGCCAGAACGAGTTCTCCAAGCCGAGGTACACGAGGTGCGGGTTGCGGGTGTCGGGCCGGATCGCGCGTGCCGACTGCGCGGGCAAGCCGTCCGCGATGCGCGTCCAGCGCGCGCCCCAGTCGTGCGTGACGAACACGTACGGCGCGTAGTCGCCGAGCAGGTGGCGGTCGATCACCGCGTATGCCGTGCCCGCGACGAGCGCGGACGGCGCGATCGTCTCGGCGCGGCCGTCGGGCGGCACGCCCGGCGGCGTCACGTTCGCCCAACGCAGGCCGCCGTTGCGGGAGAGCTGCACGAGGCCGTCGTCGCTGCCGGTCCATAGCTCGCCGCGCGTCTTGGCCGACGGCTCGATGTCCAGCAGCGTACCGGTGAACTCCGCGCTCGACACGTCGAGCGCGAGCGGTCCGCCCGAAGGCTGCTGGTGCGACTTGTCGTTGCGGGTGAGGTCCGGCGACACGACGGTCCAGTGCGCACCGCGGTCGCGCGTCGCGAACACCACGTTCGCGCCGAAGTACGTCGTCGCCGGATCGAACGGGTCGAACGCGATCGGTGCGTCCCAGTTGTAGCGGTAGCGCGCCTTGTCGAGCGAGAAGTCGTCCTGCGCGGTGCCGCGCCACGGCTGCACGAACGTGTTGCGCTGCGTGCGGCGGTTATAGATCGACAGCCGGCCCGTTTGCAGATCGGTCCAGACGAGGTTCGGATCGCGCGGATCGGGCCACGCCCACATGCCGTCGCCGCCGGTGACGCGGTCCCACGACTCGTCGATGATCCCTTCGGCGTTGAGGCTGTTCGACGGACCGCAGAATCCGTTGTTGTCCTGCAGGCCGACGCACAGCGAATACGGCGTGCGGTCGTCGTAGCCGACGTGATAGATTTGCCCGATCGCGAGGTTGCGCGAGAACGACCACGCCGCGCCGCCGTCGGTTGTGATCGCGTACCCGCCGTCCTCGCCCACGATCATGCGCGCGGGATCGTTGGGCGCGATCCACATGTCGTGGTAGTCGACGTGCACTTGCGACGCGATCTCCTTGAACGTCTTGCCGCCGTCTTTCGATTCGGCGAGCGCTTCGGAGACGCCGTACACGTGGTCGGCGTTCGACGGATCGACGCGCACGTGCGAGAAGTAGAAGGGCCGCTGGTTGACGAGCGTGTCTTTCGACATCAGCTTCCATGTCGCGCCCGCGTCGTCGGAGCGCCACAGGATCCCGTCCTTCGATTCGATCAACGCGTAGACGCGCTGCGGGTTCGACGGCGCCACCGCGAGTCCGATGCGGCCCGTCATCCCGTCGGGCAGACCGTGCCCCGTCAGCCGGTTCCACGTCTTGCCGCCGTCCGTCGACTTCCAGATCCCGTCGGCGGCGCCGCCGGACGTGAACGTCCACGGCTTGCGCTGGAACTGCCAGATGCCGGCGTAGATCACGTTCGGGTTCTTGGGGTCCGCGGCCAACTCGCTGACGCCGCTCTGCGGTCCGACGTACAGCGTCTTCGTCCACGACTTGCCGCCGTCGGCCGTGCGGTACACGCCGCGGTCGGGCGAGTCTGCGAACACGTCGCCGAGCGCGCCGACGACCACGACGTTGGGATCGCGCGGGTCGATCGCGATCGACGCGATGGCGTGCGTCGCGTTCAACCCGGCGTTCGTCCACGTGCGGCCGCCGTCGGTGGTCTTGTAGACGCCGTCGCCCCACGACACGTCGTTGCGCGGGTTCGTCTCGCCGGTGCCCGCCCACACGACGCTATGGTTGCTCGGATCGATCGCCACCGCGCCGATCGACGACACGGACTGCTGGTCGAACAGCGGCGTCCACGTCGCGCCGCCGTTGACGGTCTTCCACACGCCGCCGCCCGCGGAGCCGAGGTAGTACAGCTTCGGATCGGCGGCGACGCCCGCGACGGCCGTGACGCGGCCGCCCGCAACCGCCGGGCCGACCTCGCGAAACGCGAGCCGGTTGTACGGCGGCGTCGGCGTCGGGGACGGGGCGGCCGAAGGCGCGGGCGACGGCGCTTGGGCCGGCGCAGCCGCCGTCCCGAAAACGAAGAAGAGCGCCGTCAGTGCGGCGCGCGGAAGCGGACGTAGCACTCGCGCGTCCTACGCGGGAACGGCGGCGCGTCCTGCGCTAGGCGCGCAGCGGCGGTCAGCGGCGGGCGGTGTAGGTCACCACCGGCGGCGCCGGGCGACGGCGGCGAAACACGTTATAGATCGCCAGGCCGGCGACGACGAACGCGGCGACGATCGCTGCGAAGATGACGATCTTCAGCACGAAACCGAGCAGGATCAGCGCTACGACCGCGACCGCGACGACCGCGGTGATCCGAACGAACAAGCTCATCATGTCCTCCGAGCCGACGTACTGCGGTGCCGCCGGCGGTGTTTCAGGGAGCACGCTTGCGCTCGCTTGCCGGTTGTGGCAAGATAGGGCGGTCATGGATGGACTTTCTGGGGTGGGCGGCGGCGCCACGATGGATCTCGCAGCGGCCGGTACGTCGGCCGTTGCGATGAGCGTGCTCAAGAGCACGGAGAATTTGGTCGCGGACGAGGTCGCGCGGCTCTTTTCGTCGCTGGGGCTCGGTACGAAGGTGAACGCCTCGGCGTAGCCGTCCCGGCCCGCCCGGCCCGGCGGGAGTCGAACAGCCGTTCGAGAAGCGGCGCGGTTCTCGTGGACGGCGCATTTTTCAGTTGCACCCGCACGTCGCCGCGTGGTGCGACGAGCACCTTCGGACGGCGACGCCGCCTCAGGCCCAAGCGCTCCCGCTCGCGGCGGCGGCGCGCCACACGCTGATCTGCTCGCCCACCGGCACCGGCAAGACGCTCGCGGCGTTTCTGCCGGTGATGTCGCGCCTCGCGAGCCTGCGCGACGCCGACGAGCTGCTCGCACGGACGTACTGCCTCTATTTGTCCCCGCTGCGCGCGCTGGGCTACGACGTCGAGCACAACCTGCGGCGGCCGCTGCGCGAGATGGGGATCCTCGAACGGCCGAACACCGAGCGCGCGAAGCGCCGCCGCGGCCGCGTGCGCGAGACGTTCGTGCGCACCGGCGTGCGGACGGGCGACACGCCGGTGGAAGAGCGCCGGCTGATGATGTCGCGGCCGCCGCACGTGCTGCTCACCACGCCCGAGTCGCTCGCGCTGATGGTCGCGATGAACAGCTACCGCAAGACGCTCACCCACGTCGAGACGGTGATCGTCGACGAGGTCCACGCACTCGCGGGCAGCAAACGCGGCGCGCACCTCGCGCTGCTGCTCGAGTCGCTCGAGCAGCTCACGCGCGCGCCGCTGCGGCGGGTGGGGCTCTCCGCGACGGTCGCGCCGCTGGACCGCGTCGCGGCGTACCTCGCCGGGACGGACCGGGAGTGCGCGATCGTCGACTGCCGCGGCCTGCGCGAGACGAAGCTCGACGTCGTCGCGCCGTTCGCCGGCGCGATGGCGCCGCTCGCGCAGTGCGCGCGAACGGCGTACGCGCTGACCAAGGACGTGCGCTCCACGCTGGTGTTCTGCAACGTGCGCAGCCAAGCCGAACGCGTGGCGCACGAGATGGAGCAAGCGGGGGAACCCGCAGCCGAGATCGCCGTTCCGGAAAACGGGCCGCGCACCGAGACCGCGTCGCGCGACCGGCGCATCGGCGTCCACCATAGCGCGCTGGAGCGCAACGTGCGCCACCGCACCGAGGCCGAGCTGCGCAGCGGAACATTGCGGACCGTCGTGTGCTCCACGTCGCTGGAGCTCGGGGTCGACATCGGATACATCGACCGCGTGATCGTGCTCGGCGGCGCGCGCGGGATGACGCCGACGCTGCAGCGCGTGGGGCGCGCGGGGCACCGGCCCGGCGCGGTCGCGACGGGCGTCGTGATCGCGCAAGACCGCGACGACATCGTCGAAGCGGCGGCGACGCGGCGCTGCATCCGCGCCGGCATCATCGAGGAGATCGTGGTCCCCGACGCGCCGCTCGACGTCGTCGCGCAGTGGCTCGTCGGCCTGTGCGCGCCCGACAATCGCATTGCGATCGCCGAGCTGCTCGCGCTCGCGCGCCGCGCGTACCCGTACCGCGACCTGCGCGAGGACGATCTCCGCGCGTGCATCGCGTACTTGAGCGGCGGCGGGGTCGGTCCCCAGGAAGCGCACGTGCGGCGCATCGGCACCGACGGCGACGCCGTGTACGGTCTCGGCCGCGAGCCGTCGAGCGCATACTTCGAGAACGTCGGCACGATCCCGGACGAGTCGACGATCGGCGTCGCGGGCGCCGGCGGCCACGCGATCGGACGGCTCGACGAGAGCTTCGCGTCGAGCCTGCGCGTCGGCGACGTCTTCTTGCTCGAAGGGCGCCCGCTGCGTGTCGAAGAGGTCGGCCCGCGCGGGCTGCGCGTCAAGCCGCACGCGGGTCGCCCCACGGTGCCGCAATGGAGCTCGCATCTCAAGGGGATTCCGCGCGCGCTGGCGAGCGAGATCCACGTGCTGCGCAACGGCGTCGCGGGCGCGCTGCGCGACGGCGGACCGCAGCGCGCGCTCGCCTATCTTCGCACGCGCTATGCGCTCGACGGCGTCGAGGCCGCACACGTCGTGCGCTACGTCCGCGCTGCAGCTCGCGCTTTCCGGCGTGCCGGACGCGACGCATCCGCTCATCGAGATCTACCGCATGGACAACCGCCAGACGGCGGTGTTTCACACGGGCGCCGGGCGGCGCATCAACGAGACGCTCGCACGCGTCGTCGGCGCGCGCTTGCACCGGCGCCTGCGCATCAACTCGTCGCTGACGACGGACGACAACGGCTTTCTCGTCGCGCTGCCGCAGCGCACGCACGTGCAGGACGCTGAGTGGGCGTCGCTGCTGCACGCCAAGGAGTTCGACGACGACCTGCTCGCGGGATTGCGTTCGGGCTGGCTGCTGCGCCAGCAGTTCCGCTACGTTGCGAACACCGGGCTCTTGGTGCTGCGGCGCGCGGGCGGGCGTTCGATCCGCGGCGGCGCGCTGCGCTGGAACGCGGCGAAGATCTTCGACCGCTTGTGGGAAGCCGACCGTGATTTTCCGCTCGTGCGCGAGACGATTCGCGTGGTGACGCGCGAGCTGCTCGACGCGCCCGGCGCGCTGCGGTATCTCGAGGCGATCGACGGTGAGCCGCGCGTGCTGCATCCGGCCGCGGCGACGCCGTTCACGTTCGGGATCGTCACGTCGTCGTTCGGCGACTCCGTCGTGATGGACGATCGCGCGAGCATGGTCGAAGCGCTGCACGAGCGGGTTCTCGCGGTGCTCGGCGAGTCGCGCGCCGCCGTCCGCTTCGTCGCGGAAGCACGCACCGGCGCGCAGCTGCGATTGCTGTGATGAAGCCCGCGCGTGCTTGCGACACGTATCCGCTGGCAGACGGCGTCCTCGCGCTGCCGGGCGGATTCGCGCTGCTGACGGCGTCGCGCGCGCTGATCTGCGCCGACGCGCACCTCGGCTACGAGGACGTGATGGGCGGTGGCGCGGCGCTGCCGCTGTGGAGCACGACGGAGATCGTCGCGTCGATCGCGCTCGCGGCACGCCGTCACGCGGCGCGCGAGATCGTCTTTCTCGGCGACGCGATCCACGGCGCGGGGCTGAGCGAAGGCGCGGCGCGCGCGGTCGGCGCGGCGCTCGGCGTGCTGCGCGCGCAGGCGCCGGTGACGATCGTTGCGGGCAATCACGAAGGCCGCACGCGCGGCGTCGCGGTGCTCGGCGCAACGGTCGAAGCGTGCGACCGCGACGGTTGGACGCTGCTGCACGGCGATAAGCCGCACCACACGGCGCGCTCGATGATCGGGCACTTGCACCCGTCGCTGCACCTCGGCGGCGACGCCAGCGCTCAGGCGTTTCTCGGCGCGCGCCGGCTCGTCGTCGTCCCCGCGCTGACGCCGTATTCGGTGGGGCTCGACGTCACCAGCGACGCGTGTGCCGGCGCGCTTGCGCCGTGGGGCGTGGAACGCCGCGACCTGCAGGTCGTGGCGGCGACGGCGGAGCGGGTGTTTCCGTTCGGCGCGCTCTCCGCGCTGCGAAGCGCGTTGCGCGCTCCGTCGCGCGAGGGCGAACACGCGCAACGCCACGGACGGCATCTGCGGCCGGGCTGAACGCTGAGACTTGCGCGGTCTCAACCGCGCCGGCGTGGAGCGCAGCTCAGCGGCCGATGTGGTTCAGGCTGACGAGCACCGCGGCGACCTGCGACGCACCGGAGATGCGTCCGTCGAGCGCCATCGCGCGGACCTCGTCGACGGAGGCGAGCCGGACCTCGATGTCCTCCGTCACGTCGAACTGCTGGATGCGCGTGAAGACGGCGTCGCGGACGATGAACAGATGAAAATGTGCGGTAGCGTTCGTAGGGTCGGCGAGAAACGTGCGCACGAACTCCGGCGGCGAACCGGTATAACCGGTCTCTTCCGCGAGCTCGCGCGTGGCGCACGCCTCCGGCGACTCGTCCGCGTCGATCATTCCGGCCGGCAGTTCCGTGACGATTTGCGCCGCGCCATGCTTGTATTGCCGAACGAGTAGAACGTCACCACCGACGGTGAGAGCGAAGATCACGCAAAAGCCGCGCGACTCGCGGACGAAGTATTCGTCGACGACGACGCCGCTCGGCAGCTCGACACTGTCGACCCGCAAACGTAAAAACTTCGTGTCGATGCGATACTCGCTCGACACGACGCGCCACGGGCGCAATCGCTCTTCACTCACGGCGAGGGTTTCCGAGGCGGCAGCGCGGAAGTGGGCCGCATCACACGACGTCCTTTCGGGGGAGACGGGACGATCGAAAAGCTAGAGATCGGCCTACACTACGACACGACGTATGGGACGCTCTGGAAGGACGGTACGTACCTTCCGCGTGGTACGCGTGTGCTCATCACCGGCCTGCACATCGAGCAAGGTTTTTGCGTGCGCTTTCCGGCCGAGGCCGACGGCGAACCGCTCGAGACGTGGGAAGACTGGGACGAGATCGAGTTCCTCGCCGAGGAAGGCTCGGTCGAGTCGGGCGGAGCACCGCCGACCAGCGTCCTCATCGAAGCGCGTGAAGTGCTCGACGACGCCGAGGACGGCTGTCACCTGCACCTGCACGAAGACGGCTGACCGCGCCGCCGGCGTGATCACGTGACGGTTCCGCCGATGCGCCCGTGGCAGAACGCGATCGCGCTGGCCGCGACGGTGCTCGCGTGCGGCGCACTGCTGCCGCTCGCACCGTACGTCCGCATCGGCTGCGCGGTCCTCGCGAGCGCGATCATCGTCGCGCTGCTGGTGGGGCGGCTGCGGATGCACGCCACGCGGCGAACGGACGCGCGCTCGGCGGGCATCTACGATCGCATCGAGCGCATCCGCGCGGAACGCGGCGAGCGCCGCAGGCGCTAGGCCGCTTCATCGAGGAATACGGTTGATGCGTTATATCGCCTATCGTGTTCGCGTTGCCGCCGTGCTCGCAGCCGTCCTCGCAGCCGGGTCGGCGCATGCGGCAGAAGCTGGGGAATCGGGACGCGCGTTCACACTCCGCGTCCACGAGACGCGGTCGGCGCGCGCGGCGTTTCGCGAAGCCGTCGGGACGCTGCGGGACGGCCGGCTCCGAGGGCTCGCGGTGCGCTCGGCCCTTTCCGACCGCAACGATCGTTTCGTCCAAGGCTTCATCGGCGCGAGCCTCGACGGCGTCCCCGTCACGGGCGTGGTGTTCGCGGGCACGAGCGGCGTCGTCGGTGCCGTTATCGACACACCGGATCGGTTGCCGCACAGCTACGCGTCGCTCGTGCAGCGTTTGCAGCGAATGCTTCCGGCGCGACCGGCCGCAGCCGGCAGCGGCGCGCTGCTGCCGCTGCATACCGTCTCCTTTGGCAGCGGCACCATCGGTCTTCCGGACGGCTGGCGAATCATCAACGCGTACCAAGGGTGCGTGGAAGCCGGCTCGACCTCCGATCACGGCTACATCGCGCTGGGCTGCCCGCAGCTTGCGGTCGTGCCGCCGGGATTGCCGGGCACCAATCCGCGCGCGCAACTGGTCGCGCCGTTCGGGAATCCCGTGCAAATTCTGGGCGTCGTCATGACGCGGCCGCCGCCCGTCGGCCTCGGACTTCAGGCGTTTCACCCCGCGGAAGTGCAGCCCGTCGCGCCGGGTCTTCCGAACGGCAAAGCGGCGTACGTCCTGTTCGATTACCGCGTCAACGGTGCGCCGTTCCGCGGCCTTGCGCTGGTCAGCATGGCACCGTTCGACTCGATGAGCTTCATGGTGTATAAATCGATGTTCATGCTGCCGGCGCAGAGCTTTCCGCGGCTCGCGCCGACGATGTGGCGGTCGTGGCAATCGTGGGGCGTGAGCAGCGGCGTGCTGACCGGGCGCCTCACCGCCGCCGCGCAGTCGATGCGTGAAACCGGCGACATCATCACCGGCGCGTACTGGGAACGGCAGCACGCCACCAGCAGCGCGGCGTACGGATTCGACCAGTACATTCGCGATACGGCGACGATCGAGCACCTCGGAACCGGCGCGCGCGCGGAGGGCAACTTCCTCGACGCGCAAGCAATCGTCGACCACGATCCGAGCAGGTGGCGGATCGTGCCGTCGTCCGAGCTCATCCCGCGGTGACCGCGACTGGGGCACCGCCTCAGCTGTTCGCTTCGAGACCCTCGCGAGCGAGCATCTCGGCATAGATTTCCACGACGCGCGCCAACGTGTCGGCGTCTTCGGGGCGCTTGTCGGTTCGTATGCGGACGATGCGCGGAAAGCGCAGCGCGTAGCCGCTCGCGTGCAGCTTGCTGCGCTGGGCGAACGCCGCAGGCGCTGAGGCCGCTCAGCCTTCGGCTCGACGCCTTCGCTCGCGAGTATCCTCTTTGGCGCACCGAAAATGCGAAGCGGGCGATGCTCAGTCTGCGGAATCGTCAGCGCAATAGAATGCTACCGCGGCGGGCCCGTGTCTTTCTTGACCGGCGGTTCATTTATGCGGGTGTCAGCTACGGCGACGGTGATCCCAACACTTGACTTGAAGTCATTGTTTCCACAGCTGAGCCACGAATAGTACTCCTTTAGTTCTGAACCTTCATTCCAGGGCCGCCAACCTAGCGAACTTTGTTCACCGACCTGAAAGGGTCCGTTACCGATTCGGCAATAGAGCAAGAAAGTCGCTTTCTCGCCGGCCTCGAAATACATCTGATCCGCTGTGTTGAAGACCGTGTCCCGATATTGTCCAATAACAAATTGATTGAACTGAGCACGTGCGTCATACCGTAGCCTTCCCTGCGGGTCGTATGCTCGTAGCACGAGTTCTACATTGCATGTCCTGCGCGTACAGTCGTCCAACCTCACACGAAACGGTGAAGCTTTCAATAGTCGACCTGGTGGAATCGATGCGGTGACGAGAGGGTGCAGTCCCGGAGAAGCGGACGCCTTCGGGGCAGGCAAAGGCGCTAAGCTCGCGGGATTATAGAAAAAGACAATGACGAATATGGCAAGTGCTCCACCAGCCTTTATCCACGTGGCGACTGTGATTGCTATGAAGCCGGTGAACGTAACCGCCACTCCCGCGGCCGCGAGCGCCAGAACAATGCGCAGGACCGTATATTGAAAAGGTGTCGGATTCGGAAGAAAAAAGACGCTGACTATCAACACGGTGAGAAATACGACGCCGAAAGCGAAGGCCAATTGTCTTTCAAGCGGCTTGTTCACGACTTTTCACGTCCCAAACCAATTTCGTCCAAGTCCGGACGCCGAGCAGAAGTGGGAGGGCCTACCACAACCCGACATGGCCACCGGACGTCACCAAGCCATCGGCAAGCGTGCGCCATTCGCCAAACACCTCCCTGGCCCCAAAGCTTCGGGCACGCCGCGAGTTATTACTGCCGCCGAGTACTCGAGCGGTCTTGACTTCGGCCAACACTGTTCGTGCCTTGCCGAGTCGCCTGAACCGCCAAATCCCGCGAAGAAATCAAACAGGCCGCGTGCCATCGCGAGCGGCGTGAGGGCACGTCAAGAGCGGCCTGGGCTTCGGGTATCAACACGATCTGCGGCTACGAATGCGGAGTGCGGCATCTCGTTGCGCTGTCGTTTCAACTCTCAGTCTCGACCCCTTCGCGAGTTAGCATTTCCGCATAGATCTCCCCGACGTGCTCCAACGTGTCGGCGTCGGCGGGCGCCTTGTCCGGGCGTAGCCGAACGATGCGCGGAAAGCGCAGCGCGTAGCCGCTCGCGTGCAGCTTGCTGCGCTGGATGATGTCGAACGCGATCTCGACCAGGATGCTCGGCTCGACGAGGATCTCGTGCCGTTTGAGATCGAGCCGCTCGTATGCGGCGCGCGCCGCCGCGGCGGGAAGACGATGCGCTTCGAACCATTCCGTCATCTCCGCGATCTCGGCGTCGGTGAGCCCGCTGTACGCCTTGCCGATCACCGCGAGCGCGTCCCCATCGCGCACGGCGAACGTGTAATCCGACAGCACGTTCACGCGGCGGCCGTGGCCGCGCTCTACGGCGACCACGACGCAGTCGAGCGTCGCGAGCTCGCGTTTGAGCTTCAGCCATGCTTTGCCGCGCCGGCCTGGCGTGTAAGGCGAGTCGGTGCGCTTGAACACGAGCCCCTCGTGTCCGTCGGCACGTGACGCCTCGAAGCGCTCGTGCACGGCGTCGGCGCCCGCGCCGGCTTCGAGCGCGGTCCACGGTGCGAGCATCAGCGCGTCCCCGGCACCGGCGAGCAGCTCCGCAAGCCGCGCACGCCGTTCGGCGAGCGGCACGTCGAGCAGAAACTCGTCGTCGCGTGCGAGCGCGTCGAACACCGCGTAGCGAACCGGCACCTCGCGCAGTAATTCCGGCGCGACTTCCTTGCGCTGCAAACGCGCTTGCAAGAACCGGAACGGCAGCACGCGACCGTCGCGCACGGCGATCAGCTCGCCGTCGAGCGCGAACGAGCCGGGCAGCGCACGGAGCGCCTCGACGACCTCCGGATACGACGCCGCGACGTCGTTGAGCGTGCGCGAGAACAGCGAGACGTGCTGCGGCGTGACGTGCGCCTGCGCGCGGATGCCGTCGTACTTGTCCTCGACGAGCCACGTCGCTGCGGCGAGGTCCTTGTACTCCGAACCGTACGCGACCGGCGTTGCCAGCATGAACGCGACCGGCGCGTGGTACGCGATCGCCACCTCGTCGAGCGTGTCGCGCTTCGCCGCGAGCGCAACCGCGCCGAGGTCGCCGGCCGCGCTCGCCGCGCGCCGCACCGCGTGCGAATCGCGCGCGAACGCCTGCGCGACGGCGTCGACGACGAGTCCTTCGCGCAGCCCGATGCGCAGCTCGCCCGTCATGATCTTGATGACGTAGGTCGCTTCGAGCGGATCCGTACACGCGGAGAAGATTCGCTCGCACAGGATGCGGCGGCGCTTCTGTGCGTTCTTGCCCGACGCATCCGCGATCTCGGCGAGCAGCGCATAGAGCCGCGCCGGCGTCAGCGTCTCACGGAACAGGCCGAGGTCGTGCGACGGCCGCACGAACGGGCCCAGGGCCGCGCCGAGGTCGCCCGTCGCACGATATGCGACGCCGAGCGCGGCGTCGTCGACGCTCCACACGCTCGCCGCCGCGTCGACGATCGTGCGCCCGCCGACGGCGAGGCTGCGTTCCTGGGCCTGCGGGAACGGGTTGCCGGTGAAGAACCGCGCGGCGGGCGCGAGGTCGGCGTCGTCGCGTGCACGGAGATACTCCGCGACGAGCGCGATCTTCTCGAGCTTGCTCGCGGTCGCCGCGATCGCGGCACACGTTCGGGCGAAAGCGATCACGGATCGACCTCATTCGCAGCCGAGGTCAGGTCGCCTTGAGCCGGGCGTGCCGGCCTGCTCGCTGTCGTGATTCGACCGCTCGGCCGAGGCTCCGCACGCTACGGATTCTGATCGAACGGCATCCGAGAAAGAAGGCGTTGCCCGAAATAGAGACCTGCGCGCGTGAGCTTGGCTTCGACGAGGAATTTTCGCAGTTCCGAGGCGCGATACGGTACGAACGTGGGCGCGCCTTCACGCTCCCAGTGTGTGTCCTTGCCGGCGGTAAGCCGAAGCTGCTCGGTCGTCCGCGTGACCCTGGCGATGGCGGTGATGCCGAGCTCGAACTCCGCTTCGACAAAAAAGACGTCGAAGAATCGGATGCTCGATATGTCATCGGGCAGGATACCAAGCTCTTCTTCGAGGTCGCGTCTCACGCAACGGTCGAGGCGCGGTGTATCGTTGTCGCTCTCCACGTCGGTGACGGAAAAACCCTCGTTCATGGACACATGCCACAAACCGGCATTGCGAAACCCGTCGACGAATCGAGAGCGCTTGACGAAGATGACGTGCGGCTCTTCACGTGCGTCTCCCGGTTCGGTCACGACGAAGCAATTGACGCCAAGCGATGTCAAGAAGGGATAGTACCGCTGAATCTGCGCGGCCGCTCTCGCATTGCCTATCGCATGACCTTCCTCACGAAGCTCCGCATGGACTGCGTGCATGATCGAATGCGTAAAGTAGTCCGTCTTGTAGGTTGAAAATCGTACCGAGGGGATCTCCGCCGTTCCGACGTGTTCGAAAACGTATTGGCGGATACCGAATTTTTCATTGTTGAACCGCTGATAGCTGTTTGAGCGCTCGCGCGCTTCCGTACGATCGATGAACTGACGCGCCACTGCGGCGCGGTGCCGTTCGACCCTCGAGTCGAGGTCGGCGATGCCCATCTCGAGCCCGACATCCGCGAGGGAGTGGCCGAGCGTGAAATTCAACGCCGGACGGACGCTTTCACCAAGCCCTCGAGCGGCGAGCGCCGCTGCGACATCCTCGGGAAGCGGGATGTAGAAACGTTCCAGCGGGGACGAGACGCTCACGTTTCCCGGCTGGTAGCCGTCAGGAATCCCCTGTAACTCAACGATGCCGTCGACGGGCGGCAACGTGCCGACACGCCTGGCATATCCGGCGCGAGAACGGCTCCGCGCCGCTTCCCGCATGCGGCGATCGACCTTGTTTCCGAGGACCCCGGTGATCACACCGGTCACGATCCCGGCGAGGAACCCGGGCATTTGGCCTGCGAGATCGCCGATATTCAGCTGCACCTTGATCCACGCCGATTCCGAGCTCGAAAAATGGCGACGCGCGTGCCTCGATCCTAGGCTCACGCGTCGGCGGTTGTCAACGTCGGGTGGCATTTGCGCTCGCTTGTCGTCTGGAGCCGAGCCCGGGGGCAATCGGACCGTCGATCGCCCGTTGCGCCGGACCGTCGCAGGTGCCGGGCGCGCCGTCGCGGTAGGCGGCTCGCGTGATCACTGCGATCGTTCTACTCAACGTCGAACCGGGCCGCGTGCGGACGCTGGCCGAGGAGCTGCTCTCGATCGACGGGGTGACCGAGTGCTACAGCGTCGCCGGTCCCTACGATCTCGTCGCGATCGTGCGCGTGCGCGAGCACGACCAGCTCAGCGACCTCGTCACGGAGCGCATCGCCTCGCACGCCGGGATCACCGCGACGGAGACGCTGATCGCATTTCGGTCGTTCGCCAAGCGCGACCTCGGCCTCGTCTGGGACGTCGGCTCCGAGTAGGCCCCGGCGCCGCGAGCCCGCGAGCGATCACGCGCGCCAAGCCGCCTTGCGCACGGCGAGGCTTATCGCCCACGGCACCATCCACACCAGCGCCAGCACGATCATCGCGCCGACGTACACGGAATCCGACACGAACGTCACGCTGCTCGGACGTTCCAGCGAGATGCCGACCGCGAACGCGGTCGCGACGAGCCCGACGCCGCCCACGAACCACACGCCCGGCATGCCGCCCGGGATGCGAAACGGACGCGGCACGTCGGGCTGCGTGTAGCGCAGCTTGATCACCGCGGCGAAGATCGGCAGGTAATAGAAGCCGAGCAGCGCCGTCGTGGTCGCGGTGAGGATCCAATAGGCCTGGTTCACCGATGGGACCAGCGCGAACGCGATGCTCACGATCGTGATCAGCACCGCCTGCCACAGCATCACCGCGGCGGGAACTTGGCGTGCGCTCAGCGCGCGGAACACCGGCGGCAACAGGCCGTTGCGCGCGGCTTCGGTGAGGCTCAGCAAAGGCCCGACGAGCCATGCGCTCATCAGCGCGATCGCGCCGACCGCGGTGAGCAGCGCGAGCACCGGCGCCAGCCAGCGCACACCGAACGCGCCGAAGATCACGGTGAACGTCTGCACCACGCCGCCGCTCAAGCTGATCTTGTCGGCCGGGATCGCGAGCGCGATCGCGAGCGTGGCGAAGATGCTCAAGCCGGAAATCGCGACGAGCGCGAGCGCCATCGCCTTGGGAAAGTTGCGCTGCGGATCGCGCACGACCAGCGCATAGTAGCCTGATACTTCGAGCCCCGTGAACGCGAGCAGCAGTGACGATACGAACGGCAGCCGGCCCAAATCCCATGCCGGCAGAAGATGCGCCGCGGTGAACGGCGGCAGCGCGACGTGCTTGCCGGCGACGATCCACGCGATGCCCGCACCGATGAGCACCACCGCCGGGACGATGGTGCCGAACACCGTGCCGAACGTCGTGAGCTTCGCAGCCGCGACGGGGCCGGCGAGGCTCGCGAGCGTGAGCGCCCAGAAGACGCCGATCATCACGCACGCGACGAAGAGGCGATTGTCTTGCCACGCCGGCTCGAACCCGTACGCGAGCGAGACCGCGACGAACGCGAGTACCGTGGGATACCACGGGAGGTTCTGCACGACGATCGACCACACGGCCATGAAGCCCGTCGGCTCGCCGAACGCCTCGCGCACCCACGCGTAGACGCCGCCGGCTTTCGGCCACGTCGAGGCGAGCTCCGCGGCCGTCAGCGCGAGCGGCAGCAGAAACAGCAGCGTGCCGAGCACGTACCAGAAGATCAGCGACCAGCCCTCGACCGCCATGCTCGGGAGATTGCGCACGGACAAGCCGGCGGCCGTGCTCACCATCGCGACGTAGAAGATGCCGAGCCCCGGCGTGACGGCGCGCGCGCGTTCGGCTATGATCGTAGCTCCATGTTCGAAGACTTCGCGCTCTCGTTCGTCGACACCGGCGAAGCCGTCATCCGCGTGCGCAACGGCGGGAGCGGCCCGCCGCTGCTGCTGTTGCACGGCCACCCGCAGACGCACGTCATGTGGCACCTCGTCGCGCCGCGGCTCGCCCGCGACTTCACCGTCGTCGCGATGGATCTGCGCGGCTACGGCGACAGCTCCAAGCCGCCGACGACCGAAGATCACGAGCCGTATTCCAAACGCGCGATGGCGCGCGACGCGGTCGCGGTGATGGCGCATTTCGGCTTTTCGCGGTTCGACGTCGCCGGGCACGACCGCGGCGGGCGCGTCGCCTACCGGCTCGCGCTCGACCGCCCGGATTGCGTGCGCAAGCTCGCGACGCTCGACATCCTCCCGACGGGCGAACACTTCCGCCGCGCCGACATGAAGTTCGGCCTCGGCTACTGGCACTGGTTCTTTCTCGCACAGCCGTACCCGCTGCCCGAGATGCTGATCGGCCACGATCCAGACGCGTTCTTTAGCGGTCGCCCGAACCGCGGAAACGTGCACGCGCCCGAGGCGCTGGACGACTACCTGCGATGCTACCGCAACCCCGCGACGGTTCACGCCGCGTGCGAAGACTATCGGGCCGGCGCGACGTACGATTTCGCGCTCGACGAAGCGGACCGCGGCAACAAGAAGATCGCCGCGCCGCTACTCGCGCTGTGGGCGGGCCGCGGCCAAGTCGGCGCGTGGTACGACGTGCTGGCGGTGTGGCGCGATTGGGCCGACGACGTACGCGGTCACGCGATCGATAGCGGACACTTCATTCCAGAAGAGGCCCCGGACGCGACGTACGCGTCGTTGCGTTCTTTTTTCGAGTGATCGCCGGTGCCGCCGAAGCGGCACCGGCGGGCACGAGCGGCCGCCGAGACTACGAACGGCTCGCGTCTTTCGAAGGATCGGGCTTCTTTCCGGCCTCCCGAACGCGTGTCAGCGAGCTCAGCGTATCGAACCAGAATCCCGCGCCTTGCGATAGCGCGATCGCCGTCGCGAGCAGACCGAAGAACTTCAGAATCCAGAACCAGATCCAGTCGTTCCATTCTCTCGGGCCGGCCGGTGACGGGTTCGCGGCTTTGTCGGCGGCGGCTTTGGCATCTGAGGCTTTGATTGCCGCGGCCTTCGCGGCGTCCCGCGAGCCCGCCGCGGCGCGCGCTTTGTCGGCCGCATGCCGGTCCTTGAGATGCTGCCGTGCATACGTGTCGTACGTCGTAAACGCCTTTTGGGTCCGGGCCGCTTCAGCATCGGCCTTGGTTTTGTCGTCGTCGGCCTTCTTCACCGCCGCCGCGGCCGGCGCCGCCGCACTCTGCGCTTCGACTGCGTCGCATGACAACGTGCGTTCGGGCGGCGTGTTGTCTTTGGAGGACCAATCCCAACCGAGCGGCACGGCGTCGATCACGGTTTTGATGAGCGCCGAGTTGGGTTTGCCCTTCTCGCCGAGATCGAGAGACGACACCGAGGTGCGGAGCGCGGCGTTGCACGAAAGCGCGCGCGCCAAGCGCAGCGTGTCGACGTTCCACATGGCCGCGATGACGAAGCCGATGATGACAAGGACGAGCGTCATGTTCTTGACGTACCATCCCGATACGCGGTCCATGTGATCGTCGTACCAGTCTTCGATCGCCTTCACGAACGTGGTGTAGTTGCCGTTCGCCTTCACCGCAAGCGCGCCGATCTGCGTGCTGAATTCCGTGTCCGCAACCGCTGCGCCGGCGGGGAGATTGACGCGCCTCGCCGCGTCGACGAGGGGCGTGAAATCGAATGCGGCCGGCGGTGCCCCAGCCGGCGGTGCAACCGGGCCGGCGGGTTGGAGCAATCCGAGAATGATGCTGCTGAACTGCTGCGCGGAGGCGTATTGCGGGTCTTCCGCGTTGCTCTTCTTTAGCGATTGAAAAATCGGGTGCGAGAAAAATGCGGCGGCTGCGGGGTCGTACGTCGGTGATTGGGGATTGATGACGTCCGCGCTCGTCGTACCGCGCTTGGACGCGGGGCCCGCAACTCCGGCCTGGCCTGAGAGCAACTGCGTGGCCGCGCCGACGAGCATCCGGGACCGCCACTTCATTTTCAACGACACTTGCTCGCCGAGCCACGACGTGAGCAGACTGAACGCGATGTACACGACGACGATCCCGATCGCCGTGTCGATGATGGGAGTGATCAGTGACGGCATGCGGCCTCCGACAGGGCGCGGCGTAAGCACGAATGCTCCGGCGCGCGCCGGGGCTTCGGCGTCGGGCCGGCCTAGCGGCCGCCAACGCCTCTTTTACTTATCAGACCTAGCAGGCTAGTTCCTCTCGCCGACCAGGCGGCGCTCAGAACAGGGCGAGCTGTTCGTGTGCTTCCAGGTACGTCGCGTCGATGCCGAGGCGCTTGAGGCGCCACGCGAAGTCTTTCCACCCGTGGTTCAGGAGCACTTTGGCGGGCTGTGCGAGCTCGACGTACCGAATCAGCGACGGGTAGTCGGCGTGGTCGCTCAGCGGGATCGCGGTGTCGGCGCCGTAGCGAAACTCCGCGCCACGGTTGAGCGCCCAGCCGGTGAGCACTGCCGTACGCGTGGGCTTGCCGCGGAGCGCCTTCGGCAGGTTCTTGCCCGACGGCGGCCAGACCAGCGCGCGCGTGCCGTCGTACGTCAGCGCGTCGTAGCGCTCGTACGGCGGCATCTTCACGCCGGCTTCTTCGTACACGCGCGAGATCGCATACACCGCGCCGTGCACGGTCAGCGGGACGTTCGCCTTGCCGAGGATCGCCATCGCTTCTTGCGCCTTGCCCAGCGAGTAGGCGTAGAACACGGGCGCGCAGCCGTCCTCGAGCGCTTTGGTCGCGAACGAGACGATCGTGTCCTCCACCTCGTCGCGTGACGGGAACGCGTACTGCGGGCGGCCGTACGTGCACTCCATCAGCAGCACGTCGCAGCGTTTGACCTCGGCCGGCTCGCACGTGTACGAGCGCGTCAGCTTGAAGTCGCCGGTGTACACGAAGCGCCCGCGCTCGCCTTCGATCATCAGCTGCGCGCTGCCGAGCACGTGCCCCGCGGGGAACAGCGTGAGCTCGTGCTGGCCGTCGGACCACGGCTCGTTGAAGCGGTGCTCCTCGAAGTCGCACGCCGGCCGCGGTCGCTGCGGCAGGAACGAGGTCTGCTTCGCGCGCGCGGCGCTGCGGCTGAAGCGCGACGTACAGATCTTCGCGTTGGCGGGCGTCGTGACGATCGTGTCGTGCTCGCGCGCGTGGTCGCTGTGCCCGTGCGAAACGTAGCAGCGGCTGCGGGGTCGCATCGAGTCGATCCAGAGGTCGAGGTCGGCGACGTAGAGCGACCTCTCGGCGAGGGAAAACATGGGACCTTGTCATCCTGAGCTTGTCGAAGGACGAACATCCGTTCGCGCGGGTTCTGGGGCGCACCCTTTCGACCCGACCGGGGGTTTAGCGGTCCATCATGCGCGTCTACGACAACATCGCCGATACGTTCGGGAATACGCCGCTCGTCCGCATCCCGCGGGTGGGCAAGGGGCTCGGCGCCGAGATCCTCGTCAAGCTGGAGTCGAAGAATCCGGCCGGGTCCGTCAAGGACCGCATCGGCGTGGCGATGATCGAAGCCGCCGAGCGCGACGGCAAGCTGCGCCCCGACTCCGTCATCGTCGAGCCGACGAGCGGCAACACCGGGATCGCGCTCGCGTTCGTCTGCGCGGCCAAGGGCTATCCGCTCATCCTCACGATGCCCGAGACGATGACGGTCGAGCGCCGCAACCTGCTCAAGGCCTACGGCGCGCAGCTCGTCCTCACGCCGGGGACTGAGGGCATGAAAGGCGCGATCGCCAAAGCGAAGGAGATCGTCGCTTCGAATCCCGGCAAGTACTTCCAGCCCGGCCAGTTCGACAATCCCGCGAACGTCGAGATCCACTACCGCACGACGGGCGAGGAGATCTGGCGCGACACCGACGGCAAGGTCGACATCCTCGTCGCGGGCGTCGGCACCGGCGGTACGATCACGGGCGCCGGGCATTTGCTCAAAGAGCGCAAGCCCAGCGTGGAGTGCATCACCGTCGAGCCCGACACGTCGACGGTGCTTTCCGGCGGTTCGCCCGGTCCGCACAAGCTGCAAGGCTTCGCCCCCGGCTTCATCCCGTCGATCCTCGACACGCACGTGTACAGCGAAGTGATCAAAGCGACGTTCGAGGACTCGATCGCGATCGCGCGCCGCCTCGCGCGCGAAGAGGGGATCCTGGCGGGGATCTCATCCGGCGCTAACGTGTGGGCTGCATTGCAAGTCGCGGCACGCTTGGAAAATGCTGGCAAACTCATCGTCGCGATCGTGTGCGACACCGGCGAACGCTATCTGTCCAGTCCGCTGTTCGCCGACCAAGAAGCCAACGTGTTCGAACCCGCACTCGCGTAGCGAGATTGCACGATCGCACCACTGTTATGAGCGTCCTACCAGCGACTCGGTAGTACGATCAACGTGACTTCGGCATCGGAGTCGCGGGAGGTCATGGTGATGCACAAATCCGTCGCCTCGATCGCATGCGGACTACTGGCTGCGACGCTCGGACTCGGGGGTGCAATCGTTCCGGCCGGGGCAACGCCGCCGCCGAACCCGCCGTCGAATGCGCGCCCGCTCAACGCGCGGCGCGCCGAGACGATCCACGGCCGTATCGTGTCGATCGACGGACGGTACGGCATCACCATTCGCGACGTCCGCGGCTTCATCGAAATCATCGCGCTCCACCCAGGGACGATCATCAATCCGACCGGACTGCGGCTCGCCGTCGGCATGGACGTGACGATCGTCGGCTACAACGCCGGCCGGTCGTTCTTGGCGGACGAGATCGACGCGCCGTACGCGTACGGCGGTCAGGTGCCGGCGCCGGATTATAATTACGACCCGTACGGCTACGGTTCGGGACTCTACGATGCGCTGCCGATCCTCATCCAGCAGCCGGTCAATTCTCCGCCTCCGCCGCCGTCGCCGTCGCCCGGGCCCGATCACAACACGTCACGCGGCTTCGAGCAGCCGAGCCCGCAACATCCGACCCGCAGCGTCGACACCGGTGGCGGCGGCGGTGGGACGACGACGACCTTGCACGATCGCGTGATCGAACGCCCCGAACGGCGTGCGGCGCCCGCGCCCGCGCCGCGCACCGAGCCGCAGCGGCCGCCACCGCCGCCCGATCGTCCCGCGCCGCCGGCCGATCGTCCCGCGCCGCCGCCTCCGCCGCAGCAATCACAACAGCAACCGCAACCGCAGACGCCTGACCCGCCAGCGCCCGCGCCGCCGCCGCCACCCGCGCCGCCGCCGGCACCCGCGCCGCCGCCGCCACCGCCGGCCGAGCGTCCCGCGCCGCCGCCTCCGCCGCAGGAGCGCCCCGCAGCGTCACCACGGCAGCGGCCGCCGCTCCGCTGATCGATATCGATACCGCGCGGGGTAGGCGCGACCTTGCGAGCGAACGGCCAGCGAGACTCAGCGCGGAGGAGAGTGTGTGGCACTGAAAAGCGGTCGTTCGACACGCGTCAACATTGCGATCGTCGGCGGCGGCGTCTCCGGACTGTACAGCGCGTGGCGGCTGAAAGAGGCGCATCCGAAGCAGAGCATCGTGGTCTACGAGTCCGATTCGCGTACCGGCGGGCGCTTGTTGTCGGCGATACCGCCGAAGATGAAGAAGCTGCGGGCCGAGTTGGGCGGGATGCGGTTTCTGTCGACGCACCGCATCGTCGAGGGCCTCGCGACGCTTCTGACGTTGGACGTGCAGCCGTTCCCCGTGAGCGAGCCGAACAACATCGCGTACTTGCGCGGCTTTCACTTTCGGCGCGCGGATCTCAACCGGGATCTGCCGCTGCCGTATCGGCTCACCGCTCGCGAGCGCGAGAAGTCGATCGGCGAGCTGATGGTCGGAGCGTTGGACGACATCGTGCCGGGGATCAGCAAGACGCCGCCCGAGCGGCGGCTCGCGAAGACGTACGCGAGCTCGTTCCACGGCCGGCCGCTCAACGAGTGGGGTTTCTGGAACGCGCTCTTCCGCGTGTTGAGCGCCGAGGCGTACCAGTTCGTCGTCGACGCGAGCGGGTACGACACGACGGTGAGCAACTGGAACGCGGCGGACGCGATCCCGTGGTTCCTCGGCGACTTCGGCACCGACGTGATCTACCGGTTCCCGCGTGAAGGGATGCAGTCGATCCCGGACGGTATCCGAGCGCGGTTCGAAAAACTCGGCGGCACCGTCTCGACCGGTCACACGGCTACGCGCATCGCGCGCAGCGGCAAGACCATTCGCATCGAGTTCGCCGGTAAGCCCACGGTCGAAGCCGACGAGGTCGTGCTCGCGATGCCGCGCCGCGCGCTGGAGCTGGTCGATCTGCGCGAGCTGTTCGCGGACAAGATGGACGACGTGAACGAGCTGATCGGGTCGGTCACGCCGCAGCCGCTGTTCAAGCTGTTCGCCTGCTACGACCGGCCGTGGTGGACCGAGCGGCTCGGGATCTCACAGGGTCAAACCACCACCGACATCCCGATCCGGCAGACGTACTATTTCGGGACCGAGGGCAAACAGCCCGGCGGCGATCCGAAGAACACGAGCTCGCTGCTGATGGCGACGTATGACGACGGCCGAAACATCAAATACTGGATCGGCTTCCTGCGCGAGGAGAGACCCAAGCCGTACCCGGGCGGCGGCGGCAGCATCGAGTGGCAGCGCAATCCCGCGCCGCTCCCCATGATCGACGAGGTGCACCGGCTGATCGCCGAGGTGCACGGCCTCTCGCCGGCCGACATCCCCAAGCCGTACGCCGCAGCGTATCGCGACTGGAGCACGGACCCGTTCGGCGGCGGCTACAACCTGTGGAAGATCCACGCCAACAGCATCGCCGTCGCGCGCGACATCGTGGCCCCGGTGAAAGGACTGCGCGCGTTCATCTGCGGCGAGGCGTACTCGCACGATCAGGGTTGGGTCGAGGGCGCGCTCGAGACCGCCGAGGACATGCTCAAACGCTGCTTCGGGCTCAAAGAGCCGGCGTGGCTGCGCGCAAGCGCGCAGAAGGCGGCCGGCGACACATCGTCCGGCGAGTCGGCGACGCTGCGCTACTGACGCGAGCGCGTTGGCGCCGTCTTCGCTGCGGTCAGCGCTCGAAGACGGCGGCCGCAAGCCCGAGCGCGATGATGCCGGCGAACGTCGCCGCGACGACCATGCTCGACACCGAGTTGCGCAGCAGCACGACCGCGATTAGCACGGCGAGCGCGACGGCGGCCGGTGCGCGGCGCGAGTCGCCCGCGATGAACTCCCAGATCGTCGCGAGCTTCACGCGCGCGCCGCTCGCGGGGCGCGTGTTGCCGTGACCAACAAGGCGGACACGGCGAGGTAGAACGCCGCCAAGATCAGCAGCGAAAAATCGGCGCCCCACCACGCGATCCCCAAACCTTCGCCCGTCCAGAACGTGCCGAACGACGTTAGCATGATGCCGACGACGAACTTCATCGTGTTCTCGGGCACGCGCGACGCGGGCTGCTTCAGCGCTAAGCCGAGCAGCACGACGAGCAGCACCGCGACGACCGCGCCGGCGGCCGACCATCCGAGCGCAGCGGACGACGCCGCGCCGAACGTGACGACGATGATCGCCACCTCGAGGCCTTCGATCAGCACGGCTTTGAACGCCGTCACCAAGCCGATGCGATCCGCCTGCGTGTTCTCCGCCGCGCGCAGCGCCGACACCTCACGTGCGAACGCGGCGTCCTCGTCGCGCAGCGCTTTGCGGCCGGCGTAGCGCAAGATCGCTTTGCGCAGCCACGCCAGCCCGAACAGCGTCAGGACGATCCCGACGACGAGCTTGAGTTGGTCGATCGGGATGAGATGCAGCAGCGGGCCGAACAGCGCGACGATCAGCGCGAGCACCGCCAACGCGCTCGCGGCGCCGCGCAGCGCCACCGGCCACGAGCGCGCGACGCCGACCGCGAGCACGATCGTCATCGCTTCCACCGCCTCGACGCCCGAGGCGAGAAAAGTGGTCCCGGCGAGCGTCCATTCGTTCACGCAGCACCCGACCCGTCCAGCGGCCGAATCGATGCGCGCGAGCAGAATGGGGGCGAGGAGGCGGGGCCCCGCACGCGAACGCGCCGTGCCGGTCATGTTCTGGGAGTTGGCCGGGGTGCCGGCAGTCGCCGTGCGGCGCGGTTCGCGCGTCGAGTCGGTCCACCACGTCGCAGCGTGCGTCGCAGACGCGGACGGCGAGGTCCTGATGCGCGTCGGCACGATCGAGGAGCCCGTGTTCCTGCGCTCGTCGGCGAAGCCGTTCGTGGCGGCGGCGGCCGTGCGCGCCGGGGTGCTCGACCGGTTCGGCTTCGGCGAGCGCGAGCTGGCGGTGATGTGCGCGTCCCACAACGGCGAGCCGGGCCACGCGGAGCTCGTCGCCTCGATGCTCGAACGGATCGGGGCGACCGTCGACGACCTCGGCTGCGGCACCCACCCGCCGTCCTACGAGCCGGCCGCCGCGGCGCTGGCGGCGCGCGGCGAGCGCCCGACGCAGCTCCACAACAACTGCAGCGGCAAGCACGCAGGGATCCTGGCGCTCGCGAAGGTGCTCGGCGCGCCGTTCGCGGGCTACCTCGAAGCGTCGCATCCCGCGCAGCGCGCGATTCTCGCGCTGTGCGAGCGCGTGAGCGACGACGTGTTCGACGGCGACAAGCTCGCCGTGGACGGCTGCGGCATCCCGGTCTACGCGACGACGTTGCACAAGGCCGCGGTCTCGTTCGCGCGGTTCGCGACGCTGCGCGGGCTCGAGGACGCCGATGCGACCGCACTCGCGCGCGTCGCCGCGGCGATGTCGGCGGAGCCGTGGTTCGTCGGCGGCACCGGCCGCTTCGACACCGACCTGATGCGTGCGACCGGCGGGCGGATCGTTTGCAAGGCGGGCGCCGAGGGCGTCCACTGCGACGCGCTGCTCGACCTAGGCGCGGGTCTCGCGCTCAAAGTCGTCGACGGATCTCGCCGCGCGGCCCCGCCGGCGGTCCTCGCGATCCTCGACGCGCTGCGCGCGCTCGACCCCGCGTCGCGCAAGGCGCTGCGACCGCATGCCGTCGTGCCCGTGAAGAACGTCGCCGGCCGGGTGGTCGGCGAGGTGGCGGCGCTCGACGGCTGGCTGTCACCCGCGTCATCCTGAGCCTCTCGAAGGACGGCTAAGCGCTGGAGTCGAGCCGCTCCCGCTCGGCGTGTACGAGCGCGCGCTCGAGGATCGCGCGCAGCGTTCGCTGGTCGTCGGCGCTGAGCGCCGCGATCGCCGGCGGCGCGCTGAGGAAGAGCGCTTCGACCCGGTCGCGCATCCGCCGGCCCGCGGCGGTGAGGTGAACGCGCTTGACGCGCCGGTCCAGCTCGTCGCTGCGGCGCTCCAGGAGCCCGCGCTTTTCCAGCCGGTCGACGACCCCGGTGGCGTTGGAGGCGTCGCACGAAAGCTCACCGGCGAGCGCGCGCATCGTCATCCCCTCGGGCGGCAACGCATGCAGCGCGTGCGCGCTCTGCATCGTCATGTCGATCTCGGCGAAGCGTGCTGCTGCAGCACTCTTCTGCGATTGCATCAGGTCGATCAGCGCCTTCCAGGCCCGGCCGCCGTTACTTGACATGTACCACTTTCGAGGATTATAACCATTTGGCTCTATGCCGACAAGCTCTCCCGCCGCCGACGTCAGCCTGTGGTACGAACGCTACTCACCGTCCCTGAGGTCCATCGCCGCGCGGGTCACCGGAGATCCGGACGATGCCGATGATGCGCTGCACGACACGTTCGTGGCCGCTTGGCTGTTTCGCGGACGTTTCGACGATGCCCGCAGTCCGTTGCCGTGGCTGGCGACGGTCGCGCGGCGCAAAGCGCTGACGATCGTTTCGCGGCGCGCGCGCGTGCGGACCGCGACGCCCCAGCCGGCCGCGCCCTCGGCCGAAGACGAAGCGCTGCGGCTCGACGCGGATTCGTTCATCCGGGAGCTGGTCCACGCGGAGCCGGCGCTCGCGCTGCATGCCCTGAGCGGCCTCGCCGCCCGCGAGGTTGGCGCGCTGCTCGGCGTCCCGATGCGCACCGCGGCGTCGCGCATTGCACGCGGCCGCCGCCGAATCCAAACGTTGTTGACGGCAACCACTCCCTTTTCTGCGAGGTCGAAAGCACCGTGGTCGATTTCTTCCTGAGGCGCCCGATCTTCGCGTCGGTGTTCTCGCTCGTAATCCTGCTGCTCGGGCTCATCTCCATTCCGACGCTTCCGATCGCGCAGTTTCCGAACATCGCGCCTCCCACGGTCAGTGTTGTCGCGGTCTATCAGGGTGCGAGCGCCGAGGCGGTCGAGTCGTCGGTGACCGTACCGCTCGAAGAGGCGATCAACGGCGTACAAGGTCTGCGTTACATCCAGTCGTCGTCGGGCAGCGACGGCAGCTCGCAGATCACCGCGACGTTCAACCTCGATCGTGACCTCGACCAAGCGGCGAACGACGTGCAGAACGCCGTCAACGGCGCACAGGGACGATTGCCGAATGAGGTCAAGCAGATCGGCGTCACGGTTTCGAAGAACTCCGGTACGTTCGTCGCCGCACTCGGGATCACGTCGACCGACAAGCGCTGGGACCAGGCGTATCTGACGAATTTCCTCGAGAACAACGTCGTCAACGACCTCAAGCGCATCAACGGCGTCTCCGACGTCCGCGTGTTCGGCGAGCGCAAGTACGCGATGCGGCTTTGGGTCGATCCGAAGCGCCTGGCCGACAACGGCCTCTCGGCCGGCGACGCCGTGACCGCCCTGCAGGCGCAGAACGTCCAAGTTGCGGCCGGCGCGATCGGCGCACCGCCGACGAACGGCCATCAGGAGCGCGAGTACGCGGTCCTCGCGACCGGGCGGCTGCACGATTCGACGCAGTTCGCGAACATCGTCCTGAAGACGAACCCCGACGGCGGCTACGTCAAGGTGAGCGACGTCGGGCGGGTCGTGCTCGGCGCCGAGAACTACACGGGTTCGTTGTGGTTCGACCGCAACGAGGGGGTGGGTCTCGGGATCCTGCAGCTGCAGACCGGCAATGCGCTGGCCGTATCGCAGCAGGTGCGTGCGACCATGGATCGGCTCTCGCAGAAGTTCCCGGCGGGCGTCACCTACAAGGTCGCGTTCGACTCGAGCGATTTCGTTCGCGAGTCGATCAAAGAAGTCGTGATCACGCTCCTGATCGCCATCGGGCTCGTCATCCTGGTGATCTTCCTGTTCTTGCAAGATTGGCGCACCACGCTGATCCCCGCGCTTACGATCCCGGTCTCGCTGCTCGGCACGTTCTTCCTCATGAAGGTGCTCGGGTTCTCGATCAACACGCTCACGCTGTTCGGGCTGACGCTCGCGACCGGGCTGGTCGTCGACGACGCGATCGTCGTCATCGAGAACATCGCGCGCTTCATCCAAGAGAAGGGGATGCCGCCGCTCGAGGGCGCGCGCGAGGCGATGCGCGAGATCACCGGCGCGGTGCTCGCGTCGTCGCTCGTGCTGCTCGCCGTGTTCGTGCCGGTGGCGTTCTTCCCGGGAACAACCGGTCTGCTGTACAAGCAGTTCGCTCTCACCATCGCGTGTTCGATCACGATTTCGCTGTTCTGCGCGCTGACGCTGACACCGGTGCTGTCGTCGCTTCTCCTCGGCCGCACCGGACACAAGCAGCGCGGGATCTTCCGGCCCGTCAACCGCGCCATCGACGCGACGCGCGCCGGATATCACCGCGCGTTGCCGGTGGTGATGCGGTTCCGGTGGGTCACCCTCGCCGTCTTTGCGGTCCTGCTCGCGGCGACCGGCTGGCTCTATACGACGACGCCGACCGCGTTCGTCCCCGACGAGGATCAGGGCTTCGCGATCGTGAGCGCATCGCTCCCCGAAGGGACCGCCATCGACGTCACGCATCAGGTCCAGCGCGACCTCGAAGACATCCTGTTTGCGCAGCACGAGATTACCGACGTGTTCGACGTCGCGGGTTTCAGCTTCACCGGCTCGGGCTCGAACAAGATCACGATGTTCATCAAGCTGAGGCCCTGGGGGGACCGGCCGGGGAAGGACCACAGGCTCGGCGCCGTGGTCCAACGCGTGAACTACCGGCTGTTCAGCGACTTCAAGATGCGGCACAAGGACGTGTTTGCCGCTGCGTTCCAGCCGCCGTCGGTACCGGGGCTTGGCTTTCAAGCGGGGTTCACGTACGAGCTCGAGGACCGCGCGAATCAGGGGATCCCGGCGCTCGCCGCGGCCTCCGGGATGCTCATCGGCCAGGCGTACATGATGAAGGACTCGCCGGTGGCCGCCGTTTACACGACGTTTCGCACCGACAAGCCGACGATCCTGACCGACGTCGACCGCGCGAAAGCCTCGACGCTCGGCGTCTCGCTGCCCTCGCTGTTCAACACCATGCAGGTCTATCTCGGCTCGGTCTACGTCAACGATTTCGACCTGAACGGAAAGGCATATCGCGTCTACGTCCAGGCCGACACGCCGTACCGCTCGCGCGTCTCGGACCTGCAGAAGATCTTCGTGCGCAGTCAGAACCCGCTGTTCGTCAACGGGCAGCTGGTGACGCCGCCGTCGATCCCGCTCACCGCGCTGGTGAACGTCAAAGAAGTCCTCGTGCCGCCGACGATCACGCACTTCGATCTCTACCGCTCGGTCGAGATCAACGGCGGACCGGCGCCGGGCCACGGCTCTGGTGAGGCGCTCGCGACGATGGACAAGTTCGCGGCGAACCTTCCGCCGGGTTTTGCGACCGAGTGGAGCGGGATCTCGCGCGAGCAGATCGAGGGCGGCGCGACCGCGGCGATCATCTTCGCGCTCGGCATCGTGTTCGTGTTCCTCGTGCTCGCGGCGCAGTACGAGTCGTTCGGCGATCCGCTCATCATCCTGTTCGCGGTCCCGCTCGCGCTGCTCGGCGCGCTCGGCGGGCTGGCAATCCGCCACACGTTCTCCGACGTGTTCGCGCAGGTGGGGTACGTCATGCTGATCGGGCTCGCGTCCAAGAACGCGATTCTGATCGTCGAGTTCGCGAACCAGCAGCGCGAACAAGGCGTCGATGCGGTGACCGCGGTAATGCGCGCAGCGGAAACGCGGTTGCGGCCGATTCTCATGACGTCGATCGCGTTCGTGCTCGGCGTGACGCCGCTCGTGTTTGCCACCGGCGCCGGGAGCGGTGCGCGCAACTCGCTCGGCACGGCGGTGTTCGGCGGGATGATCCTCTCGACGATCCTCAACTTGTTCATCACACCGGTGTTATACGTGTTCATTTCCGGGCTCGAGGATCGGTTCGGGTTCGGGCGTGGGAAGCACGCGGCGGCGAAGGGTGGCAATGGTGCCAGTGAAGGGGTCTCCGGGGCGCCTTCGGCGCCGCAGCCCGTTCGGCTTTAATGTCACCCTGAGCTTGTCGAAGGGTGCGCCACAATCGGGGCGCGGTGCGATTGCTCCGCTACGTTTGTATTTGGGCAAGACCGTGATGTGACAAACGCGCCGCTTGCGGGCATTCGCATCGTCGATCTTTCCTCCGTGGTGATGGGGCCTTGGGCTACCTATATTCTTGCCGGTTATGGGGCCGATGTGATCAAGGTCGAGGCGCCCGATGGGGATGTTATGCGGTATGCCGGGCCTTCGCGGCATCTTGGGATGGGGTCGCTGTTCATGTTCATGAACCGTGGGAAGCGCAGCATCGTGCTCGATCTCAAGCGGCCTGAGGCGCGTGATGCGTTGTTGCGGGTTTGTGAGCGGGCTGATGTGTTCGTTACGAACGTTCGGCCCGCGGCGATGCGGCGGCTAGGCCTTGGTTATGATGACGTTGCGGCCGTCAATGCGCGTATCGTCTATGTCGATCTCGTCGGATACGGGCAGGATGGGCCGTACGCTGCGAAGCCCGCGTACGACGATCTCATTCAAGGGATCTCCGGGCTTGCTGCGACGTTTCGGCGGGTTGGCGACGGCGAGCCGCGGTTCGTGCCCGCGCTGATTGCCGATCGAATTACCGGAATGAATGCCGTGCATGCTGTGATCGCCGCATTGTTTGCGCGCGAGCGGAATGGCGTGGGGCAGCATGTCGAGGTGCCTATGTTCGAGACGATGGCGGAGCTCGTGCTCTCCGACCACATCGGTGGCCATCTCTTCGATCCGCCCGCTGGGGATTTTGGCTACAACCGTGCGCTCACGCCGAATCGGCGGCCGTTACGCACCCTCGACGGCTACGTGTGCATCCTGTTGTACACGCCCAAGCATTGGGAGCGCTTTTTTGCGATCGTCGGCGCGGAGGATCGCTACCGCGGCGACCCGCGACTTTCCGATCCCGACATTCGGCGGCGTGAGTACGACGCCGCGTACGGCATCGTCGCGGAGCTCGTTGCCGGCCGCACGTCCTCGGAGTGGCTGGCGCTGCTCGGCGCGGCGGACATTCCGGTCGTGCCGCTGGACGACGTGGCGGATCTGCTCGACGACGACCACTTGCGCGCGACGTCCTTTTTCGACGTGGAACAGCATCCCACCGAAGGCGCCGTACGTACGGTGCGCCGTCCTGCGCGGCTGAGCGGCAGTGGCGAACCGCTTCTGCGCCACGCTCCGCAGCTCGGGGAGCATGGCGCAGAGATTTTGCGCGAGGCCGGCTATGATGACGCCGCCATCGCGGAGTTGCTAGCCTGAGCCTGACGCCTACGGAAGTCGTTACCAGCCGATCTTCCTGTCGGGAGCGTCGCCGGGCGGCATCGGCTCCGGTGAAGGTGCATCCGGAAGGATCGGACCCTCGAACCCGGGGGCATGACGCGGACCCGGCGGTCCTTTCGGAAGGTCGGGCATCCGTATTGGCTTGATCGGCCGCTGAACGGGTCGTCCTTTGGTCGGCCCCTTGTCGTAATTCATCGTACGAACCTCAAGGCTGCGGTGATGTCTCGGGCACCGTGATGACGCGGATGGTAGGAACCGGTTTGTGTTCGTCTCCGCCGATGGAATAATTCGCCGCGAGCGCGCCGAGTCCGACGCCGAGCGCGGCCGTGGACACGACCAAAAAGCGGGCTTTCGTGAAAGCCAATCGCTCGCCGGTACGTGCGTCGCGAAGCCACGCCTCGGTCAGGTCGTATTTTATGCGCGGCGCGTTCGACGGGTTGGCGACCGTTTCCGGCAGCACGTAATGGCTGAGCGAAGGGAAGTCCGAAAGACTCGGACGCACCGACAGGAGCGCGCACATGAACGCGATCGCCAGCGCGATGAGCCCGATCGAGAGCCAGATGCCGTTCTTCGGCGTCTTCGACGGATCGCCGAGAATCGCGATCGCTCCGAAGCCGGTTGTGACGATGCCGATCAGCGTTCCGGCTTTGGCCTCGAGCTGCTTGAGACGCTCGCGCCCTGCATCGTACGACGCTTTCGCTTCAGCGTAGAGGACGTCGATCGGCGAGCCTTTCGGATCGCGTAACCGAACGAGGTCCCTCTCGATGCGCTCGCGCGTATCAGCGCGCTCGTCCGGCGTTGCGAGCGGTTCGGTCGGATCTTGCGAAAAGTGCAGACGTAACGACACCCGCCCGGCGATCACGACGATCGAGCTGATCACCGCGACGGCGACGAGCGCCAGCGCGAGCAGTGGGATCGGGACGAATGCGGGACCGGCCATTACGTCCAGTTCCGGCGGAGCTCCCCGTCTCCTCTTAGCAGCTCAAGCGGAGCACGCGCAGCGGATGCGGCGTTTTGGGGACGTCAGCCGGCGAGGCGGCGCGCCTCGGCGCCGGCGCCGCGGGCGGCCGGCGCGGCGTAGGCATCCACCGCGTATTGGGCGAGCATGCGCTGCGCGTTGAAGTGGCTTGCGTTGAAGGCTATTGCGCCGCGCATCACGGTGTTGTAGCGGTCGCGGTCGTGGGTGTACGCCGGTAGGATGGTGTGTTCGAGCAGGGTGTACAGCGCGTGTGCCGTGGCGTCGTCGTCGTGGCCCGTTTCCGCGTCGATCGACCAGCCCGTGATGCCGTCGAGTGCGCCTTCGATCCACCAGCCGTCCATCACCGACAGGCTCGGGACGCCGTTCATCGCCGCTTTCATGCCGCTGGTGCCGGAGGCTTCGTTCGGCGGGCGCGGGGTGTTCAGCCAAAGGTCGGCGCCCGACGCCAGCGCCGCGCCCCAGCTCATGTCGTAGTTTTCGACGTAGACGATGTCGACCGCGCCCGCGAGGGCGGGCGCGCTGCCGACGATGTGCTGGATCATCGCTTTGCCGTCCCAATCGCGCGGGTGCGCTTTGCCGCCGAACACGAGCTGGATTCCGCCAGCATTGCGCGCGATCCATGCGAGGCGGCCCACGTCGCGCAGGATCAGGTCGTTGCGCTTGTATGCCGTCGCTCGGCGCGCGATGCCGATCGTGAAGCGGTTCGGATCGAGCAGCTTGCCCGTGGCGTGCGCGACGCGTTCGATCAGCGCGTGCTTCGCGGCCGCGTGCGCCTCCGCGATCTCGTGGAGCGGGATGCCGACGGCTTGGCGGAGCTGCCAGTTGTCGCGGCGCCAGCCCGGGAGGCGGCGGTCGAAGAGGTCTTGGAACGGTTGTGAGGTCCACGTGCCCGCGTGTACGCCATTGGTGATCGCGTGGATGTCGGAGTCGGGAAACATCGCGCGCGAGACTTCGCCGTGCTTCATGGCGACCGCGTTGGTGAAGCGTGACGCGCGCAGCGCGAGGTGCGTCATGTTGAGGATGTCACACTCCGCGAGGTTCAGCGCTCGCAGCGTTGCGGCGTACTCGCCGCCCAGCACCTCGTGCGCGAGGTCGAGGCCGAAGCAGTCGTGGCCGGCCGAAACCGGCGTGTGCGTGGTGAAGACGCAGCGCTCGCGCACGCGCGCGAGGTCGTCGTGCGTCGGCGGGCTGTGCCCCGTCGTGCGCGCTTCTTCCAGCAGCGCGAGGATCAGCAGCGCGGAGTGGCCTTCGTTCATGTGGTACGTGCTGACGCGGTCGTAGCCCAGCGCGCGCAGCACCGCGACGGTGCCGAGGCCGAGCAAGGTTTCTTGCTCGAGGCGGTAGCGCGCATCGCCGCCGTAGAGCGCGCGCGTCAGGGCGCGCGCAGCGTCGTCGTTGTCGTCGCGGTCGGTGTCGAGGAAGTAGACCGGCACGCGGTGGCCGTCTACGCCCGTTACCGTGTAGCGCCACACGCCGGCGTGGACCGGGCGCCCGGAGATCGAGATCGTCACGACCGGCGCGAGCTGTTCGAGCAGCGTGTCGGGGCGCCAGCTCTGCGGCTCTTCGTGCTGTGCGCCCGACGCGTCGAGGTGTTGTCGGAAGTAGCCGTCGCGATAGAGCAGCGTGACGCCGGCCATCGGATAGCCGGCGTCGGCCGCGGCGCGGATCACGTCGCCGGCGAGGACGCCGAGCCCGCCGCCGTACGTCGCGACATTTGATGCGACCGCGATCTCCATCGAGACGTACGCAACGATCGGTTCGTGCATGTCTTCCTTTTCTGTCGGCGCTTACGCGGATTCGGCGGAGGGCTGGGCCGCGTACGCGGCGACCCACGGGGCGGTGGTGTAGAGCCGGCCGTCGCGGCGCACGACGCGCAGCCGGCCGCGCTGCGCTGCTTTGTAGAGGCGGTCCGGGCGCCCGTTCGTTGCGAACGCGGCGAGCGGATGGAGCTCGTCGACCGGTTCGACGACGTCGCGCAGGCGCTCCAGCCCGCGCGCCAGCGCGTTCCCGATGACCCGCGCCAGCGGCGTCGCGTCGCCGGCCAGGGCGGCGCGCAGGGCCGCCACGTACGCCCGCCGGCCGCGCGCGTCCAGCACGATCGGGGGCAGGCCGCGCCGATACGCCAGCAGGTTGGCGACCAGCCGCGCGACGCGGCCGTTCCCGTTGGCGAACGGCTGGAGGCGCACGAGCCGCGCTGCGGCGCGCGCCAGCGCGAACGGCGCCGGATCGTCGGCGCCCAGCGCGAGCCGACCGACGTAGGTCTCGGTCTCGAACGGGACCATCCAGTGCGGCGGCGGTACGGTGCCGTCGGCGAGCGGCGGAACGGTGCGCGTGCGCCAGGCGCCGGCGTCGTCGGAGATCCCGCGCAGGGCAAGGCGGTGCAGCGTGCGCAGGTCCTCGGTCGTCACGGGGCCGCGCCGGTTCGCATGCTGCGCCGCCCAGCCGGCCGCGTCGGCGTAGCTGCGCACGATGAGGTAGTCGTCGAAACGGTGGCCGCCCAGCGCGCGGCCGCGGTCGAGCAATGCCCGCACGTCCGTCACGTCGAGGCGGGCGCCGGCGAGGCGGGCAGAGCCGACGATCTCGTCGAGGCGCAGGGCCGCGAACGCGTCGCGCAGAGCCGCCGACGGCGGGGCCGCGCGGACGAGTCCGCCCAGCATGTCGATCCGGCTCGCGATCTGTCCAATCGCCTCCATCTTCGCTCTCTTGGACATCGGCGCGGCGACTCCGCCGTCCGCAACGGATACGATGGCGCGGATGGCGGACTATCTGGCGGCGCTGCGCGACCGCGTCTTGCTCTTCGACGGGGCGATGGGAACGCAGGTCATGGACCTGCACCTCACCGACGCCGATTTCGGCGGGGCCTCGTACCACGGCTGCAACGAGGCGCTCGTCCTCACGCGACCCGACGTGATCGAGCGGATCCACCGCGACTACTTCGCGGCCGGTGCCGACGTCGTGGAGACCGACTCGTTCACCGCCTCGCGGCTCAAGCTCGACGAGTACGGTCTGGGCGCGAAGACGCACGAGATCAACCTGGTGTCCGCGCAGATCGCGCGCCTGGCGGCGGATGCGTTCTCGACCGCGGAGCGGCCGAAGTTCGTCGCAGGCTCGCTCGGACCGACGGGGATGCTGATCTCGTCGTCCGACCCGTCGCTTTCGAAGATCACGTTCGACGAGCTGGCGGATTTGTACGAAGAGCAGTCGACGGCGCTGATCGAGGGCGGCGTCGACCTGCTGCTGCTCGAGACCAGCCAGGATCTGCTCGAGATGAAGGCCGCGATCGCGGGCATCACGCGCGCGTTCGACAAGGGCGTGCGCCGCGTTCCGCTTCAGGCGCAAGCGACGCTCGACGTCACGGGCCGGATGTTGCTCGGTACCGACATCAACGCGGTGTGCGCGACGCTCGACGCGCTCCCGATCGACGTGATCGGACTGAACTGCTCCACGGGACCGTCGCACATGCGCGACCCGATCCGCTTTCTCGTCGAGAACTCGCGCTGTTTCGTCAGCGTCATCCCCAACGCCGGCTTGCCGCACATGGGTCCCAAGGGCGAGACGATCTATCCCGAGACGCCCGCCGAGATGGCGGCCGAACTCGGCGCGTTCGTAAACGATTTCGGCGTCAACGCGATCGGCGGCTGCTGCGGTACGACGCCGGCGCACATCGCCGCGTTTCGCGCGGGACTCGACGCGCTCGCGGCGTCGGGCTACACACCGCGCGTCCCCACGCCCAAGCCGCTGCAGTTCGCGGCGTCGGCGATGACCGCCGTCGCGCTGAAACAGGAAGGCACGGTGCTGCTGATCGGCGAGCGCGTCAACAGCCAAGGCTCGCGCAAAATCAAGCGGCTGCTGCTCGCCAACGACTACGACGAGATCACGCTCGTCGCGCGCGGCCAAGTTGAAGGCGGCGCGCACCTGCTCGACATCTGCACCGCGCTGACCGAGCGCACCGACGAGGACGTGCAGATGGCGACGATCGTCAAACGCCTCGCGCAGTCGGTCGAGGCGCCGCTCGTCATCGACTCCACCGAAGCGAAGGTGATCGAAGCCGCGCTGAAGATCTACGCGGGCCGCCCGGTGGTCAACTCGATCAACCTGGAGAACGGCCGCGTCAAGATCGACTCGGTGATGCCGCTGGTGAAAGAAGCGGGCGCGGCGGTCGTCGCGCTAACGATCGACGAGACGGGGATGGCGAAGACGGCGCAGCGCAAGCTGGAGATCGCCAAGCGCATCCGCGACATCGTCGTCGAGGAGTACGGCGTGCCGGACGGTGCGCTGATCTTCGATGATCTCACGTTCACGCTCGCGACCGGCGATGCGGAGTACATCGACTCGGCCGTCGAAACGATCGAAGGCATCCGGCTCATCAAGCGCGAGCTGCCGGGCGTGCTCACCTCGCTGGGTGTCTCGAACGTGTCGTTCGGGCTCAAGCCCGCGGCGCGCCACGTGCTCAACTCGGTGATGCTGCACCACTGCGTCGAGGCTGGGCTCGACATGGCGATCGTCAACGCCGCGGAGATCACGCCGTACGCGGAGATCAGCGCGGTCGAGCGCGAGCTGTGCGACGACCTCGTGCTCAACCGCCGGGCCGACGCGCTGCAGCGCGTCATCGAGCACTTCGAAGACCAGACGGTCTCGGCGAACGGCGCCGCCGCGCAGGTCGATGAGGATGCGGACGCACCGGTCGAAGTGCGCATCCACAACGCGATCCTGCGCCGCCGCAAGGACGGGATCGAGGCGAAGATCGACGAGGCGCTCGAAAAGCGCGACCCCGTCGACGTGCTCAACAACGTGCTGCTTCCGGCGATGAAAGAGGTCGGCGACAAGTTCGGCTCGGGTGAATTGATCCTGCCGTTCGTGCTGCAGTCGGCCGAGGTGATGAAGAAGGCCGTCGCGCACCTGGAACAATTCCTCGAGCGCAAGGAAGGCGTCAGCAAGGGCGTCGTCGTGCTCGCTACGGTGTTCGGCGACGTGCACGACATCGGCAAGAACCTCGTCGGCACGATCCTGTCGAACAACGGCTACACCGTGCACGACATCGGCAAGCAGGTTCCCGTGAACACGATCCTCGACAAAGCCGTCGAGGTGAACGCCGACGCGATCGGGCTGTCGGCGCTGCTGGTGTCGACGTCGAAGCAGATGCCCGCGCTCATCAAGGAACAGGCGTCGCGCGGGCTGACGTATCCGGTGGTCATCGGCGGTGCCGCGATCAACCGCGACTTCGGGCGCCGCATCGCGTACGCCGCCGACGAGCGCTTCTTCGCGCCCGGCGTGTTCTACGCGAAGGACGCGTTCGAAGGGCTCGACCTGATGGACGGGCTCACGAGCGACGACGCGCGCCCGCGCCTGGTCGAGCGCGCACGCACCGAGGCGGCGACGCTGCGCGTGAAGGATGCTGCGGCGATTGCGGCGCCGGCTGCCGACGGCCGCACCGCGCGCGGCGAAGTGGGTCTGGCCGACGTTCCGGCGCCGCCCTTTCTCGGCGCGCGCGTGCTGGCGCACGTCGACCCGCGCGAGCTGTGGGATTGCTTCGACCTCAAGAGCTTGTACCGGCTGTCCTGGGGCGGCGCGAGCACGAAGGGCGCGGACTGGGAGCGGCTCGTTGCGACGGAGTTCGACCCGCGTCTGAAGCGCTATCAGCAGCTCGCCGAGCGCGAGCCGTTGCTGGAACCGCGAGTCGTCTACGGCTACTTCCCGGCCGCGGGAAGCGGCGACGACGTGATCGTGTTCGATCCGCTGGACCGCACGCGCGAGCTCGCGCGGTTCACGTTCGCGCGGCAGTTGGGCGGCGAGCACTTGTGCCTCGCGGACTACATCGCGGAACCGAAGGACGGCGGCGCGAGCGACGTGATCGCGCTGCAGGTCGTCACGATCGGCGGTACCGCGACGCAGCGCACCGACGCGCTGCAGGCGGCCGGCGACTACAGCGAGGCGTACTTTCTGCACGGCTTCTCCGTGCAGTCGGCCGAAGCGCTCGCGGAGCGCACGCACCGCCGTATCCGCGAGGAACTAGGCTTGCGCGACGGGCGCGGGAAGCGCTACTCCTGGGGCTACGGCGCGTGCCCCGATCTGACGCAGCACGACATCGTGTGGCGGCTGCTCGACGTCGAGCGCGCGATCGGCGCGTCGCTGACGAGCGCGCACCAAATCATGCCGGAGCAGTCAACGGCAGCGATCGTGATCCACCACCCGCGCGCAGCGTACTTCAACGCCGCAGCCGTTCGCGAGCTCGCGGCGGTGTAGATGCTTGGCATCAGCGTCCGGACATGGACGGCTAGGACCATTCTTGAATGGCAGCACGATGAATAGCTTTGGCGTGGACAGCGACGACTGGCGTGCGCGATGGAGCTTACAGGACGAAATCGAGTCAGCGCTCCGAGCAGTCGACGAGGCCTTCGCCGACGCTCGGCTTGATGAAGGCTTCGACGCGTGCCCGCACTGCTATACCGACCATGACAGAGCGTACCTGCGTACGGTTCCGCCCTCGGAGATGTTGAACTCCGACATCGGGCAGATCGCGTTTTGTCTCACGTCGACGATCGGCACGGCGGCTGACATTGCATATTTCGTTCCCGCGATGGTACGTGCGCAGCTGATGGGCGTCGCGCTCGAAGATGCGTTGGTTATGAGGAAGCTTGGCCGAATTCCAGCCAAACACTGGACCGCTGAGCGACGAGATGCGCTTTGTGCGGCGTACGAAGCGTACTTTGCGTGGCAGCCCGCGGACGGCGTCGACCTCGATGAACCCGGATACCGCACGTGGATCAGGGAGATGCTCGACCGTCTGCCGCATACTGAAGCGATGGAACGCGCGATTCCCGGCTGGGACCGGTGAAGGCGACCCGTGCCTGAAGTCACCGATTCTCGGCCAACGGATTCTCCCACGCAAACGGGGCCGCGCTCGTACGACTCGCTGATCTCGGATTGCGTGCATTGCGGGTTCTGTTTGCCGGCGTGCCCGACGTACGTCTCGTGGGGCGAGGAGATGGACTCGCCGCGCGGGCGCATCGACTTGATGAAGGGCGTCGAGGACGGGATCATCCCGCTCGACGCGCTCGTCGCCGGCCACATCGATGCGTGTCTGGGCTGCATGGCGTGCGTTACCGCGTGCCCGTCGGGCGTCCGCTACGATCTCCTGATCGAAGCGACCCGGGCGAAAGTCGAAGACGCGATCGCGCGCCCGCCCGGGGACCGTGCGTTTCGCGAACTCGTGTTCGCGCTGTTTCCGTATCCGAAACGGCTGCGTGCGATGATCCCGGGGTTGTGGCTCGGCACGAAGCTCGGGTTATCCCGCGCCGTCGCCGGGCCGCTCGGCAAGTTCTTACCCGCGCGGTTGCGGCAGCTCGTGACGATGGCGCCGCCGATCAAGCTGCGCGACGCGTTCGCGTCGCTGCCGTATCTCACGCGCGCCAAAGGCGAGCGCCGCGCGCGGGTCGCGCTGGTCGCGGGCTGCGTGCAGCGCGCGTTCTTCCCGCGCGTGAACGCCGCGACGATCCGCGTGCTCAGCGCGGAGGGTTGCGAGGTCGTCGTGCCGCGCGAGCAGGGCTGCTGCGGCGCGCTGTCGCTCCACAGCGGCCGGCCCGAGGAGGCCAAGCGCTTCGCGCGCGCGCTCATCGCGAGCTTCGAGCGGGAGCACGTCGACGCAATCCTCATCAACGCGGCGGGCTGCGGCTCGACGCTCAAAGAGTACGGCGACATCCTCGCCGGCGACGACGCGTGGTGCGATCGCGCGCAGGCGTTCGCCGGGAAGGTGCGCGACATCAACGAATATCTCGCGACGCTGGAACCGCGCGCGCCGCGCAAGCCGCTCCCGCTACGCGTCGCGTATCACGACGCCTGTCATCTCGCGCACGCGCAGCGCATCCGCGCGCAGCCGCGCGACCTCTTGCGCACGATCCCCGGGCTCGAGCTGTTAGAGATCCCCGACGGCGATCAGTGCTGCGGCAGCGCCGGTACGTACAACCTGTTCGAGCCGGAGTCGGCGCACGAGATCGGCGTGCGCAAGGTGGACAACGTGCAGCGCGTCGCGCCCGACCTCGTCGCCAGCGCGAACCCGGGCTGCACGCTGCAGATGCAGTCGATCCTGCGCGAGCGCGGCGTGACGTTGCGCGCCGCGCACCCGATCGAATTGCTGGACGCGGCTATCAGCGGGAAGCCGTTGGCCTAAGGACGGGATCCGCGCGGGGCGCTCGGCGGCCGCGGTTCGACCGCACGCGCTCGCGGAGTCGGCGAGGGCGTCGGCGTCGTGGCCGGAGCTTGCGCCGGTGCCGTCGGGTGCAGCACGACGGGCGCGCCCGCGGGCGGAGGCTGCGTTGCGGCCGGCGCCGGCGTCGGCGACGAGGTCGTCGTCACGAACTGCACGGTGGTCGGCGCCGGCGGCGGGGTGGAGCTCGCTCCGCCCGATCCGTGCGACGCACCCGCCGCAACGGCGACGCCTGCAGCGACGGCTGCAGCCGCAGCGATGGTACCGGCCGCCGAGCCCGCGCCGGACGGTGCAGGCCGGCCGTCGACGGCGCCGGTGGGATCGGCGGCGACGACGGCCGGGTTCGGCGCGAGCGACGTGCGGCTCGCCGCGAACTGGTCGACTGCGGGATTGTGCGTCGTCGCGTTCGCACCGACGCTGACCGCTGCGGCGGCCGGCGACGCGCCGAGAATCGTCGCGGCCTCGCCGGTCACGATCGTGACGACTCGTGCGCCCGTGCGAATCGTCACGTCGCCCGGCGCGCACGCCACGCAGAACACCTGCGTCCCGCGCGGGCCGGCGACCACGTACGCGTCCGTTGCGCGAAGCGCGATCTGCGAGGTGCCGGTTTGAACGACGTAGTTCGCGCGTACGCTCGCGGTGTCGTGGAGCATGACGTGCAGCGCGCCGCGCTCGACGACGATCGTGTTCTGTTCACCGGATTGCGCGCCGCTGAACGCGCCGACTTGGATGACGGTCTTCTCGCCGAGCTCGATCTCCGAGCTGTCCGCTAGCCGCAGCAGCGCGGCCGCCGCGGCGTCCGTCACGGCCCAGGCGTCGTCGGCGAGGTCGACGCGGCCGCTTACGGCGCGAACCGGCGAGCCCGCGGTGGCCCGGTAGCCGACCGCGCCGCGCAGCCGTTCGAGCTGCGTGCCGGGTGTGGCCGCCGTCGCGGCCGGCAGCGTCCCGCTCACGACGAGCGCGCCGAGCATCGCGACGGTGCCTATCCGCAGAGCCTTCATCACGGCGGAAGCCTACCCCGCCAGGTCCTGGGACTAAAGTCCTAATGCGTTCAGCTTTCGTCAGGGTGGGCGGCGGCGGCACCGAACGCACGCCGCATGCGGGCTTACCGGTGATCTCCGAGGCGCCGTCCTACGCCGAGCTGACGTCGGCGTGGCGGGAGCTGCGCGCGCTCGGCGTACGGATCCGCGAGATCGCGTGCATCGGCGCGCCGCGCACGCTCCTGGTCGCCGAGCTGGGCGACGCGACCGCCCCGACCGTCTCGCTCTCGGCCGGCGTCCACGGCGACGAGCCCGCGGCCCCGTGGGCGCTCCTGGCGCTCGCCCGAGACGGCCTGCTCGACCGGCGCTTCGCGTACCGCATCTGGCCGTGCCTCAACCCGACCGGCTACGCGGCCGGGACGCGGAACAACGCCGAAGGCCACGACGTCAACCGGAGCTTCTCGCGCGGCGGCACCACGCCCGAGGCGCGCGCCGTGTTCACCGCCAACCGCGACCGCCGGTTCGCGCTCGCGATCGACCTCCACGAAGATTTCGAGGCGGAGGGCTGCTACGTTTACGAGCCGCTGCGCCCGGGCTTCGCGCCGCTGTTCGCGCCGGCGATCGTGCAGGCGCTCGACGACGCGGGCCTCGCGGTGCAGACGATCGCGGGCGGCTTCGACCTCGGCGCGCCGCCTGGGTTCGATCCCGCTGCGATGTATCGCGTCGAGCGCGGCGCCGTGCTGGTCGACTACGAAGCGGAGATCGCGGCGTTCGAAGGGCTGCCGAGCACCCTGGCGCTGATGTACCGCCGCACGCCGGCCGGGCTCACGTTCGAGACGCCGCGGCCGCGGCCGTGGGACGAGCGAATCGCGGCCCATCGCGTCGCCGTGACGACGGCGCTCTCGCTGCTCTAGTACGACGACGATCGCGGGGAGCCGCAATACGCGTTCGCGAACGCGAGCCGGTCATGCCACAGCGCGATTCCCTCGACGTCGACGTCCTGTTCGTGGGGGCCGGCCCCGCCTCGCTCGCGGGCGCGATTCGATTACGTCAGCTCGCCGCGGCGGCGAACGCGGAGATCGCCGTAATGGTGATCGAGAAGGGCGGCGAGATCGGCAACCACGGATTCTCCGGGGCCGTCGTCGATCCGAAAGCGCTCGCCGAATTGTTCCCCAGCAAGGACATCACCGGCGGCCTCGACACGCCGGTCACCAGCGACGCGATGTGGTTTCTCACCAACAGCGGTAAGATCAAAGCGCCGTTCGTGCCGCCCGTGCTCAACAACCACGGCAAATACGTCGCGTCGCTATCGAACCTCACGAAGTGGCTCGCCGCGAAAGCGGAAGAAGCCGGCGTCGACGTGTTCCCGGCGTTTCCCGGCCAAGAACTGTTGTGGGACGGCGACCGCGTGATCGGCGTGCGCGTCGGCGACAAAGGCGTCGCGAGCGACGGCAAGCACAAGTCGAACTACGAGCCGGGCCCGGATCTCATGGCGAAGGTGGTGGTGCTCGGCGAGGGCCCGCGCGGCACGCTGACCAAGACCGCGGTCGCGCGCTTGGAGCTGGACAAAGATCGCGATCCGCAAGTCTACGCGGTCGGCATCAAAGAGCTGTGGAAAGTACCGGGCCGGCTGGCCGCCGGCAGCGTGATCCACACGCTGGGCGCACCGCTGTGGAACACGTTCGGCGGCGGCTGGATCTACGGAATGACCGGCGACGTCATCGACATCGGGCTCGTCACCGGACTCGACTACGCCGACCCGACGACCGATCCGCACGACAACTTCCAGCGCTACAAGCTGCACCCCGCGATCCGCCAGCTGCTCGAAGGCGGCGAGATGATCCGCTACGGCGCGAAGGCGATCCCCGAAGGCGGATTGCACGCGATGCCGCGCTTCTACGCGGACGGTCTGTGCATCGTCGGCGACAGCGCAGGCTTCCTCAACGGTCTGCGCCTCAAGGGCATCCACTTGGCGATGAAGTCGGGGATGATGGCGGCCGAAGCAATCTTCGACGCGCTGCAAGCCGATGACACGTCGTCGAACAAGCTCAGTGCCTACGAGCAGAAGTTCGCGGATTCGTGGGCGCGCACCGAATTGCACGCCGCGCGCAACTTCCACCAGGGTTTCAGCAGCGGGATGTGGGGCGGGCTGATGAACGCGCAGCTCAGCCTGATGACCGGCGGCCGCGGCTTCGGCATCAAGGACAGGCTCGCGGGCGAGCACGGCTACGCGCGGATGAAGAAACTGTCGGAGATGACGCCGACGCAGGTGACCAAACGCGTGGTGCCCGACGGCAAGCTCACGTTCGACAAGGTCACGGACGTGTTCAAGAGCGGCTCGATGCACGACGAGGACCAGCCGGCGCACCTGCACGTGTCCGACACCAACATCTGCGCGGAGAAATGCACCGTGGAGTACGGCAACCCGTGCCAGTACTTCTGTCCCGCGCAAGTGTACGAACCGCATTTCACCAAGACGGGCAGCGCCCCGGCGGAAGGCCGCCTGCAGATCAACTTCTCGAACTGCGTGCACTGCAAGACGTGCGACATCATGGACCCGTACCAGATCATCACGTGGGTCCCGCCGCAAGGCGGCGAAGGTCCCGTCTACACGGGGATGTAGGTTCTGATCGAGTTTACATGGGACGCTCGAAAGGCGCGGGCGAACGTAACGAAACACGGTGTTACCTTTGAAGAAGCCAGCACGGTCTTCGGCGATGCGCTCGCCCTCACGGTACCCGACGACCGATTCGAAGAGGCGCGGTGGTGGACGATCGGACATTCGGAATATGGTAAGATAATCGTCGTCGCGCATGAGGACGACAATAATCGAGTCAGAATTATAAGCGCACGGTCCGCAACGCGACAAGAGCGAAAGCAATATGAGCAAGGCTGATATCCCTGAAGAGATCGACTTCCGCCGCGGGAAGCGCGGAGTATATGCCGCGCGGTACGCTGCCGGAACGAACGTAGTCGTGCTCGAGCCGGACGTCGCTCGGAACTTCAAGACGTCCGCGCAGGTGAATCGAGTGCTCCGCTCCTTTATCGAAGCCGCCGCGGAAATGAAGCCTACGCGACGGTCGGCAGGGTCGAAGTCATCCGCTCGGAGGATCGCAGAGCCGAAGCGGCCGCGCTAGCCATGCCTGACGTCATCGTCGTCGGCGCCGGATTGATCGGGCTCGGCATCGCGTACGAGCTGGCGAAGCGCGACGTCTCCGTGACGGTGTACGACCGCGAAGAGCCGGCGCGCGCTGCATCATGGGCCGGCGCGGGGATGCTGGCGCCGTTCAGCGAGGCCACGCCGGATGCGGCGATGCTCGCGTTGTGCCGCGAGTCCTTCGCGTTGTATCCCGAGTTCGTAGCGGAGCTGCGCGAACGCACCGGTGTCGACGCGCGCTTTCGCCGCGACGGCACGCTGCACGTCGCGCTCGACCGCGCGCGTCTCGCGGAGCTCGCCGCGCACGCCGAGACGTTCCGATCCAACGGCGGCGAGGTGTCGCTCCTCGACCGTGGCGACGTGCTCGCGCGCGAGCCGCTGCTCGCCAAAGACCTGGCCGGCGCGCTGTTCGTCGCCAACGAGGCACAAGTCGACAACCGCCGGCTCGGGCGCGCGCTGCTCGCAGCGTGCGAGTCGCTCGGCGTGCGTTTCGCGCGCGAGGAGCGGCTTGCGCTCGAGTGCGACGCGCGGCGCGTGCGCGGCGTGCGCACCGCGCACGGCTTCGCGACCGCGGCGACCGTGATCAACGCCGCGGGCGCGTGGGCCGGCGAGCTCGCGGGCGTGCCGGACCGTGCGCGCGTTCCGGTGCGCCCCGTCGCCGGCCAGATGCTCGCCATTGCGGTGCCGCGCGATGCGGTGCGCGCTCTGGTGTGGCTCGGGCATCGCTATCTCGTGCCGCGCGGCGACGGCCGGCTGCTGGTGGGCGCGACCGTCGAATCGCGCGGCTTCGACGTGCGCGTCACCGCCGCGGGCATGCACGATCTGCTCGACGCCGCGCTCGCCGTCGCGCCGGCGCTCGCGGGCTTCGCCGTCGTCGAGACGTGGGCGGGGCTGCGACCCGGTTCGCACGACGGCCGGCCGTACCTCGGCGCGACCGCGCTCGACGGCTACGTGGTCGCGAGCGGCCACTTCCGCAACGGCATCTTGCTCGCGCCGATCACCGCAAGGCTGATCGCGGACCTCGTCATGGGCGCCGGCGCAAACGCGCTGACGCCGTTCGCCCCGTCGCGTGCCGGAACGGAGGCGCTGACCGCGGTCGCGAACGGGACGGCGTGACGATCACGGTCAACGGCGAGGAGCGCGAGATGCGCGAAGGCGCGACGCTCGACTCGCTCCTCGAAGCGCTCGGCGTACGCCGCGACGGTACCGCCGTCGCGCTCAACGATGACGTCGTGCGACGTGCGTCCCACGCCACGACGGTGCTGCGCGGCGGCGACCGGCTCGAGATCATCGTCGCGGTCGCGGGGGGCTGACACGTGCAGACGCAAACCGACACGCTCAAGATCGGCAAGTACGAATTTTCGTCGCGGCTGTTCGTCGGGACAGGCAAGTACCCGTCGCTCGACGTCATGCAGCAAGCGCACGTTGCGAGCGGCGCGGAGGTGGTGACCGTCGCGATTCGCCGCATGCACCTCGATGACAAGAGCGGCAAGACGCTCGTCGACTACATCGACCGCACGCGGATGACGCTGCTCCCCAACACCGCGGGGTGTTATACCGCCAAGGATGCGGTGCTCACCGCGAAGCTGGCGCGCGAAGCGCTCGGCACCGACCTCATCAAGGTCGAGGTGATCGGCGATCCGCAGACGCTCTATCCCGACACGCGCGAGACGATCCTCGCGGCGGAAGAGCTCGTGCGCGCGGGGTTCACGGTGCTGCCGTACATCGTCGACGACCCGGTCGCGTGCAAGCGGCTCGAAGAGGTGGGCTGCGCCGCGGTGATGCCGCTCGCCGCGCCGATCGGCAGCGGGCTGGGCGTCTGCAACCCGTATTCGATCCGCATCATCAAAGAGCGCGCGAACGTGCCGGTGATCGTCGACGCGGGCGTCGGTACCGCGTCGGACGCGGCGATCGCGATGGAACTGGGCGTCGACGCGCTGCTGATGAACACCGGGATCGCGGCAGCGCGCGATCCGGTGCGCATGGCGCGTGCGATGCGGTTCGCGGTCGAAGCGGGACGCGACGCGTTCCTCGCCGGGCGGATGGAGAAGCGGCTCTACGCCAACGCGTCGAGCCCGATGCAAGATCTCATCGCGACCAAGCACGGCGAACCGAGCTGAGTTCGGCTAGTCGCGGTGGGCGGCTACGAACCAGTGCACGCGGCCCACGACCTCGTCGTCGTCGGCGTGAGCCCAGCGGCCGACGATCTCGTCGACGTCGACCTCCTCCATCGACTCGATCGTGAAGCCGAGCAGCAGCTCGACCACACCGTCGTGGTCGAAGTACGCGTGAGGGATCCCGAGCTCGGCGCCTTCGCCCGGCGCGAAGCTGCGCTCGTCGAACGGGATGCCGAGGCCGTAGCGCGCGTCCTTGAACGAGCCGAGCGTGACGAAGAGCGGGGCGTTCGGCCGCAGCACGCGCCGCAGCTCGGCAATCCCGGCGCGCAGCTTCGCGCTCGTGCCGTGCAAGTACGCGTGCGTCGACAGCGCGGCACCGTAGTCTTCGCGGCTTCCCGGCAGCTGCGTATACGGCGTGCTGTCGGGCACGCTCACCACGGGGATGCGCGCATCGACGAGGGCCCGTGTGTTGCGCCCCGAACCGGTGCCTACCTCGATCACGGGTCCCTCGAGCGGACGCCGGCGGGCGAGGGCGATGAGACGCTCGGCGAGCGGGTGCGCGGTCTGTGCCGAAGACGATGACATGAATGCGGTCCCTCTGGTTTTGGTCGTGGGCGGCGACGGGCTCGCGATCCGCGTGTGCGAGGAGCTGCTCGCAACGCATGGACACCGCGCGACCGTGGTGTGGATGCACGATCGAGAGCTCGCGGCGAAGCTGGCCGTGCTCGGAGACCAGTGCGCCTATGTCGCCGGCGCGCCCGACGACGACGCCGCGCTGCGCGCCGCCGGCGTGCCAGAGGCGGACGCGATCATGGTCCTGTCCGACGACGACCGGCTGAACCTCCAGGTCGCGCTGAAGGCGCGCGACATCAACCCTGCGATCCGCATCGTGATGCGTCAGTTCAACCGCACCCTCGGGGTCAAAATCGAGGAGAACCTGACGAACTGCTCCGTGCTCTCGCTCGCGTCGCATTCCGCCGCGGCGTTCGCGGCTGCGGCCCTCGACCCGGGCAGCTTCGGCGCGCTGCGGTTTCCCGATCCCGGAGGGGTGCTGACCGCGTTCGCGACCCGCACCGCGGCTGAGCTCGGAATCGCCGGGCTCACGGCCGCCGCAGCGCAGCACCGTGTAGGCGGGCGGGTCGTCGCGCTGAACGGCTCGCGCGTCGTTGCGTCGTCGCACGCGTTCGCGCGCGACGACCGGGTGACGGTGTTCGCTCGCATCGAGCGGCTCGAGTGGGCGCGCGAAGCCGGCGCCGTGGACCGCACCGAGCCGCGCGAGCGCCGCGCTGAGCCGCGCACCCGCGTGACGGACCGGCTGCGCCGCGCCTGGACGGCGCATCCGGTGTTGATCCGCGTCGCCGCCGGCGCCGCGGCGATCTTCATCGCGGCGGTCACGTACTTCGCCGTCGCGCTGAAGCTCGATCCCGTCACGGCGTTCTATTTCGTCGCCACGACCTTTACCAGCACCGGATACGGCGACATCACGCCGCTGCAGCCCGCGGGCGTGCGGCTGGCGTCGCCGAACCGCTTCGCGCTGATCGCGTCGAGCATGCTGATGTTCGCGGGCGTCGCGTCGATCGGCATCTTCATCGCGTTCGCGACGAGCGCGCTCACCCGCGCGCAGTTCACCGCGATCCAAGGTCTGCGCCAGATCCGCACGCGCGGCCACGTGCTGGTGTTCGGCTGCGGCAATGTCGGGACGCGCATCGTCGAATACCTGCGCGCGCTCGATCGGCACGTCGTCGTGGTGGAGCTCAAGCCCGATCCGGTGCTCGTGGAGCTGTCGAACCGGGGCGGGATCGAGCTCGTCACCGGCGACGCCACGCGCGACGCGACGCTCGACCTCTGCAACATCCCGCACGCACACGCCGTGATCGCCGCCACCGACAGCGACACCGCCAACTTGGAGGTCGCGCTCGGCGTGCTCGCGCGCAGCAAGGACGCCTCGGTGGTCATGCGCGTGCAAGACCAGGCGTTTGCGGACTCGATCGCGCGCCACTTCAAAGGCATCCGCACCTACTCGACCGCGGCGCTCGCCGCGCCGGTGTTCGCGATGATCTCGCGCTTTCCGAAGACGCGCGGGAGGATCGCGCTCGGCGACGGCGCGTACAGCCTCGCCGAACGGGTCGAGGAACAGGCGCCGCAAGCGCCTTCGGCGCAGGACTGCATCGCGCTGGGTGTGTGGCGGAACGGCGCGTTCCGCCACGTCGACGCCTTCGAGGAGACGGAGCCCTTCGACCGGGTTCTCTTCCTCGTGCCGCTCTCGCAGTTCAAATCCGAGCTGTCGCAGAACGGGGAAGCGATCGCGGTGGGGACCACCTGAGTGGGTCGAAACCACCCTGGAGAATCGAAGGAGGCTCATGCTCGAAGCGGGTGCGCAGGTTCCGGACGCCGGCGCGCAAGACCAGACCGGTCGCAGCGTGAGCTTGCGTGATTTCAAAGGCCGCAAGCTCGTGGTCTACTTCTATCCAAAAGCCGACACGCCGGGCTGCACGGCCGAATCCCAGGCGTTTCGCGACCTCAAAGGCGATCTGGACGCGGCGGGCGCCGACATCGTCGGTGTGAGCCGTGACACAGTGGAGGCGCAGAAGAAGTTCGCCGACAAATACTCGCTCAACTTTTCGCTGCTCGCGGACACCTCGTCCGCCATCTGCGACGCGTTCGGCGTGATCGTCGAGAAGAACATGTACGGAAAGAAGAGCATCGGCATCCAGCGCTCGACGTTCCTCGTCGATGGCGGTGGAACTATCGCGAAGGTGTGGCCGCGGGTCTCCGTCGAGGGTCACGCTGCCGCCGTCCTCGAGGCAGTACGATCGCTCTAACCACGACGGCGCGCCTGACGATCGCCGGGTCGAGCTCGTCGATCCCGCGACCCGATCGCGCGTGCAGCTCGTACCTCGTCGACGACGGTGAGACGCCGGTCGTCTTCGATCTGGGAACCGGTGCGTTCGCGAACCTCCGGCGCTACGCCGACTACGACCGGCTCGGCGCGGTGGTGATCAGCCACATGCACGCGGACCATTTCATCGACTTGATCCCGCTACGCTACGCGCTCAAGTACGGCCCGCGGCGTCGCGCCGCCAAGCTCCCCGTGCACCTTCCGCCCGGCGGGCTGGCGATGCTGCGCGCGCTCGTCGCGGTGTTCCCGCGCGAGCCCGGCACGTTTCTCGACGACGTTTTCGCGCTACAGGAGTACGACCCGTCGCAGCCGCTCGCGATCGAAGGCGCGACGATCCGCTTCGCGCACACCGCGCACTACATCCCGGCCTTCGCGATGCGCTGGGAGCGCAACGGCGCGAGCGTCACCTACTCCGCCGACACCGCGCCGGACGAGCGCGTCATCGCGCTAGCGCGCGAGTCGGACGTGTTCGTGTGCGAGGCGACGCTGCTTCACGGTGCGGTCGAGCAGGGTCAGCGCGGCCACTCGACGGCGGCCGATGCGGCCGCGATGGCGAGAGCCGCGAACGTTCGCCGCCTGGTGCTGTCGCACTACGGTGCGGAGTCGACGTCGCGCGATCTCGACGAGGCCGCGCGCGAGCACTTCGGGGGCGAGATCCTCGTCGCGGACGACCATCACACGGTCGACCTGCGGGACTAATTTTGGCGCGGGCCGCCTTCGCCGCGCGGCAGCGAGAACTGGATCAGCGAGCTGATCGGCGCCAAGCCGCGTGAGATGACCGCGTGCGGTGTGACCTTCAAGTGCAGCTCCTCCAGCCGCCCTTTTGCGGTGAGCAGCTCGCGGCCGCTCGTCACGACGTCCTCGAGCAGCAGCACGTGCTGTCCGCGGGTGAACGGGCCTTCGACGTACTCCTCCGCGAACGCGCCGTACTGCTTGGGCTGTTTGCGCACGACGATCATCGGGAGGCTCGTCATCTGCGACACGGCGGTCGCGATGATCACGCCGCCCAGCTCGGTGCCGCCGATGACGTCGGGGTTGATCTCCGAGATGATCGGCGCGAACATGCGCGCGATGCGGCGCAAGATGTGCGGGTCGGCGAACAGCTTGAACTTGTCGATGTAGTAGTCGCTGCGCGCGCCGCCGGAGAGCAAGTAGTCGCCGCGGGTGAGCGCCTTCTCCATGATGACGCCGCGCAGCCAGCGCAGCTCGGGGATGCGCGCGATCGGGCTGGAGGACGGCTCGTCGAACACTAGAGCGGTGCTCCCATCAGATCTCCCACTGGTACGCGTTCCACGACTCGTTGATCGGGTTGGGCGCGAAGCCCTTGAAGTCCGGGACGATCGGCTGCGCTTGGCGCGGGAACCAGATGTAGATGATCGGCAGATCGCGCGCCAGCAGCTGCTGGATCTTGACGTAGGCGGGCTTGCGCGTGGCTTCGTCGTAGCTCGCGAGGGCGGCTTTTTGCGCGTCGTCCATCTCTTTGTTCTGGTAGCGCGTGTAGTTCACGCCGTCCGGATGCGACGGTTTCGGGATTTGGTCGCTCGCGAACTCCGAGTGGTCGTCCGGGTCCTGTCCCGCGATCCAGCCGGAGATGTTGAGGTCGTACTTGCCGGTGGTCAGAATTCCGCCCTGACCGTACGTGGCGAAGAGCAGATTGGCCGGATACGTCTTGATCGCCACATCGACGCCAACGGCCTTGAGCATCGCCTGCACCTGCACGGCGACGAGGCGGCGGGTCGCGTTCTCGACGTTGTAGCTGAGCGTGAACGACAGCGGCTTGCCGTTCTTGCGCATGATGCCGTCGGGGCCCGGCGTGTAACCCGCTTCGGCAAGCAGCGCGCGCGACTTCGCGGCGTCTGCCGGGTATTTCATCACGTCGTCCGTGTACGACCACTGGAAGGGCGGCTGGTCCGCCCAGGCCACGACCGCGCTGCCGCCCGTGTTCTTGTCGACCAATGCCTGCTTGTCGATTGCGTAGGACAGCGCGCGGCGGATGCGGACGTCGTCGAGCGGCGGACGCGAGGTGTTCACGAGCATCTGCAGCGTCTGCGGCTTGTCGTTAAGCACGACGTCGATTTCCTTGCTCACGGTGGCCTTGATCGTCTTGTACAACTCGGGCGATGCCTCGAAGATCCAGTCGACGTCGTGTGAGCGCAGCGCGTTGAGCGACGTGTTCTCGTCCGGAATCTCGCGCACGATGATGCGGCGCAGCTTCGGCTTGCCCAAGAAGTAGTCGTCGTTGGCGACCAGGTCGATGTGGTCGCCGCGCACCCAGCGCGCCACCTTGAACGGTCCCGTGCCGATCGGCTGCTGGTTGAACGGGATGCGGTTGAGGTTCGGGTACTTCGCGAGGAGGTGTTCGGGAAGGATGCACACGGGGCTGTCGCTTTCAGCGAACACCGTGTCGACGAACGGCGCGAACTTGCGCTTGAGATGGAACACGACCGTGTTGGCGTCCGGCGTGTCGACGGACTTCACGTCCTCGTAGCCGACGCGCTCGTTCACGTTGTTCGCGTTGTTCATCATCGCTTGCCACGTGAACTTGACGTCCTTGCTGCTGAACGCGATGCCGTCGTGCCATTTGACGCCGGAATGCAGGTGGTACGTGATCGTCAGGCCGTCTTTGCTGATCCCGCCGTTGGCTTGCGTGGGAACGTCGGTGGCGAGGATGGGGACGGTCTTCTTGCCGGCCGCGTCGACGCTCACCAGCGTGTCGAACGACAGCCGGTTGACGAAGCCTTCGGTGGTATTCGCCGACAGGATCGGGTTGAGCGTGTTGGGAGAGCGCTGCGTGGCGACGCGCAGTTCACCGGGGACAGTCCCCGCTGCGCGCGACGTTCCGCCGGCGTTGCTTATTTCGCCGACCTTCGAGCACGCGCTCACGGACAGCGCGCATGCGAGCGCACCGATCACGAGTGTACGCAAGGGCATCCCTCCTAGCGACGCTTCGTCGCCGTCTTTTTCGCGGTCTTTTTTGCGGCCGCTTTGCGAGCCGGCGCTTTGCGCGCGGGCTTCGCCTTCTTCGCGGTCGCTTTCTTCGGCGCGGCCTTCTTGGCCGTCGCGCGCGCCGGCTTCGCTTTCTTCGCCGGCGATTTCTTCACGGGCACGGCTCTTTTCGCCGGCGCCGCTTTCTTGGCTGGGCTTCGCGCCGGCGCGACCTTCTTCGCTGACGTCTTGGCGGGAGCGTGCTTTTTCGCGCCGGATTTCACGGGTCCGGCCTTCGGCTTGGCCGTTCGGCCCTTCGCCGGCGGAGATTTGGACGCCGCGGACTTGGCCGGGACCGGCTTTGAAGCGACCGGCTTGGCGGGAGCCGGCTTGGTCGCGGCCGGCTTCGGCTTGGGTGCAACCGGCTTGGGCGAGGCCGGCTTCGCAGCGGACGGCTTTGCTGGGGCGACTGCGACGGGCGGAGCGGGCGGGGGCGTTTCGGCGGGCACGTCGACCGGCTTTGGCTTCGCGCGGCTCTTGCGCGCGCGCGGCGGCCGGACGGGGCTCGACGGGGGGCCGTCGGAAACGGGCGCCGCGTCGCGCTCGGGTTCGGCAGGCTTCGGCGACGCAGGTTCGGGCGGGGCCGATTCCGCTGCGGCCGCGGAGGTCTCGGGGCGCTCGCGCGGGCGTTCCGGCGAGGTCTCCGGCGGGCGGGTTGCCTTCGCGCTCGGGCGTGCCTTGCGAACGGGCTTCGCGGGCTCGGCGCCAGCGCCGTCGCCGGTTGCGCCGGCGCGCTCGTGAGCGCGCTGCGGTTCCGGGACGGGTTCGGGCGCCGGCTCCGGCTCCGGGTCGGGCTCGCGAACGACCCGCAGCGCGACGCGCCGCAGCGTGCCGGCGAGTGGGAAGACGATCTCGTTGATGTCGAGCTCGTCGAGCACCTCGAGCACGGTGTTGAAAGCACCGCCCTGGTCCTTGGGCGAGTGCGCGTCGGACCCGATCGCGATCATCACGCCGCGGTCCTTCGCCTTGCGCAGAAACCGTTTGTTGGCTTCGACGAAGCGGCGCTTCTCGTCGTCGGCGTGGTCGCGGTACAAGAAGCGCGTGTTGAACTCGACCGCCAAGCCGCGCGCAGCGGCGGCGTCGAGGACGCGGTTCTCGTATTGGTCCAGCTTCGCGTCGTCGGGCCAGTGCCCGAACACGGCGGGCACGAAGAAGTGGCCCACGATGTGGCCCGGCAGCCGTTCGATCGCATCGACCAGCGTCGTGACGTAGGTTTCCCACGTCTGCTCGGTCCCGACGGTCTCGAAGAGATCCTTGAACTCGGGGTTGTCGAACGGCCACGGCCAGTTCTCGCCGAGCACCGGGTGCGTGATCGGGATGAAGTGGACGGAACGGATGATTGCGTCGGGCCGCATCGCATCGACGATGTTCTGCGCGTCGGGCCGCGAGCGCGGGTCGTTGTCCACCTCGGCACCGATCGAGTAGCGCATCCCGCGCCGCAGCCCTTCGCTCACCACCGCTGCGTGTCCGACGTCCACGGTGGCGGTCTCGGCTGCGCCGTAGAGGTCACCCGCTTGCGCGAGCTTGAGCGCCCGGCGCACGAGATTCACGGCCGCCGGATCCTCGAACGTGAGGTAGTTCATGTGGTCCGCGACCATGAGGAAACGCGGGTAGCCGCGCCGGCACGCATGATAGAACCACAGGAATAACATCCGTGCGGTCAGCGGGAGCGGACGTTCCTCCGCATAGGGTTTATGCTCGCCCTTCGCGTGCCCGTGCGTATCGGGGATGGCGAACAGGCGCGGATCGCGCTCGTTGGTATCGTTCAAGCAATTCGCCGCCGGGACACGAACCCGAGGTTTTCTGCGAGAAAGGCGAGGAACCTGTTGGCGGGCGCGATGCCGCGCGAGGATAAAAAAAAGCCGCCCCCGGTGGGGCGGCGGACAAGGTTGGTTCGTTCGCGGAGGCCGGACTAGGTCCGGAGCCCTCCGATCATCGTGAGACACTGTTTAGGACCGTCTGTAGTAACGATGACCACCTCCTCTTGTCCGCCTGTTAACCTTCATTCGTCTCTGGTCTGAAGGGGCCGCGGACGTATCGTGAGCCGCTTTTCGCGAATCGTTTTTAGATTCTCCTGCGGGAAATTGCGGAGATTGTGCGGTCAGCGGCGGACGGGTACCCGATAGCCTTCCAGCGCCAGCAGACGCGCTTTGAGCTCGACGCCGTAGGCGTACTGGTGGAGCGCTCCGTTCGCGTCGACGACGCGGTGGCACGGATAGAGCAGCGCGACGGGGTTGCGCGCCATCGCGCGCCCGACGGCGCGGGCCGCGCTGGGCTGGCCGATCGACTCGGCGATCCACCGGTAGGAGCGAACTTCACCAGGCGGGATCGTCGCCGCCGCGCGCAGCGCGGACTGGTCGAACGGGGTGAGCTCGCTGATGTCGACCTTCGCGAGGTCCGGGCGGTGGGTGCGGAAGAAGCCGGCGACGGTGTCGCTGACCCACTGCGGCGTCTGCGACTGGATCAAGCCGCGCCCGAGCCGGCGCTGCAGCTTGGCGAACACCGCTTCCTCGCCTTCGCCGCGGTCCAGCGCCACGGCCGTGATGCCGCTGTGGCGGAAGGCCACGTAGAGGCGCCCGATCGGGGACTCCACCGTGGTGATCGAATCCGGGGCGACGATCTTGACGGTGAGCTTGATGTGGTCGAGGATCTTGGGGACGAGGCTCTGCGGCGGCTCGACCGGCGGCAGGCAGGTGAGGCAGTACGCGATGCCCTCGTTCTCGCGGTAGATCTCCTGGCACTCCGGACAGGCGTGGAGATGAGCGAGAACGTGCTCGCGTTGCGGTTCCACCCCCTCGCGCATCTCGTCCCAAAGACGTTCGACGTCGGCGCAGCGCATTGCAATCACTCCTCTTCCTCGGTGGCGGCGGGACGGTCGTTCGGAACGATGCGTCCGACTTGGGGTCCGAGGATACGGCGAAGGATCCGCACGGCACGATGGACGTGCGACTTCACCGTGCCGATCGGCTGGTTCAGGATCTCGGCGATCTCGGGGTGGCTTCGGCCCTCGATGAAGCGCAGCGTCGCGGCGGCGCGCAAGTGCATGGGGAGCTGCAGCAGCGCCTGCTCCACGAGTACCATATCGGCCGCGCGGTCGACGATCTGCTCCGGCTGGTCGGGGCCTTCTTGGGTTTCGTTGAGGAGCGCGTCCGGATCGGCGAGGGCGTCGAGCGCGACGTTGGTGGGCCGCTTCGAGCGCAGCCGGTTGCGCGTGACGTTGAGCGTGATCGTGTACAGCCACGGCTGCAGGCGCAGCTCCGAGCGCTGCTGCGGGTCCATCTTCGCAAGCGCCCGGTAGGCGCGCACGAAGGCGTCCTGCACGATCTCCTCGGCGTCCTCGCGATTGCCGGTCATGCGCAGCGCGAAGCCGTAGAGGCGGCGCTGGAAGTCGTCGACGATCGACTCGAAGGTTTCAGGACCCGGAACGGGCTGAGAAACCGTCGCCGGTGCGGTCACGCGGTAGTGATCTCCGAAGATCGGTGCTGCGAGCGCACTCATCAGGGTCCTCAACCGGACTCGGACGAGCGCCGGTTGCGGCTGTTCCCTTCTTTGGGCTGTTCGCCCTCGGCTGACGAGCCCTAGGTCCGCCGGGGGGTCGGGACGACGCGCGCAGACTCCTGGGCCGCGACCGGGCGGATCGACCGCGCGTAGACGATCGATACCGGCGCGCGGCGCGCGCTATCGTCGAGGTTGCCGTCGATCGTCAGCGTGGCGTCGAGCGCGATGAGCAGCGCGGTGGCGTACCCGTAGTATGCCGTCCCCTTCATCGTTATCGTGCCGGCGAGCGCCATCGAGGGGCGGTCGGGAAGCGCGCCGTGCAGCGGTCCCTTCGCTTCGAACGCGATCCCCATCGCGCGCGCTCCGCCGACGATCGCGTCCGGAAGCCGGCGCAGCGTGCCGTGCAGCTTCGCTGCGGTCATCGGCGAGGGGAAGTCGAACGGCACGGGGCGCTTGACGTGGCCGAGATCGCGCATCGTCGGCGCGTCGAGCTGCACCGCGAACGGCTGATTGAGCACGGTGAGGTAGTCCGGATCCGAGGACGGACCGTCTTTCTGCTCGCCCGAGGGGAGGAGCGTGGACGTGAACGAAGCGCGCTGGTGTTGCCTCGCTCCGTCACTGTCCTTGTCGTATTCGACGTGGGCCACGTACGTCGTCGCCCCGTTCGCGCTCCGCGAAACGGTGAGCTGCTGAACGCCGCGGTAGACGGTCCTGCTCTTCGAGTCCCCGTTGCCGAGCCTGAAGACGTCACGTCCCTCCACCGTATAGGCCTGATCCGCGCGGGCCGCCGCGGCGGACGCCGCGACTGCGGTGAGGAGCGCGAACGCGGCGACGGCCGCGGCGCGGCGGAAGATCATCAGGGCCTCGGACGGATGGCTGGGGTATGTTCGTTCCCGGTTTATGGTACTACGGAAACGTGCCGATACGTATGGTGAGTTGCTGAATCGCGTCATCGGCCGGTTCCTCGCGCTGCTCCTCGCGTTGTCCGTTATCGGCACCGGTGTTCCCGCACGCGCCGCGGACGGCCTGACGCTGAGCCCGGCGCTCAACGCCAAACTCGATCGCATCTACCTCACGGCGTACGACGAAACGATCCAGCGTCATGCGCTCGCCCAGCGTGACGGGACGACCTATGTGTCGACCGGCGACATCGAGGCGGAGTGGCTCCGCGACGCAAGTGCGACGGTGCGGCCGTACATCGGGCTGTCGCGGCACGACGGCGACGTCCAGCGGACGCTGCGCGGCGTCGTCGCGCGCCAAGCGAAGTACATCCTCATCGACCCGTACGCGAACGCGTTCTCGTCGAACTATCACGTCGTCGAGCACAAGTTCGAGGTCGACTCGCTGCTCTACCCGATCTGGTTCGCGTACGACTACTACAAGCAGACCGGCGACCGCGCCATCTTCACGCCCGAGGTCCGGCGCGCGTTCGAGCGCGTCCTCGCGACGATGCGCAACGAGCAGCACCACACACGGCGCTCGCACTACAAGCACCCGCAGCTCGCCAATAACGGCCGCGGCAGCGCGGTGAGATACACCGGGATGGTGTGGACCGGCTTCCGCCCCTCCGACGATCCGGTGCGCTACCACTACAACATCCCGGTCAACATGTTCGCATCGGTCGTGATGAAGGACCTCACCACGATCGCGCGCGAGGTGTGGCGCGACGACCGCATGGCGCGCAACGCATGGGGGATGTCGGTGGAGATTCAGCGCGGCATCGAGCAGTACGGCACCTTGGAGCTCATGCCGTTCGGCCGCATCTACGCCTACGAGGTCGACGGGCGCGGCCACACCAACGTGATGGACGACGCGAACATCCCGTCGCTGCTGTCGATCCCGTACTTCGGCTACCTGCCCAAGACGAACTCGCTGTACCTCGCGACGCGCCGCTTCGCGCTGTCCGAGCGCAACCCGTACTTCTTCCGCGGCAAGTACGCGGAAGGGATCGGCAGCCCGCATACGCCGCACGGTTACGTGTGGCCGCTCGCGCTGTGCGTTCAGGCGCTGACGGCGACGGACGACGCGGAGATCGATCAGGTGTTCGGCTGGATCGCTGCGTCGGACGTGGGCGACCACCGCTTGCACGAGTCGTTCAACTCGGAGTGGCCGGAGTCGTACACGCGCGAAGATTTCGCCTGGCCCAACGCGCTGTATGCCGAATTGATCATGACCCGGCGCGGGCAAGCCTTCGCGGAGCGCTGACCGCTCGCGCTGATCGTTAGGGCGGCGTCTCGTCGAATGCGCCGGCGCGTTGGGCGAAGTCGAGTGCGAACGCCGTCTGCACCGCCGCAATCGGGCCGACGGTCACGACGTCGATCAGAGCGTCGCCCCAGAAGAGCGGACGCGCAACGTGGTGCGCGTCGAGGGCGTTCGTCGCGACGGCCTGCAGTACGTTGGGCAGCACCGTGACGATCGCCAGCACGCAGAGCCGAAGGATGTTCTCGCGATGCAGTGACGTCGTGAACGCGTGCACGAAACCGTACAGCACGGAGAAGACGCGGCGATCGGCGGCGAGCGCGACGAGCGGACCCGTCAAGCCGAGAATACCCCAGAGGATCCAGACGAACGGCGCCATGACGTACTGCAGAGCGCGCGGTTCGAGCGCAGGTCCAAAGCCGCTGACCGCGTAGGTGAGCGCGACGACCGCTTGCGCCAAGAAGCTGACGGCGATGACGGGCAGCCATCGTTCGATCGCCGCACCGGTCAGCGCGCGCGGCGACGCGACCGCGTCCGCGCTGCGCGCCGCGACGCCCAACGCGACGGCTGCAACCACGAGCGCATCGGCGAACAGCCCGGTGTAGCCCAGGACGTATTGCTTGAAATGCCCCAGCGGCGATGATGCAGTCGCGGCAGGGACGAGCCATTCCGCGAGCGCGTAGGCCGCGAGGACGAAGAGCGCGAGCCCGACGTACAGCGGCGCATACGCCGCCCAACTGCGTAGCGCGAACCCGATCAGCCCGCCGATGCTCGGCGGGAGACGCTTGGCTTCGCCGGCGCCGTTCACGCCGCGCGCAGCGCGCGGAGACTGAAGAAGCGCAGTGTCGCGGTGCCCGAGCAGACCACGACGTCGTGCGGATCGGTGTAGACGCGGCCGTCGATCTCGACGACGTAGGTGCCCGACGTCAATCCGGCGACCGTCGATCCGATCACACGCTCGCGCTTGTCTTGCGGCGCGCGCGGACCGAGCGCTTCGATGACGGCCGCGGTCAGGAGGTCGCAGACGCGCAGCGGCGTTGCGAGCGCGAAGGCGGTCGAAGCGGTGCGAGAGACCGCGGAGACGTCGATCGGGACGGCGACCCGGAGCATACCGACGAGGCTCTTTCCCCCAAGGGCGGGGGGGCTCCCGGTACGCGCGGAACGTCCTTCGCGATGTCCGATCCGCCTCGCCGTCGTCGCTCCACGCCGCCGCCGTCGCGGCGCTCGTCCGAGTCCTCGAGCCTGCTGCCGACCGTCGCGCTCGGCGTCGGCGTCGTCGTCGCGGGGCTCGGGATCGGCGCTTTTCTTTCGGCCGTGCAGCACCGCGGTGCCAATACGACGACGACGTCGACGACGACCGCTCGCAGCGCGCCGGTGGTGACCCCGGTCGTGCGGCCGACGCGTGGACCCGTTGCGCTCGCAACGGTCGCGCCGTCGCCGACCCCACGCGCGACGCCGACTCCGCGTGCAACGCCGACGCCACGCGCAACGCCGACGCCGCAACCGACGGCGACGGCGACCGCGTCCGCAACACCGCGCGAGACCGCGACGCCGCGCCCGACGGCGACGCCCACGTCCGCCGTGACCGCGAAGCCGACACCGCGCGCGTCGGTGGCACCGCGCGCGGTAGAGACGAAACGGCCCGCGACGCCGCACCCCGCGACGCCGCGGCCGACGCCGGTGCCGACCGCCGCGCCCGTCGCACGCGCGACGCCGTTGACGTTCAGCGGGATGGCGCAGAACACGGTGCGCCGCTATCTGAGCGACTTGATCGCGGGCAACGAGAACGCGGCGTACGCGGAGCTCGGGAAACCGCCCGGCTCAGGCGGGCTTTCCGAGGAGGCGTTCATCGACCGCGAGACCCGCATCACGTCGGTCCGCACGACGAGCAGCGACGCGAACGGCGCGGTCGTCGAGGTGGAGCTGACGTCGTCGCGCGGCTCGTACTTCGCGACGTATCACGTGACGAACGGTCCGAATGGGCCGGTCATCGACCAGCACGACTACATCAAAGTCTGATTTTCGCAAAAGGAACGGCTCCCGTGGACACGCCCGCGCACATCGAAGGCCTCCTGTCGACCGGCGAAGTGATCCCGCCGCCGCCGAGCGCATCGGCGTGGTTTCCGATCGCGGATCAGGACGCTTACGTCGCGGAAGCGCTGCGCGACCCGATGGCGTTCTGGCGCGAGCGCGCGCGGCGCATCGCCTGGGAGACGGAGCCGAAGACTGTGTTCAGCGGCGCGCTGGACGATCCGCACTGGTTCCCGGACGGGCGGCTCAACGCGACGGTATCGTGCCTCGACCGCCATGTGGCGCGCCACGCCGACGCGCCGGCCTATCACTACGTGTGCGAGAACGGCGCCGAGCGCACGATCACGTATGCCGACCTGCTCGCGCGCGTGAGCCAGCTGGCGAACGCGCTGCGTGGCGACGGCGTTCGCGCCGGCGACCGCGTCTGCATCTACATGCCGCTGACGATCGAAGGGATCGTGGCCATGCTCGCGTGCGCGCGGATCGGCGCGATCCATTCCGTGGTGTACGCCGGCCTCGGAGCGACCGCGCTGCGCGACCGCATCGCCGACGCGGGCGCGCAAGTGCTGATCATCAGCGACGTGACGTACCGCAAGGGCCGCGCCGTCGATTTGAAAGGCATCGTGGACGACGCGGTGCGCGGGCTGCAGCTGGTTCGTCGCATCATCGTGCACCGCCGCGAAGCGAGCGCGCCGCCGGCCGACGCGCGCGAGGTCAGCTTCGAGGCGTTCTGCGATCACCAGCCGGCCGAGTGCGAACCCGAGATCGTCGGCGCCGAGCACCCGCTGTTCATCCTGTACACGAGCGGGACGACGGGCAAGCCGAAGGGTGTCGTGATGACGCACGGCGGTTATCTGGTCGGTTCGGCGGCGATGCTCGCGGAGACGACGGGGATTACGCCGGATGACGTGTACTGGTGCACGAGCGACATCGGCTGGATCGTCGGTCACACGATGATGGTGTACGGCGCGCTGGCGAACCGCTATCAGTGCGTGCTGCGCGAAGGGGCGCCTGATTTTCCGACGCCGGATGCGATCTATGCCGCGCTGGCGCGGTTGCGCGTGACGAAGTTCTACACGGCGCCGACGCTGGCGCGCATGCTGCTGCGGCTCGGTCCGCAACTCGCCGCGCAGCATGACTTCTTGGCGCTGCAAGCGGTGTATTGCGCGGGCGAGCCGTTGAATCCCGAAGCGTGGCGGTTCCTGTACGAGGTGATCGGCCGCGGTGGAGAGGTCGCCGTGTGCAATCAGTGGTGGCAGACGGAATTGGCCGCGCCGACGCTGGGTGTGTTTCCGACGTCGCCGGTGCATCCGGACCGGAGTGGGAAGGCGCTGGGGCCGGTCGCGTTCTCCGTGCGAGATGCGAACGGCGCGGTGCTCCCGCCGAATCAGGGCGGGTTGCTGGTGGTGGAGACGCCGCTGCCGTACATGTTCGCAACGGTGTGGAACGATCCGGAGCGCTTCGCGCAGTATTTTCGCTGGGGCGTCTACGTGGCCGGCGACGTCGCGACGATCGACGAGGAGGGCTACGTCACTGTGCGCGGTCGTGCGGACGACGTGCTTAGCGTGGCGGGGCACCGCATCGCGACGGCGGACGTGGAAAGTGCGCTCGTGTCGCACAAGGCGTGCGGCGAAGCCGGCGTTTGCGGCGTACCGGATGAGATCAAGGGCGAGGCGATCGTGGCGTATGTCGTCCTGCGGAGCGGGTTCCAGGAGTCTGAGGAACTGGCAGCCCGATTGGTGGCCCACGTCCGTCGAGAACTGGGACCAATCGCAACCCCGTCGGCGATCCGGTTCACGGCGAAGCTGCCGAAGACCCGGTCGGGCAAGATCATGCGGCGATTGCTGAAAGCCAAAGAGACGGGCCAGGACCTGGGTGACGTGACGACGCTCGAAGAGTAGCTGCCGCAGGGGACCGCGCGCCGGCGTTTCAGAGAACGAGCAGCCGGTCGGGTGTACACCGGTACTTTCCGTCGTACCCCGGAGGCTGATCCGTGCGCGTTTCCGCAGCGACCGAGGCGTTTCTCCGCTATTGCACCGAGGAGAAACAGCTCGCACCCAACACCATCAACGCCTATCGCCAAGACCTCGCCGAGTTCGCGCGCGATGTTGCGGGATCGCGCCACGTCTCTGCAATCGGTGCACGGGAGGTCCTGGCGTATCGCAATCGCCTCTCGGCGGAGCGCCGCCTTTCGCCGGCGACGGTGAAGCGGCGTCTCGCCTGTCTGCGGGCGCTGTTCGCATGGCTCGTGCGACGCGACGTCCTCGACGGCTCACCGTTCGCGAAGACCGAGCTGCGGATTCGGCTTCCAACGCGGCTCCCGCGCTGCTTGGACACGCGAGACTTGCGCCGGCTGATGCGCCATCGCGCGACGCGAGGGCCCAACTGCGCCTTGGCGATCGCGTTGCTGCTCGCAACGGGAATGCGCATCGGGGAGCTCGCGGCGCTGCGACTGGATGACATCGATTCGGCCGCCGGGCGTTTGAAGATCTTCGGGAAGGGCAGCCGCGAGCGAACCGTGTTCGTCACGGACGCTCGTCTGCGCGACGAATTGCGCGCATACGTCGCAGCGCGGCACGGCGGCACGAAGCAGCACGCGGAATCCCGCCTGCTCGTCGACGACCGCGCGCGCCCGCTGTCCGCTGCTCGCATCCGACACGCAATCGCGGGGCTCGGGCGAACGGCCGGCGTCGTACGCCGCTTGACGCCGCACATGCTCCGGCACACCGCAGCGACGATGCTGCTGGAGTCGGGCACCGACATCCGTTTCGTCCAGCGCCTCCTCGGCCACCGGAGCATCGTGACGACGCAGATCTACACCCACGTCAGCGACCGAGCTCTCCAAACTGCCCTGGCCCGCGCAAACATCCTCGGCCACTTCGCCGCCACAGCCCGGCAAATTCCATGATGATAACTGAGAATTATG
>Ga0209734_1000007_pt1 | contig 78131 bp, 79 predicted proteins | sample BlaSpr_A8_OM1_M2_FD_187981 | JGI IMG/M metagenome (GOLD analysis project Ga0209734, IMG submission 187981) | Forest soil microbial communities from Thunder Bay, Ontario, Canada - Black Spruce, Ontario site 2_A8_OM1_M2 (SPAdes) (version 2) | ecosystem: Environmental > Terrestrial > Soil > Boreal...
GTGTTTATAGAAGTAGCTATCGATCTGCGCATTTTGAGACGGTCCCGAGCGGCAGATGTGACCGTCTGGGAACTGCACGTACATGAGCCCCTCAGTCCATCCGGCGCATAGCAGCTTAGACACTTTTAAGCGACCGCAGCCGCCAGTTCACGCTCGAAGTCGAAGCTCGTCGCCATGCGAGTTAGTTCGACTGTATCGTGCTCAATGCTGATTAAGGTGTGTACGCCGAGCGCGCCAACGACGCGGTCGAGATCATCGGCGTCAAGGCCGCGGTAGTCGTGCTCTTCCCACTTGTTCACGGCCTGTCGGGTCACACCGACTTGATGCGCTAGGTTCTCCTGGGACCAAGGGTCGGAGCCGCGCCGCGGCGATGGCGCCACCCGTGACCTTTTTGGGCAACCGGCGCCCTTTTTGGGCAGGGGCGAGCTAACGGGCAAAGCCAGAAAAGCCGGGGGCGTCGGGCCGGCCCGGGAAGGGACTGAGCGTGAGCACTTCCCGGGTCGCCGTCGAGCGGGTCGTCCGTTGTCCGTTCTCCGTGGCGCATGACTACGCCGAGGACTTTTTCGCCGACGCGGCCCAGGGCGTCGAGTTGCACGTGCCGCTCCGCGACCTCGCGCCCACCCGCGGCGGACACCTACGCCGGCCCGTGCGGCTGATCGCCGAGCGAATCCCCGACGAGCATGAGCGCGGACGCGCTCACGACGCGCTGGAGATCGACTGGACCGCGGGGACGCGCTTCTTCCCTGATTTTCGGGGCCATCTGCGCTTGCGGATCGACTCGGTCGAGACGACGCGGCTGACGCTGGAGGGCACCTACGAGCCGCCGTTCGGCAGGTTCGGGCTCGCCTTCGACCTTGTGATCGGCCGGCGGATCGCCCGCGCCACGATGCGCGACCTGCTCGCGCGGCTCGGCGACGCGATGGAGCGGCGCGAGGCGGAGTTTCGCGCGGGCGGTCCGGCGAAGCCCTGACGCCGTGGAAACGACCGTGGCGCTGCGCGATCAGCTCAAGGCGGGGCTCGTCGCGGGCCTCGCCGCGGGCGTCCTGTTCGACGTCTTCCTCTTTGCGATGCAGCTGGCGACGGGCACGTCGGCCGACAAGCTCGCTGACAACTTCGTCTTCATCGCCGCGGTGCTGCTCGGGCCCGGCGCGTCCACGAACCCGATCGCGGTCCCGCTGGGGGTCGTGCTGCATTTCTGCGTCGCGATCGGGTGGGCGCTGGGCTACGTCTATCTCGTGCGGTCGCAGCCTCAGCTGGTCGTGCGGCCGTGGATCTCCGGCGCGGCCTACGGCCTCGTCGTCTACGTGTTCATGGAGATCATTCTGATCACCGCGGGGCAGTATCACCGCGTGGCGCCGGGTCTGCTTTTCACGCAGCTCGTCGCGCACGTCGTGTTCTACGGAATCCCCGTCGCGGTGATCGCGTCGCGCATGCTGCGTTCGAGCGTGGCGCACCCTTCGACAAGCTCAGGGTGACAGAAGCGGAGCATGATCGCTGAGATCGCCGTCGATCTCGGCGCGATCGCTCGCAACGCTGCGGCGCTTGCGCAGCTCGTCGCGCCCGCGCGGCTGACGGCGGTCGTCAAATCGAACGCGTACGGGCACGGGCTCGTGCCGGTCGCGCGTGCGGTCGCGCCGCACGCCGCGCGGCTGTGCGTGTACGCGTTGAGCGAAGCGGTGGCGCTGCGCGATGCGGGTGTCGACACGCCGGTCCACGTGCTCGGGCCGGTGCCCGCGGGCGATTTGGACGCCGCGCACGCGGCGAGCGTGCAGCTCACGCTGTGGGATCACGACCTCTATGCGCGCCAAGTCGCGAGCGTCGCGCGGCGCCGGCACGGCAAATTCGCTGTTCAGATAAAGATCGACACCGGCGTCGTGCGCTTGGGCATCCCGGTCGGCGACGCGCCCGCCGCGCTCGAACGTTTCGTTGCAACGCCCGAGCTCGAGCTCGCGGGCGCGTTCACCCACCTCGCGGCCGCCGAAGAGATCGATTCGACGTTCACGCACGAGCAGCTCGCGCGGTTCCACCTCGCGACGCAGACGCTCGACGCGCGCGTCGAACGCCACGCCGCCGCAACCGCCGCCGCGATCCTGTGGCCTGAGGCGCGGCTGGACGCCGTGCGCTGCGGGATCGGGCTGTACGGGATCTGGCCGAGCGAGGAGTCGGAGACGCTCATGCGCGCCCGCGGCCTGGTGCTCGAGCCGGCGCTGAGCTGGCGCACCCGGATCGTCGCGCTGCACGACGTCGATCCCGGCACGACCGTCGGGTACGGCCGCTCGTGGCGCGCCGGCCGGCCGTCGCGGATCGCGACGCTGCCGATCGGCTATGCCGAAGGGCTGCCGCGCAGCGCGGGCAACGCGGCGCACGCGCTGGTGCGCGGAAGGCGCGTCCCCGTCGTCGGACGCATCTGCATGAACATGGCGTTTCTTGACGTCACGGACGTGCCCGGCGTGACGGCCGGCGACAGCGTGACGCTCATCGGCAGCGACGGCGACCTGCGCATCACCGCAGAAGAGCTCGCGGCGGCTTGCGGCACGATCGGCTACGAGATCGTCGCGCGGCTGCCCGCGGACGTTCCGCGGACCTACGACGTTACCGGGCCGTGATCCACGCGCTGACGTTCGCGACCTACGCTATCACCCTCGACGGCAAGCCGGTGCTGCCGCACGCGCGCGCGGCCGTGGTGGGAAACCACGTGCTGCTGCCCGTCCGCGCGCTCGGCAACGCGCTCGGCGCGGACGTCGGCTACGACGGTCGGGCGCACACCATCACCGTGCAGCGCGGCGCGCGGGTCGCGACGATCTCCGCGCGCGGGGCCGTGCGCATCGACAAGGGCAGCGCGTACGCACCGCTGCGCGTCGTCGCGAACGCGTTCGGCATGAGCGTTGCCTACGACGGGCTCGCGCGCACGATCGCGCTCGCGCAGCGCACACCGCCGGCGCAAGCGGCGCCGACGGTGATCGTGGGCGACGCGGTTCGCCCGCCGCTCGTCGTCACCGTGTCGCCCGCCCCCAACGCGCACGTCCACGACGCGTACCCGTCGATCTCCGCGCGGTTCGCAGGTGCGGCCTCGATCGATCCGCGCTCGCTCCAGGTGCGCATCGACGAGCGCGACGTCGCCGCCGACGCGTCGGTGCTCGGCGACCAAGTGCTGATCACGCCGCGCGTCGCGCTGACGCCCGGTACGCACGTCGTCACGATCTCCGGACGCGACATCACCGGCGCCGCCATCGCCCAGCAATGGTCGTTCGTCGACACGTTCGCGTTCTCGACAGCGCCGCCGCCCGCGCGTTTTCCCGTCTCCGCGATTTGGATCGACCGCTGGGTCACGCCCGGGACGAACGCGTTCGACGTGTACGTGCAAGGCGTGCCCGGCATGACGGGCTACGTCGGCGTCGACGGCGTTGGCAGCTATTTTCCGCTGCAGGTCTACAGCGCGAACGCGTACGTCGCGCACGTCTTCGTGCCAAACGGCGTGAACCAGCCGTTCGCGCGCGTCGCCGCGCGCATGACGTTTCCCAACGGCGTGCAGCAAACGATCGTGCTGCCGCAGACCATCAACCTCACGACGCCGCCCATTCAGCCGACGATCGTCACGCCGTCGCCCGTGCCGAAACCGTCGCCGCGCACGGTGCCGACGCGCCGTTCGGTCGACGTTCCCACGGCCAGCCCGTCGCCGCCGCGGCGCAACGTGCTCACCACGACGCCGGGACCGTTGCCGCGCACGCCCGCGCCGCTCAAGGACACGCCGTCACCGGCGCCCACGGCGACGCCGAACGTCGTGCCGGGCGCAACGCCGGCTGCGACGCCGACGCCGGTCCGCACGCGCCGGCCGTTGATCCGGCGGACGCCCTCGCCGAGCCCGACGCCGACCTGATCGTTACGGGCGCAGCGCCGCAAGCGCTTCGCCGAGGTCGATGGTTCCTTCGTAGAGCGCGCGGCCGACGATCGCCGCGTCGAGGTTGGGCGGCGTGCCGTCGCGCAGCGCGAGCAGGTCGTCGAGCGTGCGCGCGCCGCCGCTCGCGGTGACGTGCAGCGGCGCAAGCGACGCGACGTGCGCGAGCGCGTCCACGTCATACCCCGCGCCCATCCCGTCGCGTGCGATCTCCGTGTAGACCACGCGCGTCACACCCCACGCGGCAACAGTACGAACGAGGTCGTCGCGCGAGATCGCGCTTTCGCTGAGCCAGCCGCGCGTCGCGACGACGTCGCCGCGCGCGTCGATCCCCGCCACGATCCGCTCGCCCCATCGCGCTGCGATCGCTTGCGCTTCGGCGGGCTGCTCCACGAGCAGCGTGCCGATCACGACGGCGTGCGCGCCCGCATCGAAGCGCGCTTCGACGTCGCTCGCGCTGCGAATCCCGCCGCCGGTTTGCACCGGGACGCCGGCCGCCGCGCAGATCGCACGCAGCGCGCTTTGGTTTTCGCCGGTACCGAACGCACCGTCCAAGTCGACGACGTGCAGCGCTTGCGCACCCGCCGCGACGAAGGCGCGCGCGCGCGCGACCGGATCGGCGTCGTAACGTGTCTCGCGCCCCGGATCGCCGCGTTCCAAGCGCACGGCGTGCCCGCCGCGCAGGTCGATCGCGGGATAGAGCGTCAGCTCGCGCGTCACGCCGCTGCGATGCGCAGGAAGTTGTCGAGGAGCCGCCCGCCGGCGGTCCGGCTCTTCTCCGGATGGAACTGCGTCGCCATCACGTTGTCGCGCGCGACGATCGCGGCAAAGCGCTCGCCGTACTCACAGGATGCCACGAGCGACTCCGTGGCTTCGACGCGGTACGAGTGCAAGAAATACGCCCACGCGCCGGTAGCGAGCCCGTCGACGAACGGGTGCGTGCGCTCGATCACCAGATCGTTCCAGCCCATGTGCGGGATGCGGGGCGCGGCCGAGAAGCGCCGGACGTCTCCGGGTAGAATGCCCATGCCGACGGCGCCGCCGTACTCGTCGCTGGAGTCGAACAACACTTGCATACCGACGCAGATCCCGAGAAACGGACGCCCTGCGGCGATCACGACCCGCATCGCCTCGTCCAAGCCCCGCTCGCGCAGCGCGTCGATCGTCGCGCCGAACGCGCCGTCGCCCGGCAAAATCGCCGCCTCCGCGCGCTCGACCGTGCCGGGGTCGTCCGTCAGCGCGAAATCGGCGCCGCGCCGCTCGAGCGCGGCAACGAGCGAGCCGACGTTGCCGCCCCCGTAGTCCACCACGGCGATCCTCGGAGCTTTCACGACTGGCTGCGTTCGCTCGCGGGCCTGGCGTTGCTTGCCGCGGCGCTCGCGTCGTGCAGCGTTCCGTCTGCCCGGGCCGCCGAGTCCGCCCCGGGCGTCAAGGTGGCCGCCGGGTTCACCGCCGAGCGCATCGCGACGGTTCCGCGCGCCCGCGAGCTCGCCGTCGCGCCGAACGGCGATTTGTTCGTCGGGACGACCGGCGACACGATCTACGTCGTGCCCGACGCGCAAGGCACGGCCGGTGCGCCGCGCCCGTTCGCGACGTTCGGCGACCGCCCGATGGCGGGCGTGTTCCTCGCCGGCGACACGCTCTATGCCGGCGGACAGTTCGGCGTCTACCGTATTGCGTATCGCAGCGGCGACCGCGAAGCGCGCGAGAAGCCGCAAAAGATCGCGAGCGTGCGCACCGGTGGGGGCAGAGGTCATTCGACGACGACGGTCGTCGAGAGCAAGGGCACGCTCTATGCGAGCGTCGGCTCGTCGTGCAACGCGTGCGACGAGAGCGATCCGACGCGCGCGACGGTTCAGGCGATGTCACCCGACGGCAACAACATGCACGCGCGCGCGGTCGACATCCGCAACGCGATCGCGCTCGCGGTGCAGCCGGCGACCGGCGACGTGTGGGCGGGTGTCGCGGGGCGCGACGATCTCGAGCACGGACACCCGTACGAGATCTTCGACGCGGTCACGGCGCACGCGGGGACGCCCGATTACGGCTGGGTGAAATGCTACGACGACCGCAAACCGGTCGGCGGCGCGAGCTGCGCGAACGTCGTCGTGCCCAAGGTCGTGTTCCCCGCGTACGACACGCCGATCGGCGCGGCGTTCTATCCCGCCGACCAAAAAGGCGCGCACGCGTTTCCGGCCGGCTATCGCGGCGGCGTCTTCGTGACGCTGCACGGCTCGTGGCACCAGCCGCCCGTTCCGCCGCGTGTCGCGTTCGTCGCGTTCCGCGCCAACGATCCCGCGAAGGGCGTGGACTGGTCGAACCCCGACGCGCAGTGGACCGAGTTTCTCGGCGGCTGTCAGAGCGCCGACGGCGCGCGAGCGTGCCGCCCCACCGGCGTCGCCGTCGGCACGGACGGCTCGCTGTTCGTCAGCGACGATGACGCGGGCGCGATCTGGCGGATCAGGCCGGTGCGGGGGTAGCGACGGTCGCTGCGCTCTTCACGGACGCCGCGAAACGCTCGTAGTCGCGCTGGTTCTGATCGGCGTAGGCGAGCGCGAACGCCAGCAGCGCGCGGTCGAGCACGGTGCTCTTGCCGGTGTAACCCGCGATCGCGGCGGCGTCCCCCGAGCGCGCATGGGCGCCCGCTAACGCCCACGCGCAATAGTGCGCGTACTCGCGCAGCTGATACGGGTCCATCGCCTCGAGGTCGGCGGACGTCTTCATGTCGCGGAACTGCCGCAAGTAGAAGGAGCGCGTGCCCGACTTTGCCCAGCCGAGAAACACGTCGCTCGCGGCTTGCATGATGCGTTGGCCCCGCACGACGCGCTCGCCGTGGTTCTCGAACTCGCTCGGCCCGAGGTGCGCGGACAGCACCGACGGCATCGCCTCTTTGATCTGCAGGATGAACGCGTCGTCGTCATCCGCACCGAACAGCGCGACGGCGCAGCGCGTGCCGACGCTTCCGACCCCGACGACCTTGATCGCCGCGTCGAGCAGCGTGTACCGGTCGAGCAGCACCTGCACGTCCGGTGACAGATCCAACGCGTACGTCCCGATGATCTCGGCGACGTCGAAGTCGTCGGCGTCCGTGTCCGTCGAGTGGTACAGCAGCGGCGGGTCGTCGACGAAGCGGCGCGCGCCGTCGACGATGCGCGTGAACTTCGCGACCGCGGCGCGTACGGAGTCGGTCGCGGCCTCATCGCGAATCCGGCCGCGGCGGCGACGCGCGCCCGCACTGCGCGCCGCTTCGAGGATCTTCGCGGCGTCCAGCCGCGCGTACCACACTTCGAGCGCGGACTCCGCCGCGAGCTCTTGCATGCGAACTCGGTACGCCTGCGTTGCAGCTAACGCGGCGATCTTGGCGTTGCGCGCGGAGAACGCGTTGTGTTGTGCGGCGATGACGATGCTCGTCACGAGCCGTTTGAGATCCCACTCCCACGGGCCGGGCATCGTCTCGTCGAAGTCGTTGATGTCGAAGAGCAGGTTGCGCTCGGGCGTCGCGAAGCCGCCGAAGTTCATGCAGTGCGCGTCGCCCGACAGCTGCACGTTCAGCCCGGTGACGGGCGTGTGCGCGAGGTCGGCCGCCATGATCGCCGCGGCGCCGCGGTAGAACCCGAAGGCCGACTCGGCCATGCGCTCCATGCGGATCGGCACGAGCCGCGCGAGCCGGCCGGCGTTCGACGCCTCGACGACTGCGACAGGGTCGGCGCGTCCGGCGGGCACCGTCCAGCCGCCGTGGCTGGAGCGCGCGACGCTCGCGCGCAGCGCTTTTCCGGCGGCGAGCTTCGCCCGTGCGCGGGCACCCGGTACGAGGGGCAACGACGTTGACACGAAGCCGAGTATAGCCCGTTCGGGACGACTTGGTGCTATGATTGGCGTCCAACTCTCGGGAGGCTGTCCGGTGGAAGCCCCGTCGTTCGTCATCACCCTCAAAGGCGAGCTCGATTTGAGCAACGTCGCCGAGATGCGTTCGTCGCTTGCGGGAGCCCAAGGACCGGCCGTCGTCGACCTCTCGGCCGTGACCTATCTCGACTCCACGGCGCTCTACGAGCTGGGCGTCCTGCGCAAACGGGTCGGCAACGTCGTGCTGGTCGGGCCGTCGCCCCAGATCCGCCGCACGCTCGAGATCGTCGGCTTCACCAAGATTTTCGACATCGTCGGCAGCCGGGCCGAGCTCGGCGGTTAAGCCGCGCGGGGCGTACGCCGGTGGACGGGGAGCGCGACGACGACCCGCGTGCCGTCGCGGCCGCCCGCCGAATCGACCACGAACTCGCCCGCAAGCGCGCGCACCAGCAGCAGCCCCCGCCCGGACTCGGAGTCCAGGCTGGGCGCCGGGTAGACCGGCCGCATCCCGCGCCCGCGGTCGACGACGCACAGCATCGGCGGATCGTCGTGCCAGTCGATGCACACGCCGAAGGGCGGCGCGCCGTGGCGCACCGCGTTGGCGACCAGCTCGCCGACCACCAGCTCCGCCGCATCGAGATCGGAGTGGTCGGCGTCGGCCTGGGTCTCCAGAAACCGCCGAACGTCGGGCCGCACGCGACGCGTCTCTTCTACGCACTCCCCGACGTAGGACCAGTACTGGGAGTCGTTCACGGGATCGCCGTGCCCAACGCGACCAGCCGGGAAACGCGAAACACGCAAAGGTGACCTTTCGCGCGGCGGGCGCTCGTCAGCCGGTCAGCGTGCCCTTCGTCGACGGAACGGTGCCGTTCGCGGTGATGACCTTCGCCTGCGCGAGCGCGCGCGCGAACGCCTTGAACGCCGCTTCGCAGAGATGATGGTTGTTCGTCCCCGCCCAGCGCAGCAGGTGCAAGTTGAACTTGCCGTGGTCGACGACGCTGCGGAAGAAGTGCGGCACCAGCTCGGTTGGCAGCGCGCCGAGCGTCGGGACGGAGAACGGCACGTCGTAGTTGAGCCACGCGCGGCCGCTCAAGTCGACGGCGCACTGCACGAGCGCATCGTCGAGCGGCACCGCGATCGAGCCGAAGCGCGCGATGCCGCGTTTGTCGCCGAGCGCTTCGTCGATTCCGCGGCCGACCGCGATGCCCACGTCCTCGACGAGATGGTGATGATCCATCCCGTCGCCGTGCGCGACCAGCTCGAAGCCGAGCCCAGCGTGCGTCGCGAGCGCGGTCAGCATGTGGTCGAAGAAGTCGACGTCCGTCTCGACTGAAATCGGACCGCCGTCGAGCGCGAGGCGCAGGTCGATCCGCGTCTCCTTCGTCTCGCGCCGGACGTGCGCGTTGCGGCTCAGGGTGACAACCCGCCGGCGCTCTTGCCGTTTGAACCGGGGCGGCGGTCCGCGATCTCTTCGTAGCCGTGGACTTCCGGGCCGACGTACGTCGCCTGCGGGCGGATCAGCCGGTTATGCGCGAACTGCTCGAGCACGTGCGCCGACCAGCCCGAGATGCGCCCGCACGCGAACATGCACGTGAACTCGTCGGACGGAATGCCAAGGCTCGACAGTGTCGGCGCCGTGTAGAACTCGACGTTGGCGTAGATCCGTTTGCCCGGCTTCTTCTCTTGCAGCACTACGTGCGACGCGTCTTCGAGCGCGCGCGCGATCAGATACCACTTCGTGTGCGACTTCTCGGTGAGGTTCTTCGCCATCTGCTCGAGCTGCTGCGCGCGGGGGTCGCGAATCTTGTACTCGCGGTGGCCCATGCCCATGATCTTCTCGCCGCGGTCGAGCAGCGCGCGCACGTACGGTTCGGCCTTTTCCGGCAGGCCGATCTCCTCGAGCATCGTCATCACCTTGCTCGGCGCGCCGCCGTGCAGGTCGCCGGCGAGCGTCGCGACCGCCGCGGTAATCGCGGCGTAGATGTCGGCGTTGGTCGACGCGGTGACGCGCGCGGAGAACGTCGACGCGTTGTACGAATGATCGGCCAGCAGGATCAGATAGGTGTCGAGCGCCTTCTCCGCCTCGGGGATCGGTTTTTCGCCCGTGCGCATATACAGAAAGTTCGCGGCGGTGTGCAGCTGCGGGTCGGGTGCGATCGGTTCGAGGCCGCGGCGCATGCGGTCCCACGTCGCGACGATCGTCGGGAACTTCGCGATGAGATCGATCGCCGTGTCGACCGACGTGTCGTGCGAGCCGTCGGCCCGGTGCGGCACGAAGTGCGCGACGGCGGACGTCGCGGTGCGCAGCACGTCCATCGGCCACGCTTCGCGCGGGATCGCGTGCAGCATCGCGATGAGGCCCGACGGCAGCGGGCGGCGCGCCGCGAGGCGCGCGTTGAGGTCGATCAGCTCCTGGTGCGTCGGGAGGTGCCCGAACAGCAGCAGGTGGACAACCTCCTCGTAGTTCGCGTGCTCCGCGAGATCGTGGATGTCGTAGCCGCGGTAGGTGAGCCGGCCGACCTCCCCTTCGACGTTGGAGAGGACGGTCTCGCCGACGACGATCCCTTCGAGACCCGGATTGACCACGGTGGAGGCCATAACGGAGGAGGATTCTCGACGCAACGCGCTTTCTCCCCACGCCGCACGCCGGGAACGCGCTCGCCGAAAGGGCAGACCCGACGAAAGTCTTAATGGCCCTCAACCGGGCGCCGGGAGCCCGACTATGTTTGCGTTGCTGAGGAGAAGCCCCACCATGAGTCGACCGCGTCTCTCGCGCCGTTCGTTCGTCACGCTCGCCGGGGCCGGCAGCGCGGCGGCCGTATTCGGCATTCCTGCGTACATCCCGCGCATCGGCGAAGCCGCCGATAGCATCAAGATCGGACTGCTCGAACCCTACACCGGCGTGTATGCCGGGCCGGCCGAGAACGAGACGCACGGCTTCGAGATGGCCGCCGACGCGTGGAACAAGCGCGGCGGCATCATGGGCCGCAAGATCGAGCTCGTCAAGGAAGACGAGCAGAACGATGCTGGTGTCGCGGCGCAAAAGGCGCGCAAGCTGATCAATCAGGACAAAGTCGCGGCGCTCGTCGGCACCGTGTCGAGCGGCGTCTCGTTGTCGGTTGCCGGCGTGGCGGCCACGACGGGAACGCTGTTCATGGACTCCGGCGGGCACAGCGACGACGTAACCGGCAAGAGCTGTCACTGGAACGTGTTCCGCACGTGCCACAGCACGTGGATGGAGACGCACGCCACCGGCTACGCGCTGCAAAAGCGCTTCGGGAAGAAGTGGTTCTTCATCACGCCGGACTACGCGTACGGCCACTCGCTCGAAGCCGGGTTCAAGGACGTGCTCGCGCACAACGGCGGCAGCGTCGTCGGCAACGAGCTCACGCCGCTGGGCACGACGGACTTCAGCTCGTACCTCACCAAGATCGACGCGGCGAAGCCGGATCTCGTGCTGGTGTTCGTGCAAGGCGACGACTACACGAACTGCCTCAAGCAGATGAACCAGTTCGGGCTGCTCAAGAAGTACCCGGTCGGCGGACCGCAGGTCGAGCTCGAGCCGCTGTTCGGTCTGCCGCCCGAAGCGCGCGGCGGCTACTGGGGCATCGAGTGGTACTACAAGAGCGAGAAGACGCTGGGCAAGAACAACAAGGTCGCGCAGCAGTTCGTCGCCGACACACTCAAGCGCACCGGCGGGAAGCCGCCGACCGCGCGCAACGCCTTCGGATACATCACGCTCGACCGGCTCGCGCAAGCGATGAACGACGCGAAGAGCGTCGACCCCGTGAAGGTGGCGCGTGCCATCGAGAACGTGCATTTCACCTCGATCTTCGCCGGCTCGGCGTACTACCGCAAGGAAGATCATCAGCTGATGTGGCCGATGTGGGTGGCGAAGATTCGTCCAAACGGAACGCCGGGCGACAAGTACGACCTGTTCGACGTCACCGACATCAACGCGGCCGAAGCCGTGGAGCAGACCATCGCGCAGAAACAGGCCGTCTGCAAGCTGGGCTATCCCAGCTGATCTCGGCGTGATCGAGCACCTCGGGCCCCAGCTGTTCAACGGCATCGTGTTGGGGGCGTTCTACGCGATCGTCGCGCTCGGTCTCTCGCTGATCATGAACCTCACGGGCACCATCAACATGGCGCACGGGAGCTTCATGACGCTGGCGGGCTACCTCGCGTACTCGATGGTGCTGCGCCACGTCCCATTCGGTTGGGCGCTGATCCTGGCTCCGCTGTTCGCGGTGGTCGTCGGGGTCGTCGTAGAGCGGACGCTGGTGCGTCCGCTCTACAAGCGCGAGCCGTTCTACAGCCTGCTGATGACATTCGGGCTGTCGCTCATGGCCGAGGAGGCGTTTCGCCTGATCTGGGGTCCGAACGGCGTTCCGTTCTCACCGCCCGCGTCGCTGGCCGGTGCGGCGAGCCTCGGCTTCATGCAGTTCCCGACGTTCCGCATCTTCATCGTCGGCGTGCTCGTCATCGCGATCGCCGCGCTCGCGATGTTCCTCACGCGGACGCGCTTCGGTCTGCGGCTGCGCGCTGCCGTTCAAGACTCCGAGATGATCGCCGCGCTCGGCACGAACACGCAGCTGCTCTACGCCGTCAACTTCAGCCTCGGCATCTTCTTGGCCGGGATCGCCGGCGTGCTCGCCGCCGGCATGCTCGGGCTCTCGCCGACCAGCGGGAACGCGCTGCTCATGCCGGCGTTCGTCACCGTCATCATCGGCGGGATGGGCAGCCTGTTCGGCAGCATCGTGGGCGGGCTGCTCGTCGGCATCGCGATCTCGATGACGACGCTGTTCATCCCGGCCGCGAGCGAGGTCGCGATGTACGTGCTCATGGCGATCGTGCTGCTCGTGCGGCCGCGCGGACTCTTCGGAGAAGAGGGCATCTTCGGGTGACCGCACGCAAGGAGCTGCTCATCTCGGCGGCCGTCGTCGTGCTGTTCGCGTTCGGCCCGTGGCTTTCGCCGTTGCTCCATCTGGACGTTTCGATCGTGAGCGAAGTGCTCGTCACTGCAATCGCGGTGATGAGCGTCAACCTGCTGTTGGGATACACGGGCTTGCCCGCATTCGGGAACGCGGCGTACTTCGGCCTCGGCGCGTACGGCGCGGCGCTGTCGGTAACGTACGGGCACGTTCACTTCATCGAGGCGGTGCTGATCGGGATGGTCGCGGCGCTGCTCGGCGGGCTGATCCTCGGACCGTTTCTGCTGCGCCGCCGCGGCATCTACTTCGGTCTGCTGTCGATCGCGTTCGGACAGGTGTTCTACTTCATCGCCTACCGGTACACCGACGTCACCGGCGGCGAGGACGGGATGCAGATCGCGCGGCCGTACGCTGGGCTCCCCTCTGCGCACGTCACCGTGACCGACCTCGGCTTCTATTACACTGCGCTCGTGATCTTCGTCATCGCGCTGTTCGCGTTTCGCACGATCGTTCGCTCGCCGTTCGGGCGCACGCTGATCGCGATCCGGCAGAACGAGCCGCGCGTGCGCTACCTCGGGCTCAACACCGATCGGTTCATCTTCGTCGCGCTGCTGATCTCCGCGACGATGGCGGGGTTGAGCGGGGCGTTGTTCGGCCTGCTGATCAACTTCGCGTACCCGCTGGAACTGGACTGGCACCAGTCCGGATACTTCGTGCTCTCGATGATCCTCGGCGGTGCGGGGACCGTGTGGGGCTCGCTCGTCGGCGCGTTCATCTACGTGATCGGCAAGGACATCATCTCGACGATCACTCAGTGGTGGCAGATCTTCCTGGGCGCGCTGTTCGTCGTATGCGTGCTCGGCTTCCCGCGCGGGATCCTCGGCACGCTTCAAGCGCTGCGGCGCCGCGCAGCGCAGCAGTTCGCGGACGACGACGCGCATGTCTGACCGGATCCTGCTCGAAGCGACGGGCATCTCGAAAGTCTTCGGCGGCGTGCGCGCGGTCGACGACGTGTCGCTGCAGGTGCGCGAAGGCACGATCCACGCGCTGATCGGACCAAACGGCGCCGGGAAGACGACGTTCTTCAACGCGATCTCCGGCTTCGCGTTCCCCGAAAAAGGCAGCGTGAAGTTTCTCGGCACCGACGTCACGCGCATGCTCAACTGGCGCCGCATCGCGATGGGGATGGGACGCACGTTTCAGACGCCGAGCATCTTCCCCGAGCTGACCGTCGACGAGAACGTGCGCCTGGGCGTGAACGCGCACGCGAAACAAGCGTTCCGCCTGCGCGCGCCGCGCGGCGACGCAAAGGCGGCGCTCGACAAGCGCGTCGACGAGCTGCTTGGTTTCGTGAACCTCACCGCGCAGCGCGACCGCCCGCTGTCCGAGCTCGCGCACGGCTCGCAGCGCCTGTGCGAGATCGCGATGAGCCTGTCGACCGATCCGGTGCTGGTGCTGCTCGACGAGCCCATGGCCGGGCTCGCCGAGGCCGAGACGGAGCGCATCATCGGCGTGATCCGCGACCTGCGCGAACGGCTCGGGCTCACCGTGCTTTTCGTGGAGCACAACATGCGCGTCGTGCTGTCGCTCGCCGACCGCATAACGGTGCTCGACCGCGGCAAGCTGCTCGCCGAAGGGACGCCGGCGGAGATCGCGGCGAACGAAAGCGTGCGCGCTGCATACCTCGGCGAAGGGGTGCTCGACCATGTCTGATCCGCTGCTCGCAGTCCAAGGGCTGTACACCAACTACGGCAAGATCCGCATCTTGCGCGACGTGTCGCTGACCGTCGGCGAAGGCGAGGTCGTCGCGCTGCTGGGCCTCAACGGCGCAGGCAAGACGACGACGATGCGCAGCATCCTCGGCCTCACGCCGCCGCGCGCCGGCAAGGTGCGCTACGCGGGCCGCGACATCACCGGCTGGCCGGCGTACAAGGTGGCGCGGCTCGGCGTCGGCTACGTGCCCGAAGGCCGGCGGATGTTCAAGGATCTCACCACGCTGGAGAACCTGCAGCTCGCCGAGAACGGCCGCGGCGGCGCATGGACGATTCCGCGCGTGCTGCAGCATCTGCCTAAGCTCGCGGAAGTGCGCTCGCGCAAGTCCGGCCGGCTGTCCGGCGGCGAGCAAGAGATGCTTTCGATCGGCCGGGCGCTCGTGTCGAACCCGCGGCTGCTCCTGGTCGACGAGCCGTCGCAAGGCCTCGCGCCGCTGATCGTCGAGGAAGTCTACCGCATCCTGAGCGAGCTCAAATCGACCGGCGTTTCGATCTTGCTCGTCGAGCAGAACGCGCTGCTCGCGCTCAAGATCGCCGACCGCGCATACGTGCTCGACGGCGGCCGCATCGTTCACGAGGGCGCCGCGGCGGAGCTCGCCGCCGATCAGAACCGCATCCGCACCCTGATGGGACTGGAAGTCGCGGCAAGCTGAGCGGTACCGCTCTTTATACTAAATCCATAGTTGACAAGCGCGACCGCGGCGGTTAGGATACGGCGGACGTGCCCGTTCCGCGCCGCGCTCTCTCCTCGATGCTTGCCGCCGTGGGCGCGGCGTTCTTCATCTGCGCCCCGCTGAATGCGCGAGGCTCGGAGACCACGACCGCGACGTCGGTCAAAGTTCCGGTGCTCGCCGACCCGCCCTCGATGGGCGGCACGCTCGACGCGAGCTGGGATCCGGCAGCCAAGCTGACGCTCGGCCAGGATTTCACGTACCGCCGTCCCGTCGACGAAGCGACCGAGGTGCGCATCGCCCAGGACGGCTCGTCGCTCGACATCGTGTTCGTCGTGACGCAGCGCGAGGCGCGCACCGAGGCGCAGCAGACCAACGGCTCCAGCGTCACGAGCGACGACTACGTCGGCGTCTATCTGTATCCGCAAGGCACGACCGGTTTTCAGTACGGTTTCTTTGCCAACCCGCGCGGCACGCGCCATCAGACCTCCAGCGAGAACAGTGCGTACACGCCGCAGTGGACCGCGGTCGGGCACGCGACGTCGAGCGGCTACATCGTGACGATGCGCATCCCGCTCAACGTGATTCGCAGCGGCGGCTCCACGTCGTGGCGCGCGCAATTCGTGCGCTCCATCGTTGCGACCGGCGGTCTCGCGGTGTGGTCATATGCCGGCGGCGGCACGGGCGCGACCGATCCCGCGTTCGCCGGAACGCTGCTCGACGTCGGCACGAAGGCCACCGCGCTGCGGCCGAAACCGCGCGCGCAGCTCTACACGCTCGGCGAGCTGACGACGCCGGCATACGGCGGCAGCACGTCGCGCATCGGCGGCGACTTCTCGATTCCGGTGACGCCGACCGCGTCGTTCGTGGGCACGCTGCACCCGGACTTCTCGAACGTCGAGATCGACCAGCAAACGATCGCGCCGTCGGCGTTCGCGTACCAGTTCGCGGAGGTGCGGCCGTTCTTCACGCAGGCGGGACAGGCGTTCAACTACAGCGTCTCGTGCTCGGATTGTCCGCAGTTGCTCTACACGCCGGCGATCCCGACGTTCCGCGAAGGCTACGCGCTCGAAGGAACGCAAGGTCCGCTCACGTTCGGCGCGTTCAACGCGATCGGAAACGGGCGCGTCGACCAGGGCGAAGCGTTGGACTACAACACGTCCAACACGCGAACCTATACCGCCGCGAACTTCCAGCGCATCGCGGTCGACACGCGCTCGGGGATCCACGACGAGCTGAACTCGTTCCAGGGCGGCTTCGGCAGCCAGAAAACGCACTTCTTCGTGTACGGCAACGCGGCGTTCGAACGCGGCAGCCTCGCGACGACCCCCGGGCAGGCGAACTATCTGGAGTACGGCGGCGGCTACGCCGACTCGACGGCCATCGTCGTGGCGAACGCGCAGCGCATCGGCGCGCAGTTCGCGCCCGTCGACAGCTTCGTGCAGCAAACCGATCTCACCGGCTACGAGCTCTTCGGCCGCAAGACGCTCACGTTTTCGCCGAAGTTCTTCTTGCGCGACATCCAGGTGACCGAATTCTACGCGCGCTACCACAACAGCGCCGGTCAGACGAATCAGACCGACGCGAGCGAGAACCTGTCGCTCGACTTCAAGAACCTGATCACGTTCCGCATCAATCGCGCCTCGAACGGCGTGCAAGTCGCGAACGGAGAGTTTCTCCCGTTCGACGGCAACACGTTCTTCCTCGGCTACAAGGTCAACACGGGGACGCCGACCTACGTCCGCCACACGTTCGGCGCGTACTACCACGGGCGGCTGGACGCGTACAACTACCTGTCGGTGCTGCCGCTGCGCAAGCGAGTGCGCCTGACGCTGCAGACCGATGAGGACAAGTACCTCACGACGTATCCGGGCGAAACGGCGAGCACGCTGTGGCTCGAGCGCGCGAGCATCGACTACCAACTCAGCAAGGACGCGTCGTTCGACGTCGGCGCGCGCCGCATCATCGGCGGGTTTCTTCCTAACGCATTCCAGCCGCCGCCGTTCGGCCGCGTGAACGCGGGCAATGTGTCGTTGGCATTCCACTACCTGAGTAGCCGCAACGAGTTCTACGTCGTGTACGGCGACCCCAACAGCCTGGCGACGACCCCGGCGCTGTTCGTGAAGTGGATCCGCTACGTGGGCGCACCGAAGGGGACGTGATCGTTTCCGCCGTTCAGCGATCCGCCGGCGTCGTGGCGTCGAGAGTGCCGGACCGCATGACGCGAATCGCGTCGAAGCTGCCGTCAGGGCGCTTGACGCCTTCGGCGACGACGACCTTGCCCACGAAGAGCGGCGCCGAGTAGTCGCCGCTCGCGATCGCGCGCGAAGCGTCGACCGCCACCAGCGTTCGGTTTCGTAGCCGCAACACGATCTGATTCGCCTGGATCCGAACGATCGTGCCGTACACGGCGTTCGGAGCGTCCGCCGCCGCCTTCCGGACCGCTGCGGCGTCCGCCTCCGGCACCGCGAGCGGACGGCTGAGCAGCGCCGCGGTCGGCACCACGCGGCCGAGCGGGACGACGCCGGGCCTTTGCAGACCGAACACCGCGACGCCGCCGTCGGTCGGTACGTACACGCGTCCGTTCGCAACGAGCGGCGAAACCAGCGCGCCGGCGATCGAATCGACTCCGGGTCCCGGTAGCCACGTGCCGGCGTTCCCCGAGAACACGGTCTTGCTCATGTTGAGCGCGTCGAACGCGTAGAGCGTGATCGGACCGCCGGAGTTTCCGCCCGTCTTCAACGCCCACACGACCGCCGTCCCCGGTTTGAGGCCGTTCGAGGACACGACCGGCTGCGAACCCTGGTTTCGGCAGAGGAAGCACTTGTCGGTGCCGGGCGAGACCGCGAAGCTTTGCGTTGTCAACGAGATTGCCGGCGTCAGGTTCAGCGTGTAGGTACTGAGCCTGTCCTGTCCGCCGTACACCACGTACTGCTTGCCGGCCGCGTCCTGGAAGTACGCCGGGCCGCCCCACATCGGACCCGCGATGTCCGCATGCCAGACCGCGCCGGCGTCGCCGGGCTGCTGGCCGCCCAGCTTGTCGCGGTTGAGGATGAACTTCTGGTTTCCGGTTTGGAGACGCTTGCCGCCCTGAATGAGCAGGTGCGGAAACTTTCCGGAGGACTGGTCCGGGAAGAGCAGCACGCCGCCGGAACCGAGGTCTTCGTCGCCCTTGTGCGGACCGCCGTCGTTGTCGGCGCTCTGCGGCGCGAAGAACATGATCTTCGCCGGGTCGAGCGCTCCCGGCGTTTTGAGCACCGACATCGAAAAGTTCGTCGTGCCGTTGAACGGCCCGTTGCCGGTCGCGAAGTAGACGTAGCCTTGCGCGTCGGCCGCCGGCCCGTACCCGCTCATCCACGGCGAGCCCAGGAAATACTGCGTTCCCGAACCTTGGATTTGCAGCGTGGTGTTCAGCAGGTTTGCGACCGGCTCGAGCGTGTCGGCATCGAAGGAAAGCATCCATCCGTGCGTGGTGTCCGCGTGCGCGTCGCAATGCGACGCAAGGCCGACGTAGATGCTGCCGTTCGCTTCCAGGAGCGCAGCGCGGGAAAAGTTGTCGCGCGGGCTCACCTTCGTCGGGCCGTTCGAGCCCGGCGCGGTGCCGGCGACTTCGACGGCCGGCACGACGTCGTGCCCGTCCTTGAGCGAGATCGCGTGCAGCCGCAAGTGGGGACCGTCGGGCTCGTTCGTCGGCACGACCAGGTAGAGGCGGTCACGGGCGCGATCGATCACCGGCGTCGACACGATGCCGATGTCGGGGTTCACGTCCTTGCAGTTCGTGTCCAAGTAGCTCTGCTGCGTGACGTTCGGTTTGTCTTTTCGGAAGTCGCGGGGTGGCCAAACCGTGTCGAGCGTGCGATCGTCGAACGCGTACACCTGATCGGTGGCGGTCGCGACGATGACGATGTTGTGGCGCGACTTGTCCGCGACCGTTTCATCCGTGACGTAGAGCGGCTGCGCGTAGACCTTGCCGAAGTCGGGCCCCGTCAGCATCGCCAGCTTTTGGAAGCTCGCCGACGCAACGCTCGCGGGCGTGAGCAGCGTCTCGGCTCGGTACCATCCGGACCGCAGGGGATCGTGGTGGAACGTGACGTTGTCCCGCGGATCGCCCGGCGCCGCGCCGTTCACCGAAACGGGCAGCGTCGCGACGCTGCCGCCCGTATCGGTCACCTTCACCGTGCACACACCGACGGCGAGCGGCTTCACGAACACGAACGGAAACTGCAGCGTGATCTTCGCCGTGCCGGCGCAGCCCGTGACGGACGAGACCGCTTGGGGGCCCTGAATGCGCGTGCGCTGCTCAGACTGCGCGACGCCCGCGAAACCGAGACTGTTCGGCAAGAGCGTGATCACCGGCGCCGGTCCCGCGACGACGACCGTGAGCGACTGCGGAAGCGTCGAATGGTCCTTCACGATGACCTGGCAACTGCCCGCGGCCGCCGGCTTCACCGTGACCGATTGACCCGACACCGAAGCATGCGCGACGCCCGGACACCCCGTCACGGTGTACGGCGGCTCGCCGCCGTGGACGACTGCCTGCTTCGACGCGGCACCGGAGGAGTCGAACTTCAGAACGGACGGCGCCACGGTGATCGGTGGAGCGGTGTCCACGAGAATCTTCGCCATCATGCCCTCGTCCTCGTGGCTGAGGATGTGGCAGTGGAGCAAGAACGTCCCGATGATGCTCGGATCGGTGAAGTCCATCCGCAGCTTCACCGTTCCGATCTGGCCGTCGGCTCCGACCGGGACGTTGACGTTGTCCTGAAGGAATTGCGCGCGCTGCTTCTGACCGTTGATCTCTTCGACGACGAAGTGGATCTGATGGATGTGGAACGTATGCACTTGCGACGAGTGGTTCTCGATCGTCCACTCCTCGACGGTTCCGGCTTGCGCATAGATCGGCGGCGTGCCGGTCGCGTCGTATGCCGATCCGTTGATCGTGTTCTGGTCGCTGTACGTGATCGTCTGCGACCGCGCGGGCGGTTGGGTCAGGAAGCGCGCGATCTTGCGCCGCGCGGCCGCGATCCCGGTCGCCGGCGCAGTTCCCGGCGGCGGGGTAGACGGACTCGAGCCGCTGGGGTCCAGTGTCGCCAGCTCCGCCTCCGGCATCGGGTCGCCCGACTGACCGGCGTCGAAGCAGCTCGTTCGCAGGTGCGCCTCAGTACCCGCCGGCGGGCCGGTGACGATGAACTCCACCCGGCTCGACGGCGGAACGATCCAGTCGGAGACCGTGAACACGTGCGGCGAGCTCTGAGCGAGCGCGAGCGGGACGCCGTCGACGGCGACGACGTCGAGCTGAGCGTTGTCGACGCGCACGTCGAGATACGTGTCCGAACCGGCGTTGACGAGCCGCCAGAACTGCTTCTCGCCGGGGCGGATTCCAATGGACGGCTGTGCGGCGCCGTTGACGGTCCACGCTTTTTTCGCAGGTTCCGGGGACTGCGGGTTGCAGCGCGCGGGCGCGGGGGCGGGCGCGAGAAACGATGCAAAGTGCCGGTCGAGGAAGACGAACGGGTTGCTCGCGTTCGAGGGTCTTGTTTGTTTCGGCGATGCGACGGGCTTCATGCCGTGCATTGCGCGCGGCTGCTTCATCGCGGCGAGCGCCTGCGGATCGCCGCCCGGAAGCTCCGAGCCGGGCAGCGGCGCGTCGCGCACGACGACGATGCGCTCGGGCAACGTCTTCACTTCCGGTACAACCTGCGCGATGCCGTCGATGACGAGCGCGCCGGACATCCCGGCGAGGTTCTGGCGTTCGGCTTCGCCGTGCGCGTGCGCGTGGTACCAATAGAGTCCGGTCGGGTGGTCGGACGGGATCTTCACGACATAGCTCACCGTCGCCGGCCGGCCCGGTGCGGCGACGGGAAAGGCGATCATGTCGATCGAGTCGTCGGATGGTGCGTTCGGTGAGACGTGAAGCCCGTGGTAGTGCAGGCTCGCGTCGTTGAGAAACGACGCACCTTTCGGAGGCTTCCCCAGCTTGTTCGTCAGGTTCACGAACAGCGTGTCGCCCGGTAAGAGCCGCAGCGTCGGCGGCGTCGTCGACGGCGCTCCGGTCGACGCGTCGTTGTAGGAGAACTGCGGCAAGCCGGTGCCCCGAGCGGGCCGCACGGTGACGTTGAACGTGAGCGACCCGTTCTTACTGCGGATCTCGGGCGGATTCTGCAACGGCGGCCCGAGTGGCGCTGCCGCTGCCGTCGCGGATGCGCCGAACGACCCCAGCGCGACGCCGAGGCCGATGATGATTCGATACCACCCAACTCGCATCGCTCCAACCGCCTTTCGCCGGCGGCCCTGCCTGAGGTACGCATGATGCCGCTCGGGTCGCGAAGCGTTCCTGCTCGGTGCTTGGCTATCCTACCTCGCCTACCGAGGGAAGCTCGACGATGATCGCGCGGCGGCATCGTTTGCTGGCCGCCGCGCTCGCGGCCACGCAGCTCGCGGCCTGCGCGGCGAGCGCCGCCGATCCCGGCGCGGCCCCGATCGCGCCCGCCCCGAGCTTCCGGCGGCTCGCCGACGACGCCGTGCGCACGCTGACGACGAGCTTCTATGCCGGCCACGGGCGATGGCGCGCGTGTCTCGATCCGAGCTGCGGCACCGGAAACAGCGACTGGGGCAGCGACAGCCTCACCGGCGCTCTTTACCTACGGCGGCTCCTCGCCGGCGACGACGGCGTGCCGGCGGCGATGCGCGAGCTGGAGGCGACCGAGCCGCGCTACGATGCGTGCGCCGAGCCGGCGTGCGGAAGCTGGAGCGACGTGCCGATGTGGGACGCCGTCGCGGCGCTGCGCACGTACGACGTCACGCACGACGACCGGGCGCTGCGCAACGCCCAAGCGGCGTACGCGACCGTCGCGGAATCAGGCGCCTACGCGCGTGGAGCGTGTCCGGAGATCGACTACCAGCGCTTGCACGCCGAGAGCGGACTGAAGACGCTCGAATCGGACGCAAACCTGGTGCTCGCGGCCGCATTGCTCGCGCAGCGCACGCTGCGCAAGGATTATCTCGAGCAGGCGCGTCGTCGTTACGACGCGATCCGCACGTGGTTCCTCGACCCGAAGCTGGCGCTCTACACGGTCTACGTTTTTGACGACGGCCGCACGTGCCGGCCGTTACCGCACCGTTTCTTCGCGTCGGTCAACGGCCGCATGATCGAAGCTGGGCTCGAGCTCGCCCGCTTGACGCATTCCGAGCGCTACGCGCACGAGGCCCGAGCCACCGCCCACGCGATCCGCGCGCTCGACGACAACCGCGGCATCTTCACGGACCTGCAAGCGGAGAACGACGTCGTGGAACCGCTCGTCGAGGCGATGGCGCAGCTCGCGCACGACGGCGACGCGTTTGCGAAGGACTGGATCGTGCGCAACGCCGCCGCCGCGGCGCACGCACGCCGTGCGAGCGACGGCGCCTACGGCCGCTTTTTCGACGGACCACCGCCGACCGGGATCGTGACCGCGTGGCAGTCGAACGGTGGTCTCGCGCTGGCGATCGCGGCGGGCGCGCTGGTGCCCGACGGGCGCGCCGAAATCACCGACCCGTGGCCGGCCGCGACGACGAAGGCTGCCGAGATGACGCGGCTGCCGTACACGTTTCGCTTCACCGGATCGGCGATCGCATTGCGCGGTACGCTGGGCGAGCGATGCTGCGAAACGGGTCGCGCGCGACTGCTGATCGACGGCCGCGCAATGGTCGACGAAACCGGTATCTGGCAGAACAAGTCGAGCTCGGGCCGTCCGCTCCCGGGCACGATTCTGTTCGCCTGGCGCTGGGCCGCGAGCGGGCCACACGAGCTGCGCTTCGAGGCGGACGCGCCGAACGCCAAAGAAGGCGGCCCGTTCGTGCACGTACGCGACGCGACGATCGCGCGCTGAGCGCCGCAGCGATTTTCGGGCCGTGCGCGAATCGGCTTCGGTCATGGCGACGTTAGGTTGGATCGGGTTGGGCGAGATCGGTTTGCCGATGGCGGTGCGGCTCATCGGCGGCGGACACCGCGTGGTCGTGTGGGGGCGCACCGCGGCGAATCTTCAGACGGCGCTGGATGCGGGCGCCGACGCGGCCGCGTCGCCGGCCGAGCTCGCGGCGCAGTGTGAGGCCGTGTTGCTCTGCGTCACGGACGGCGATGCGGTCGAGGAGGTCGTGTTCGGCGCGCGCGGCGTCGCGGAAGGCGCGCGGCGCGGCAGCGTGATCGTCGACCATTCCACGATCCATCCCGAGACGGCGCGGCTCGCCGCGCGGCGGCTGCGCAGTGCGGGCGTCGGCTGGGTCGACGCGCCCGTGTCAGGCGGCGCCGGCGGCGCGAAGGCCGGCACGCTCGCGACGTTTCTCGGCGGCGAACCCGACGACGTCGCGCGCGTGAAACCGTGGATCGCCGCGTATGCGAACCACGTCACGCACATGGGTTCGGTCGGCAGCGGGCAGGTCGCGAAGTCGTGCAATCAGGCCATCGTCGGCGCGACCGTCGCGTTGTGGGCGGAAGTGATCGCGTACGCGCGCCGCTGCGGGCTCGACCCCGATCAGCTCGTCGACGCGCTGCAAGGCGGCTGGGCCGACTCGGAGATCCGCCGCGTGCACGCGCACGACATGGTCGCCGGGCGATTCCGCCGCGCGCCGGGCTCGATCATCCTCAAGGACCTCGAGATCATCGGCGACATGGCACGTGCGACCGTGTCGCCGATGCCGGTGACGTCCACCGTGACGTCGCTCTTCCGGCTGCTCCTCGCCCAAGGGCATGAGACCGGCGGCGTGACGGCCGTGGTGCAACTGTATGCGGCGAAGGACCCGTCGAAGCCGGCATGACCACGCCCGCGGACACGACGACGCTTCAGGCGCGACCGCTGCACCCGCTGTTCGCCGGCGAGCTCACCGGCGTCGACGTGCGCGCGCTCGACGGGCGCGGACTCGATGAGCTCCGCGCGCTTATGGATCGCTTCGCGGTGCTGGTGATTCGCGAGCAGCCGTTCGCGGACGAAGAGCAAGCGGCATTCGCGACGCGTCTAGGCGGCAACCTCGTCACCAAAGTCGGCCGCAGCGTGATCGATCCGAACAAGCGGCTAAAGCACGAAGCGCTCACCGACATCTCCAACCTCGACGAGAACGATCGCATCATGGACCCGGCCGACCGCCGCCGCATGTACTCGTTGGGCAACCGGCTATGGCACAGCGACTCGTCGTTCCAGAGCCCGCCCGCGCGCTATTCGATGCTCTCGGCAAAGGAAGTTCCGAGCGCGGGCGGCGAGACCGAGTACGCCGACATGCGCGCGGCATACGACGCGTTCCCCGATGCGCTCAAGACGCAGATCGAAGACCTGCGCGCGTTTCACTCGATCATCTACTCGCGCTCGACGATCGGCTTCACCGAGTTCAGCGACGCGGAGCGCGCGCAGTTTCCCGGCGCGGAGCAGCCCCTCGTGCGCGTGCATCCCGGTTCGCACCGCAAGAGCGTGTACGTGGCGTCGCACGCGTCGCACGTCATCGGCTGGCCGGTCCCCGACGGCCGCATCTTGCTGCGCGAGCTGCTCGCGCTCGCGACGCTGCCGCAATTCGTGTACCGCCACACGTGGCGCGTCGGCGATTTCGTGATCTGGGACAACCGCTGCACGATGCACCGCGGCCTGGCGTTCGACGAAACGCGCGAGCGCCGCGACCTGCGCCGCGTAACGACGATCGACACGCCCTAACGCCCGCGGCCGTTAGTACTCCGCGATCGTCGGGTAGCGATCCGGACCGTCGCGCCACGCGCGGCCCGTGGCAGCGAATGCATGCCATTCCGCAGCGGCCTTGCGTGCCTCGACGCGCGACTTGGCATACCGTTTCCGATGATCGCCGACGCGTTGCGGATCGCGCAGGCATTCGGTCAACCCGTTGACCCCGCGATCGTACGCGGCGGCCATCGCGGCGGCGTCTTGGTGTTGCTCCGCGCCGCTGATCTGGACGTTCGCGCCGTGCGTGTCGTTCAGGCATGGGTCGTCGCTGTACGGCATCCAGGACAAACCGAAATACAGGAAGGCCATGAAGCCGGCGACCGGCACCAGGCCAATGGACATGCCTATGAATGCTCCCAGCAGGGTCGGCTTGCGAGGCCGCACGTCAAACACGAAGCACTCTACCGCCGGACCAAGCAATCGTCGCACCGGAAGTCAAGTAGCCTCGACTTTTAGTAAAGCGTACTTGACTTCTAGACAAGGATGCTTTACTATGATGGCATGACGAACTCTTCGTGCGGCGGCCCGCGCTTACGGCGGCGGTACTGGTTCTGGATGGGCGGCTATGTGGTCGCGATTTTCGGCGGCGCCTTCCTGGTGTCCGGACCGCCGAGGCCTGACGCGGCGCATCTGGCGGCCGCGATCATCCCGCTGGTGCCGCTGTGCCTTGCGCTGAACGAGACGTTTCGCGCGGTTCGCGCGATGGACGAGTTGCAGCGCCGCATCCACACCGACGCACTGTTGCTTTCTCTTCTCGGGACGATCGCGATCGTGCTCGGCGTCGGGTTGTTGCAGTTCACGGCCGGCATCCCGCTGTTCGGCGTGTTCTGGCTTTGGATTCCGATCTGTCTGCTGTACGCACTGGGTGTCTTTTTGGGCCAGCGGCGGTACGCGTGAAGAACTCGCTGCGCGTGCTGCGCGCGGAACGTGAGTGGTCGCAAGCCGATCTCGCGGAACACCTCAGCGTCAGCCGGCAAACCATCAACGCGCTCGAGGTGGGCAAGTACGATCCGTCGCTCGCCCTCGCGTTCAAGATCGCTCGCATGTTCGAGCGCTCGATCCACGACATCTTCACCGACGAGGAGAATCCCCGTGCGTAACCGGCTCGCAGGCGTGTTCGTCGCCGCACTCTTCAGCGTCACGCCGCTCGCGGCGCACGCCGCAACGCTCGCGCCCGATCCGCCGCGCGCGGAGAGCTTCGACGTGGGCATGCTGCACGTCGACCGCTACGGCAGCGGCGATCCGATCGTGCTCGTTCCGGGGCTCGCGTCGGGCGCGTGGACGTGGAACGGTCTCATCCCGCACCTCGCCGCAAAGCACAGCGTGTACGCCGTGACCATCGCGGGCTTCTCGGGGCGGCCCGCGGCGGGCGCCGCGAGCTTCGCCGCGTTCGAAAAAGACCTGACCGCGCTACTCGATCAGCGGCATCTCGCGAATCCCGTGCTCGTGGGGCACAGCATCGGCGGAACGCTCGCGATCGACTACGCGGAGACGCATCCCGACCGCGTGCGTGCGATCGTCGCGGCTGACGGCCTGCCGATCTTTCCCGGGATGCAGCAGCTCACGCAACAGCAGCGCGAAGCGATCGGCGCGCAGATGGCGGCCGGCGTCAAAGCGCAGACGCACGATCAGTTCTTAGCGTACGAGAAAGGCTACATGGCGTCGGTCGGCGTGAACGACGCCGCGCTCGCGGAGCAAGTCGCGGCTCTGTCCGCGCAGAGCGATTCGCCGACGGTCGCGGCTTGGCTGCAGGCCGATCTCGCCACCGACCTGCGCCCGAACCTCGCGAAGATCACCGTGCCGGTGCTCGAGATCGCACCCTACAGCCCCACCGAGGGCAACCCCGCCGCAGCACTGCACTACACCGAGGCGGAGAAGGGCGATTACTACCGCATGCTGCTCGCTGGTGTGGCGAAGCTCGACGTCGTCACGATCGCGCCGTCACGGCACTTCGTGATGCTCGATCAACCGGAGCGCTTCCAAAAAGCGCTCGACGACTTCCTCGCGCGCGTCTAAGCTACATCTTCCCGAAGAACGCCGTGATGTCGAAGAAGACCGAGCGCGTCGCGCCGTTCGACGGACAGAGATAGCGGATCTCGTCGTAGACGCGGCCGGCGGTATTCGTCGTCATGACCTTCCGCTTCGACCACGCCGTGTTTCCGCCGCACGGGTGGAAGCGAATCCACATCGTCTCGCGATCGATTCCGTCGTCCTCGTTCTTCGCGACGATGAGCACGGCGGTCGCGGTCGAGTCACCGGCCGGCTCCGCGAGCGGTGGCCCGTCGCCCGCCGGGTCGGTGCTCGCGCGCGCGAACCAGTCGATTGCATTCATACGTCCGCCTTCGGACGCGTAGCTCGCGAGGTACCGCGCCGAGATCGTCGCCACGAGAACCGGGCCGAGCGTCGAGGACATGCGTTGCGCGTCGGGATGTGCCTTGAGGACCGCCTCCTCGGTCGCGCCGAGCGCGACCCCACTCGGGTCGGAGACCGCCGGCACCTCGGCGGTGAGCGCGACCGGCGAGTAGCCTTCGATCCCGACCACCGCGCCGTGCCGCTCGGTCACGATCGCGAACAGGAGCGGTCGGACCGAGATGACGTAGCGCGCCTTGCGCTCGGGCGCGCCGCCGGTCGTCGTCTGCCCGGGCGGGAGCACGTCAGGCAGCTTCGTCACGCGCATGGGGTCGCCGAAGATGTCACGCACGCCGGCGGCCGGCATCTCGAGGGTCAATCCGAGCCAAGACGGCGGCGGGACGACGGCCTGCCCGCGGGCGGGGCCTACCGCCGCGAGGACGAGCCCAACGGCGAGGATCGCCGGCAATCGTCGCATTTCTCGCGCGGGTCTAAGCGTCGTCGTCGACGGCGCTGACGGTTACCACGTGGTCGACGTTGATCTCCACCGCGTGGGTGACCCGCTCGCCGCGCACGGTGTTGAGCGGCACCAAGCGCGCGCCGAGCGTGCTCGCGAAGCCCGTCTTGATGGAGCGGTAGCCGTCTTCATTGGTCGTCAGCCGATGGCCGTCACTCAGGAAGATGTCAAACCGCTTCATCCATACCTCGTGCCCAAGGCGATACGATCTCGACGGTATATTCCGCGCGCGGCAGCGAACCCCGGTTCAACGGCGCGTGCTTTCCGCACGGGACGAGCTCGCACAGGTCGTGCTTCTCGCGTGCGCCGCAGCCGCAGCGCCAGACGTGATCGCGAAGATCGGGTGCCGCGCTCGCGGTGTAGGAAAAGGTACGGGCCGGCGGGCCGAGGGTCGACCGAAGAAATGCAAAGGTATGCTCGTACAAAGCCGCCCCTCCATGGCAATGAACCGGATCGTCTAACCACACCCCGCGCCGCCGTCCAGGCTACGAGCCCATTCTAGCCTACAAGCAAGCGCAGGCTCAAGGGCTTAAACCTCGGGCGAGCATTTTCCGCGCGAACTTAACCGGGAGCGAACGCTGCGTGAACGCTCGCTTTTCGCTCAGTGGTCCGGTTCCACGATGACGCGCAGAAAATGGTCGGCGTCGATGCGCCGCAGGGCGCGCTGCATCTGGGCCGGCGTGGTCTGGAGCAGCGCCGCCCAGAACCAGCCCTCGCTCGCGGCCACGTAACCGTCCCGCGCACCGCGGAGCATGTCGTCCGCGACGCCCGTGTAGCTGTCCAGCGGCAGAACGCGCTCCGCCAGCAGCAGCGCCTTCGCGCGCTGGAGCTCGACGGCCGGCAAGGCGTGGCTCTGCAGCCGCTTGATGATCGCGACGACGGCGGCGTTCGCGCGGGCGACGTTCTTGGGATCGCTCGCGAACGACACGCTGAACTCGGCCTCGTTGCGGTCGACATTGAAGTCGGAATCGGTCGAGTACACGTAGCCGCGCCGCGTGCGCAGCTCCTCGAACAGCAGCGAACCGGTGCCTTCGCCCGAGAGGATCGTGTTGGCCAGCAGCAACGGAACGTAGTCCGCGTCGCTGCGCCGCATCGCGAACACCTGCTTGAGCGTCACCTCGGACTGCACGTTCGTCGCGACCTTAACGGTGACGGTCTCCGACTTGGTCGCCTTGCGCGCGAGCTTCGGATAGCGGAACGTCGGCGGCGCCCCGGATGCATGCCAGCGCCCGAAGTATTTTTCGACCGCGCTCGCGGCACGTTCCGGTGTTACGTCGCCGACGATCGCGAGCGCCGTTTGATCGGGGCGGTACGCGAACCCGTAGTACCGCTTCGTGTCGTCGAGCGTCACGGCCGCGATCGTGCGGTCGGTGATGTCGCGGCGGCGCGGATCGCCCGGCGCGTAGAGCGCGAGCCGCTGCGCCAGATCGGCCTTCGTTTTCGGCAGCTTGTTCGCGAAGCCGACGGTCTGCTTCTCGCTGGCCTGCACCACCCCGAACGCCGCGGGCGCGAACGCGGGATGCAAGAGGCCGTCGGCGAGCAGCTCCATGCCGCGCTCGAAATCCTTCGACTGCACCCTCAGCGTGAACGACGTGCCGAGCTTGGCCGTCGCCGCGATCGCGTCGAGCTGGGTTTGAAAACCTTTGCGGTCGTACGTCGCCGTGCCCCACGGCAGCAGGTCGTCGACGATCAGGTGGACGCCGTCTTTACCTTTGGGCTCGTACAGCTCGGGGCTGGTGCGGATCACGCCGTGCACGACCACCGTCGGTGCCGCGGTCTCGCGCCGCGCGAGATACCGCAAACCGTTCGGCAGGCGGCGCGAGCGCGTGCCCGCATCGTCCGACGGGGCGCGCAGCGGCGCTTTGAGCGCGACCTGCGCCCACACGGGCAGCGGTTCGTGCACCGTCGGCGTGAAGCCGACGTGCTCGAGTCCCGCGCTCGGATCTTTCTTGGGCATCGTGCTCGACGGTTTGGGCGTGATGACGATCGAGAGGCGGTGCTCGGGTGTGAAATACGCGCGCAGCACGCGGTTCACGTCGTCGGCGGTGACGCGGGCCAGCGCGTCGTGCACCGCATCGGGCGTCGTGTGGTGCGCCGCGCTCGCATCCGCCCAGGCGAAACCGAGGCCGGAGATGGACGACTGGCGATATGCCTGTTCGCTGAGCAGCCGCGTCTTCGCGGCGTCGATCAGATCCGGCGGGACGCCGTTCTTGCGATAGTCGTCGAGCACTGCGGTGACGAGCTCCTGCGCGCTCTGCGGCGTGCCGCCGGCGGCGGGGATCGCAAGCAGAAAGCTCGCGCCCACTTCGGGGAACGCGTTGTCGAGGCTCAGCACGGCGAGCGTTTTGCCCGCGGCCGTCAGGTCGCCAAGCGCACCGCGTTGGCTCGCGAACACGCCGGCGAGTACTTGCGACGCCGCGTAGTCGGCGTCGTTCGAGCCCGGCAAGCGGTACGCGAGCACGCCGAACCCGATCGGAAAGTCGATCGTCGCTTCCACGGTCGACGCGGCGAGCGGCTGGACCGCGATCGGTGTGCGCGTGGGGACGGCGGTGTCCGGAATTCCGTCGAACTGCCGGTGTACGAACTCGAGCGTTTGCTTCGGATCGATGTCGCCGGCGACGATCAGCGTCGCGTTGCTGGGCTGGTACCACGCGCGATAGAACGCGCGGATGTCGTCGGCGGTCATCTTCTCGAAGCTCGGGATCGTGCCGCCGGACGCCGTCGCGAACGGCGTCCCAGCGAAGAACGTCTGACGCAGCTTCTGGCCGACGGCGGCCAGCGGCTGGCTCTCTTGCGCGCGGATCTCTTGTTCGATCGCGCCGCGCTCGGTCGCCCAATCGGCGGCGCGAATCGCGGCATGGCTCATGCGGTCGGCTTCAATGCGCAGCGCGACGTCGACGTACGGCGACGGCAGCTTGTAGTAGTACAGGGTGTACTCGAACGTCGTCGCCGCGTTGTACTCGGCGCCCATGCGCGCGGCGATGTCCGCCAACTGTCCGCCCGACAGGCTCGCGGTGCCGCGAAAGAGCATGTGCTCGGTCGCGTGAGCGATGCCCGGCATGGTGTCGTCGTCCGAGCCGACGCCGTACGAGACGATCGTCGTCGCGACGGGCGCGAGTCGGTTGGGCAGCAAGACCACGTGCATGCCGTTGGCGAGCGTCACGCGCACCGCCGCGTTCGCGTCCGGTGACGGCTGGGCGGACGCTTGCGGCGCGGGCGACTGCGCCGGCGCGGCCTGCGGCACGCATACGAGAGCGGTGAGAATACCGACGAGGATCCGTTGCAAAGGACGTGGTGACTTCGGGCCTGGGTGGCATTCCTACTCCGGGTTTTCTCGAAAGTCCAATCTAGGAGGCGGGTGAGCGTCCAGCGTATGCGCTTTCGATGAAGCGCTTTGGGGTGTGCCTTTCCGCCTTGCTCGTAATCGCGCCGTGCGGCGCGCCCGCCGCGGACGCTCCGCCGCCGTTCGCCGCCGTGATGGACGCGTATCTCGCCGACTTCGCGACCGCGAATCCCGTCTATGCCGATGCGCTCGGCCTTCAGGCGGGCGCCGACCGGCTGGAAGACGTGTCGATCACGGGCCACGACCACAGCATCGCCTTGCTGCGCGCGTGGCGCGCACGGTTCGCGGCGACCGAACGCCCCGACGACAGCGTGGACGTGCGCGCCGATCGCACCGCGATGCTCGACTCGCTCGACGCGCAACTGATCGAAGACCAGCTGTTGGCGCCATGGCGCACCGATCCCGCGCTCTACGTCAACCTGCTGGGGCAGTCCGTGTTCATCGAACTCGTGCGCGAAGGACGGCCGGCCGACGAACGCTTCGGGCACATCATCGCGCGGCTGCGCGGCATGCGCGCCGTGCGCGACGCCGCGATCGCGAACGTGCAGCACACGACGCAACCGGCGCAGGCCCTCGCGAGCGTTCAGGTCTCAGGCGTGCTTCAGCTCTACCAGTCGCTGAATTTCGCCGCTGTAAAGCAAGGCGTGTCGCCGGCCGTGCGCGAGCAACTGGCCGCGGTGGTCTACGACGCGATCAGCGACGTGATCGCCGTCAGGAAGTTCATCGACGGCCCGCTCAAAGCGCACGCGACGGACGAGCCGCGCATCGGCGCGGCCGCGTACGCGAAGCTGTTTCCGCTGGTCACCGGCGTCGACCTCACGCCGGCCGAGCTCGAGCGGCGCGCTCGCGCGCGCATCGCGTCGACCCGCGCGGCGATGCTCGCCATCGCGCGGCCGATGTACGTGTCGATGTTTCCGAAGCCCAACGCTGCACCGGGCACGAGCACCGATCCGCAGACGCTCTTCGCGCAACAGTCGACCGCCGATACCGACGACGCGCGGCTCAACGAGATCGTGCGCGCGGTGCTCGACAAGATCGCGGAGCAGCACGCGACGCCGGAGACGCTGCTCGATCAGGCGCGCGCCGACGTTGCGGAGAACGAGGCGTTCCTCCGCAGCACCGGTTTGATCGCGCTGCCCGACCCCGACACGATACGCGTACGCCAAACGCCGCCGATCCAGGGCGGCACCGCCGTTGCGAGCATGGAGACGAGCGGGCCGTTCGACCCGCCGACCGAACCGTCGTATTTCAACGTCGACCCGATCCCGGTCGGATGGGGTCCGACACGCATCGCGTCGTACTTTCGCGAGAACGACGACGCCGGGATACGCATGCTGTCGATCCACGAGGCGGTGCCGGGCCACTACGTGCAGCTGCGCGCGAACAACATGAACCCGTCGCTGGTACGGCGGATCTTCGGCAACGGCTCGTTCATCGAAGGCTGGGCGTGCTTCACGGAAGGCTTGATGATCGAGCAAGGGTTCCGGCCCGACGATTCGGCGCTCAAGCTCACGCAGCTCAAGTGGCGGTTGCGCGAAGCCACGAACGCGCTGCTCGACGCCGAGTACCACGCCGGCTCGCTCACGCACGACCAGGCCATCCGGCTGATGGTCGACGGCGCCTTCCAAGAGAGCTCGGAGGCGGAGAGCAAATGGCACCGGCTGCAGCTCACGCACGTCCAGCTCGCGACGTACTTCGCCGGGCTCGACGCGATCGAGCGCGCCCGCGCCGCAAGCGGCCTCGACGCGAAGACGTTCGCGGCGCGCCTGATCGCGATGGGCGCCGTCGAGCCGCGCGCGATCCCGGCGCTGCTCGTCGCGCGCTGACGCCGCGCTCAGCGGAAGGTCACCATCCGTGCGCTGCGCGCGGATACGTCGATATGGCTCTCACACGTGATCAGCGTGTACGCGCCGGCCTCGTGCTCGATCGCGCGGCAGCCGCAGGTCCAGCCCAGCGCCGCCGTCAGGCCGGTCACGCGGGCGATCGCGTACGGCTGAGCCTCGCCTAGGAGCCTTTCGAGCAGGGACTGGTTCAAACGAGCTGTACCGGTCATGTATTCCTATGGTCGGCACTTCGCGGGGTTTGTTTAGGTGAGGTAAAGCACTGTCGCCCGATCGGGTGATGCGCGGCGCCGGAACGTCCGCTAGGGTTGGGGGTACCGTGTCCGTCTCCGATCCTGCCCTCGGCCCTACGCTCGTCGCGCCGGTCACGACGCGCGAAGAACTGATCTACCTGCTGTCGCGCGCCGCCGAACTCGAGCACGGGCTCGCGTGCGTGTACCTGTTCGTGTGCCATTCGCTCAAGAGCGACGCGGACGAAGGCGGGCTGACGGTGGATCAAGCGCGCATGGTGCGCGGCTGGAAGCGCAAGCTCGCATCCGTCGCGGTCGAAGAGATGCTGCACCTCGCGCAGGTCACGAACATGCTCACGGCGATCGGCGGCGCGCCGCATTTCCGGCGCACGAACTTCCCGATGCCGTCGACGGCGTTTCCATTCGGGATCGAGCTGATGTTGGAGCCGTTCTCGACGACGACGATCGAGCGGCTCGTGTGCTACGAGATGCCGGAAGCCGGCGTCCTCGCGCCGGAACGTCAGGGCGACTACGACGACATCAAGTCGCGCATCGTCACCGAGCGGACGGCCCGCGAGCCCGCGATGCCGACGCACTGCGCGACCGAACCGTTCGAGGTGGACTTCACGACGGTCGGCGAGTTCTACCACAAGATCGAGACCGGCTTCGACAGCATCCCCGAGGACGTGCTGTTCATCGGGCCGCCGGACGCGCAGGCGAACGCGCGCTACGTCGACCTCAACGGCGAGCTGATCGCGGTCGTCGACCGCGCCTCGGCGTGCCGCGCGATCGAGATGATCGTCGAGCAAGGCGAGTCGCCGACGTCCGAACATCCCGACGCGCACTTCTGCGTGTTCGACGCCATTCGCGTCGAGTACGCGCGCGAAGTCGAGCGAGCGCGGGCGGCGGGTGAAACGTTCGAGCCGGTCCGGCCGGTGCTCGCGAACCCGATGACGCACTTCTACGAGGACGCGTCGGGTGGCAACGTCATCCGCGACGAGCTCACGCACAACGTCGCCGACCTCTACAACGTCGCGTACGACACGATGCTGCTCATGCTGCTGCGCTTCTTCTCGCACACCGACGAATCCGACGCGGAGCTCGAAGCGCTGTCGCGCGGGACGCTGCGCTTGATGGCGTCGGTGTTGCGGCCGCTGGGCGAGGCGCTCACGAAGTTGCCGGCCGGCGAAGCGTACCCGGGCCGCACGGCCGGGCCTGGTTTCGGCTACAACCGCGACGTGCATCTGCTGCCGCACAAAGAGTCGGCGTGGACGTTCTTCGCCGAGCGGCTCGAGCAGCTCGCGACCAAAGCGACTTGGATTCGCGTGAACAAGACCGTGCCGCCCGAGATCGAGGAGGCGGCTGCGGCGCTGCAAGACGTCGCGAGCCGCATCGCCGCGTTCACCAAGCGCGGTGCCGCCGCCGAGGCCACCACGCTCGCGGCGCTGGAGCACTCGCTCGGGACGACGATCGCGCCCGAGCACAACGGGCCGTTCCTCGTGACCAACCTCAAGCGCATGACCAACTCGAAAGGCGAGACGCTCACGACGCGCACCGAGATGGCGCTGTGCCGCTGCGGCGGCTCCGCGATGAAGCCGTATTGCGACGGCACGCACGCGCAGATCGGCTTCAACAGCGGGAAGCAGGACGACCGCACAGCCGACCAGCGCGTCGCGTACGCCGGGAAGGACGTCACGATCCTCGACAACCGCGGCACGTGCTGCCACTCGGGGAACTGCAGCGACAACCTGCCGGTGGTTTTTCGACAGCACCAAGAGCCGTGGATCGATCCGAACGGCGCGCCGAGGCAGGCCATCATCGACATCGTGCGCGCCTGCCCGTCCGGCGCGCTGAGCTACGCGCTCAACGACATCGAGTTTCGCGACCACGACCGCGCCCCTAGCGTGTATGTGTCCAAGGACGGACCGTATCACGTGGAGGGCCGGATCGCGCTGCTGCACGAGCAGCTCAACGAGGGAGCGTCCACCGAACACTACGCCTTGTGCCGCTGCGGACAGTCGAAGAACAAACCGTTCTGCGACGGCTCGCACTGGTACGCGAAATTCGTCGACGAAAAGAACTGAGGACGATGGCACCGGCGACGGCGACCGCGCGTGAAGTGTGTTGGTGGTGTTGTCTATTTCCTATCGCGTCGGCCAGTCAGGATCGACGAGCCACTGCATGACTTGCGCTGCGATCGCTCGCAGCGGCGTCTCGGCGGGTAGGCGCAGCTGCCTTGACCGTGTGAATCCGTGCCGCTCACGCGGGTACGGTATCCAGCGCTCGATTTTGTAGCTCGATTTCGTCATGACGACCGAGACACGTTTCAGACCGCGCTCGAATTCTCCGACGCGCTTCACACCCGCGGCCTGTTGAACGACGTCTTTGTGGTCGCGAAGGGTCGTCCAGATCGTACAACGTACAGCGTATCGTTACGCGCGTAGGCCCCGATCGAGCATGACGGCACAGCTACAGCTTGCAGAGGCTTCGTTCGTGGGGGACCGGGTGCGAGCTCGATGCGACCGTGTCGACGTAGTCCCATTGGTCTTTCATCGCGCTCTTTGCTTTGCCCACGAGCAGGTAGTACGGCTTGACGACTTGGTGGTCGAAGGCGCGGATCTCTTCGGCGCCGGTGGGGCCCGTGTACTTGTAGCCTTCCAGCGCCTTTGCGACGTGGGCCGGATCGATCGACTTTGCTTTTGCGATTCCGTCGAACGTCAGCTTTGCCTCGATGTATGCGCTCGCGCCCACGTAGCCCAGCGGCTCGCCGTAGGCGGCTTTGTATGATTCGCTCGCCTTGCGCGTCGCCGGGGTCGAATCGTGCCAGTACTGGCAGCCCACGTACACGCCGTCGAGATCGTCCGGGCCGATACCGGCGAAGTCTTGCAAGCCGCCGCTCCAGACGTACAGGATCTTCGTCGACTTTTTCAGGCCGTAGCTCACCGCGGTCTTCAGCGCTTTGATCGCGTCGCCGCCGAAGTTGAGCAGGCAAAGCACGTCGGGCTTGGCTTCGGCCGCTTTGGCGATGTAGGCGGAGTACTCCGTGGCGCCGAGCTGGTGCGAATCGTTGCCGACGAGCGTGAGGCCCTTCTCCTGGGCCACTTCCTTCACGTTGGCCAGAAGCGAGTCGCCGAAGATGTAGGACGGCGTGATCGTGTACCACTTCTTCGCGTTCGGGAACTTCTGTATGAACGGGTACATCGCCGCGCGTACCGCCGCGTACGCCGGGACCGACCAGCGGAACGTGTACTCGTTGCACGCTTTGCCGGTGATGTCGTCGGCGCCGACGCTCGTCCAGAACAGCGCGTGCTTGTCCTTTGCCACCTCGGCGATTCGCAGCGCCACCGCGCTCGACGCGCAGCCCGCGAAGAAGCGTGCGCCGTCGTGCTCGTACGCGTCCGTGGCCTGCTGCACGCCGACGTCGGCCTTCGTCTGGTCGTCGCGCGTAATGTACTTGATCGCATGGCCCGCGACCGACTTCTTCACCTCGTTCACGGCGAGCTGGAAGCCGCGGTCCGTATCGCGGCCGAACGCCGCGTAGGCGCCGCTCGACGAGAACACGCCGGCGAACACCACCTCGTCGGCCGCGCGCGCGGGCAATCCGGCAAAGAGTGCCGCCGCCGTTCCGCCGGTCGTCGCGAGAAAGTGCTTGCGTTCCATCATGCGGTCCTTTCGGTTCAGGTGCCGACGCCCAGGTAGGTGGTTTGAAGATCGCCGCGTTCGCGCAGCTCGGCGGCCGTCCCGTCGAAGACGATCGCGCCTTGGTCGACGATCGCCGCGCGGTCGGCGACGTCCAGGGCGAGCTCCACGTTCTGCTCCACCAGCAAGATGGCGAGTCCCTCGTCGCGCATCGCCTCGATCGACGCGATCACCGCGTCGACGATCACCGGCGCGAGGCCCTGCGACGGCTCGTCCAGCAGCAGCAGCCGCGGCCCGGTGACGAGCGCGCGCGCGATCGCGAGCATCTGCTGCTCGCCGCCGCTCAAGAAACGCCCGCGCCGGTTGCGCAGCGGCGCGAGGGCAGGGAACACCCCAAAGACGCGCTCCGCGGTCCACGCGGGCGAACGCGTCGCGATCGCGAGGTGCTCGTCCACGGTCAGATCGCGAAAGATGCGGCGCTCTTCGGGGACGTAGGCGATGCCGAGGCGGTTGACGGCGTGCGGCGGCCGGCCCGCGATCTGCGCACCATCGAACCGCACCGAGCCCGCGCGCGGTACGACGAGGCCCATGATGGCCTTGAGCGTGGTCGACTTGCCCGCGCCGTTGCGGCCGAGCAGCGCGACGACGCCGCCCGCCGGCACCGCGAGCGACACGCCTTTGAGGATCCAGCTCGACCCATAGTACACGTCGATGTTGTCGAGTTGTAGCATCATGCCCGCGTTCCGAGGTAGGCTGCGCGCACGTCGGGGTTCGTGCGGATTTCTTCCGGCGTGCCGTGCGCAAGCACGCGGCCGAAGTTCATGACGGTGATCTCTTCGGCGAGGCGCATCACCAGCGGCATGTTGTGCTCGATCAGCACGATCGTGTAGCGCCGCGCGAGCGTGCCGATGCGGTCGATCAGGCGGCGCGCGTCTTCGGGCGAAAGCCCCTGCGACGGTTCGTCCAGCAGCAGCAGCACGGGATCGGTCGCGAGCGTGATCGCGAGCTCGAGCAATCGCTGGTCGCCGCCGGCGAGCTCGCTCGCGAGCTGCGAACGGTAGCCGAGCAGACCGAACTCGTCGAGCACCCGTTCCGCGCGCGCGTTCACCTCGGCGAGCGCCGCCGCCGAGCGCCACAGTGCGAAGCTGTCGCCGGTGCGCGACTGCGCCGCGAGCCGCACGTTCTCGAACACGCTGAGCTTCGGGAACACGTTCGTGCGCTGAAATGACCGCCCCATGCCGAGGTGCGAGCGGCTCGTGGCGTCGAGGCGCGTGACGTCGCGGTCCGCGAACGCGATCGTGCCGGCACTTGGGCGCAGCTCGCCGCTGAGCAAGTTGAACAGCGTCGTCTTGCCCGCGCCGTTGGGGCCGATGATCGCGTGCAGCGCCCCGCGGCGGATCGCGAGGTCGACGCCATCGACCGCCGCGTGCGCGCCGAAGCGCTTGGTGAGCTCACGCGTGCGCAGCACGGCGGCTCCAGCGGTCGACGAGGCTCCACAGCCCGCCGCGGAAGAACAGCACGACAGCGCAGAACACCAGGCCGAAGATCAGCGGCCAGTGCGACCACACGTGGCTGAGCGAATTCGAGAGCACGGTGAAGATCGCGGCACCGAGCAGCGCGCCGTACGGCGAGCCCGTGCCGCCCAGCAGCACGGCGATCACGACGTTGGTGGACGTGTCGAGGTCGATCGCTTGCAGCGGCACGAACCGGAACAGCCCGGCGTACAAGCCGCCCGCGAGACCCGAGAGCGCGCCCGAGAGCGCGAACGCCGCCACCTTGAACCGCCGTACGCGAAAACCGATCGCCCGCGCGCGCTCTTCGTTCTCGCGGATCGCGCGCAGCACCGCACCGAACGGCGAATCGTTCACGCGCAGCACCGCGGCGAACGCGAGCAGCACGACGAGCGCGGTGAAGTAATAGTAGCGCGTCGGGTCGTCGAGCGCGATGCCGAACACGCCGGGGCGCGGCACGCCGCCCAGCCCGTTGTCGCCGCCCGTCACGGTGCGCCATTGCAGCGCGGCGTAGTATGCCATCTCGTTGAACGCGAACGTCAGCATCACACCGTAGACGCCGCGCCCCGTGATCGCAAGCGCGCCGATGACCGTCGCCGTTATCGCACCGGCCGCGACCGCAACGAGCAGCGCGAGCGGCAGCGCCGCGTGCGCGTCGATGAGCACGCGCGCGGCGGCGTACGCGCCGACGCCGTTGAACGTCGCCTGCCCGAACGACAGAAACCCCATCTCGCCGAGCAGCAGGTTGAAGGCGACCGCGAGCAGCCCGAAGGTGAGGATCTGCGTCTCGAGCTCGGGATAGCGCAAGATCAGCGGCGCGAGCACGACGAGCGCGACGAGCAGCGCGAAACGTCTCATCGCTTGCCGAACAGCCCCTGCGGGCGGATCAGGATCACCAGCGCCATCGCCGCGAAGATCGCGACCTCGGACGCGGCCGGATAGAGAATCGTCATCACCGCTTGCGTGAGCCCGACGAACAAACCGCCGGCGACCGCGCCCAGATAGCTGCCCAGCCCGCCGATCACCACCACCGCGAAGCTCGTCGCCATCAGCTCGTTCCCCATCGCCGGCTGGCCGCCGCGAATGGGCAGGATGAGCGCGCCCGCCAGCGCCGCAAGGCCGACCCCGATGCCGAACACGATCGTGAACAGGCGCTGCACGTCGATGCCGATGCAGTCGACCATCTCGGGATCGTCGATCCCCGCGCGAATGATCGCGCCGTACTTGGTGCGCTCCAGCGCGATCCAGACGAGCCCGATCACGAGCGCTGCGGCGGCCACCAGAAACAATCGGTAGAACGGAAAGCTCACCGCGCCGAGTGGCACGCCGCCGTCGAGCGCGGCCGGCACGTTGATGCTGGTCGGGTTCGCGCCCCAGATCAGCACGATGATCTCCTGCACGATGAGCACGAGCCCCAGCGTGAACAGGATCTGATAGACGTGTCCGGCACGCGCGAGCCGTCGCATCGCGAACGCGTCGACCACGAGGCCGATGACGGCGACGACGACCGGCACGATGGCGATCGCAAGCCAGAAATTACCGGTTCCCGAGATCACGGTGAACGCGACATAGGCGCCGAGCGCGTAGAACGCGCCGTGCGCGAAGTTCGGGATGTCGAGCATGCCGAAGATGAGCGTCAGGCCCGCGGCGACGAGCGCGTAGATCATCCCTTGCACGATGCCGTTGAGGAGCTGGATCTCGACCAAGCCGGACATCAGCCCGCGGCGTCCCACACCTTCGCGCCGCCGACGTACGTTGCGCGCACGCCGAGCGCACCGAGCATCGACGGGTCGACGGCGAGCGGATCGTCGTCGAGCGCGACGAAATCCGCGACATAGCCGGGCGCGAGCCGTCCCTTCACGCCGTCTTCGCCGGACGCGCAGGCGGCGTTGACGGTGTAGAGCGCGAGCGCTTCGCGCGGCGTGATGCGCTGCGAGAGCCCGAGCGGCGTGCCGTCGTAGCCGGTGCGCGTGATGCACGACTGCAGCGCGAGCAGCGGCTGATACGGTCCGCACGGATAGTCCGAGGAGCCCGCGACCACGATGCCGTGGTCGATGAACGAGCGGTGCGCGAACATGCGCTCGATGCGCTGCGGCCCGTACCACTCCAACAGCTTGCCGCCGTGGTAGTGCACGTAGCTGCCGAACGGTGCGGCGATCGCGCCCAGCGCTTTCATGCGGCGCAGAATCTCTTCGTTGACGATGCTGCAGTGCTCGATGCGGTGGCGGAGATCGGACTGCGGGCGTTCGTCGTGCGCCGCTTCGAGCTGATCGAGCAGCTTGCCGATCGCGCGGTCGCCGTTGGCGTGCACGCAGATGCGGTTGCCGTCGAGGTGCGTCATGCGCACGACGTCGCGCAGCTCGGCGTCGGAGAGCGTTTGCATCCCGAAGTCGTCGGTCGTGCCCTCGAACGGTTGTTCCATCAGGCACGTGCGGCCGCCGATCGCGCCGTCGACGAACGTCTTGATGCCGCCCAGCCGCAGCCGGTCCGTGCCTGAACCGGTGCTGATGCCCAGCTCCTTCAGGAGTCCGTAGTGCTCGAAATGCAGCAGCATGTTCACGCGCATCGTCAGCTGCTCGCGCCGTTGCGACTCTTCGAGCAGCGCAATGTCGTCGCGCCCGATCATCGCGTCGGTGACCGACGTGATGCCGGCCGCGTGGAACGCGCGCATCGCGAGGCTCAGGCCGCGCAGCCGGTCTTCCTGCGTGCTCGCCGGCGCGACGGTTTGCGGAAGATGCGTCGCCTGCGGGTACGCGAAATCGAAGATCGCCATCTCGAACAAGATGCCGTTGAGGCGGCCGCTGCCGTCGCGACCGAACTTACCGCCCGGCGGCGGTTCGGACGATTCGTCGGTCCCGCCCAGCTCGAGCGCCTTGGAGTTCACGACGCCCCAATGTCCGGCCACGTGCAGCACGAGGATCGGGTGGTCGCGGCTGATCTCGTCGAGGTCCCAGCGCGTGAGCACGCGCCCTTCGGCCATCTTCGCGTCGTCATAGCGGCTGCCGCGCAGCCAGCCGCCCGGCGGCGTGCGCGCGAGTTGTTCGCGCAGCTTCGCGGCGATCTCGGCGAGCGACGACACGGCATCGATCGAGAGATCGAGGTGCAGCATGTCTTCGGCGGCTACGGCGAGGTGCGCGTGCGCGTCGTTGAAGCCGGGCACGATCACGGCGTCGCCGAAGTCGACGACCTCGGCCTTCTGGAAGCGCTCGCGCAGATGGGCGAGCGTCCCCGTGGAAACGACGCGTTCGCCGACGGTCGCGAACGCTTCGGGCGCATCGTCCGTCATGGTGACGATGCGCCGTGCACGATAGACCGTCGTTGTCATGGGGCGAGGTTCGTCGGACCTGAGCCGGATGTCCTGGACCGTGAAGGACGGTCACGCTTGCGATCTGTCGGACACTCTCGCACGCGTTCCTGACGATCCCAGATCGTGACGCCTACCCGCCGGCGGCCATTGTGCGGTGAGGGTTCGCGGGGCATGCGATGAATGTCCTTAGCCAGATGCACTTCGATCGATGCGAGGCATGCTCATGACAACACAGCCGAAGCCCTCGCCGAGGACAGTTGGGTCATCCGGCTTGGGGCGGCGGAGCGTGGCGTTAAGTGTCGGAATCGCCGTTACTTGCTGGGTGGCATTAACCGCAGCCGCTGACGTTTCGATGGTAGAAGCAGCTCCAACTACCGTTCCGTCGACGTCCGCGAGCAGACTGCAGCCGCGCCCGAGTTCACCTGAGCGTAGTCTCGAAAATGAACGGGAACTCCGCCGACTCAAGGATGACTCGCTCGACAAGCGCATAGATGACGTCAATAGCCGGGTGGGCGACATTCTCATCGCGTTGACAGTGTTTGCGATCATTATCACGATGATTACCGCCGTTGGAACCATCGTCGCCTATTTTAGCGCTGCGCAGCGCGCACGTGACGCAGCTCGCCAATGGATGGACGAACATGCCGAAAGCCTGACGACAATTCTTTCAAAAATCGAATCCCGCGCAAGAGAGGCGGCACGCCTCGCCGAGGCGGCTGAATTACGCGCCGAAGAAGCAGACCGTATGACAACCGAAACACGCGTTACGCTCGAAGCAGCAAAGACGAAAAGCGAGGGGTACATCCGGGAACTCGAGGAAGCGCGCGTCCGCGTACAGGCGCGATTGGATACGTCAATATCCTTCCCACCCGTTCAAGAGCTCGGCGACCAGAAAGGAACCGAGGCGCAATTGTCAGAGGCTCAGCGAGGAGCGCTTGTTGAGGCTGATCAGATGCTTCGCGAAAAACCAGAAGCACAATATTCTGCCAATGATTGGGAGAATCGCGCGCTCGCGGCATATGACGAGCATGACCTCGAGGCTGCAGCGACATATTTTCGGAAGACCGCGCTCGCCGAAGACGCGCGCCCGCAGAACACAGTTCGGTCCCGCCTCAATCGCGGAATAGTCCTTGAGGAACTCGGCCGCACCACCGAGGCACTTGAAGTCTATGACGCCGTCCTGTCGCGATACAAGGACGAAACGAACGACGAGGTTCGAAACATGGTTGCTAGAGCGCAATTGAACAAGGGCCTTGCACTCTCGAAACTCAATCGGTTCGACGACGCGATAAGGACGAGCGATCAGTTCGTCACGCAGTATAAAAGTAACACCGAGCCAACCATGCGTGAACTCGTCGTCAGGGCTCTGCTCAGTAAGACCTACGTACTAGGCCGCCTTGAGCGGTGGGCAGATGGGCTCCAACTCAGCAACGAGGTAATAGCGCACTACAGCAATGACGCGTCTATCCGAATGCAGGAGAACGTCACGCGAGCAGTCTCCGACAGGGCTTTTTTCCTCGGTAGACTTGGACAATTTGAGGACTCAATTGGGGTCTACGAAGAGCTTGCTAGCCGCTTCAGCCACGCAACGAATGTGAGCATGCGCAGAATACTTGCAAATGCTATGGTCAATGCAAGTGCGTTCCTCATAAGACGAGGTGATTACGAGCGTGGGATCACGTTTGCGGAAAATGGGATACTGTTTGCCACGTCAGACGGCATAAATCTTCCCAAGTTCGAGGTTATGGCGACCGGAAACAGAGCGGAAGCGCTAGCTCGAGTCGGCCGGTACGACGAGGCGCTTTCCAGCCTCGAGAACGCGCTAGAACATTACAATAATTCGAGCGACAAAGGTGTGCAGAAGCGATTGGTCGGCGTCGAATTGATTAGGGCGCTGATACTTGGCTGGAATAAACGAATTGACGCGGCGCGTTTGGCTCTTGACGCGTTAATAGCCCGACATGCCGGTTCACCCGATGAACAGGTACGCGACCTCGTTGCCAAGGCCAGCAAATACAAGGCGACTCCCGCAACTGAATGGGACACTCCTAAGTTGACGTGGAACGATTGACCTTGAGGTTCGACATCGAGGGCGAGCCGGGCACATTGCGTGCGCGATGCGCGCGGGGCGCGAAGGACATCACCGGCGCGGTTACTGGATTCGCGCGACCAGGGCCCTCCTCGAACCGGAGGACGGTTTAATGATCGCTTCGATCGTCGCCAGGACGATTTTCGCCGACGGCGAGTTCCAGCCGGCCGCGTCCGGCGAGACGCTGCCCGTCGTCGAGCCCGCGACCGGGCGAACGGTGGGCGCGATCTCCGCGGGCGGCGCGCAGGACGTCGACCGTGCAGTGCGCAGCGCGACCGCGGCCTTCGAGGGCGCGTGGGGGCAGCTCGGCGCAGCCGACCGCGGGCGGCTCCTCGCGCGGTTCGGCGACACCATCGCGCAGCATGCGGAACGGCTCGCGCAGATCGAATCGGCGGACACCGGCAAGCCGATCTCGCAGGCGCGCGCCGATCTCGTCGCGGCGGTGCGCTACTTCGAGTTCTACGCCGGCGGCGCCGACAAGCTGCACGGCGACACGATCCCGTATCTGCCCGGTTACGCGGTGCAGGTGCTGCGCGTGCCGGTCGGCGTGACCGGCCACATCATCCCGTGGAACTATCCGGCGCAGATGTTCGCGCGTTCGCTCGCGCCGTCGCTCGCGGTCGGCAACGCGACGGTGATCAAACCGTCGGAAGATGCGTCGCAGTCGATCGTGGAGTTGGCGAAGCTCGCGGCGGAGAGCGGCATCCCGGCCGGCGCGATCAACGTCGTCACCGGGCTGGGTGAAACCGCCGGCGATGCGCTCGCGCGGCATCCCGGCGTCGACGTGATCGACTTCATCGGCTCGCCCGAAGCCGGCACGCTCGTGCAAGCCGCGGGCGCGCAGCACCACGCGCGCTGCATCCTCGAGCTCGGCGGCAAGTCCGCGCAGATCGTGTTCGCGGACGCGGATCTCGACGCCGCGATCCCCGCGATCGTGCGCGCGATCATCCAGAACGGCGGGCAGACGTGCTCCGCCGGAAGCCGCGTGCTGATCGAAGCGTCCGCGTTCGACCGGGTCACCGAACGGCTCGGCGACGCGTTCGCGAAACTGCGCGTCGGGGTGCCGACGAGCGATCCCGACGTGGGACCGCTGATCAACGGCGCGCAGTTCGCGCGCGTCCGTGGCTATCTCGACCGCGGCAAGCGCGACGCCGTCGGCGTCCTCGCGCACAGCACGCTGCCGCACGATCTCCCGGGTGGCGGATTCTACGTCGAGCCGACGCTGTTCGGACCGGTGCACGAACGGCACGAGCTCGCGTGCAACGAGGTGTTCGGCCCGGTGCTCTCCGCGCTGCCGTTCGCCGGCGAGAGCGACGCGATCCGGCTCGCGAACGCGACCGAGTACGGTCTGGTCGCCGGGTTGTGGACGGAGAACGGAAGCCGCCAGACGCGCGTGTCGCGCGCGATGCGCGTCGGACAGGTGTTCATCAACTGCTACGGCGCGGGCGGCGGGATCGAGTTGCCGTTCGGCGGGTTCAGGCGCAGCGGGCACGGCCGCGGCAAGGGCTTCGCCGCGATGTACGAGTTCAGCACGCTGCAGACGATCACGCAGAAGTACACGTGACGGCGCGCGAGGGCAGGCTGCAAGGCAAAGTCGCGGTCGTCACCGGCGGCGGATCCGGCTTCGGCGAGGACATCGCCAAGAAGCTCGCAGAGGAGGGCGCGTCGGTGACGCTGCTCGACATCGACGATGCCGGCGGCGCGCGCGTCGCCGGCGCGATCAACGCGGCCACACCGGGGCGCGCGCGGTACATCCACTGTGACGTCAGCCGCCGAGCCGACGTTGCCGCGGCGGTTCGCGAGATCGTCGGCGCCGACGAACGCATCGACGCGTACGTCAACAACGCCGGGATCACGCATCGCAATCAGCCGATGCTCGACGTGAGCGAAGACTGGTTCGACCGCATCTTCGCGGTCAACGTGAAGGCGCTCTACCTATCCGCGCTGGAGCTGGTGCCGGTGTTTCGCGCGCAAGGCGGCGGCGTCGTGATCAACATCGCGTCGACCGCGGGGATTCGGCCGCGGCCGGGCCTGACGGTCTACAACGCGTCGAAAGCAGCGGCGATCGGGTTCTCGAAGTCGATGGCCGTCGAGTTCGCGGCCGACAACATTCGCGTGAATGCGGTGTGCCCGGTCGCCGGTGAGACGCCGCTGCTAAGCGAGTTCATGGGCGGCGACACGCCGGAGCTGCGCGCAAAGTTCGCCGGCACGGTACCGCTGGGCCGCCTCTCGCAGCCGCGCGACATCGCGAACGCCGTCGCGTTCCTCGCTTCCGACGAAGCGTCGTTCATCACGGGCGTCGCGCTCGAAGTCGACGGCGGCCGCTGCGTCTAGCCCGTTATCCCGCTTTCAGCGTGTGCAGCACGACTTTGTTGCCGTCGGGATCGTGGACGATCGCCATCCAGCAGACCGGCGTTTCCGATTTCGGCATGTAGAACTTGGCGCCGCTCGCCTCGAGCTTCGCGACCATGTCGTCGAGATCGTCCACTTCGAATGCAACGGCCGTGCCCTGCTCGCTCGGCTTCCACGAGTTCGCCGCGATGTTCGTCAACGCAAACGTTCCGCCGCCGACGTCGTACTCGACCCACTTCCCGCCCGCCATCTCCCTCGCCGGCCCGAGGCCGAGCTCACGTTCGTAGAACGCTCGCGCTCGCGCCATGTCGGTAACGGGCGAGCCGGTGAATGCGATTGCGTTGATCACTTTGCGTTTCTCCTCGTGTTCGGAGCGAGCATCTTCACCATCGGCTTGCGCGGTTGCGCGACCGTCACCTTGCCGACTCTGTCGGCCATCATCTCGGTGTACCACATCGCGCCGTCGGGGCCTTGGATGATGCGGTGCATGACGGTTTGCTTCGTCGGGACGATGTAGGGCATCATCGGAATGTGCGCCATGTCGGACGGCTTCGCCGTGAGGATCGACTTGTCGATCTTGATCACGAAATCATCCCCCGGATGAGGCGCGCCGGGCGGAACGTACTGCTGGACCCACAGATTTTTCTGATCGTCGAACGCGAGCCCCGCAAGAATGACCTTCGCGTTCGCCTCTGAGCTCGGCACCGCGAATTCCGTGATCGTGCCCTTTTCGTCGATCCTGGCGACGTTGTTGCCGGCTTCCTCGCTGAACCACATCGCGTGCCCGCCCGGTTCGGGGACGATCGCGATGGGCCGGCTGTTGCTGGTGGGAATCGGATACTCTTTCACGTCGCCGCTCGGCGTCACGCGCGCGATCGCGTTGGCGAGGAGCTCCGTCACCCACATGTTGCCGTCGTTGCCCTCCTTGATGTAGATCGGGACGCTGCCGACGTTCGGCAGCTGGAACGTCTGCACGCGGCCGGTCGCGAGCGTGATCTTCCCGACCGTACCCGTCGCCTTGCCGGTGTACCAAAGCGCTCGTCCGCGATCGGCGAACGCCATGCCGTGCGGGTGCGTGTTGATCGGCTGAACGCAGCTCGTGCAGTGCAGGCGCACGTCGTAACTCGCGTCGACGTGCTGCTTCGCATCGAGCCGCACGATCTTCCCCGCGAACTCGAGGCTCACCCAGAGCCGGCCGTGCGGGTCGAACTCGATTCCGTGCGGACCGCTGCAGCGCTCCACCGGGTAGACGTGCCGCGCGCCGCTCGTCGTCACGCGCACGATCGAATCGTAGTTCTGACCCGTGACCCACAGGTCGTGCCCGCCGTTGCGATCGTACGTGATCTCGTGCGTCGACCCGGGTTTGTAGCTGGGGCACGGCGACGGATAAACGATCTGGAAATCCTCCGTCGTGTCGACCCTGGCCTGAGCGAAACACAGGCTGGCTGCAACCGCGCCGGCGAGCACGAGGCCGCCCAGCATCAATCTGCGCATCATGGCTCCCCTTGGTGAACTTAGCTCGACGAGTCGATGCGCGATGCGATGTGCAGCGCGCTGCGGAACGGGTCGATGCGCGGGTCCTGCAGCTCGGGCGTGTTGAGGGGCCGCATCTTGTCGAGGATCGCGAGGCCGCGCGTGCGATCGCCCAGCGCGAGCAGCGCGAACGCGGTGTCGCTGTAGCGCGGATGCAGCCGCACTGCGACGCGCAGTTGCGCGCGCGCCGCGTCGTAGCGGCCCGCGCGCGCGTATGCTTCCGCCAAGAGCGCGGGCGCTTCGTCGGCCTTGGGACCGCTGCGCCGCAGCCGCTCGAAGATCGCGATCGCGTGCGGGATCTCGCCGGTCAGCTCGTACGCGAGGCCCAGCCGGCGCAGCGCACCGCCGCGGTGCGGATCGAGATCGAGCGCACGCCGCGCATAGACGATGGTGTCGCCGTAGCGGCGGCCGAAATACGATGCCTCCGCGAGCCACGCGCCGGTCGCCGCTGAGACGGGCTCGAGCGTGATCGCGATGCGCAGCTCGCGCGCCGCGCGCGCGATCCTGCCCTGTTCGAACAGCGTCGTGCCGTACCAGTGATGCGCGATCGCGTAGGTCGGATCGAGCGCGATCGCACGCCGGAACTCCGCTTCCGAACCGCGCTTGTCGTGATCGGCCGCGTAGCGCAGCATCCCCAGCGACGTGTGCGCCGCCGCCGAATCGCGGTCGAGCGCGAGCGCGGTGCGGATCTCGGCGCGCGCGCGGGCGAAATATCGCGCCGGCTTCACGTAGGCACGCTCGTAGTCGGCGGTCATGAGGTCGGCGTCGGCTTGGCCCGCGTATCCCAGCGGGCTGCGTGGATCGCTCGCGACGACCGCCGCGAACAGCCGCGCGCTCTTCGCGAGACTCGCCGGCGTGCGCAGGTTCCAGTAGTAGCGGCCGAGCCGGTACAGCTCGGCTCCGCGCGCGCTCAGCGGCGGCACGTGGGAAGCCTCGAGCGGCCCGCGCGGCACCGCGCGCCCCGCGGGAACCGCACCGACCAGCAGCAGCGTAACCAAGAGCGCGGCGGTGAGCCACCGGTTGCCGCGCTCGCGTTCCGGCATGCCGCGCGGCGGAAGAAACGCCGGCTGCCGGAGCGCGACGGGTGCGCGCGGCGTTTCGGCGACGAGCTCGACCGGCGCGGTGAAGCGGTAGCCGCGGCGCCGGACGGTCGCGATCGCGGCGCCGAGCCCGTGCTCGCGCAGCACCTTGCGCAGTGTGTAGACGCTCTGCGCGACGTTGCTCTCGCCGACGTCCTCGCCGGCCCACACGCGGTCGAGCAGCTCGTCCTTCGTGACGACCGCGCCTGCGCGCTCGACGAGCGCGGTCAGCGTGTCCACGACGCGCGGTCCGAGCGCAAGCGGCTCGCCCGCCAGCGTGAGGACGTGACGGGCGGCGTCGAGCTCGAACGGCCCGATCGCGTATCTTTTGAGAGGTTCTTGAAGATTCGCGCGCCCGCCGTCTGCGACAATCGAAGCGCCCATGCGATTCACGCTGCCGCTCTTCGCCGCCGTCCTCGCCGTCTGCTGCGGCGCGCCCGCCGGCGCTTCGGTGAGCGCCGCCGACGCCGTCGGCGTGGCGCGCGCCGCCCAGCCGCTGCCGCTCGATCCCGCGCTGACCGATCCCGGCTGGCAGGCGGGCCGCATCGACATGGGCGCCGGGCTGGCCGACCTCACGACCCGCCGTGCGGCGCCCGTCGCGACCACGGCGTACCTGCTGTACGACGACCGCGCGCTGTACGTCGCCTTCCACGCCGTCCAAGCGGGCATCCCGATCGCGGCGAGCCAGACGACCAACGGCGTGGGTTTCGGGATCGACGACTTCGTCGGGATCGGGATCGATCCGGGCGGCAGCGGTTCGCAGGTGTACTACTTCGAGACCAACCCGCGCGGCGTGCGCTATCAGCAGGCGAGCGAGAACGCGCGCTACGCGCCCGCGTGGGACGCCGCCGCGCGCATCAACGGCGACGGCTGGGACGCCGTGCTCGTGATCCCGCTGGCGGCGCTGCGGCTGCACGGCGGTCCGCAGCACTGGCGCATCAACTTCGTGCGCGGCTTGGCAGCGACCGGCGATCACCTGACGTGGGCGTTCGACGGCATCATGAACGACGGCCCGATCGGCGTCGGCTGGCCGAACTTCCTCGACGTGCGCTTCTGGCCGTCGCTCAAGCCGTTCGCGCTGGAGAAAATCGGCGGCACCGTGCGCACGCCGCGCGCGGATCTCTACGGCTTGGGCAGCGTCGGGCGCGACCGGACGCAGTTCCAGCAAGCTGACGGCTCATTTCGCACGGAGCGCATCCGCACGCTCGGCATCGACGTCGCCGCGCCGCTGACCGACACGATCACGTTCGTCGGCACGCTCGCGCCGGATTTCTCCAACGTCGAAGTGGATCAGCAGACGATCGCGCCGCAAGAGTTCCGGCGCGCGCTCGCGGAGTACCGCCCGTTCTTCGCGCAAGGCGCGTCGTTTCTCAATCCCAACCCGTCGCCGGTCGGCGGGTTCGTCGCGCCGTCGAACTTGATCTTCTACTCGCCGAGCATCGGACCGTTCGACCGCGGCCTGAAGATCGAAGGGACGCATCGCAACGACAGCTTCGGCGTGCTGAGCGCGCGCGGCTACGACCTCACCAGCGGCACGCAGTTCGACGACATCGCGTACGGTTTCAAGCACGCGCTGCCCGACCGCACGTTCCTGTACTGGGCGGACGGCGTGCTCGCGCATCACAGCACGGCCGGCAGCGACGCGACCTCGGAGTTCGGCGTCGAAGGGCGCAATCTCAAAAGCGGGTTCGTCTGGCTCGCGAGCACCGCGGTCGAGCACGGCAGCGCACTCGGCGGCGCGGCGCACAGCAGCAACGCATTCGTCGACGTGCACAAGCCGAACTACGAAGCGAACCTCGCGTACACCGACGTGAGCCCGCACTACAACCCGCTCGACGGGTTCACGGCGAACTCCGATATCCGCGGGCCGAACGCGACGATCAACCTCCTCGGCAACGGCTCGCGCGTGAAGAACTGGGTGGTCACGCTGTACGGCGACCGTTTCACGGACCGTTCCGGCGCGGTGCACCAGGCGGACACCGCGGTGTTTGTCAGCGCGACGTTCAAGAACGGGTTCAGCCTCAACGGCATCGGGCCGACGACGGGCGTGCTGCGCAGCTACGACGTCACCGCGGGGCCCGGTTGCAGCGGGCCGGTGATCTTTCGCAGCGCGTTCACCGGTGCGCCGTGCTATCTCGGTGGGCGCACGGACCGGTTCAACTTCTTCAACTGGGCCTTCGGATATCGCGACGGGACGCCGGCGCCGGTCGACGCGAGCTACGGGTACGGGCCGTTCGGCGGCGTGATGCTGCACCAGTTCACGACGACGACGTCGCGGCCGCTCGCGGGCCGGCTCGCGCTGACGCTCGAGTACGACGGTACGTGGGAGCGCTCGTTCGCGACGGGCCGGCTCGACTCGCAGTTTCTGCGCCGCGTCGGCCTAGGCGCGTCGCTGGGCAGCGACGCGAATTTCTCGATCTCGCTGCGCTCGATCAACGGTAACGGCGGGTTCGCGATCCCCGGCACGAACCTCGCGGCGACGTACCACCGCCACTGGAAGAACGGCAACGAGCTCTACGTCGATTTCGGCACGCCGGCGGCGACGTCGACGCTCGACCGCTTCATCACGAAGTACGTTTTTCACGTCGGTCCGTTGCCGGGCACGTAGAAGCGTTACAGAAACAACTCGCCGATTTTGTTGGCGCTGCCTTCGGTGAACCAGATCGTGTTGTCGGGGCCGGCGGCGATGAACACCGGACCGGACAGTGCCGTGGGGATCGCAAACTCCGTGATCGTACCCGTCGGCGTGATGCGGCCGATCTTGTTCGTCGTGCGGTTGACGCCCGGTTCGGTGAAGTACAGGTTTCCGTCCGGGCCGGTCGTGATGCCGTACGGCTGTGCGTTCGCGCTGGGGATCGTGAACGTGGTGAGCGCGCCCGCCGGCGTGATGCGCGCGATCAGGTTGCTGTCCGAGGCGCTGGCCCACACGTTACCGTCGGGTCCTTTGGTGATGCCGCGCATGACGTTTTGGATCGTCGGTGAGTACACGAACGCCGTGGTCGCGCCCGTGCCGGTGATCATCTTCACGACGTTGTCGCTGCTGAACGTGTCGAACCAGATATTGCCGTCGGGTCCCGCGGTGATCTGTTCGAGCTGCAGGTTCGCGGGGTTGGTGCCGGAGGCGTAGCTGTGCAGCAGCGCGCCGGCGGTCGAGTAGACGTCGACCTTCATGCCGTTGAACTCGTTCACCCACAGGTTGTTGTCGGGTCCCACGGCGATGCCGGACGGATCGGCCGCGGGAAAGAGCGTGACCGTTCCCGCGGTCGTCACGCGGCCGAGATGGGCCGCCTCGTCCACGTACCACAGGTTGCCGTCCGGTCCGGACACGATGTTGCCGGGGAACGCGTTGTTGGTCGACAGCGAAAATTCGGTGAACGCGCCGGCCGGCGTGATTTTGGCGACCTTGTTGGTGCCGGTATTCGACTCGGTGAACCACATGTTGCCGTCGGGACCTTGCACGATCGCGAACGGGCCCGCGTTGGCCGTGGGGACCGGATACTCGACGATCGTTCCGCTGGCAGGGCGCAAATTCGGTGGCGTGGTGGGCCCGCTCGAGCCGCCGGCACACGCCGCGAGGACCAGCACGACTCCAATGGCTGCCAACTGTCGCATGTTCGCCTCCGGCACGAAAGAGTGCAGACCTGCCGGATTCCAGGGCGAACGAGGTGCTCCTTGGGTTCCGCCCAGCGCTCACATCGCTTGTGATCCGACGAGCGAGCCCAGGTCGAACGACGGCGTGAGGCCGAGCTCGTCGGACAGCGCCTTCGCGTAATCGCGGTACTCGCGAATCGCGCTCGCGCGGTCGCCGCGCGCGGCGTGCGCCCGGATCGCGAGCTCGCGCGCGTGCTCGTCGCACGGATCGAAGTCGATGGTGACGCGCACGAGCGCGAGCGCGATGTCGGGCCGGCGGCTCGCGAGCGCTTTCTCCGCGAGGCGGTCGGTGGCGTCGCGCGCGGCGGTCAGCAAACGGCGTTCGAGCGCGCCGACGAATTCCGGATCCGCGGCCCTGCGCACGCAGCCGCAGCACACGTGCCGCATGACGGCGAGCCAGCGTCCCGCGGTGGTGATGTCCGGCGTCTCGGAGGCGCGGAACCGCGCCGCGAACGCCTCGATCTCCCACAGGTCGACCGCGACGACGTCGCCGAGGCGATAGCCGTCCGCGGATTGCACGATCGCGTCGTCGCCTAGGCGCTTGCGCAAGCGGTGCACGGCGATGTTGAGCAGGTTGCGCGCACGCGCCGGCTCGTCGTCGGGCCAGAACATCGCCTCGAGCTGCTCGCGGTCGACCGGGTGCCGGCACTTCGCGAGCGCGCACACCAGCAGCCGCTGCGAGCCGGTGAGGATGACCTCGACCCCGCCCACGAGCGCCCGGCCTGACAAGACCTCGACCTGAACCTGTGTGTTCATGATCCGATCGTAGGCCGTCACGTGCGGCACCGGTATTCGTGCCGGTACCACTCTTGAGTACCTAGACGCGGCGCGAGCGAGCAGGAGTTTTTCCTCCTTTCGCGCTCAGACGTGCCTTGCGTGGTCACGACCCCGTTGTACTGCCCTCGGTTCATCGGTCGCGAGCGCGAGCTGCGCGCCTTGGCCGATCTCGCGCGCCGGGCGGCCGCGGGCGAAAGCGCCGTGGCATTCGTCTCCGGCGACGCGGGCGCGGGCAAGACGCGTCTGGTCGAAGAGCTGGCGCGCCATCTGCCGCGCGGCATGCGCAGCTATCGTGCCGCGTGCCTGGAGTACGCGCCGTCACCGCTGGGCCCGGTCGTCGACATTCTCGCCGAGCTCGACGCCGACAACGGATCGCAAAGCGCCGGCGCGCGGTTCGCCGCGGCGACCGGGGACGATCCCGTCGACAAGCGGCGTCTGTTCGAACGCGTCGCGGCGACGTTGCAAACGGCCGGCGCCAAGGCGCCGCTCGCAGCGGTGATCGACGACGCGCACTGGGCCGACGCCGCCACGCTCGACCTGGTGCAGTTCTTGATCACCACGCTGCACGACGCGCGCGTGCTGCTCGTGGTGGCGTATCGCACCGACGAGGTGTCCCACAGCCATCCGCTGCACGCGGTCATTGCGCGCGCCATGCGTGCGCGCCACGTGCAGCGCGTCGAGCTGGGACCGCTCAGTCAGGCCGACGTCCACGAGCTGATCGACGCGACGCTGCCCAAGACCGTGCGCATCTCGGCCGAGTCGCTGCGCGGCGTGCTCGACCGCAGCGAGGGAAACCCGCTGTTCGCGGAAGAGCTGCTCAAGGCCGTCGTCGACGACGAGCGCTCCGGCGTGATGCGGCCGACCCTGCCCGACTCGCTGCGCGGCTTGCTGCTCGAGCGCTTGCGGCGGCTCGCGCCCGCCGACATGAACCTGCTCGAGATCGCCGCGCTGATCGGCCGGCGGTTCGGCGCGGCGTTTCTCGCGCGCATCGGCGCGCGCGACGCCGCCGCCCTCGAGACGTTCTTGCGCATGGCGGTCGACGAGCACTTCTTGCGCGAAGACCCGGCCGAGCCGGGATGCTTCACCTTCCGCCACGCGCTGACGCGCGATACGATTCTCGACGGTGTTCTCGCCATGCACGCGCGCGCGACGCATCTGCTCATCGCGCAGGAGATCGAGCGCGAGCCCGACCGCGAAGGCCGCATCGTCGAGCTGGCAGAGCACTACTGGCGCGCCGCGGCGTTCGCCGAGTGCGCCGGGTACGCGCACACCGCCGGCGATCTCGCGAAGACGCGTCACTCGTACGCGCAAGCCGCCGAGCTGTACGAACGCGCGCTCGCGTGCGGCGCGGCCGACCAGCGCGAGCTCGTCGTGCTGCACGAGAAGGCCGCGTCGGCGTACGAGTCGCTCGGCGCACCGCAAAAAGTGCTCGACCATTTGCAAGTCGCCGTGGACCACTACACGGCGACGGGCGACACCGTCAGGCTCATCGAGATCTACATCGACCTCGCGCTCGCGCTGCGGCGGATCGCGCAGACGGACCGCGCGTTCGCCGTGCTGCGCCGCGCCTCGGAGCTGGGACTCTCGATCGACGACGACCCGCTGCTCATGCGCATCGCCGTGCAGCTCGCGCTGCTGCATGCGATCGCCGAAGAGTGGCCCGAGGTGGAAGCCGCGCTGCACGCCGCCGAGCCGTTCATCGCGCACGCCGGCGCGCGGGACGCGGTCCGGTTTTACAGCGCGCGCGCGGCGCTCCGTCTCGCCAAGTATGAGCTCGACGGCTGGGAGCGTGATTCCGAGCTTGCAGCGAGCATCGCGCGCGCGCACGGCGACCCGACGCTCGTCGCGTTCGCGCTCACCAGCTACGGCGTCGACGCGCGCAAGCTCGCCCGATTCGACCTAGCGTCGGCTTCGTTTCGCGAAGCCGCCGAAGCCGGCGGCGCGTACGGCCCGCTGTACGCCGTAACGTTCGCGCGGCTCGGATACGCGAACGTCCTGTACCTGACGGGAAAGCTGCACGCGGCGCTCGGCGAGATGCTCGAAGTGCTCGCCGACGTGCACGAGTCGACGACGATTCGAATACTTGCCGCGCAGTTCGGCGTCGCGCTCGCGATCGCACTGCGCGACGACACGTTGGCCGGCCGGTGCTATTCGCCCGACCTGCTGGAGGCGGCGTTCTCGACCAACGAGCCCATCTGGTACGCGCCGTTCGCTGCGACGATCGCGGAGCAGCAGCTCGCGAACGGCGACGAGGCCGCCGCCGTGGCGCTACTCGAGCGAATGCTCGCGTCGCTGCCGGACGGGTGGGGCGATTGCGAGGCGCTTCTGCCGGTGGCGGTGTGCTGCTCGCAGCCGCACGTCGAGAGCGCGCGCGCGCGTTTCCCCGAAGCACACGGTGCGCCGTCCAACCCGTTCGTGGACGCGTACCGCGAGCTCTTCGACGCGTACGCTGCGGCACGGTTCGGCACGCGTGACGCGAAGCTGCGCCATGCGAAGACAGCCGCGACGCTGCTTCAACGGCTCGGCATGCCGCTGCACGAGGCAGAAGCGTACGAGCTGGCGGAGGAGCCGGCGCGCGCGGTCGCGCTGTGCGAAAAGGCCGGCGCCGCTCGGCTGCCGCGCAGGCTCGGACCGCGCTCGCAGCGGCGCTCCACCGCGACGCAGCTGACCGCACGCGAACGAGAGGTCGTCGACGTCGCACTGCGCGGAATGTCCAACAGTGCGATCGCCGACGAACTCTCACTCAGCGAGAGAACCGTCGAAGCTCATCTCGCCGCCGCGTACCGCAAGCTAGGCGTGCGGTCGCGCGGCGAGCTGATTAGCGTACTTGGGCGCGGATCTTAGACGGCAACGCCGGCACGGCGCCGTGGCTGCTCGCGTGATCGAACTTCACCACGGGATGTCCGGTGCCGTTCGGATCGCTCAGTAGGAATTGAGTACTCGTGTTGGCCAGCGTGACCCAAAGAACGTTGTTGCGATAAATCAAGGTCGACCCGTCCGGCCGTGGCTTCGCCATGTAGGTGTACACGGGCGGTGGTGGACGGCGCTGTCCTTGGGCGATTGGAGGCGGGGGGTCTTGCTGTGTGATGATGCCGTCCGGACGCGGCATGCCGTCCGTGCCGTACTCCCAGAACGGATAATGACCGCCGTATTGCGAGAAAACGGCCGACGCGCACGCGAGCATCGCGACAATTGCCGCGACGGTGATCCAAAACGTTCGTCGTCCGATTCCCGATGGTCGAGCTGCAGCGAAACGGTTCATGTCGCGGGCGTCTCCTTTGCGACTGCTTGGCTAGGTAGCTAGGGAGACTATGCCTGGTCGGCACCGTGAAAGTCAAGCTTCCTCGTGAGGCGCGCTTTGACGGCCGGCCATTCCGTGTCGACGATCGAGAAATAGACCGAGTCGCGCACGCGGCCGGATGCCGTGAGCATGTGCTTGCGAAACGTGCCCTCTTCGACCGCGCCAAGCCGCGCGATCGCCGCGCGCGAGGCGACGTTGAGCGCATCGGTCTTGAATTCGACCCGCATCACGCCGAGCGTCTCGAACGCGTGAGCGAGCAGCAGCAGCTTCGTCTCGGTGTTGGCGGCGGTGCGCTGGTGCGCCGCGGCGTACCACGTCCAGCCGATCTCGAGCCGGCGATCGGCCGGGACGATGTTGCCGTAGCGAGTACTGCCGATGACCTCGTCGCGTGCTCGGTCGACGACCGCGAACGGAAGCGACACGCCGCGGCGCTGCTCGTCGAGCGCCGTCTCGACGTACGCGCGCATGTCGTCGACCGACGTCAGTGCGGACAAGCCCCAGCGCCAAAGCTCGGGATCCAACCCGACCTGCGCAAGCGCGTCGACATGCTCGAGCGTGAGCGGTTCGAGCCGCACGTGCGTTCCGACCAAAACGATGGGCTCGACGGTCACGGGCCGGGGTTCGGGCCGTACGTCATGGGTCCCGTCGCGTAACGCTGGCTTGGGGAAGGAGTCACCTGGTCCGTACCCCGGGGTGTAGGCGAGTCCGCTTTCGCGTCTCGCAAGGCCGTGACCAGGTGGTTGCTCCCCGCCGTTTCAGCGCGGTCCAGCGCTGGTGTGGAAGCGCCGGACCGACGGCCCGAAGCGGCGGCGCCCTCTGGAGGACGCGTGCCGATGGTGCCTGGCCGCCGCTTGGCGCGCCATCCCCCCGATGCGTGAGCCGAAAATCTTGGCACAGCGCTCGCCGAGCAGGGCATCCGGGCGATACGATGGGGCCGGCGCCACCGAGCGTCACACCTCTGGAAGGAGCAAACCTACAATGCTGACCCTTTTAGCGCTGCTCGCAGCGTTTTTCGGGGCCGGACCCATTTCCCCGGACGTCTCCGGCGGCGGCCCGCTCAGGGCGCCGGTCGTCTCAGCCGACGTGTCGGGCGGCGGTCCTTTATTGACCACCCCCAGTGCAGGCGACGTCAGCGGCGGCGGTCCGCTGGTGAATGCGCCCGTGCCCAGCGGGGACGTGAGCGGCGGTGGGCCGCTACTGACGACGCCGCCGTCGGGCGACGTGAGCGGCGGCGGCCCGCTTATCACGACGACCGGGAAGATGTAGCCGGCGGCGGGACCCGCCGGTCCCAGTAAACTAGGTGCAGCCTCGCGGCCTGCGGAACCGACGCCGACAGGTGTGACAAACCTACGGCGTAACGACCGCGGCCGCGGCGCTTCCCTTCAGACGATTGCCCATGCGCGCGACGCGTATCGACGCGGCGACTTCGCTGCGGTGTACGCGTCGACCGAACGCGCCCTAGACCCGAACGAACCCGCGGGCGAACTGCATCTTTTGCGAGCGCGCACGCTTCTCCGCGAGCAACGTCCGCACGACGCGGAGACGCTTCTTGCGCCGCACCTAAAGGCATTTCGCGACGTCGACTCCGCAGCAACGGCGGCGCTTCTATACGCAACCGCAGTCGGCAGACGTGACACCGACGCCGGACTGAAGATGCTCGCCGACGCCGAGCGGTCCGCTCGGCGTCGCGTTCATCCTGCGGTGCTCGCGGAGATTGCGTACCGCCGCGCGCACATCCACTGGCTCCGCGGCGACATGGCCGACACGGAACGACTGGCCCGCATCACCGAGAGTGCGAGCGTCGATGTGCTCAGCGTGCGCGGAACGCAGCTCCGCGGCTTTGTGGCGGTCGCGCAAGGGCGCCTCGGGGACGCTCTCGCGTTGTTCGAGGCAGCCCGGCGCGCCTACGGCCGCTGCCGGGAGCACGACATCGAGTTGGCAATGGTCGTGCTGCAGCAGATCGCCTCTCTTGAACAAACGCTCCGCTGCGATTCCGTGCCCGGGACCCATAGCGCTCGACACGGGCGCACGATACCGCGCGCGGCGATCGGCCTGGGGAGCGCGAGCGGTGGGCGCGTTCGGCTTTGCGGTGACGACGCATGGCTGTATGCGCTCGACGGCGACGCATCGCGCGCGTACGCGAAAGCGCGAGAAGCTGAGCGCGTAGCTCCCACCGACGCGTGGCGCGTGCGCGGGCTCTCGTACCGAGCCGGTATCGCGGCAGCGTTCGGAGAGCCAATCGCAGCGCAAACGTTCGCAGTCGAAGCGCGCGCGTTGGCAGCGCGCGTCGATTGGAACGCGACGGTCGACGACGAGCGGTTCGCGTTGCTGCTCCTGGCCGAAGTATTCGCGGCCTTCGATCCCGACGGGGCGAGCGAAATCCTCGCCGCATTCGACGCGATCAAAGGACCGCTCGCGGTTACGCGCATCTTGCGCAGCAACGACGCGCGTCTCCGCGGCTGGAAAGCCTTCGTGCGCGCGTCGGTTGCCCGCTCACACGGCGACGTGGCGGTGGCTGCTCCCCTCTATGCGACGGCCCTTCAAGCATTTCGGTCATGCGGCTATCGTTGGCGTGAGGTGCAGACACTCGCGGCGCTCGCGGAACTGCCCGCGAGCGTCCGCGTCGATCCGGTCGTCGCGCCCTTAGACGAAGCCGTTGCGCTCGTGTCCCGGCACTTTCCCAAAGCATTTCTCGCTCGCCGCTTCGAGGGTTGGGCGCGGGTTTACGTGGACGCACGTGGCCGGATGTTGTCGCCGGCACAACGGGAAGTGCTGCGCTGGTTGCTCGAGGGGCGCACGCCGCGCGAGATCGCCGCGATCAAAGGCCGCGGCTACGAGACCATTCGCTCGCACATGCGTATTCTGCACCGCGTGTTCGGCACGCGGGCCGAGCATCAGCTCGTGGCGGAATGCGCACGGCGGGGTATCCTACCGCCGTGTGCCGAGCCGGATCAGCGCGTCGAGGCTCGCGCCCGAATCGCGCCGCGCACGTCGTAGGCACCTAGCATCCAGTGCCGGAGCATGGCGCGGGACTCCGGCACGAGGGTGAGCACGAGATCGCGCACTTCGGGCGGCACGGCCGCTGCGGCGCTGGGCTCTTTCGACTTCGCTTTTCCGCGCACGTCGAATCCGTCCAGGAACCACCCGCGGATGCGGGCTCGCCCGTCGCGGTGTAGCTGCGCGGCGTTTTCCTTGATGACGCGGATCATCGCCGCCTGGTCCCCGTTCATCCGCGCATGATGCGCGACAGCGGCCTTCACCGCCATCCCACATTCGGAGGAGCGCAGCTTATTGCGGGCTCACCGCTCCGTCGCCGGGCCACTTCGTGTCGCCGACGCGCTTGAGGTTCATCTCGAAGAAGCGAACAGGATCTTTACCGGGCGCGATTCGATCGCCGACTTCGCGCCAGGTGCCGTTCTTGATGGTAGCTGTGTACCTGATCGTCATCGGACCGGCTGGTATTTGCCACACGTAGCCGTCGGGCGTCGGCGTGAGCACGAAATCGCCGGCGTATCCCAGCGCGTACGAGCGCAGCGTGTACGTTTGCTGGCCCGGCTGATACGAGATCACGCCGAACGCGTTGAACCCGACGGTTCCGTCGGAGTTGTAGCCGCGGCCTTCGAGCACTTTCACCGATCCGTCGAGGAAGGGGCCGATGCGCTCGGTCTGCGTGACGTCGTGGCGTACTCCTGACGGGAGGATCGTCCAGGCCGGGCCCCGCCACACGCCGTCCATGTACGCGAGGCGGGTCATGGCTTCGCGCTGCGCCGCGATCAAGGCGGCGCTGTCGGGTTGGCCCTGCGCCGACGCAGCTGACGGGCTCAACGCGACCGCGCATAACATGGCGAGGACGACGAGCGGGCGGAACGGTCGGATCATTTGTCGTTGCCTCCAAGAGCGTACAGCCGAACTCAGGCGTTCGGCATTGCCACGGTACCCCATGGATTCTCCGCCGGTTGGTAAAACTCGTTGGCCGCGCCATTGAGAACGCGGTAGTAAGAACCTTCCGCGCACGGGCCGTCCTTCGCGTCAAAGATGATGAACTGCCCGCGCGTGCCGACAGGCTGTCCGGGCCAGAACAGATAGGCGAACCGCAGCGTGCGGGACCGATGCGCGCGCTCGATCCGACGTAGCACCATCCGGCTTCGGCTATCCAGAATCGGAACGCCGCGCTTACCGATGTCGGTTACGCGATAGCTCACAGGAGTGGGCGACGTGTTTCGCGGTGCGCCGGGAGCAGACCACGGCGTGCACGTTACGCCGGCGCCCACGGGGACCGGTGGCCCCATAGCGAGCATCGTTCCAAGAAGCAGCACCGTTGCGAACATCGTTCACACGCTTGCGCGCGGACGTGCTTCAAAGCAGCCCTGTCCGAGCGTCATCCGGCTTCTATCCGGCCCGTGACCACGTGCTTTAGGTTGATCGCGGCGATCTCCAGCGTCATCGTCGCGTCGAGCTCTTCGCCGGCGGCCAGCGTTCGGGCGTCGAGCGCGTCGCGAACGGCCTTCTCGATGGCGCGCTGCGACGTCACGCCGACCTCTTTGAGGAACTTCCGAACCGACATGTTGAAACGGTCTTCGTCCATCCGGGGACGTTCAGCGCGGAAAGCGAGTCGCCATGCTGCCTTCCCCGGCCATCGCGACCGCTTCGCGCCTTCTTCGACCCGTAAAATTCGCCCAGCGTACATGCGAGAATAGACACTGTGCCCTCGTCAATACCTACCCGTGAATCGCAGAAGCCGACGTGTAAGAGAGTATCGCCGTAGGCTTACGGGAAAAATCCGCTATCGTCCGTGAACAGTATTTACATGAAGGAACCGGCAGAGTTCGATGAGGTAACGTACGCGGCCGTGCTCGTTCGGTACCAGCCCAGACCGATCCATACCGAAGATGAAGATCGGCGTGCTGCGGTTCGGCGCTCCCGCCGAAATGCGGCAAATAGCGAGGCCGTCGTTTCGCAGGTCGTTTGACTTGTATCGCGAACTGCAGTACAATTAGAACACTTGTATTGCAATTGGTGGGCGTTGCCCGGATGGACGAGGGTATGAACTCACGAGCAAAGCCGCAGCCTGCCGAGGCCACATTTAGCGCTCGCTTGCCAAGGTCAACAAAGAATGTGCTGCAGCGTGCTGCGGAACTACGGGGGCAGTCGCTTTCGGACTTTGTGCTTGGGACGGCATACGAGCGCGCCGTTGCGACCATCCATTCGCGCGAGGTTATCGAACTCAGTGCGCGCGATTCCGAAGCGTTCGCGGCAGCACTCCTCGCCCCACCGCGCATTCCGGACGACGTCGTGACACGCTTTGTCGCAGCACACGAGCGAAGTCAAAGATGAATCTCGGTGAACCGAAATTCCGACTGGAGAGGCTCGACGATAACCATCGCCGAGCCTCTTTCCGTTGCTCGCGAGAGCCCGCGCTCGAAAGCTACTTGCGAGACGATGCACGCGGCTTACGTGAGAACGCACGCTCTGTTGCCGTTGTTCACCTACTTCTCGACACAGAAAGCGATGATGCGATCGCAGGCTTCTTCACGTTGTCAAACACTTCAGTGATTCCAGCCGCTCTGCCCAAGGCTACGCAGCGAAAACTTCCAAGATACGATCACTGGCCCGCCACGCTGCTGGGGCGTATGGCGCGGCACGACGACTATGCGGAGCACGATCTAGGGACGATTCTGCTCGGACTCGCCTTTGAACAACATCTCCACGTCGCCGAACGAAGCGCAGCCTTGGCAATGATTGTTGATGCCAAGAACCCGCGGCTAGCCGCGTGGTATATCGAACGCGGGTTCACATGCGTTCCAGATTACGCCAGCAAGCTTTTCGTGATGAATCAATCTATGACGGATTTCCTTGTCCGGGTCAAAGCGGCGCTGACGCCCTAGTTTGTAACTAACCGCAATACCGCCGCGACATGGCGAGCATCCGTGACGCCGGCGTGTACGTCGATACCGATCCTCAGCTCGGATATCGCATGATCTGCTTCCGCCCCGAGACCGACGCGGCGTAGCCGCGATCGATCAGCACGCGGAGGAGGCAAGCACATGAGCCCGCAAGCATTTGCTGCAGCGTACCGGCCGGGTCGTGGAGTTCTGCGAAAGGGAGATTGACGTGGCTAAGATCATCGCCTGTGCTCTGATCGCGTGCCTCGCGGGCACCGCGATTCCGGCCAGGGCGGAAAACGCGCCGAGCTACAAGTCCGGGCCGTGGCATTACCGCTCGATTTCGTGCGTCGATTCGACGGTCAAAACCGTGACGCCGCGGCTCGTGAGCGCCGGCCAGACGTCGTACTCGAAGAACGACTTCCTACAGAGCGGGGTCGAGGTGGCGTTCAACACGCGCCTCGGAACGGATCCAGCCGTGCCTTCGGCGCTCGCCGGGGTGACGCACTATCAGGGCGACGCCGGAAACAGCGTGATGATGGCGGAACATCCGGGCGACCGCGTGCAGGTGTGCATCGTTCAGATACCGGCCCCGACGCAGACCTGCAATCCCGACACCGACTCGCGCGGCCGCGTTTACCGGGTGTGGGATTACCGGCAGAAGGCACAGTACAACGGGATGAACAGCGAACACGACTGCGGCGGGGCGTGACCTAGCGTTTGAACTACAACCGCGGCAGCAGCGTCTTCGCGGTTTTGATTTCGAGCGCTTGGCCGTGGGCCGTCTCGGCGTCAGCGGCTGCGCCGGTGTAGGTGCCGCCCGGGCCTGTGGCGGTGATCTCCATGCCGTGGGTGCCTTTGCGCACGCGCAGCGTGACCGAGTTGATATACGCCTCGTCTCCAAGTCCGGTGAGCGGCTTCTCCCCCGGGACATGTTCCTGCCCGACGTTTATGAAGTCCCACCTATCGCCGACCATGACATCGACCGAGCCGGTGCCGCTTCGATAGTGGCAGTGCGTCATGTGCGGATTTGGTTGCGCCCGCATCGTTTGCTGCGCTGCTGCGCCGATCAGCTTCCGCGCGATCGCGGGCGTCAGCAGATCGCATGCGTGCAGCAGCGCCGGTGACGCTACGTTCGCCGCGCTCGACGCGGCCGTTTCCGGCGCGCTCGTTGCGGTGCCCGACGATCCGTTCGACGACGATCCGCAAGCGGCCATCGCGATCGCCAGCACGACGCCGCCGACGGGCAAGCTCACATTTCCAACGATTTTCATTGGGCTTTCTAGCCGCATTTGGTGCGTCCGAAGACCACGTAACGCGTGTCCGTCTTGATCGGGCCCTTGTTCAGGCCGTAGCCGAACGCGTCGAAGTACGCGCCTTTGAGCTTGGGGTTGGGATCCTGACGGATCGTCACGTAGTCGCCGAAGCGGGTCGTTCCGATGTCGCTGTTGGTCGTGATGTACACGATGAAGTCGCCCCAGAATCCCACCACGTGATTCTCGTAGAACTTCTTGTTGCCGCCGTACTCCAGCGACAGGCCGATCTCACCGCTGCACGCGTTCGTCGCGAGCGCCGGATATCCGAACGCGTAGCTCGCGTTCCAAATCTGCACTTGCCGGATGAGGTTGAAGCCGTTGCCGGGGTCGACCGTGATCATCTCGACGTGCGGTTGCGGGAAGTTGCCGTTAGTGCCGGCGCTCCAGGCGAGCCACAGCTGGCCGCGCGACCGCGTCGCGCCGATCACGGCGTTGCCCGGAAAGCCGCTCAACTTGCTCATCCAGTCGTTGCCGTCCGGCGTCGTCGAGCTGATCCCGGTGTTGGCCCATGCCCCAACGCCGACATCCGTCCAGGAGTACGAGCCGGAGCTCTCTGGCCACGAGAAGACGCGAACGTTCGCGTTGTTGGGGTGTCCCGCCCAGAAGATCTCGTCCCCGGTGTCTTGGCTCAGATGACTGCCCCACGCCACACCGCTGTCGGACGGTTTCGTGTAGTTCATGTTGAGCGTGCCGCCGCTCTGAATGTCGCTGAGCGCACCGCGCACGATTTCGCGGCCGGCGTTACAGCCGGGCGGGCTCCCCGGCCAGCACGCGTCCCAACTCATGTAGAGAAACTTGTTGCCGACGGCCAGGTCCGGATAGTCGTAGCCCGTGCCCTTCGGCTCTGCGAAGAGCGTCGGCGGGAGATTCCAATAGGTCCACGCCGTACCGTTGCTGCTCTTCACCTGCGTGGGGCTCGCGGTGGCGAGTCGCATACCGTTCCCCTGCAGCAGCCAGACGAAGCGATCGATGCTCGGGACGTACTGCACGATCTGATCGCAGCAGTATCCGATCGCGTCGTTCGGAAAGATCGTCGTCGGATCGAGTTTCGTGTAGCTGGCGCCATTGTTCGTCGAGTAGGCCGCGTACCAATTCGAGGTGACGAACACGACGCCGCCGCCCGTCGCGCCGCTCGGCTCGGCGATGGTGCTCCCGTTGATCCCGACGCCGGCATTCCTGCTGAACGTGATGCCGCCCGGATCTCCGATCGGCGCCCGCTGCAGCTTGGTCGGGGGTTGGCTCGGTTTCGCCGGCTGCGTATTCGGCGCGGTCGGAACCACCCAGCGCGGCCCGTTGTCGCGTTCGCTGAAGTTCGGCGTTTGGTGCGGATAGGGTTTGCCGGACGTCTTTTGCGGCGCCGACGACGTCGTGCGCGCGTCGGCCGAGCCGGGCGAAGCCGGCGGAATGCGGACCGCACCGCGCAGCGCGAACGTTCGCGGCGTCCCGCCGACGCTTGCGCGGCCGCCGACGGTCAAGGGGTACACGGTCCCGGCCACCAAGCCGGTGCGCGCCAGCGTCGCGCGCACCACGGCGTGTCCTCCGGCGGGAATCGGACCGACGGCGATGGGCGCGGGCAGCGCGAGGCGGGCTGGGCCGAGCCGGATCGCGTCGACCTGGACGGCGGCCGCAGGGAGCCGGCCGTCGTTCCGAACGGTGACGGCGACCGCCGCCGAATCTGGACCGAGCGATACGCCGGTAGCACCGAGCCTGAACGGCCCGCCGGGCGGCGGACCCTGCGCGCCTGAGGCCGTCGGGAGGACCGCGAGCGTCATCGCGATCGCAATTCCGAGCGCTGAGGAGAATCGCTGCATCATCGTAAGCAACCTGCTTCTTTTGGTATGAGCAAGCTTAGTACCAAGCCGAGCGTGGCGCAAGCCTTTGTGACTGACCTGCGTTGAACAGTCAGACAGCGAAGAGCTCTGCGCCGTCGCTAGAGGCGGCAGATGGATGAAATCAATGCAGCGAGTCGCACTTGCCCTCATCGCCCTTGTGATCTCGGCCGCGGTGCCGGCCGACAGCCGGCCTGTTGCCTTCGACGTGCAACATTCGAAGATGACGGTCCACGTCTACAAGCAGGGCGTGTTTTCTTTTTTCGCCGACAATCACGAGGTGAATGCACCTCTGCTGAGCGGCTCGTACGACAGCGAGGCCAAGACCATCGAGCTTACGGTGGATGCGACGAAGATGCGCGTCCTCGATCCGAAGATGACGGCGCAGAAGCGGGACTCCGTGCAGGCGAATATGGTCGGACCGCAGGTCTTGGACGTGGCAGCGCATCCGACGATCTCGTTTCACTCGACGGCGATCGACGATGCCGACCCGAACCGTTGGACGGTCACAGGAACTCTCGCGCTCCGCGGGCAGACGCATCCCATCGTCGTGCACGTCCTCAAGACCGATGCGACACATTTCAGCGGCTCGGCCACTGTTCGTCAGACGGCGTTCGGTATCACGCCCATCAAGATTGCGGGCGGCGTCGTGTCCGTAAAGGACGACGTCAACGTCGAGTTCGACATCGCGCTGACCCCGTAGAGGTTTACCCGGCTTCTATTCGCGCTGTGACGACATGCCTCACGCCGATCGCGGCGATCTCGAGCGTCATCGTCGCCTCGAGCTCGTCGCCGGCGGACAGCGTTCGGGCATCGAGTGCGGCGCGAACGGTCTTCTCGATCACGCGCTGCGACGTCACGCCGACCTCTTTGAGAAATTTCCGAATCGACATGTTGAAACGGTCTTCGTCCATCCGGTAGACGTTCAGCGCCGTAAGCTTGTCGCCATGCTAGCCGTCGTCTACAACGGTTCCAGCACCAAGGCCGCGCGCCAGGCCATACCCACCACCGCCCTGAAGGCCGCTCGCCGCGAACTCGCCCAGGTCGTCCCTGCCAGGACGATTGGCCGACTTGACCGTGCCGCCCGCAAACCATCTCGAATTCCACAAGGACGGTGGCCGCTACAACGGCTATCACTCGATCGAGATCAACGATCAGTATCGGGTCCTGTTTCGTTGGACCGACGCCGGCGCGATGGATATCGTCATCAACGATTATCACAACTAATATTCTACTCGCTCCAAACGCCACTACGGAGCCTTCGAGCTACAATGAATCTCCCTGTCCCCACGCATCAGCGCCCGCCGACCCCGGGCGATGTGTTGCTGTACGACTTCCTCGAGCCGCTCGGCGTCTCGCAGGCCGACTTCGCGAAGCGCATCGACGTGACACCGGCGCGCCTGAACGAGATCATCAAGGGCAAGCGCACCGTTACGCCCGACACGGCGCTGCGGTTCGAACGCGCCCTTTGCACGTCGGCAGCGTTTTGGCTGAACTTGCAGCAGATCGTCGACCTCTTTGATGCCATGCACTCGGAGAACGCCAAGGCCATCAAGAAAATCAAGCCACTTACGAAAGCCGCCTAACGGTCGAAGCGATCGCGCACGATCGCGGCCGACACTGCGCTCCCGAAGCTGACCAAGTCGCATATATGCTTCTTTAGATCCGCCAGGGGATCGAGGGTGGCCTCATGTGTCTCCGGAATTGACCGGACATGCCAGTGCAGCGCCGGACCGTGGACCTCAGCGGCTATCCGATCTCGTCGTGGTCTACCTCGGGATGCGCGTGAACGCGCTCGCCGGCCTCAAGACGCTGCTCGGCTTCGGCCCGAAGATCGAGCGCTCGCACAAAGCGATGCCGGATGGCCTGCTGCTCCACGAGAACTACGTCTTCTCGCTGATCCCGCCTCACGTCGGCATGCGTCAGTACTGGCGTGACTTCACCTCGCTCGAAGCCTGGACGCGCTCCGATCCGCACCGCGAGTGGTGGAAGGCGTTTCTGCGCAACTCCGGCGGCACCGGCTTCTGGCATGAGACCTACCGCGCCGCCGGCGGGATCGAAGCAATCTACGACGACATCCGCACGCCGATCGGGATGCTGAAGTTCGCGCCGGCAGTCGACGCGCGCGGCGGGATGTTCTCGGCGCGCAAGCGTCTCGTTGCAGCAGGCGCGCGCGACGCGATCGCTGGCGAAGAACCGGCGGCCGTGATCCCGGAAACCGATTTATCGGCGAACCCTCAGTGAATCGTCGACCCGATCGAAGGAGCTGTGCCGATGAGCCTGATTGACGACTATCTCAACAAGATTGAACCGTCAAAGCGAAAACAACTCCAGCGGATTCGCATGATTGCGAAAGAAATCGAGCCAACGGCGGAAGAGACGGTCTCGTATAACATGCCGACCCTCAAATATGAGGGCAAGGCGTTTCTTGGATTCGACGCGCACGCCGATCATATCGGCATCTATCCGTTCAGCGGCCAGGTAATACCGCAGCTGAAAGACGAGCTTCGCACATACACCGTGTCGAAGGGTGCTATTCGCGTACCACTGGATCGCCCGATCTCCAAGCGGCTTCTGAAGCTGGTGATAACCTGTCGCCTCAAGGCGATTCGAGCGGAGAGCGGCAGCAACGGTTGAACGCCTTACCGTCGATCTTCCGACTTGGCTCGAATGAGACCAATCACTGTCTCGTTCTAGCGGGGTCGGCGTTGAACGACGCGCGGAACTTCGCGGTGCGGCTGCGTGACGAACTTCACGTCATGAGGTCGTTTCCACTCAGGCGACCTTGCGCACCTTCAGCGTTCCGGTGCCGCCATTCTTACGGTGGTGAATCCTGATCTCGATATCCACGCCAAGCCGGCGGAGGACGTCCTGCAGGCGCTCCTGAGAGAAGCTGTCCGTCTTCATTTGTCCGATTCGAGAAACGTCGGCCCGCGTCAGTCCGATGCGCTCCGCAGCCTCCACCTGAGTCCATCCGCGCGAGCGGATTTCTTTCTTGATGGCAATCGCGAGGTCAGCCTTTACGAGCAGTTCGTCTGCATTCTCGAGGCCTAGATCAGCGAAGACGTTTCCGCTGCCGCGCTCAAAGGTCAGCTCATCGGCGTTGCACTGCTTCTTCTTCCGCATATCCGCGCGAGTATATCACTTCTGACATGTGACGCAATACCTCACTGGCGCGGAGCATAATCCCGGTGGCCAGTGACGATCGCCAACTACCGCTGGGTTCGTGTGAAGGCTACCTCTCGGGAGGGGTTGATGCAGATAGATGGCGTTCGATCCAGGCGGCCAAGTCTTCGACGGTCATTCCGTTCGCGATGAAGTTCACAAAGAGGTCCAGCGCTTCTTTGTCTGTCGCGCGCATCGTGTAGCCATGGAGCTGAAGGAATATCTGTCCACAGATCCATGCGATCCGCTTGTTGCCGTCAACGAACGGCTGGTTTTCGGCCAGCGACTGCATGAGCGCAGCAGCTTTGAGCGTTATCGTCGGATAGGCGTCCATTCCAAACGCCGATTGCTGCGGACGTCCAACGGCCGAAGCGAGGCCGTCGGGAGAGCGCACGGCTGGAGTTCCGATCGCCTCGGTATAGAACGAGATAACGTCTTCAACGGTTAGAAATTGCACCTACGCGTCGGCGAGAGCCTTGAGAATCGCAGCATCGTCTTTCACGATCGCGCGAACCATGTCCAGCATATGCTCGCGGGACACCGGGTGCGAGTTTGAATACTCGCGGATGGCTTCACCGACGATCTCGTTAACTGACCGCCGCTCGATGGCGGCCCGAAGCTTCAGTTGCTCGGCTGTCGCCTCATCGATCCGGACGGCGATCTGCTTTACTGCCATAATGATATCACTATACCACGGTACGCTCCTCTAGTCCATGCGATCAGGCTCGCCCCGCGCGAAGCGATGACGCTCTCTTAGGTTAGCGAGGAAAGGAGTCGATTAGACAGAACGCAATCAGGCCGTGCTGCATTGTCCGGCGAAGCATTTTGGAAAGTGTGTCTCAAATTGAAGATCGCATCGGGTGTTTTGGCTCTGCTTCTCGTCGTCGTCCCGGCCAGCGCGCTCGCGCGCGGTCACGGCGGAGGCCACCATCACTCGAGTGGGGGCCACGGCGGCGGCCATCATCCGAGCGGCGGCCATCATTCAAGTGGCGGCCATATCTACGGCTTCCGGACGTCGCCTTGCAAGTCCGCATCATGTTTTCGAAAGCACCCCAACGGCAAATACGTGCATCCACTCACGAAGCGCAAACACCGGTGAGCTAGCAGCGGGGCGCGATCGTTTCCCGCTTGGCATGTCGCAGTGCTCCCGATGAACGCAATGTCGCGAGCGGTTGCAACTGCGTGCATCGCGGCATTGCTCCAGGCGACTGCCATGAGTGCGCCGCGCATTCCGAGCATCGGCTCGCAACCGCATTCACCGGTACGGGTCGAACGTTGCGGCGCTGAGTTGCGCATCGATCGCAACAGCAGGGCGAAGACGATCAGCTATCGGCACGCGATCCGCGTGTTCAACGCGTCCGGCAAGAACGTAAAGCGCATCGATTTCGCGGTGTTCGGACTTGGCGATGAGGCTCGCCCAGTTGTCGCGATGACCGTAACAACACGGTGGAAGAAGCCGTTCAAGAATCGGACGTCGTCCTACGGCACCTACGCCGAATCGAGCAGCATCCCGCTCTACTACCGGATCACGCCCTGGGACCAAGTCCACCGCCTCCAGTGCGCCGTCACGCGCGTATATTACACGGTGGGCGGCCAGTGGAAGGACCCGGACGTCATCCGCCTCGCCGCGGACGCCTCCCCTGACGTGTGCGTGTACGACGTCCCGGACGGCGCGGTCGCTGAGTCGTGCGATGAGCCAAGCCGATTGACTTCGCAGGATATGGCGACGGCCTGGCGCTTGCAGACCGCCCCGCAAGCACCCGCGAAGTCCGCCACTGCAGCAAACAGCAAGTCTGCAAGGCCCTCCGCCGTAATGGCATTGCAATCGAGTCCCCCATCCAATGCGCCTGCGCATAAGGACGTCCTGGCACCGTCAGGCAAGACCTTGTCGCTCGCGGTTGTCATGGCGCGGGCATCATCCGACATCGATGTCACAGAAGTCGGCCATTCCGACACCTACGACGGGGCGTTTATCGTATTCGGCACAGACCAGATACACCGCATCGTTTGCGGGCTGCGGGGAGCCGCTACCGACGTCATCTTTGTCGCCGCCGACGGAACAATTAGCGGGGTGGCGACTATCACGCCGGGAGCCGCAGAGTCGCAGCAGTCACACATCAACGGCTTTGGGTCGTACGTGATAGCGCTTCAAGCTGGCCGGGCGATGCGCGAAGGGTTTCTCGCCGGCGTCCGCCTGAGCGGATTTCCGTAAGTAACGAAGTCATGCGGGGCTATTAACTGGCTCAAGGACGATTAGCATCGCCGCTGCTGGGGCGTGCGTGCGGCCGTGGCGGCACGCACGCTCGTTCGACGCAGTTGTGCTCCCCGCACACGAGTCGGCAAACAGGCATGCCGAGCGCTCTTGCCAGCGCCGGCAAGACCCGCTTGTCGGCGGGTTTGCCGGATTCCAGGCGTTGGATCGTACACGCGAGGACGCCGGCTGCTGTCGCCAGCTCGTAGACGCTGTAGCCGCGTGCAATGCGGAGGCGTACGATGCGCGCCGAGAGTAGTTCGACCGGCGCGTCTCTGCGGTGTCCGTTGCGCTGCTTTGGGCGAGGGGACTGCCAACGTTTCGGCATCATCGCTTCGCCTTGATGCACCAGTACGCGGCCTCGATCGCGTAGCTGATCGACGCGCGTAGGCAGACGCAGGCGAACCGGACGTGCGACGCACGTGTGGGATCGGCGGCCGTGTAACGAAAGCCGCCGGTTGACTCGTCGACTCTCGCGTCGATGCCGTTGGCGCGCAGGAAGCGGACGGCCACGTCGGCGTTGAAGTCGTCGGGCTGCACCAGGCCGGCTATGTTCTGGTGCTCGTCGTTCGTTACGTCCACGATCGTGGCGTGAAACTCGGTGAGCGGCGCCATCACGCGGTCACCGGGCCGGGTTGATAAAACGGACGGATTTCGGCAGCGGAAATGTCGCGCCGAGGGCTCGACGTTGATACGTCGAACGCGCATATTGTCATTCGATGTTGACCCATCGGGTGACGGGCTCGGTCGGTGCGCAAACACCGGCCGGGCCGCTTTGGTGATAAATTGCGAAAGAGTTCGCTACCGAATTATAGCACGAACATGCGTTCGGTTCAACAGTTCGCTTTCCACATTTTCACGGTGACGGATCTTCCATCGCGGCGCGCACATAGTGGTCTAACCGCGGAGCGTCGGCATCTTCTGGGCGTTCACCCAGATCTTCACCTGACCGACGGGAACGCGTTCGTCCGCTTTCTCGGGGAACGGCCCCAATGCATCGTGTAGTGCGGCGATAAACGCACTCGCCTTTGTCGAGCTATTGTAGGTTACGGCGAGCCGCGTGAGCGGCATCGCTCCAAACAAACTTTTCCCCGCTGCCACGTCCATCCCACCCGCATAAAGCGCGGCCCCGATCTCGCCCGCGTACTGGGACGCATCGGCGTCGTGGCCGTTGGCCGTGATGAATACGTTGACATCGCCCTTGCTGTTTGATGCGGCTGCCTGAAGCTTCGATCGTACGTCGTCCGTGAGATGCCGTGGAACACTGGCTCTCGGAATCGTCATGATCTGCTGGAGAACCGCGCCTGTCTCGCTGCGAGTGATCATTCGTTCCTGCGTATTGGCAAACACGATCCATGCCCCGGTCGCCGCCACGATCACGTCCAGCGCTGCTTCTGACCGACGCCTCTTTCGAGCTGCGCGTACCGCGCGGATGATTGCGATTAACGAGACTACTAAACCGCCGAAGCCAACGGGACCAAGGTTGTTCCAGATAAAGCCGATGTTCACGACCCCTCCGCCATCTAACAGGATCATTGTCGGTTTCAGAGGCCGCGGCGGATGATGATGCCGTCGCGGTCCGGGATGCGTACGGCTTCGCGTGCGCGCACGAGGTCTTCCATCGCGGCGCGCCCTTCTTCGCGCGGGCGCCTGCGGTCGCGCCGGCGTGGCGGACGGACGATTCGACGAGCAGCATCGCGGCGTCGAGCGAGAGGACCGGCGCGTCGGCCGGGGTGACCTCGCCGATCAGCGTGCGCACTGCGCGGCGCACGGTCGTCAGCCCGGTCGATCAGGAGGAACTCGGCTCGCTTGAGCGGTAGGGCGAGGCGATAAGTCTCTCTCTCTGGAGCTCTACCCATGAAGGCTACGGAACGGGTTCGCAAGCCCGGAGCGAAGACGCTCTTCGCTTGGCTTTGCGTTGCATTGCTATTCGTCTCGCTGGTTGTGCCCGTGGCCCAAGCGCCTTTCGTCGGTAACATCAATGTCTTTAGTATGCAAGACGGTACGGCGTACTGGTTCCTTGGCTTTGCCGTCATCGCTGCGCTAGCAACATTCGTCAAGTATTACCGGCTTCTCGTCATCCCAGGCGCGGTCGTCATCGGAACGACGTTGCTATACGTCTATCACTTCGACAGGACGAAGGCCGAACTCGCCAACAGCATGCAGGGCAACATCTTCTCCGGCCTTGCTTCGGCTGCATCCGCGTCAATTCAACTTCAATGGGGCATTGCACTGCTTATCATCGCGGGCGTTGGGCTAATCGTCGCTGGCGTTCTGCGACGTGACGCCGAGGCTCTGCCCGAACTTTTCGCAACGAACCGCATGCAGTTTATCGAAGGCGGCATCGGTATTGCGGTCTTGTTCCTCGGGGTCGCCGTACTTCCAAGTGTCATACCCCATTCAGCGGCAAACGCGGTGAGTTCGGCATCGCCGGAGCCCAACCCGTTTGCCGCAAGCGGAGGTGGAACGTCCCCGCACGACATGCCTACGCCTTCACCCGACCTCAAGGTCGAGGCCATGCGCAAGGTCGTGAGCGTCGGGGTACTTGAGAAAGGTTTTCGCAAGGCTAACTACGAGGAGGGAACATACTCCGACAAGTTCTCGGTCAAGTTGCAGTATCACAACCTAACCAACAAAACCATCGTAGGCTTCAAGGGTGTGCTCGAATTCTATGACCAATTCGGCGAACGAGTACAAGGCTTCCGTGTAGAGTCGCAGGAGAACCTAACCGCCGGTGCGGTCCACGTCGGAGACTACCTCTACGACTACAACCAATTCATGCATGAGGACCAGAAACTGCGTGATACACCACTCTCCAAGTTGAAAGTTCTGTGGGAGCCTCTGCGAGTCAACTTTGCGGACCGCTCCTCCCTCTCGTCACGTGACCAGTAGCACGGATGCAACGCTTTCTTCCGATCATTCAGAGTGGAGCACTGGTGTTGGCGACGTTTTTCGCCGTTGACGCTCCCGCGTACGCCAGGCCCGATTGCCAGGCCGTAGCGGCGTCGATCAAGGAGGTAGAATCAAATCTCTCTGACGCCTGGGCAGCGAAGAATGCGGGCGGTCAAGAAGAGCTAGCTCGCACATATGCGTCGGGCGCAATTGCTGCATACAATAACATTGACGGCGACGACGAACGTACATGCTTGAACCCGGATGGCCGAATTCGCTTTGCTGCGCTTGCGTCGAAGGGAAACGCCCTCAACGCCGCGCTTGCCCTCACTACAACAGCCGTCCGAAGAGCAATCAACGCCGAGCGCAACATTCTTAATATGGGAATGCCGTATCGGAACGTGAACCCGATATACTGGCAAGCCATGAACGCGGACATGGCGAAGATGCAACGGCGTTATGCAGACGTTGCGCGTGCCGAAGCTAGCGCCGCTAATGCAAAGCGCCAAGCCATCCTTAGCGTCACGCACGGCCATTCGTCCCGAGCCGAGGCAAGTCGCCTAACGACAATGGACGCGAAGCCAGCCAAGCCCCGGTCTAAGCCGTCGAAGGTCGGAACCGGTGGTACGTCAGCATCGTGCGCCCAGCCCAACGTCGCCGCCACCAGCCTTCATCCCGTCGAACCGGACACGCCTCCGTTGGCGCAACAGCAAGGGATCCAGGGAACAGTCCAGGTCGTGGTCTCGCTCAACGCGCAAAGCGAGGTGGTCGGCACCCGCATACAGACGTCACCTAGCGCAATTCTAAACAGCGCCGCGCTCGCCGCGGCGCGTCAGTCAACGTTTCAGACCGAGATTCGCGACTGCAAGCCGATCGCTGCCGATTACATTTACTCGGTAGACTTTACGAGCCAGTGATACGGCCGGTCCAAGGGATGGCGATGTGCAGTCTCGCGTACCATTCTCGCCTGCGAGCAGAGAGAGACGCTAGAGGCGTTTCAGACGCCGTCGACGGTGCGATGATTCGCCGTGCGGCCCGGCAAGCAATTCCCGAGAGATGGAGGGGTAAAGGCCCCGGGAGGATGATGATGCCGTCGCGGTCCGGGATTCGCACGGCTTCCCTCGCGCGCCCGAGATCTTCCATCGCGGCGCGCACTTCTTTGCGCGCGTCGCGCCGGAACTCGCGCCGGCATGGCTGAGGGCCGATTCGACGGGAGCACTGCGGCGTCGAGCGAGAGGGCCGGCGCATCGGCCGGTGTGACCTCGCCGATCAGCGTGCACTGCGTGTGTTACCTGGTGGACGTGCCTCTCAGTGACTTTGCGTTACGTACGGCGAATCGCACTAACGTTTTCGCTTCGGCTTCGGCGCAGCGATAAGCTCGACATTTGCCTCGATGAGTTGCTTGAAGGTCTCCCAGTTCAGGAATCGCTTTTTCACGCTTGACTTTCCGGCATACCAGTCAATGCCGCCCTTGCTTATGTGTAAGTGGCCAAGTTGCGTCTCATCTGCCCAGACCCAAAAGTCGATGTCCGAGTTTACGATGTCGTGCTCGGGCTCCGTCATGCGGACTGTGTGTTTCGCCATTGCTGCTACTGACCGTTCCTTGTGTCGCGGTCACCCGCCGCGTCAGCTGCCTTGCGGCAGACGTACGCGCCGGATTTTGTGTTGCCGTACCAGCGCATGCCTTTCTCGTGATAGATGCCGCTGTTTGTATTCAGCCAAACGACAACGTCTCGGGGACAATGCGCTTGTGCGGCGCCCTCGCTGCTGAAGAGTTGAAGAGACCCCACTGTGACTGGGGCGCTCGCCGTCGTCTTGTGCCTCGACGCGGATGCAACCGCGGGCGAAACCAAAATCAATGCGCTCGCGAACGCGGCGCAGAGTTGTTTGAGCATCGACATACGCTAGGTCAGCGACGCTTGCGGGGCGTGATCGGATGAACGTACGTCCCGTCCGGGTGTTTCTTGTAACACTTTGCCGACTTGCAGCGGCTAGTTCGGAATTCCGTAGCGCTGCTGTGAGAATGGGTCGCCGTGTGGCTATGCCCGCCGCTACCGCGTGCAAGAGCGCCGGCAGGTAGAGCGACGAGAGCCAAGGCCAGGAGGCCAGGAACGATCTTCACGGTGACACCCTTCTACAAAGCTCCGCCACCCAGGCGGAAGGTGTATTGGTCCTGCGGTTAGTGATGAGGCTTGTCCTGCCAAGCAGTTCGATTAGAAGCAAACGGCCTGTAGCCGGAGCGGAGGCCCGAAGACGCTAGCAGGAGAGAGTCGGGCGCGTCAGCTCGCAGGCTCCTACGACGCGGATGCGGCCGCGTGCTGCTGCAGCGCACGCTGAATGGTCTCTGCGATCTCGCGGCGCCTAACGCCGGCCGTACGCGGGTAGCTAGAGGCTGCGGCGGATGATGATGCCGTCGCGGTCCGGGATGCGTACGGCTTCGCGGGCGCGCACGAGGTCTTCCATCGCGGCGTGCACTTCTTCGCGCGTTGCGCCGGACGTTGCGCCGGCGTGGCGGAGGGCCGATTCGACGAGCAGCATCGCGGCATCGAGCGAGAGGACCGGCGCGTCGGCCGGCGTGACCTCGCCGATCAGCGTGCACTGCGCCGCGTACCCTTCGCGGCGGAGGATCTCGCGCACGACGAGCTCGCGCTTTTCGTTGCCATGGCTGCGGCTCCAAACGAGATCGGCGAGGCGCTCGGTGGCGAAGCCGGGCGCGAAGAGGTCGCGGCATTCGTAGGCGTCGACGTCGTTGCGCAGCGCGGTGATGATGTCGACCACGGTCCACACCGAGATCGCGTGCAGTTGGATCTCTTGCAGGAAGTCTGTGCGGCTGGTGAACTCGCCAATGAGGACGGCGAAGTCGGCTTTGGTCAATGCACGGAACTTCGCGGCTTCTTCGGGGCGCGGCTGGCTGACGAACTTCACGTGCGGCGTACTCTTGCACTCGAGGACCGCCCGATACGCGAGCGGGCCGAGCGGTGCGTCGAGGATGCCGTCGGGCGCGTATAAGCCTCCGACATGCTGCGCGACGAAGCCGAAGAACGCGAACGCGTCGCAGACGGCCTTTTCGAACGCCGTCGAGTCGGCTCCGCTGACGGTGGTTCGCAGCCGTGTACTGATTGCTTCGAGCGCCGCCGGCTCGATGTAGCGCGGGCGCGGCGGGAGCGTGACGGCGGGCCAGTCGTCAACGGGATGGTTGGCGCGGAACTTGCGGGAGATCGGATCCTCCACGACCGCCGGCTTGCGGTTATGGGCGGCTTCTTGCTGGATGTAGAGCAGCAGGTTCTCGTAGATTGTGCGCTTTGTCGTGGACGCCGTGGTGAAGAGACCTTGTTTGCGGCCGTCGTCGAGGATGGTTTGTGAATCGCGCGGTTTGCCGTCGGCGAGCAGCGCGATGATCTGGCCGCGGAACGTGTCCGCCGCGGCGGTGCGCTGAGCTACGTGGGAGCGTGGTCTGGGCATGTTAACAATCAGTCTAGCGGCGGTAGGGCGTGGCCGCTGCTTCGGCAACGTGACGCTACGCTTCCTAGTGGCACGCCGGAGGCACTGCATCCGCAGCCGGCGAGGTCCAACAGCGCCATGCACGTGGCACATTGGGCGTGTACATTTTCGTCATGTCCGAACTAGCGAAGCTCTACGAGGTGTTGAAGTCAGCGACGGTCGCGCAGGTCCTGGCATTCGCCGCTTTGATCGTTCCCGGCCTCGTCGCGCTGCGCGCTTACGAAGCAAAGCGTGGCGGGGAGCCGCGGAAGCGGATTGTGAAGGAGCAGCTCAGCCTCGCGGCCGTTATCACGTTGCGCGACGGACGTCGCGTCGCGGGCAGGTTAGTGGAGCCCGCCTACGTGTCGACCTACCCCGCCCCGGAGCAGATCCTTCTGGGTGAGATGTGGCGAGTCGACCAGACCAGCGGGACATTTATCGAGCGAATGCGGGGATCATGGGGTATGCTCATCGATAAGGCCGACTGTGAAACGATCGAGTTCATCCGATGGTCTGAACTATCGATACCATTGGTCCGAATCACCGCGTGCTAGGACGCGGCCATATTGAAATAGGCTCAGCTGACTTCGCGACGCCCCGGTACGCCATGCCGCTCCCCACCGCGGGCGGCGGATACTTTCAGACGGTGGCAACCCCGCTGCCGCGGCCGCAGTTTTTCGTGCAGCTGAGCTGGCACGGCGTCAACGGAGCCGCGTTCCAGAAGTAGACTGTGTTCGACATAAAGGAGAGCATCATGAGACGACGCCTACTCGCAGTTCTCTCGATTGCCGCGCTTGTGTGCGTGTCGGATGGGGCGCGTGCCGCAGGGCCTATGCCATCTGTCCCCCTGCTCGACGTGCAGATCGCGGGCGCCATGAACGCCGACCGCGACCCGCGCGCCATCTACACGATCGTCGACCTCGCGTTTCTCAAGACGATCGCGACGGCGCTCAAAGAGTACGCTGTCGACCACCAAAACGCGTA
>Ga0209734_1000008_pt1 | contig 71301 bp, 81 predicted proteins | sample BlaSpr_A8_OM1_M2_FD_187981 | JGI IMG/M metagenome (GOLD analysis project Ga0209734, IMG submission 187981) | Forest soil microbial communities from Thunder Bay, Ontario, Canada - Black Spruce, Ontario site 2_A8_OM1_M2 (SPAdes) (version 2) | ecosystem: Environmental > Terrestrial > Soil > Boreal...
TTGCATGTGTTAGGCACGCCGCCAGCGTTAATCCTGAGCCAGGATCAAACTCTCCATAAAACATCATGGAGCTTTTGACAGCTCTATCTTCGCTGACTGATTCCGGCCGCGCCGATCGCTCGGCGAGACCGTTGTGACCCGGACTGCGAATCCGGATCGCGCCGTCCGTCTTGCGACGGCCGGCGAGTCATAGTTCTTTGTGGACGCGATGCCTTGGTGCGGACACCCGGTGGAGCCGGGGGAACCGCGGCATCGAATCCGTTTTGTTCTCAAACCAGGACAAACAAAAACGCGGCCCTTGCGGACCGCGCACCTGTCTGACCGGGCCGGAGACCCACAGACTTATGCGCTACTGCACTGTTCAGTTTTCAAGGAACGGACGCGTCCGCCCAGCCCATTTCGGACCGGATCACTGACCGCACCGAGGAGGCGAGGCGTCAGAGTCAACGAGAGATACCTTATCACTGCGTGTCCACGATGTCAACATCGCGGCGGCCGCTCTTCTCCACCATCTCGTCCACAGGGCGCCGCCGCGCGCGGCTCCGCCCTCGTCTAATAGCGCAGTTTTCGCACGACCCGTTTCCAAGTCGGCTGCGAGGGCGAGGCTAGCGAGCTTAGTCCATCCCGGCGGCGAGATCGTCGGCCGCGTGCGCGGCGATTTTGCGCGAGATCGACTTGCCCTGGGTGAACAGTAGCAGGTAGTCGTAGCCGCCGGCCTTGGAGTCGGTCCCGCTCATGTTGAAACCGCCGAACGGTTGCCCGCCGACCAGCGCCCCGGTGCACTTCCGGTTGAGGTAGAGGTTGCCGACGAAGAACTCGTCCGCAGCCCGCCGCAGCCGGTCCTCGCTGGCCGAGAACACCGCCCCGGTCAGCCCGAACTCCGTTCCGTTGGCGAGCTCGAGCGCGTGGTCGTAGTCGCGGGCCTTGATCACGGCCAGGACGGGTCCGAAGATCTCTTCCTGGGCGACTCGCGCCTGCCCGTCGACGTCCGCGATCACGGTGGGCTCGACGAAATATCCCGGCCCGTCGACGCGGCCGCCGCCGGCAAGCAGCCGGCCTTCGCCCTTGCCCACCTCGACGTAGCTCAGAATCTTCTCCGCGGCCTTCTGGTTGATCACGGGCCCCATCGCCTGGCCGTTCACCGACGGGTCGGCGACCGCGAGCGCCCTCACCGCCGTCACGAGCTTCTCGACGAACGCGTCGTAGACCGACGCATCGACGATCGCGCGCGAGCACGCGGAGCACTTCTGCCCCGAGAACCCATACGCCGACGCGACGACGCCGGCGACCGCCGCGTCCAGGTCGGCATCGCCGGCGACGACGATCGCGTCCTTGCCGCCCATCTCCGCGATCACGCGCTTGATCCACTTCTGGCCCGGCGGCGTCTTCGCGGCGAGCTCGTTGATCCGCAGCCCGACGCCCTTGGACCCCGTGAACGAGATGAAGCGCGTGCGGGGATCGGTCACCAAGGCCTCCCCGACCGTAGGCCCGTCCCCGGGCACGAAGTTGACCACGCCCGGCGGCAGCCCGAGCTCGTGCAGCAGGTCGACAAACTTCGCCGCGATCACCGCCGCGTCCGACGACGGCTTGAGCACGACGGTATTCCCGGTGACGATCGCCGCCGACGTCATCCCCGCCATGATGGCGAAGGCGAAGTTCCAGGGCGGGATCACGACCCCGACCCCAAGCGGCAGGTAGGTCAGCCAATTCTTCTCCCCGGCGATCGGGGTGAGCGGCGGCGGGTTGGCCAGCCGAAGCGCCTCACGGGCGTAGAACTCCAGGAAGTCGATCGCCTCCGCGGTGTCGGCGTCGGCCTCGATCCAGGGCTTGCCGACTTCGAGCACCAGCACCGCGTTCCAGTCGTCCTTCGTCTCGCGAATGCGCGCCGCGGCGCGGAACAGCAGGTCCGCCCGCTCCTGCGCGCTGGTTTTCTTCCACGTCGCGAACGCGGCGGTCGCCGCGTCGAGCGCCTGCGACACCTGCGGGATGCTCGCCTCGTCCACGACGCCGACGATTTCATTGGGGCGCGCCGGGTTGATGGACGCGATCGTCCCCGCGCCCTGCAGCCTCTCGCCGCCGATTACGAGCGGATAGCGCCGTCCGAGTTCCCCGCGCGCGCGAACGAGCGCCTCCTCGAGCGAGCGGCGATCAGCGGGGTCGGAGAAGTCGCGAATCGGTTCGTTACGGAACGGGGCGATCGTGCGCGGCGCGGTCTGCATGGCGCCACCTTTCGTCGCGCACGAACGAAGATCGTGCTATCGAGACCAACCACACCTCGGGTCGTGCGCCATGTGCGTCAGGTCCGACCGGAACGAAGTCGTAGCGGACGCTCCCGTTCCCTGAGAGAATGTTCGGGAAATGGTCTACGACATCGCTGTAGTCGGCGGAGGCATCGTCGGCCTCGCCACCACGCGCGAGCTGCTGCTCCGCCACCCCAACCTCCGCGTTGCGAACGTCGAGAAAGAGGACGTCTGGAGCAAGCACCAGACGGGCCACAACAGCGGCGTCATCCACTCCGGCATCTACTACAAGCCGGGCTCGCTCAAGGCGCAGCTGTGCGTCGAAGGCCGCAAGCTCGCGTGGGAGTACTGCGACGCGAAGGGCATCGACTACAAGAACGTCGGCAAGCTGATCGTCGCGACCGAAGAGTCCGAGCTCGGCCGGCTCGACGACCTCTGGGCGCGCGGTCACGAGAACGGCATCGAAGGGCTCGAGATGCTCGACGCGGCGCAAATCGCCGAGCGCGAACCGTACTGCCGCGGCATCAAGGCGATCTTCTCGCCGGTCACCGGAATCGTCGACTGGGGACTCGTCTCGCGCACGTACGGCAAAGACGCGCTAGAGCTGGGCACCGACATGTTCCTGGGTCATCAGGTGACGTCGATCGAGCGGCGCGGCAACGTCACGGTGCTCAAGACACCGAAGGGCGAGGTTCAAGCGAAAGCCGTCATCACGTGCGGCGGGCTCTACAGCGACAAGCTCGGGCGCATGACCGGCGGCAGCGTCGATCCGAAGATCGTGCCGTTCCGCGGCGACTACCTGATCCTCAAGCCCGAAAAAGCGTACCTCGTCAAGGGCAACATCTATCCGGTCCCCGATCCGGAGTTTCCGTTCCTGGGCGTGCATTTCACGCCGCGGATGGACGGCTCGATCTGGTTGGGACCGAACGCCGTGCTCGCGTTCGCGCGTGAAGGCTACTCGTTTTTCACCATCAATCCCGGCGAGCTGTGGGACGCGCTGACGTACCCCGGCTTCTTCAAGATGGCGACGAAGTATTGGGAGATGGGCACGGGCGAAATGTATCGCGATCTCGTGCGCTCGGCGTACGTCAAAGCGCTGCAGCGCTACATCCCCGAGCTGCAACCGGAAGACTGCCTGCCGGGCCCGGCCGGCGTGCGCGCGCAGGCGATGACTGCCGACGGCGGGCTCGTGGACGACTTCGTGTTCCAAGGCTCGGACGGCGTCGTGCACGTGCGCAACGCGCCGTCGCCGGCTGCAACGTCGTCGCTGGCAATCGGCAAATACATCGCGGACGACGCCGAGCAACGCTTCGACCTGAACAAACCGTCGATCGCGGTGTAGCAGCGGTGGCGCGCGATTTCGTCGAGGTCGACTGGCTCGCGCGCCGCATCGGCGATCCACGCGTGCGCGTCGTCGACGCGCGCAGCGTGCCGCACGGCGGCGCGGTGCAGATGCCGCCGGGCCGCGAGCAGTACGCGGCCGGCCACATCCCCGGCGCCGTGCACCTCGACTACGCCGACGATCTGAGCGATCCCGCGACGCCGTACGCAGCACGCGTCGCGCCGCCGGAGTTGTTCGCGCGCGTGATGGACGAGCACGGCATCGGCGACGACAGCATCGTCGTCGCGTACGACGCGGGCACGATCCCGTTCGGGGCGCGCATCGTGTGGATGCTGCGCTACTACGGCCACAACGACGCGTTCGTGCTCGCCGGCGGCTTACCGGCATGGACCGCGGCGGGACACGCGCTGTCGACCGACCCGCCGGCGATCGCGCCGACGACCTTCACATCGCGCACGCACTCGTCGCTGCGTGCGACGCGCGACGAAGTGCTCGACATCGCGGAAGCGCGCAGCGGCGCCCAACTCGTCGAGACACAGCGCGATCAAACGTACGCACAACGCGACCGCGATATCAAAGGCGCCGTACGCCTCAGCGGCAATGAGCTGCTCGAAGACGCGCGCGGCGGCAGGATTGCGGACGAAGCGACGCTGCAGCGTCTGGTGCACGGCGCCGGGCTGGACCCGCACGCGCGCACGGTGGTCAGCTGCGGCAGCGGCGTATCGGCATCAGGCGCATGGCTCGCGCTGCGCGAAGCAGGCTTCGACGACGTCGCCGTCTACGACGGCTCCTGGATGGAATGGGAGCACGACGCACTCCCAACCGTACCAAAACCCTGACGCCAACGTCACCGTGACTTCAGTGTCACCGTGATGTCGCCCTGAACTTTAGTGTCACCCTGAGCTTGTCGAAGGGTGCGCCAGAAACGAGCCCTTCGTTACGCGTCGGGACGCGCGAACGCGACGATCTGATCCGCTTCGCGGTGGCTCGTCCAGAAGCGTCCGCCGTCGAACGCGAGCGAACGCGCAGCGAACGGAACGCGCGCGATGTCCTCGATGATTGGCGTGCCGCCGCGCGCATCGACGCGGGTGAGAAAGTACGCGTCGTCATCCTCGTCGTCAGCGGTAAGGACGTAGAACCGTCCGCCGACCACGACGTGCCCGACGATCTGCCGACCCAGCTCGATCACGGTACCGACGGCACCGTCATCAGCGATCGCCATGAGGCGGCCGTTGTAGAACTGGCTCAGAAAAAGCCGGTCGCCGTCGTACGAGAGCTGCGACCCGGTGGCGTCGGGGCACGGGATCGCCGGGCCATGGAAGCCGCGTCCGGGAACGAACTTACGGATCACGCGGTCGTCGTCGTCGTTGATCCCGTAGCACACCCGCAGCTCGTCGCCGACGACCGTCATACCCCAGGGTTTCCCTTGCGGCGAACCGGCGTGCGCACCCGGCGTGATGCCTTCGTCGCGCGCCGTCCAGGCGGCCGGATCGATCGAATAGATCCGGCTGTTCTCGACGGACCCCATCCACAGCCGCTCGCCGTCGTGCGCCAGCGCGTGCGGGCGCGGCGCGGGCGAGGGCAGGCGCAGCAATTCGACGACGTTCTCCACGCCTACGCGGTTCGAACCCCGGGCGCGGAGCCCTCGCGATTCAAGTGGCGGTGCTGCTCGAACAGGACGCACGGACCGGACACTCCGGGCACGCCGGCACCGTGCGGCGGCAGATCGTCTTGCCGTGTCGCCGAAGGACGAGGTACGCGCGCCGCAGCGCGGCACCGTCGTCGCCGAACGTGCCGCGCAACGCTACGCACGCATCGCGGTAGCCGCGCGCATACGCCTGTCCGCTCGCAACGGCGCCGTATCGTTCGAGCACGCGCAACCCGTTGGAGTCGACACTCGGCACCGCGGCGATCCCGCTGAACAGCAGGACGCGGTCGACGCCGGGCGCGCCGATCGACGGGTAGCGCGCAAGCAGCTTCTTCGCGCGCGCGAGCGGCAGCCGGCGCAGCGCCGCGATCAAGTCGCCGTCGGCTTCGTCGAGCGTGATCTCCGCGATCGCGCGCCAACGCGCGACGCGCTCCTCGGGCCGCATCCCGCCGTCACGCGCGATCTCGAGCAGCGCAGCATGGTCCGCGCTCAGCAGCGCGACGGGATTCGGCGCGAGCGCGACGATGCGCGCGTGCAGCGCATCGCGGCGGTCGTCATCGATCAGGTAGCCGGCGTTCTCGTGCAGCACGATCGCGTACGGATCGCTTGCCGCCGGCGGCGGTTCACCGTGCGCGCGAACGAGCGCGCGCACCAGCACCGCGACGTCCGCCACGTCGCCGCATTACCTCGGCGTAGGCGACGGTGACGGTGACGGCATCGAAGACGGCATCGGCGTGGGGTAGCGCTGGAAGATGACGGCCAGCAACGAGGACGCTTCGGTGTATCCCGCCGGAACCTTGAAGCGGTCCAGCGGCGGAGCCGTGCGCGTGAGATCGTCGACGGCATACGACAGCTTCGCGGTCACCGGCGCCATGGCCGGCTCGACCGACACGTCGAGCGTCATCGGAAACGCCGAGAAGTCGTCGGCCACTTGGGCCGTCGCCGTCACGTGCGACGGGGCCTTGTCGACCTTGCGCTGCACTTGCAGATCGAACGACAGACCCGTCGTCGGCAGACCGCTCGTCGTCGTGTGACCGGTCATCTTCAACGTCAGCGACAACACGTCGAGGTCGGCGAACGGTGATCTCCCGCGCGCTAGCGGTCCCGGCGGGCGCGGCGAGGTCGACGGGCGCGGCGACGGGCTCGGCCGCGGCGACGCGCTCGCCGCGGCCCGCGGCAGAAACGGCTGCACGCGGTACTGCTTCGTGGTGTCGTTCCACACGGTGAGAGTGTTCGCGCCGCGATCGAGCACGGCGGTCACCGTGAGCGGCGGAATCGGAATCGTGTCGCTCTTCACGGACAGGATGTCGATGCGCGTCAGGTTCGTGCGCTGCGCGACTCCCAGCTGCAACGAGCCGGTGAACGTCGCGCTTTGCGTCACCACGGTGACGTTCGCGTGCGCGTGCGCGGAAAAAGCCAGCGGCGTCGGTACGGGGCTGGGGCTGGGCTTCGGCGTCTGTGCGCCGGCCGTATGGCCGAGCGCGACGGCCGCGAGGATCGCGCCGGCCGGTATTCCCATGCGGCGTGCGATGGCTGCGAACATGATTGCCCTTTCTTCGCTGACCGCCGGTACCGGCGTCTGCAGCTGCGACTTCGACGTATCAACGTCGACCCCTCGGCGAAAAATAGGATGCGAACTACCAAATAAATGGTATCACGCGATAGCGAAGCTTCCGGCAGTACTCCGCGTATCCGTCCAGGTTCTCAGTAAGGAACGCTTCTTCATAACGAATCCGGAATGCGACGACGAGCGCCATGGGGACGACCATGAGGAGCCCCCACCAAGACCCTAGCGCAAGCGGCGTACCAAACAGCAGGACGAGCAATCCGCAATACATCGGGTGGCGAACGCTCGCATACGGCCCTGTCGTTATGACCTTTTGATCGGACACCACCTCGACGGTCGCACCGGCGAACGTGTTTTCCCGAAAAACGACGAAGTAGATAAGAAACCCAAACACCACTAAGGCGTAGCCCGCGATCTCAACGAACACCGGAACATGCGACCACGAAGAGCGATGATCGAACCAAGAGAGTACCAGCGTTCCGGAAAATACGAGCATTGCGAGGAGCTGTAACAGGTTCTGGCCCGCGTTTTTCTCGGCTCCCGGGCCGCGTGTCCGGCGCCTGAGAAGCGTTGGATCTTTTCGCTGCAGGTACGCGACGATCGCGGCGGACGCTGCGGCCGTGACGAACAGATAGACCCACGCCTGCCAGAACCCGGGATTCCCCATAATGACCGCCCTACTCGCGCCGCATCAGCAACCGTGTCCCGCCTGGATCTCGATCAGCCGGTCCGCGCGAAACACGAAGTTCTCGAACCAGCCGCAGGTCGACCCGCTCGTGGGCTGCTCGCGATAGTACGAAAGAACGCGAAAACCGCGCGCCTTCGTCGACGGATACAGATGCGCCCGGCCGTACGCACGCCGAACGGCGCTCGGCGACGCGCCCAACCCGATCCCGTGCCGGCTGCGAAGCACACCGAGATTCGCCGTCTTCACGGCATACGGCGGCGGCGTCGAGACGCTCGCGAGCACGGTCTCTTGCCAGGCGCAGCAGCCTTGTTCGAAGAGCACGACTCGGCGCACGGGATCGTAGACGGCCTGAACGCGCGGCGGCCCCGCGTTGCCGTACCAGAAATACGTCGCGTCGCGGGGCACGGTGAACATCTCGTCCCAGCCCAGCGGCCCATTCGCGGCGCGGTGCCGGCGCCACGGCTCGAAGAGATCTTCGCCGCGCGGCAGCCAGGCGCCGAGCGCGTCGTTGCGGCGCCTCAAGAACGCGGCAGCATAATTCGGATCCACGACCGGCGCCGCGTGCGGGCTCGGCGTCGCGGACGCGCTTCTCGCGACATTCGGCAGAGCAACGAGCACTGCGCTTGCGAGCAGCGACAATGCACGTCGCCACGACACGTTAGTGTTTCGAAACGATTGATACGAACGCATGTTCGTGCTATAATTTCGTAGCGAGTACTTCGCGATTTATCACCAAGCGGCCCGGCCGGTGTTCGACCACCGACCGAGCCCGTCACCCGATGGGGTTAACATCGAATGACAACCTGCGAGTTCGACGTATCAACGTCGAGCCCTCGGCGCGGCTTTGCCGCTGCCGAAAGCCGTCCGCTTTATCAATCCGGCCCGGTGACCGCGTGATGGCGCCGCTCACCGAGTTTCACGCCTCGATGGCCGATGTGACGAACGAACAGCACCAGAACATGGCCGGCCTGATGCAGCCCGACGACTTCAATGCCGACGCGGTCGTCCGCTTCCTACGCGACAACGGGATCGATGCGTGCGTCGACGAGTCAACCGGCGGCTTTCGTTACAAGATCCCCGATCCTGCATGTGCGTCGCATGTGCTCTTCGCCTGTGTCTGCCTACGCGCGTCGATAAGCTATTCGATCGAGGCGGCCTACTGGTGCATCAAGGCAAAGCGATGATGTCGAAACATTCGCTGTCGTCTCAGCCAAAGCTGTTCAACGGACACCGTAGAGACGCCCCGGTAGAGCCCCTGTCGGCGCGCATCGTGCGCCTTCGCATAGCACGCGGCTACAGCGTCTACGAGCTGGCAACGGCAGCCGGCATCCTAGCGTCCACGCTACAACGCCTCGAATCTCGCAAACCCGCCGACAAGCGGGTCTTGCCGGCCCTTGCAACTGCGCTCGACACGCCACTTTGCCGACTCGTGTACGGGGACCATAGCTGCGTCGAACGTGCCTGCGTACACGCGCGGTCGGCACCAGCGTCCTCGCAGCGGGCGCGACCGCCCCCAAAACTACGCGGCGATAAGGTTAGACAACTCGGAGTCGTCGGAGGCGTCAATCCTTCTTTTCTCGATTCTCAACCATAATCGCCTTCGGATCATACAGGCGCACCAGAATGAATTGCAAACCTAGGTACATCATCAACCAACCAAAGATGCAGACCGCTAGTTGCGTAGGCCAGACGATCACACCGACGTAGCCCAACATTGATAACAGCGTCGTGCCCGAATACTGAAGGATGGCTTTGCCGTAAGGTTCGGCATAGGCCATCCCTAGATCGGTAGCGACGATTGTTCCTGGACCCTCTCGCCGTGCTATGCGTAAGATGGGCAAGCCTATGGCAATCTCGCGAATCGACTTGCCGGTATAGAAAAGTCCGAGGGCCAAGACCATCGCTCGCAATGGTACTCCGACCACAAACAGTGCCAACGCTGTTCCCATAAAGGCGTTCTGGAGAAAATCTAAGCCGTTACCTAGCGCAATGCTTCCTTTCCGCAATTCCAAGGTGATAAGCCCACCGGTCCATACAACAGCGGCCACCGAGGCTATCGCAATGAGCGCATCCTTGAAATCGTTCCCGCCCTGTGGAACGTTCAAGAACCAATGAATCAGATTACCCCATAACGTCTGCACAGGCTAATCACCCTTCACTGGAAGATTGAACAAGGCCCAGTTCACTACTGATGGATGAAGCGCAAAATGACGCTTCAACTCAGCCGTCAAGGATCCAATGGCGGCAATCGAAGCCTCATCCTTGCGGCTCGCCAGCTCGTCGGCTTGTTCTAATTGCAAGAGTATGAGCCGCGCTTGAAGCCTCGCAAAGATCATGATGGCGAAGGTCGCGATAAAGACACCGTACGCGACGATCACGTCCAGCGTACGTTCTGGGTGCGTCTCAATGATGAACTTGACTGCGGCGAGTAGAGCCGTCAACACGAATATAGACGCGCCCACTGAAACAAGGCTGAGTTCCCGATACGTTCCGCGCGCTTGGTCAATCGCTGTTCTTTTCACGCTCATTGCCCACATTCTATCGATAGGTCAAGTAAAGTTTGCCGGATCGGATGACCCTGCGCCCAGCCAAGCATCGTCGTCAAACCCTTACGTCGATCAAGAAAGCCTTTCGGAGCGGCGACGGTGACGAATCCACTACGACGGCGGCCACAACGCCCGCCTCTCCAGATGGGCCTTCCCTCAAGGCCACTCCCGGGCGATCTTCTCGAAGCCGTACCGCGCGGCATCCTTCGTCTGCGGCCAGGCCGGCACGGAGCGACGAGGCAGCGCCTCGAGTTCGGCCTTGTCCGGAAACGACTCCGAGAGCACCCGCATCTTGAACCCCGGCCCGCGGACGGTCCCACTCGAGCGGCCCGCGTCCTCCGGCCGAGGCATCGGTCGCCGCGACCTGACGTATGTCGTATAATGTTACGGTATGTCATCGTCTCAGGGCCGACCGGCCGCAAACCCGATTTCCCAGGCAGACCAGCGCGCCTTCATTTCTAACCACCTTTGGTCGCTCCCCTTGCGCTTCGCAGAGCCGATCACGATCGGTGTGCATCACAACGAAGTCGGCTTCGAAAGGGCGTGGATGCGCAGCGCTACCGTGACCGCGCTGGATCTCGGCGGTTGTCGTCGCATCGTTATGAACCAGCACGTGCTAAAGCTGTACCGGGACGCTGTGGCCGCGAACAGCACCGGCGGAGCGGTTCGGGTGCAAATCGGCTCCACGCCCATCGATCTCAAGTCTGTGCTGCTCGACGAGAACGAGGCTAGCGACTTGGCCGTCCTGGACGCCACGGACCTGGACCTCCGACGCGACGAGATGCCCGACATGGTGAACGCGCTGATGCTCGGAACCGGCTGGATCGACGACGCGTACGTCCCGCTGCAGTTCCATACGCCGTCGCCGTGGCCGGCGACCGACATCAAATCGGACGACGCCATCCTGTTGGGTGGTTATCCGGAGTTCTTGCGCGAGCGGAATGGGATGGACGTCACCCATGCGTCGTGGTCGATGGCCGGGATTCCGATCACGGGCGAAGGCTTCGATGAGTTTCGCGTAAGATTCGACCGCTCGCGATGGCAGAACCAGTTCGGAAAGAGCGATGAGCCCCTGCTGCTCACGAAGCAACTGAGCGGCCTCAGCGGAAGCCCGGTCTTTGTGGAGCGCCTCGCCGAGGGTGGATGGATCTGTTCACTGGTCGGCTTCGTGAAAGCGTACGACCCAGATGGTGACCTGCTGATCGTCACGTCGGCCACCAACATCCGGTCCGATGGATCGCTGAAGAGGCGACGTGCGCCGATTATCCTAGGTGAACATGGGGACGTCAGCTGACGGCCTGGCGTACGACTGACGCGCCGTTCGGTACGGCGTCTATATGGCGCAGGTGCAGCGCTGTTAATGGTGTCTGGAGCCTTTGGGTTGGCGAAGTCTCACGATTGATCACGTCGTTGCGGAAACCACAGAGCCGTCAGAATTGCCGCGGATGACCGGGGTTATGTAAAAGGGCACACCCAGTATCGCCAGCGGCGGGCCGACGATCGATGCAAAGCCAGCGGTCAGCTCAGCGCGTCCACCTACACCCCGAGGTACGCCTTCTTCACCTGTGGATCGTCCAGCAACTGCGCCGATGGTCCGCTTAGCGTGACGCGCCCCGTTTCCAAAACGTACGCGCGCGAGCTGACTTCGAGCGCCGTCTGCACGTCTTGCTCGACGATGAGGATCGACACGCCGGTTTGGTGGATCTGCGCCAGCAATTCAATCAAATGATCCACGAGCACCGGCGCAAGCCCGAGCGACATCTCATCGATCAGCAGCACTTCCGGACGCGCCATGAGTGCGCGAGCGATCGCGACCTGCTGCTGCTCGCCGCCCGACAGCCGACCGGCGAGAAAGTCGTACCGCTCGCGCAGCCGCGGCAACAGCCCGAGGATGCGTTCCAGATCGGCTTCGACCTCGCGGTCGGTGCGCAGATATGCACCCATGCGCAAGTTGTCTTCGACCGACAGCGAGCCGAACAGCCGCCGTCCTTGCGGGACTTGCAGGATGCCCGCCTTCACGATGCGATCCGGCTCGAGTCCGGTCAGCCGCGTGTCGCCGTAGCTGACGCTGCCACCCCACGTCTTCACCACCGCACTGATCGCGCCGAGCAGCGTCGACTTGCCCGCGCCGTTCGACCCGATGAGCGCTACGATTTCGCCGGGCTCGACGCGCATCGACACGTCCCACAGCACTTGCGTGTCGCCGTACCCTGCGCTCACGTTGTCGATCACGAGCGGGCTCGTCGTCACCGCGGGCGCGGTCGTCGCCGGCGTCGCTGCGGCGCTCACGCCGTCGCCTCGGGCGGCTGAATGCGCATGGCCTCCGCGCGCTGCGCTTCGATCTCCTTGAGCTGTTCCTGGCGCTTCACCCAGCGCGAGCCGAGATACGCCTCGATGACCTGTGGCGACGCGAGCACCTCGCTCGGCGCGCCTTGCGCGATCTTGCGCCCCTCGGCGAGGACGACGATCGTCGTCGAGATCGACACGATCGCCTTCATCAGATGCTCCACCACGATCAGCGTGACGCCGCGCCGGTTCACGTCGCGCAGCAGCTCCAGCGCCTCCTCCACCTCGGTGGCGTTGAGCCCCGCCATCACCTCGTCGAGCAGCAGCACGTCGGGGTCGAGCGCGAGCGCCTTCGCCACTTCGAGCCGCTTGCGGTCCGGGATCGTGAGCTCGGCCGCAGGACGGTCCGCCACGCGCGCGAGGCCGACGATCTCGAGCAGCTCCTGCGCGCGCTCGAACGACGCGCGCGTCGAGCGCTTCGCGCCGTTGCGGCCGTACATCGCGCCCACCGCGACGTTTTCGCGCGTGCTCAGGCTCGCGAACGGTTTGACGATCTGGAACGTGCGCGCGATGCCGAGATGACACACGTCGTACGCGGGCACGTCGGCGATGCGCTTGCCGGCATACCGCACCTCGCCCGTCGTCGGCTTGTACACACCGCTGATCACGTTCATCAGCGTCGTCTTGCCCGAACCGTTCGGGCCGATGAGCCCCACGACGCTGCCGCGCTCGACGTCGAAGCTCACCTCGGACAGCGCCCACAGCCCACCAAACCGCATCCCGATGTCGCTGATGCGCAACGAAACCTCGTGCGCAGTCGTAGGCTGTGCGCTCATGCCTTATACGCCTGCAGGCTCTTGATCCACGTGCGCACTCCGCCGCGTAGCCCGATCAGCCACACCAAACCGCGTGGCAGCAGCAGCACCACGAGCACGATCACGGCGCCGAAGAACAGCGAGTGCAGCTTGAGGAACGTATGGCCGAGCGTCTCGTTCACGCCCGACAGAATGAGCGCGCCGACGAACGGCCCGGCTACGGTGCCCGTGCCGCCGAGGATCGTCATCACGATCGGATAGACGTTGAAATCTTCGGCGAACGCGATCGACGGATCGACGAACCCGTTGCCGCGCGCGTACACCGCGCCGGCCGCCCCGGCGATCGCCGCGCTGATCGCCCACGCGATGATCTTGTATTTCGTCGCGGAGATGCCGAGCACCGCGGCAGCATCTTCATTCTCGCGAATCGCGACGAACGCGTAGCCCAGCTTCGAGCGCGCGACGAGAAACGTGACCGCGATCGCGCCCGCGGCGACGAGCCACGCGGCATAGTAATAGATCGCGAAGTGCGCCTCGTCGACTTGGGTGACTTTGAGCCCGCCGGTGCCGCCGAAGATGTCGAGGTTCCCGACGATGTCGGTCACGGCGAGCGCCGTGCCGAGCGTCGCGATGCCGAAGTAATGCCCCTTGAGCCGCAGCACCGGGAAGCCGACGACCGCCGCGAACGCGGCGTTGACGACGACGGCAAGCCCGACATCGGCGAAGAGGTTGTCGATGCCGCGAGCACTCAGCAGCGCCGCGCAATATGTCCCCAACCCGAAGAACACCATGTTGCCGAACGACACGTAGCCCGTGTACCCGCCGATGATGTTCCAGCCGTACGCAAGCGCAACGAAGCAGAGGATCGTGCGGAACAGCGTCTGATACCCGGGCAACACCGTCGGCACCAGCAGCAGCAGCACCATCAACCCGAGCGAGATGAAAAGCGCAGTGCGGTTCCCGGTGATCCCACCGAGCCCGATCTTGCGCAAAGCGGTGCTCACCTTCCGTCACCCTGAGCTTGTCGAAGGGTCACGCCGTCGCGCGGCCCATGATGCCGGTCGGCCGCACCATCAGCACGATCAGCAGCACGACGAGCGCAACCGCGTCCTGCAAGCCCGTGCCGCTGATGTGCTGCGTGCCGATCGTCAAGTCGATCTGCGACGCGAAGGCCTCGACGATCCCGTACGCGAGCCCGCCGACGAGCGCGCCTTCCACCGAGCCGAGCCCGCCGAGGACGCACACCACGAACCCTTTGATCAGAAACGGCTGCCCCATCGCCGGGTTGAGCGAGTACGACAGCGAGATCAGCGTCCCGGCCACACCCGCGAGCCCGGCCCCGAGCCCGTACACGATCGCGAAGATCTGCGCGACGCGCACGCCGGCGAGCTGCGCGGCGCCGATGTCCATCGACGTCGCACGGATCGCCCGCCCGGTCTTCGAGCGGTGCAGCCACATGTACATCACGCCGGTGATCACCAGCGCGGCGGCCAGCGTATACACCTTCGCCCACGGCACCGTGATGCCGGCGACGGTGAAGTTCGACCCTGAGTACGCCGTCGTCACGCCGCGCGTATCACCGGTCCAGATCAGCAGTGCGATGTTCACGATGAGCAGCGAAAGCCCGAACGTCAGCAGAAACGTCGTCAGCACCGGCGCGCGCGCGACCCAGTTGATGAGGTACCGCTGGATCAGGTACCCGAGCACGAACAGCACGACGAACGACACCGGCAGCGACAAGAACGGATCGACGTGGAAGCTCGTGAACAGCTGCCACGTGATGAACGCCCCGAGCATGATGAACGCACCGTGCGCGAGGTTGATGATGTTCATGATGCCCCAGACCAGCGAAAAGCCGAGGGCCACCACGGCCAGGATCCCGCCTGCGAGAATCCCGTTGACGAGATCCTGAGCCAGTAAGTGCATCTTCTAGGTTAGCGCTGGCCCCACGGCGGGGCGGGGTACTTCACCTTCGCTTCGGCGAGACCGGGCGGGTACACGGTCACGAGCCGGCCGTTCTGGATCTGGTTGACGACCATCGGCTTGAACACGTTGATGCCGCGGCTGTCGAACTTGAGGATGCCGAAGAACGTCGTCTTGTCGAGCTTCGCCAGCGCGTCGCGCACCTTCTCGGTATCGAGCGAGCCGGCAGCCTGAATCGCGTACTGGAACGCCAGGCACGCCGCGGTCGATTCCGCGTTGTGATAGTCGGGCCGGTGATGGTACGCGGCTTCGAACGCTTTCGCGTAGTCCTTCGCGCTGGCGTAGAAGCCGGGGTCGCCGTGATACTTCACCGCGTCCGACCACTGCGCGCCGCCGAGCACGTCGTTCGCGTCCTTGCCGAGCGAGTTGGTGAAGTCCGGCGTGTCCGGTCCGACCGAGTACCCGTAGATCTTCGCCGGGACGTTCTGCTCCTTGAGCCCCTTGTGCACGAGCAGCGCGTCCTGCAGATGGCCGGCGTTGAGGATGATGTCGGGGTTGGTCGCCTTCACCGCGGAGATGATCGAGGACACGTCGGTCGCGGTGTCGGGATACTTGTTGTTGTACACGACCTTGAGGCCGTGCGCGGCGGCCCACTCCGCTGCACCTTGCGCGACCTCTTGCGAGAACGAGTCGCTCGCCGCCGTGATCGCGACGGTCTGCGCAGCCGGCTTCTGGTGCTTGCCGATGTCGAGCACGCCTTCGAGATACCGCTTCGCCGGCGACAGCACCGCGAACGTGTACTTGAAGCCTTGGCTGAAGATCTTCTCGGCCGCGCCGTTGCCCTCGACCATCGGGATCTTCTTGCGCTCGACCATCTGCGCGACGGTGAACGCGGTACCCGAGCCGTACGGCCCGAGGATGAAGTTGACGTGGTCCTGATCGATCAGCCGTTCGGCGAGCTGCGCCGCGGTCGCCGGCTTCGATTCGTCATCGTAATACTTGATGTCGACCTTGTACGTCTTGCCGCCGACCTTGATGCCGCCGTGCGCGTTGGTGTAGGTCTTCCAGAACTCGTAGCCTTCTTGGGTGAGATGGCCCTCTTTGGTGAGCGAGCCCGTGAGCGACACGGCCGAGCCGAACAGGATCGTATCCCCTGCGGCTGCGACGGGGACGGAGGGCGCGGCGAGCGTCGCGCAAAGCGCGAGAACCCCGAGCGCGGCAGTAGGACGGAGTATCATCGATTGCGGTCCTTCCGGCGGAACAAAACTGCACCCTCGGTGCGCCCCGGCAGGAACGATTCCCTGTCAGTCCTGGCGTGGGAGCGCGGCGCGCAGCGACGCCGCGTACGCGCCGGCCCTGCGCGCGGCCTCGTCACCGTGGAATCCGGCGTACGAATCGACGAGCGCGCTGCCCACCACAACGCCGTCCGCGACGGCGCCGATCGCGGCGACGTGGGCCGGGGTCGAGATGCCGAACCCCACGGCCAGCGGAAGCTCCGTCGCCGGGCGCAGGCGTGCGATCGCACCGGTGATCCACGCGACGTCGGGCTCGCGCCGCGCGCCGGTGACACCGAGTCGCGAAACGAGGTACACGAAGCCGGTCGACGCGGCGGCGATGCGCGCCGCGCGGTCCGGCGGCGTCGTCGGCGCGATCAGCTGCGGGATCGCGAGGCCGGCCGCGCGCAGCGGCGGCGCGAACGCGTCGAGCTCTTCGAGCGGGACGTCGGGAACGATGGCGCCGACGGCGCCTGCGTCGCGCGCATCGCGCGCGAAGCGCTCGGCGCCGTAGCGGTCGACGGGGTTGACGTATGTGAAGAACAGGATCGGCGCGCAGCCGCGCGCGCGCGCTTTCGCGACAAGCGCGATCGAGTCGGCGAACTTGATTCCCGCGTGCAGCGCGCGCTGACCGGCCGCGGCGATCGTCGGGCCGTCGGCGAGCGGATCGCCGTACGGGATGCCGAGCTCGATGAGGTCGACGCCGGCACGCGTGAGCGCCTCGAGCACGGCGAGCGTCGTGGCGAGATCGGGATCGCCCGCGACGACGTAGCCGATCAGCGCCGCGCGGCGTTCGGCGCGTGCGCGTGCGAACGCCGCGTCGATCCCGCCGCTCGCGATCACTGCGAGACCTCGGCCCCTTCGAGCGCGGCGACGGTGCGCACGTCCTTGTCGCCGCGCCCGCTCAAGTTGACGAGCACGAGCCCGCCGGACCCGCGCTCGACCGCGAGCTGCTGCGCGAACGCGATCGCGTGCGCCGACTCCAGCGCAGGGACGATCCCTTCGCGCCGCGCGGTGCGATGAAACGCGGCGAGCGCCTGCGTGTCGTCGACCGCGACGTAGCGCGCGCGTCCGCTATCTTTGAGAAACGAATGCTCCGGACCCACCCCCGGATAGTCCAGCCCGGCGCTGATCGAATGCGTGTCGCGCACCTGGCCTTCGTCGTCCTGCAGCACGTAGCTGCGCGAACCGTGCAAGATACCGACGCTCCCGGCGCCCAGCGACGCGGCGGTGTCGATCGAATGCACGCCGTGGCCGGCGGCTTCGACGCCCCACAGGTTCACGTCCGCGTCATCGACGAACGCGCGAAAGGTCCCAATCGCGTTGGAGCCGCCGCCGACGCACGCGACGACGTCGCTGGGCAGCCGCCCGTAGCGCTCGAGGATTTGCGCGCGCGCCTCGACGCCGATCACCTTCTGGAACTCGCGCACCAAATACGGATACGGATGCGCGCCCACGACGGACCCGATCACGTAGAACGTGTCCTCGACGCGCGCGGCCCATTCGCGAAACGCTTCGTTGGTCGCGTCCTTGAGCGTGCGCGTGCCGCTCTCGACGGGATACACCGTCGCGCCGAGCAGCTTCATCAAATAGACGTTGAGCGCTTGGCGCTCGACGTCGACCGCGCCCATGTACACGTCGACCTGCATGCCGAGCTTCGCGCCGATCGTCGCCGTGGCGACGCCGTGCTGGCCCGCGCCGGTCTCGGCGATGAGCCGCCGCTTGCCCATCCGCCGCGCGAGCAGCGCCTGGCCGACGGTGTTGTTGATCTTGTGCGCGCCTGTATGGTTGGTGTCTTCGCGCTTGAACACGATCGGTGCGTGCGGTCCGTCGACCAGCCGCTCCGCGTGATAGATCGGCGACGGCCGCCCAACGTAATCGCGTAGTAGCGCCTCATACTCGGCCCAAAACGCGGGATCGGCGAACGCTTCTCGCGTCGCGGCCTCAAGCTGCGTTAGCGCCTCGACGAGCACTTCCGGGACGAACACGCCGCCGAAGCGCCCGAAGTAGCCGCGCGCGTCGGGCGTCGACGGCGACCGGTCCGTGTCGGTGCTCATGGCGATTCCGTCTCCGCGGCGCGAACGGCGCGCACGAACGCGCGTACTTTTTCGGGGTCTTTCCTGCCGTTCGTTTCGACGCCGCTGCGCACGTCGACGGCGTACGGCCGCACCGCGCGGACGCAGTCGCCGACGTTCTGCGGCGTCAGCCCGCCGCTCACGACGAAACGCCGTTCGCCGGCTAACCTCCGCGCGATCTCCCAGGCGAACGTCCGCCCAGTGCCGCCACTTTGCCCATCGTCAGCAGCCGTATCGAACAGCCAGGTCGCGTGCTCGAACGAGCGCGCATGCTGCGCGAACTCGTCAGGGTAATACGCTCGCTTCATTTCGATGTGAAACGCCTTGAGGTACGGTCCGGCGGCAAAGGCCTCGCACGACTCGGCCGGTTCCTTGCCATGGAACTGCGGAATCGCGCCGGCGTGGAGCGCTTCGTCAACCAGCGACGCGGGCGGGTCCACGAACACCGCGACGAGCGTCGTCAGCGCGGGCACCGATTGCGCGATGTCCCGGAAGCGTTCGATGCCGACGCGCCGCTCGGACCGTTCGGCCAAGATCACGCCGACGGCGTCGGCGCCCGCGCCGACGGCAAGCGCGACGTCGGCGACGCTCGTGCAGCCGCAAATCTTGACGCGCGTGCGCAACGCGTCCGTCAAACGGAAACCGCGGCGCCCTTGAGCGCGCGGATCGCCTGGCTCTTGTCGTCGGCGCGCATGAGCGACTCGCCGACGAGCACGCCGCGCGCACCCTGCGCGACGAGCCGGCGCACGTCGTCCTGCGACTTCACGCCGCTCTCGCTGATCACGACGGTCCCGGCGGGCACGAGCGGCAGCAGCTCTTCGGTGACGGCGAGGTCGGTTTCGAACGTGTGCAGGTTGCGGTTGTTGATCCCGAGCAGCGTCGCGCCCGCCGCAAGCGCGCGCGCGAGCTCCGCCTCGGTGTGCACTTCGACGAGCACGTCGAGGTCGTAGCGGCACGCTTCTTCCATGACCTCGGCGATGCACGCGTCGGACAACCCGGCGACGATCGCGAGGATCGCATCGGCACCGTATGCCGCCGACTGCACGACCTCGTACCGCGAGCTCAGGAAGTCTTTGCGCAAGATCGGTAGCGAAGACGCCGCGCGCGCGACATCGACGTAGGCGAGATCGCCGAGAAAATGATCGCTCTCGGTCAGCACGCTGATCGCATCGGCGCCGGCCTGCTCGTACTCGCGCGCGATCGCGGCGGGATCGAGGTGCGGCACGATGAGTCCCACCGAGGGTGACGCGCGCTTGATCTCGGCAACGATCGCCGGCCCGGTCGCGCCGACAAGAGCCGCGCGGAAGCCGCGGCGCTCGCGGCGGCGACCTTCGGCCCGCTCGCGCATCACGTCCAGCGGCTCGCGCACCTCGTCGGCGGCGCGCACCACCGCCTTCGCGGCGTACAGCTTGGAGAGCATGTCCGTCATACCGTCACCGTGTCCACCCTGAGCGGGGTCGAAGGGTCGCTCCTGAGCGCATCGAGCGCCGCCTGCGCGCGGCCGGTTTCCACCGATGTGCGCGCGCGTGCCATCCCGTCGTGGACGTCGACCGCCTCGCCCGCGACAACGAGCGCGAGCGCGGCGTTGAGCAGCACCAGGTCGGCGCGCGGGCTGCGCTCGCCGCCCAAGATCGCGAGCACGGCGGCGGCGTTCGTCGCGGCGTCGCCGCCGCGGATCGCCTCGCGCGACGCGCTCACACCGTAGTCGGACGGTTGGAGCGTCCAGTGCCGCACGCCGTCGCGGTCGAACTGCACGACGTCGGTCGGCGCCTCGCCGCTGATCTCGTCGAGCCCGTCCTCACCGTGGATCACGGCGCCCGCTTCCGCGCCCAGCACGCGCAGGGCTTCGGCAACGAGCGCGACGTGCTCGGGGCGAGCGACGCCGATGACCTGGCGGTTTGCCCCTGCGGGATTCGTGAGCGGGCCGAGCACGTTGAAGATGGTACGCACGCCGAGCTCGCGCCGGATCGGTCCGACCGCGCGCATCGCGGGATGGTGCCGCTGCGCGAACAGAAACGCGATGTTGTGGTCGCGCAGCGCGCGCGCGGACGACTCCGGCGCACGGTCGATCGGCACGCCGAGCGCTTCGAGCACGTCGGCGCTCCCGCACGCGCTCGAGGCCGCGCGATTGCCGTGCTTGGCGACCGGCACACCGCAACCGGCGACCACGAATGCCGCCATTGTGGAGATGTTGATCGTGTGCGCGTTGTCGCCGCCGGTCCCGACGACGTCGAGCACGAGCGGAAGACCGTGTTCGACGCGCACGCTGCGCTCGCGCATCGCCCGCGCGGCGCCAACGACTTCTTCGACCGACTCGCCCTTCGCTGCCAGCGCCGCGAGCAGCGCGGACGCGCGCACCGGCGACAGCGTCTCGTCCATGATGGCGCCGATCGTCTCGGCCATCTCGTCGGCGGTCAGATGATGTCCGCCCAGCACGCCGCGCAGCAGCGCGGGATAATCGGCGACGATCACGCAGACATCTCGCGCACGGGGCTCCGCATCTCCCGAACGACGTTTTCGGCGAGAAGCCGGCCCTCGGTAGTGAGGACCGATTCGGGATGGAACTGCACGCCCGCGATCGGGAGCTCGCGGTGCGCGAGTCCCTGGATCACGCCGTCCTCGCTAGCCGCATTGGCACGCAGCACGGCGGGAAACCCGTCGTGATCGACACAAAGCGAATGATAACGTGTCGCGGCGAACGGCGACGGCACGCCGGCAAACGCGCCGCGCCCGTCGTGCGTGATCTCCGACGTCTTACCATGCATCTGCCGCGGCGCATGCACGACGCGCCCCCCGAACGCCTCGCCAATAGCTTGCAACCCCAAACACACCCCAAACAACGGCCGCCGCTCACGCGCCGCCTCACGCACGATCGCCATCGTACGCCCAGCCTCCGCAGGCCGTCCAGGCCCAGGGCCTACAATCACACCGTCATACCGCGCGGTCACACCGTCATCCAACCGCGGATCATCATTACGAACCACATCAACGTCAACGCCGTCAACACCACCGAAAAGATGCGCAAGATTCCACGTAAACGAGTCATAGTTGTCCACGAGCAGTAGCTTCATGCGTCGATCCCCAGCACGCTGCGCACGATACCGGTCTTCGCGAACACCTCGGCGTACTCGGTGCGCGGCACGCTATCGGCGACGATGCCCGCCGACGCCTGCCAGTACGCGCGCCCGTTCGCAACAGCCACCGAGCGCAGGATGATGCACGAATCGAGGTCGCCGTCGAAATCGATGTGCGCAACGCTGCCGGCGTAGAACCCGCGGGCGACCGGCTCGAGCTGGTCGATGAGCTGCATCGCGCGGATCTTCGGCGTCCCCGTGACCGTCCCAGCGGGAAACGACGCGGCGAACAAGTCGAGCGCGTCCTTGTCCTCGCGTAACTCGCCCACGACGTTGGACACGATATGCATCACGTGCGAATACCGCTCGATCACCATCAACTCGTCAACGCGCACGCTGCCGGTGCGACACACCGCGCCGAGGTCGTTGCGCGCGAGGTCGACGAGCATCACGTGCTCGGCGCGTTCCTTCTCATCGGCAAGCAGCTCGTCGGCAACGCGCTGATCCACCGCAGGATCGGCATCCCGAGGCCGAGTCCCCGCGAGCGGCCGAATCCGCGCGGTGCGCCCATCGAGCCGAACCAAAAATTCCGGCGACGCACCAAACACCGCGCGCCCGTCATGCTCGACGAAGAACATATACGGCGAGGGATTCCGCGCCCGAATCTGCCGGTAGAAATCAAACGCGGTCCCGGCAAGCGCGCACGAAAACCGAATGCCGACTTGCAGCTGGTACGCGTCGCCGTCGTAGATGAACCGCTTCGCCTGCGCAACCCGCTCGAGAAACGTCGCCTCATCCATGGACGCGCTCACCGGCCCGTCGGCGCGAACCGCCCCGGGAACCGTGGGCCGCTGGTCAAGCAGCCGCGCAACGTAGGCGTCAAGCCGCGCGTCAACCGCGGCGCGCTCGTGTTCCCCGCGCGCAAACCCGATCAACGTCACACGGTGCGTGAAGTGGTCGAACACCAGCCACGTCCCGGGCACGACGACGAGCGCATCGCCGAACCGCACATCCGCCGGCGGCGCATCATCGTGCGCATCGCGAAGCACCGGCTCAAGCGCGCGCGCCGCGTCGTAGGTGAACACGCACACGGCCCCGCCGGGGAACGGCAAGTCGCCGCGGTCGAGCCGATAGCGCCCCACGGCGGCACGAATCTTCTCGAGCATTTGGGGATCGCGGTCGATCGCGAACGTCTCGAGGTAGTCCAACCCCACGAACGAGAACCGGCTGATCCGCTCGGTGCCCTCGACCGACTCCAGCAAACACGAACGCCCCGGCTGGGCCAGGGCGAGATACGCGGAGATCGGCGTGATGCTGTCCGCGACGAACGATCGCGTGATGGAGGTCAGACTGAGCGGTTCGTCCGCGGTCGTGACTAGCATACGGGGTAGCGCCGAGTATAGCGGGAATCCCGGCCGCTGGCTAGTCGCCGAACGGCCGGAATTCGGTCGCTACGGTGCTACTTCACCAACTCCAGAATGGACAGCTCGGCGGCGTCGCCGGGCCGCACGCGGGTCTTCGTGATGCGCGTGTAGCCGCCGGTCTTCTCCTTGAACGTGGGCGCGATCTGATCGAACAGCTTCTTCGCGACCGCTTCTTCGGTGAGGTACGACGCTACCAGGCGGCGCGAATGGGGATCGCCGCGCCGTGCCTGCGTGATGAGGCGCTCGACGACCTTGGAGATTTCTTTGGCCTTGGTCGAGGTGGTCTCGATCTTCTCGTACTTGAAGAACGACGTCGCGAGGTTGCGCAGCAGCGCCTTGCGATGACCGTCCGTGCGCGAGAGGCGCTTGTAGGCGATTTGGTGCGGCATGATTCCTTATCCGATTGGGACTAGGGCTGGCGGAGCGAGAGGCCTCGCTCCTCCAGGACTTGCTTGATCTCGTCGAGCGACTTCTTGCCGAAGTTGCGCATCTTGATGATCTCGTCTTCCGTCATGTCGAGCAGCTCGGACACCTTCGAGATGCCGGCGCGCTTGAGGCAGTTGAACGAGCGAACCGACAGGTTCAGCGTCTCGACCGGCACGTCCCACTCGCTGGCGGGCGCCGTTGCGACGGGCTTCTCTTCGGTGGAGAAGCCGATGAAGAGCCGCAGCTCCTCGGTGAGGATCTGGGCGGCTTCGGACAGCGCGTCGTCGGGCGTGATCGAGCCGTTGGTCTCGATCTCGAGCGTGAGGCGGTCGAAGTCCACCGACTGGCCGACGCGCGTGTCGTCGACGCTGAAGTTGACCTTGCGGATCGGCGAGAAGATCGAGTCCATCGGGATCAGCCCGATCATGTGCTCGATGTTGCGCTGCTTGTCGGACGTCACGTAGCCGCGCGACTTCTCGATCCCGATCTCCATCGAAAGCTTCGCGTCTTTCTTCGACAGCGTCGCGATGTGGTAGGTGGGCTGGAGGATCTCGACGTCGGCGTCCGGCGCGATGTCGCCCGCGGTGACTTCCTTGGCGCCGCTCACGCTGAGCGAAAGCACCTTGGGATCTTCCGTGTTGAGCTTGATCGGCAGCCCTTTGAGGTTGAGCAGCAGATCGACGGTGTCTTCGACGACGCCGGAGATCGTGGAGAACTCGTGGAGGACGCCGTCGATCTTGACGTAGGTCACCGCCGCGCCCGGAATGGACGACAGCAGCACGCGCCGCAGCGCGTTACCAAGCGTAATGCCGAAGCCGCGCTCGAGCGGCTCGATCACGAACTTGGCATAATTTTCGCGACGCTCGCGAACTTCGATGTTTGCGCCGGCGGGCGCTTCAAGAACGGTCATACTAATTTCGGTGTGGTCTTTCTCCGTTTACGTTATCCGCAGCGCTGTCGCCCTTCGAGCGAGCCCAGGTGCATTGTCCGAACGAGTCGGCCCCAATGTCACCCTGAGCTTGTCGAAGGGTGCGCCACGATCGTACGCCTAACGGTTGGTGGGTTTGGTATTATCGGATTATCGCGAGTAGTACTCGACGATGAGCTGTTCATCAACCGGCGTGTCGATCTGCTCACGCGACGGCAGCGCGACGACCTTCGCCGTGTTCTCCGTCTCGTTGAACTCGAGCCACTCCGGATGCCGGCGCGCCTTGGCGGTCTCGACGAGCGCCCCGAAGAGGTCCTTGGACTTCGACCGGTCGGCGATGGTGATCACGTCGCCGGGCTTCACCTTGATGGAAGGCACGTTGACGATGCGCCCATTGAGACGGAAGTGCCGGTGGCAAATGAGCTGACGCGCCTGTGCCCGGCTCGCGCCGAGGTTGAGGCGGTACACGACGTTGTCGAGCCGGCGTTCGAGGATCTGCAAGAACGTCGCGCCGGTTTGTCCCTTGACGCGCTGCGCTTCGCGGAAGTAGTTCTCGAACTGCGTCTCGAGCACGCCGTAGTAGCGGCGCATCTTCTGCTTCTCGCGCAGCTGGCGGCCGTATTCGCTGATCTTCTGACGCGTCTTGGTGTTCTGCGTCTTCTGACCGGGCGCGGTGCCACGGCGCTCGACGGCGCACTTTTTGGAAAGGCAGCGATCGCCTTTGAGGAAGAGCTTGATCTTTTCGCCGGTCTTGGACGTCGCGGTCTCGCGGCGGCACAGACGACAGACGGCTTTGGTGTAACGGGCCATTCTTTTTCTCTAACTCCCTTACACGCGCCGGCGCTTCGGCGGTCGGCAGCCGTTATGCGGGATCGGGGTGACGTCTTTAATGAGGGTGATCTCCAAGCCGGCGGCCTGCAGCGAGCGGATGGCAGCTTCGCGCCCGGCGCCAGGACCCTTGACGTAGACCTCAGCGGTCTTCATCCCGTGGTCCATCGCCTTGCGCGCGACTGCTTCAGCGGCCATCTGCGCGGCGAACGGCGTCGACTTCTTCGAGCCCTTGAACCCGAGGTTGCCGGCGGATGCCCAGGCGATCGTCGACCCCGTGTTGTCGGTGATCGTCACGATCGTGTTGTTGAACGAGGAGTGGATATGGGCGACGCCCGATCCGACGTTCTTGAACTCGCGTTTCTTGCGAGTCTTGGTCTGCTTCTTCGCGGCCAAAAGAAAACTGCTCTCTGCGGGTTTATCCTGTCCGGGCACGGCCCGGTGTCGTCGCCTCGACCGGCAGAGCTCGCTTGCCGCGAGCAACTCCGACCTCTTTCTTCAACCGCACGGCGAGAGCGGCAGGCGCGCGAACGCGCGTCGCCTCCGCGGGGCGGAGACAACCGGATAACTTTACCACAGGCCAGGGTCTACATCAAGGCCGGAGGTCGGCCGCGGCTGGTGCCCCGACAAGGCTAGCGAGCGCGATCGGCGGGCGTAGGCGGCGGCGACGTCGGGGGCATTGGTGGAGCCGGTGTTGATGGTCCCCTATGTCCCTTTTCCGCCCAGGACGGCCCGGGCACCAGATGTCGACGCGTCGGCGTTGCGCAGGGCGCGCGAGAGGGTTGATCCAAATTCACACTTTTGTTATTATATTTTCGATGAAGATAGAGTCGCACATCTCCCCCCTCGGCTCGGATCACGCGGCTGCAGCCGAGGCCCGTGCTGGCCAAGAGCTTTACCGGGCGGCTCGGCTGAGATTCGCGGTGGCAGAAAAGGTCGCTCGGCTGCTTATCGGCTTTCGGCAGAGGCACAATCTGACTCAGGCCCAATTGGCCGCGACCCTTGGCATGAAAGAATCCGCGGTAAGCCGACTCGAGAGCGGCGAGCATGTCCCGAACTTCACGACCGTGGCACGTGTTGCGGAGCGCTGCAACGTAGACATCTCGCTGGACTTTATCGAGCGCCCATCCGGTGCAACGCCGCATCGCCAGGAGATGGTCGTAGCTTAGGGCGCATCGCGACCGGCTGCGCGCGGCGGTACTCTCTTCGTCGCGTTCATTCTCGCCCGAAAATCCTTCCATCGCGATCGCGCCAAGTCGATGTCTGCGGTCGGAATCGTCGCCGTTTTATTGACGAAGATGTGGAGCAACACGATAAATCCCGACTCCGCCTCGTGGTAAAGTATTCGGTAGCACAGACCGCCGCAATCGCACTTTAGGCGACGTAGTTTCCCCCGTACCGGCTTGCTATGGGGAGGCGGGATCATCGATCCAAATTTATTCAGTCGATCGATTTTCCGGTCGATGATTTCTTGATGATCGGGCGGAAGCGCATCGATGAAAGCCTTCACGGGCTCTGCGCCGTTGTGATCGCGAAAATATTTGGCGATCCAGGTCGTACGACCGGCTCGGCTGGACATCTGCAGCGCGCCGTTTCGTCACGCGGGCCAGAATCATGGTCCGAAGCCCGGCCGCGACTAAGATCTGGCCGAAGCGAACATCGAGCACCCCTTCCTCGGCTGTTTAGGCGCGCCGAAGGATGCACGCTACGTGGGCTGGGACGTTCCCCACAACACCACGTCGCGCGAACGATCCGAATTACCCACTGAACCTGGCCTCCGCCCTAATCCGCCCGAAGAGCTGCCAAACGCGTCTCTCGCTCCGTCGGCGTGAGGGGCCTCTTCTTCCCGCGCATCCGCGCCAGAGCGTTGCGGTCGCTCAAGGCGCCCGGAACGGCGTTCAACGACAAACGATTGGGCCTGCACGACACGCAGCCGGCGCACATGCGCGACTTCGTCACCGACGAGAACCTTGATCCGGTGCACGAGAACAGCGGAATCCCCAATCACGCGTTCTATCTGTTCGCCAAGGAGCTCGGCGCCACGCATGGGAATGGGCGGCCGCATTTGGTACGACGCAATGTATACCGGCCTTAGACGGGCGACGCACTAATATTGCATCAGATGTGATGTAATAGTCGAGATTGTGGACGGTAGCGCAGCAGATATGATGGATAACCTGTTCGGGATGTCGCCGCGTGCGATTCGGCAACGCATCGGACGCCGTGCGCGGGACGTTCGCCTAGCTGCTCGGCGCTCGCAAGACGACGTCGCTCGTGCGGCGGGCGTGTCGGTGCCAACCCTGCAGCGGTTCGAGGGGGGAACGAACGTCAGTGTTGATGCGCTAATCCGGATCGCCGTCGCGCTCAACGCCGAACGCGATTTGCGCGACCTCTTCCCGCTGCCCGACGCACGCACAATCGAGCAGGTTTTGGAACGCCGGCGATTACCGCAAAGAGGGCGCACGACGTGAGCGGGTTTCCACAGGGGCGTCGAACCCCTTAATTTCTTAGTTGACAAGTCGGAACTTGTCGTATATCATCGCCGCGGCCGGCCGCTGCACTACTTCTGAGGGATGCGAGGATGTCGATGATCTCGCGACGCGATCGTGTGCGCGGCGCTCTGTTTATGCTCGCGGCGTTCGCGATGACGATCTTGCCGGCCGCGGCTCAGCCCGTTGGTCCGCCGTCCGCGTTAACGCCGCATGTGTCGACGGCCGAGCGAATCCGGCGCATCGAAAGCGGCGATCTCGTCGCGCTCGGCAAGCGCCACGCGCCGCTGCGACTCAATCTCGCGCGGTTGATGTCTGTCTTTCACGTTCCCGGACTGAGTATCGCCGTGATCGACGGCTCGCAGGTCGCGTGGGCCAAGGGATACGGCGTCACGGAGGCCGGCACGACGACCCGGGTCACGACGCACACCCTGTTCCAAGCAGGCTCGGTATCGAAGACGGTTGCGGCGACGGGCGCGATGGCGCTCGTCGAGCGCGGAACGCTCGCGCTCGACGACGACGTCAACGCGAAGCTCACGTCGTGGAAGCTGCCCGAGAACGAGTTCACCGCAAATCAGAAGGTGACGTTACGGCGAATCTTGAGCCACACCGCCGGCGTGACGGTGCACGGTTTCGACGGGTACTCCATCGCCGGACCGGTTCCGTCGTTGCGCCAAATTCTCGACGGTGAGAAGCCCGCGACGAATGCGCCGATTCGCGTCGACCTCGTCCCCGGCACGAAGTGGCGCTATTCCGGTGGCGCCGTCGAAATCGAGCAGCAATTGATGATGGATGCGACGCGCGAGCCGTTCCCCGCGTTGATGCGCGAGCTCGTCCTCGACAAGACCGGCATGACGGACAGCACCTTTGAACAGCCATTGCCGTCCGCCCGCGCCGCTGCAGCGGCGGCCGGCACGCACGCCGACGGTAAAACGGTCGCGGGGCGGTGGGAAGTCGTCCCGCAGATGGCGGCCGCCGGGCTTTGGACCACCCCGACCGATCTGGCGAAGTTCGCGATTGCCATCGCGGCCGCAAAGCGCGGAGCACGTGATCGCGCGATCTCGCCGGCAACAGCGCGCGCGATGCTCACGCCGGGCGTCGACGTCGGTGAGATCGCCCTCGGCAACGAACAGCACCGCGATCGCATGGGCCTCGGCTTCTTCCTCGGCGATGCGACCCGACCGGACCTCTTCGGCCACATCGGTGACGATCCGGGTTTCCAGGCGATGCTGATGATGTTCGCCGATTCCGGTCAAGGCGTCGCCGTCATGGCGAACTCGGAGAATGGTATTCTTCTCGGCGATTACTTGATCGAGCGCATCGCGAAAGAGTACGGCTGGAAAGAATACGTCCCGTCGGTACGCCAGCGAATCGGTGCGGCGTCCGTGCTCCTTGCGGTCTTTCAGACCGAGGGCGTCAAGGCGGCGCTCGATGCATACCAGCAGTTGAAACTCAAACGGTTGCCGCGTTATTCCGTGACGCAGAACTCATTGATCGCCCTCGGCTACGCCGCGTTCAACGCCGGGAACCTAGCCGGCGCAATCGACGTGATGAAGGTCGCGGTTCACGATAATCCGCAATACTGGAACGCCTACGACAGTCTCGGCGAGATGTACGCGAATGCGGGCGACCAGCCGCGCGCGATCGAGAACTACGAGCGGTCGGTGCAGCTCAACCCGAAGAACGCGGGTGGCATCGAGGCGCTGCGCAAACTGCGGGGCTAGTTTCGAGGCGGCACTTGCTGGACAGCCCACTTGTTGCCGTCCGGATCGTTGAAATAGACGAACGAACCCCACGGCATCACTTCGATGTCGCTCACATCGACGCCGCGCCCGGCGAGGTGTGCGTGGGCCTGCGTGATGTCCGACACAACCATCTGCAAGCCCTTGCTGGAACCGGCCGGCATGTCGGTGATACCCGTCCCGATGACAATGGAGCATGCGGAACCCGGCGGCGTGAGCTGCACGAAGCGCAGCTTGTCGTTGACCTGATGATCGTGGTCGGCGTTGAATCCAATTTGGTCAGTGTAGAATTGCTTGGCACGGTCGACGTCCGATACGGGAACCGCGACCAACTCGAGTTTCCAATCCATAGCCGGCTCTTCGCCCCCTCATGGCAGTTTCCAGCCTCTGCGCGCGAGCTGCTGGATCGTCAGGATGATGAACTCCCCGGGCTTCACGGGCGCGAACGCGAAACGTCCCCGTTCGCGCCGACGACGTCCCACAGCGCGCCCACGTCCTGTCCGCCGAGTCCGCGGCGCTGCGCGTTCGAGCAATGCTGAAAGCGCCGCGGCGCCCGTCGTCGCGGGCGCGTGGTAGCGGCCGCGAGGTCGATCGCGAGACGCATGTCCTTCTCCGCCAAATCGATGCCGATGGCCACTTTGCCGCTCAAATCGAAAAGCACGATGCTCCCTTCGCCACGGTGCGCGCGTGACCGTTTCAGCCGCGGCGCGAGCGCGCGGAGATCAGATCATCAAGCGCAGCGAAGATTCGCGGGACGTGCTCGTACTTGTATGCGAATAGCTCCGGCGAGTCTTGGCACTGCATCAACATGCCGGGCCCGCATTCGAAGATCAGCGCGGAACCCTCGGGCGTCCGCGCGCAGTCGACGCCGAAGTAGTCCATCCCCACCGCGATTGCGATCCCCCCGAAGGTTGCGTCCCATTCCTTGAAGACGCGGCGGGGATCTTCGAGGAACCGCAGTTCTTCGTCGCGCATCCAGGCGTGCTGTCCCATCAAGCTGCTATGATAATGGACTTTCCACTTCTCCGAGATCGCCAAGTGGTATGGGAAGGGCTTGCCGTCGACGATGAAAACACGGTATTTCCGGTAGTAGCCGTCCTCGGATCGATAGTCGACGAACGGCGACACGTTGAAATGCTTTCCCGGGACGCGCATGAGGTAGTCCCGCAGCTCCGCTGCGTTCGAGAGACGCTCTTGCCAGTCACCGCGATGCGTATCCACCGGCCGCACGAGAACGGGGAAATCGTAGCCGGTGGCAGCGGAATCCTGCAGCAGACGTTCGAGCTCCTGGCGCGCGATGCGATGCGTTGGCGGCACGCTGCAGCCGACGACGTCGCGAAGCGTATCTGGAAGCGTCGAGCGGCGCACGTTGGCGAGGTGTCTGGGATGGTTGATAACAGGCTTGGATTGTGAAGCGATGAACGCGGCACAGCGCTGGATCGCAGCGTCCGAAGACTCGGCCTCCTCGATCGCGTTGAACACGAGATCGTACTCCGGAACGTCGAGCTGCGCGATGTCATCCGTGAGGTAGTACCGGTGCAACGCGATCCGTTCGTGATTGATGCAGTAGTCCAGCGGTGCGTTTGCAGTGGGGTCGCCCGGGGCGGTGAGGACCAGCACTTGCCAGTGCGCATCGGGGCTGCTCGCGGGATACACTTGCTTGCGTGAAAGCGCCTCGTGCCGGTGACGCGCTGCGTTCTGCTCGTCGCGGACCGTATCGAAAAATCCCGCGAGGGCCAAGTGCACGTCCGCCCATTCCCAGTTCAGCATCGCAGCGAGGCGGTAGGCGTTGAGTGCTTCGGACAGCCGGCCTTGGCGAGCCCGAATGTTTCCGAGCGCCGCATGCGCCGGCGCGAACGACGGGTCGAGATCCAGAACGTGATGCATCGCCCGCTCCAGCCGATCCATCCCGACGAACGGCAACAGAGAGATCGGATCGCGATGGTGGCACGTTACGTCCGGATGAGGCGTAACGGCGCTCCGAAACGCGTCGGTCGCATCTGAAAATGAACGGATCGCCCCCAGAGCGACGTGCAAGTCGGCCTTTGCGCGACCGTGCTCCGGCACGAGCACGAGCACGTGACGCTGCGCCGCGATCGCGTTCGCTGCATCGCCGGCGGCCCAACATAACCGCCCAAAAAGGTTGAACGCGTCAGATTGTACGCTCGCATCCGCCAGCGCCTGCCGGCAAAGGATGAGGCTGTCGGCCCAGCGACCTTGCTGCTCGGCCGCGAGCGCCGCGTTCAGCACGGACCAGGTGTCCGTCTTAGGGCACCGCAGCCGCTCGTCTCTAGCCTCCACCGAATGGTTATCGGCAGTTGTTCGTGCCAGCTTCGTCCCAGTCCGGTCCTAGGCACCGTGCCGAACACGTTCTTAGAGGCTCGTCGGGTTCGTGAGCGGGGCCCTCAATTCGTAACGGAAAGGCACCTCTTTCGATGAGCTTCGGAATCCAAGGCACCTCGGACGCGACGTCGCTGTGGCTTCAGCAACAGCGGTCCGGGTCCGGCATGCGGCAGTTCGCAAATCTCAACCTGAGCGAACAGCAACGTACGCAAATCCGCTCGCTGGTCGCAGACGCAATCCCAGATCAACGCCGTCCTCACTCCCGCGCAGCAGCAAACCTTCGCATCGGACTTGCAGACGGCACAGAGCGCGCATTCGGGACACCATCATCATCACGATGATGGAGACGGAGCGGGTTCATCTTCCAGCGGTCAAACGGCCACGGCCGCAGCTCCGTCTTCGTCGGCAACGTCGCTGTCGAACGGGCTTACGGAAGCGGACGTCCAAAACCAGGTCCTCGCCGCAGGCGCAATCAACCAGCAGCAACTCCAGAACGACGTCCAGTCGTTCTGACCGGCCACAACGGGAGACGCCGAGCAACCCGTCGGGAGCTCGACGTCTCCGAGGCCGCACTGAAGCGCATTGCTTCGACCAGGTGATTGAACGGTATGTAGAGCTCGAACTCCCAGCGGACCTCGCAGCGATGGCGCGCTACTGGGACTGCGCGAGGGTCGGTTGACGATCACCTCGCCGCCCGGCCCTTGCGCGGCCGGGGCGCCGGAGGTTTCCTTATCGGCCACGTGGGGTCGTTGAGCGCCGCGACGATCTTCTTCGCGACCCCCGGGATCGGCGTATCGATTGGGACGGTGAACACCGGGTCCTCTTCCCGGCGCAATCCGACCTTGAATTTCGGATCCGGCACGTACCGATAGAACCGGTAGCCGTCGTGATCGAACCGGAGAACGGCCGACTGGAGCCCACGCTCGTACGCCGGTCCCGACACCTTCATCGCATCGAGCACCGGCGACCGGGGGTAGGGGTTTGCGAGAGGAGGCAGGACTTGCTCCGCTGGGATCGCGGCGATCGCGCCCTCCAGTGCGGCGGCGACTTCATCCTCATCGACGGCGGCCGTGAAGACGGGGCCGACGTCAATGAAGCCGATCGTGGGCAGGACGTAGACGATGCCCTTTCGTGCGTAGATCGCAACGGAGTTCATGCGCTGATCGTTACCTTCGTTCGACGTTGAACACGATACCGTTCGAGGCGGCGTAAGCGGCTATCGCGTTGATCGCTGCCTCTTGCTCCGCCGTAAGCGTCGCGGTCTTCGGTATCACGAGCGTGAGCTGGCGCAACGTCGAAGAGTCGAGCAGAACGACGGCACCCTGTGATCGCCACTCCGCGTTCGACATGCCGGCCAGCGAATCGACGTACCCCTTGAGCTTCGAGTACAACCCTGAGAAGGTCTGATACGACGACAGCCGCGTGTCCAAGCTCTTGATGCTCACGACACGCATGGCCGGATACATGGGTGATAACCACATCCCGAGCGGCGCCGGATCCGCGCGGTCGATGCCCGGGAACCAGTCAGGCAGATTTTGACCGGCCTCCTTCTCCAAGGCTTTTCCGCGCGCGGTCACCTTCAACTTCCACGCGGGAGACTCTGTCGTACCGGGGCAGCCCCCGAGCGAGGCCGAGCACGGATCGAATCCGCTCGGATCGGCGTAGTCGTACGGGTTGTTCCGGTTCCATATGAACGGCTTCTGGCTGGTGGGATCGTTCACGACGCCCGCGTACGCGTCGGGCGTGTTCCACTGGCCGGTGGCCTGATCCGAGGAGCGCACGCCCTGCCAGCTCTCGTATTCCAAGCTCCATCCGTCCGCGCTGAGCTTGCCGTCGCGCTGTTTGTCGCACACCGAACCGGTCGGGGCCGAATCGATGCTGCAGGGCGCGTAGATCGCGCGCGTTGCTTTTCCGCTTTCGCCGATGTCGCTGAAGCCGGAGAATCCTACTGTATCGCGGATCATCGCGATTTGGCCGGAGCGACCGCGGTCCATGACGCGCACTTTGGCTTGAGCCAGGTCGTACGTGCCCAAACCCTCCAGCGAGAGCACCGGGCTCTGACATGCGCCGTTAACGAATTGGCACTGCAGAAGCCGCTCATTGCCGTCCCACAGCCACAGCCGCGTCTCGTTGGCGGAGCTGCCGATGCCGTCCGGATGGAACAGGGAGAAGCGCATCGGGTGCCCGCTTGCGCTGTAGTCGACGGCTTGAATGTTCGCGGGCTGTGAGGGTAGCGCGTAGCCCGACGTGTCCTGCCAATACGCACCGTACTCCGCGAAACCGTACGACTTCGTCGTGTACGTCGGCCCGTTCGCGCTCCATTCCGGCTGGTAGCTGAACGTCTCGGTCCGAAGGCGGTTCTCGGCGTCGTACGTCTTCGTTCGCGTTCCGTTGGTGTAGCAGCTCAGGCCCGACTGATACGGGGGAGCCCCGACGTAGAGGCTCGGACACCAATTGCTGGTGTAGGTCGGCCAGCTGTTGGGACTCGTGGTGATGTGCTCGGACGCGCCTTCGTAGTCCCCAATCATGCGGCCGGAGGCGTCATAAGTGTACGACGATCCGACCGTCTCGGTATCTCTCGTCCCCGTTTGGTGGAGCAGCGATCCGCTGCGCGCGTCGAGCGTCCAGTTCTGCGCGACGGGAACGTTCGTCCCCGCCGGCGGCGTGCCGACGAGCTGCGCACCGTTGATCTCGACCGGCGGGCCCGGCCCCATCGCGCAGGCTCCGCCGTAAATTATCGAGAGCGGGGTCTTCGAGTTTCGAATGCTCGACTGAAGGCAAATGGTTTGCGTCGCCGGATATTTCTGCATCGGCGGGGTCGGCGCGTAACCGCCGACGGTGTGCCGCGCGATGCCGTCCTCGAGATCGTACACCGCCGCCGTGTATGCGAAGAGACTGACCGGCAGCGTCGTGGTGCTGATGCGCCCGTAGGAGTCGAACGTTTGCGTGAACGCGCCGTACGTGACGTTGGCCGGATAATACGGCCCCTCGAGCTTGGGGGTCTTCTGATACTGCGCATCGGGATGCACCGTGGTCCCGGTGAGCGGGTCGGTGGCGCTTTGCAAACGGCCGCCGGCCGTGAACGTCCACGTGAAGCTGCTGCCGTTGGGAAGCTTCAGCAGGTCGCGTTTGCCGTCCGTCCGATAGGCAAATTGCACCGCGTTGGGATAGCTCTGCGTCGGATCGGAATAGCCGACGGTATAACGCGCACCGTCCGGGTAGTACGAATATGAGATCGTCCCGCCGCCGAGGCCTGCCGGCTCGCTGATGCTCGTGACGATCCCCGCATTGTCGTAGGCGATCGTTTCGAATCCGAGGACCGACGTGCTGCGGCTCGTCAGCTGGCCATCGGCATCGAACGTCTGATGGATCGCGGGTGTGACGCCTCCGTCCCCGCCGTACGCCAAGTCGGTCTGCCGGCCCAGATTGTCGTAGGTGATGTTCTTGAATTCATTCGTCGCGAGCGTGACCGACGCGAGAAGTCCCAGCGAACCCGCGCCGTCGTACGCGTTCGTCGCCCGCGGCTGGTCCCCGAACGCCGCTTCGTAGCTGTTCAAGGGACGGTCGAGCGCGTCGGACGTCGTCGCGCGCACATCGGTCCACGTGCCGGTCGAGATACCGTAGATCTGCCCGTACGTGGGCGCCCACACGGTTCCGGTGAGCAGTTCCTGCGTCGCCACGAGGTTGCCGTGACCGGTCAGCCCCATCCCGCGGTACGGCGTCGTGCCGCCTTGGCTCAAGTCGTAGATGTAGCGCGTCGACCACGGGTAGCCTTGGATGTCGGTGGCGTCGTAGGGCTGCTGCACTTCCACGAGCCGGTCGGCGCCGTCGTAGTATTTCTGCGTGACGCCTGCCGTGCACGACGAGATGCAACCGAAGTGGCGCGTCTCGGACGTCTTGTCACCGTCGAGGTCGTATGCGTACGACGTACTGACGCCGCTCGCCGCCTGCGATGCGAGCTGCATCGTCGCCAGCGTGCCGTCGGGATAATACGTTCTGTACGTCGTCGTGTTCCAGTTCGGCTGCGCTCCCGTCTTCCCACAAGTCCCGGTTCCGCTTGCGGAATCGTCGGGATCCGCGCTCGTTATCAAGCGTCCCAGGCCGCCCGCGTCGTAGGTCAGGAGCCACTTGCCGCTACCGGTTCCGTAGCAAACGAGGTTGCCGTGCGTGTCGTACCAGAACGATTGCTGCGGAGTGCGCGTCGGCGTGACCGGATCGAGCGGTTGCGTGATCGCGGTGCCGGTAACGCTCGTCGGCAGCCCGTAGTCCGTTCCGCCTTGCGGTGCGGTATCATAGGCATAGGTTCGGGTGTATCCGTTCGGCGCAGCTGCCGACCCGGCGGTGGTCACCGCGGTGAGCTCGCCGGCCAGGTCCATCCCGGTCGTGGTCCACGCAAGCCGCGTCGCACGCGTGCTCTGCGTCGGGCACAGCCCGCCTTGACCCGGCACGGGCGCCGCCGGCGGAGACGTCCAGTCGGCGGAAAGGCTGTGGACGGCGTTCGGGTCGCAATATGCCGTCACGTTGTCGTTCGCATCGTACGAGTAGAGCTGTGTCGGACGGAACGCTCCGGGCGCCGGCGCCGCCTGCGCGACCGCAACGGCGTTTCCGCGGATGTCGAACGCGTAGTCGGTCTCGTTCCCGCGCGGATCGACCGCACTGAGGCCGTTGTTGGACGCGTCCCACGTCTCGTTGCTCACCAGCCAAGTGCCGGTGCACTGCGAGCCCGCGCTCTGGGTGCATTGTTGCGTTTGCGTCGGACGCCCGAACGAATCGACCACCCAATTGGTCATGTGTCCGTCGGTGTCGCGGAACGTCGGCGTCGTGACCCCCGTGGTGTAGTAGTCCATCAAATACCACGTGGCATACGTGGGGTAGGCGCTCTGCAGCACGGGTGAATTGGATCCGTCGGGGATCGAGAAATTAATCACCGCGCCGTGACCGATCGTGTTGAGCGTCGACGTCGCCGCGCTGCTCCCGCTGAAGAGGAACATCAAGAACCCGCCGTCGCTTCCGCAGACCCCCGACCAGCAGGAGTAGTCCCAGCGCGGACTATCGGCCCAATACATCGCCGTGCCGCTGCCTACGGACTGGTAGCCGTACTCGCGCGTCGCCCGCCTTCCGATCGAGTTGTTCGCGGGCCGCGACACGTAGTTGAGGTTTCCTTGCGCGTCGTAGCCGTACGACACGTTCGTCGCACTGTCCGGGAACGTGATCTGCTGCAGCAGCCGGTGTCCCGAATAATCGGCGAACGCCAGCGACGCGTTCAGCCCGGACTCGGTCTGCGCCGAGATCGCGTTGATCTTTCCGGTCGCCGACGAGTTGCCGTTGTCCCACGTGTAATAGAACGCAAGGTACGTATTGCGATTGCGGCCGAAGATCATGCACGTGCGCCCGGCGTACCCGCCGTATGCCTGGTACACCGCACTCGACCAATTCGTGGCGGCGTCGGGCGCCCAAAAATAGTAGACGGTCCCGGACTTCCGCACCCAGAAGTAGCCGTACGCTCCATCCGACACGAGGTACCCGTGCTGACCGGGCGGCGGAACGAGTGTTACGCCGTCCGCCGCGACGGTGTAGTCGTAGCGGGCGCCGTCGATGTCCCAGACGGTCATCGTTCCGTTGCGGCTACCCGACAGATGCGCGTCGAACGTAGTGGTCCAGCCGTTGCCGTACAAGCTGGGCAGACTGCCGTCAGTACCCGACACGTCGTGGCCGCTCTGCGAGTTGTACGTGCGCCGGAACGCGAGCGCGATGCCCTTGTGCGGCACGCTCATGTCGTCGTCTTGCAGCAGCATGTTGCCGGTGCCGACGTTGACCATGACGTGTCCGCCGCCGGGCACGAGCTCTTCCTGATACCGCCACCACGGGTTGATGCCGGTTCCGTATGACCCTTGCAGGCTGTGCGTCGTGCGCGGCGCGCCCTTGCCTGGGACAGGCCCGCCGTGGCGGCGACCGGGGCTGGTCGGGCTCGGCGCGGTGTTCGGCGCCGGCGCCGCCGGTATGGCGCCCGCACGTTCGACGGCCCGCTGCTTCGCGAGCGCCGCGCTCAGAAGGCGATTGATGTCCTTCGGAGTCAGCATCTGCGGGCCGGCGACGAGCACGCCCGGAGGCCGCCGCAGGTTGGCCGGACGCCGCACCGCGTCGACCGGCACCGAACGGATCGTGCTCGGCACGAGCCTCGGCGGCATCGTCCGGCGCGGCGGCTCGGGAACCGCGATCCGCTGCGGCGCTCTGGTGTTGACTGCGATCGTCGGACGACCTGCGGTTCGCGGCGAGCTCGCTGCCGATGCGGCCGAGAGCTGGGACGTAAGCAGAAGCGCTGCCACCGCGGACGCGACGCAGCGACGGAACGTGTTCATGCGGCACCCCCAAGCGCCCGGTTAGGTGGGCGCCCAGGTCGCTTTTCCGACGGTCGCCTTACTCCTCTGCGGTAACCGGTGCTGGCGAAGCATTGATGCGGACCGTCAAGCCGAGGACTTTTCGACCGCAGGCGCAAGGCCGTCGCGTGCGCAGATCGTTCTCCGGATTGTGGATCGGTACGATCATCGCATTCGCCATTTTGGCCGCGCTGGCGGCCGTGCGCGCGCGGGCCTGGAGCTACGGCGCCGACACCGGCACGTTCGCGCAGATCGTCCTCGACGCGTTCGGCGGCATGGACAACGGCGTCGAGCGCACGACCCACTACCGCTTCCACTGGTCGCCCGATCTGGTGCTGCTCTGGCCGTTCCTCGCGGCCACGCACAGCATCTGGGCGCTCCAAGCCGTGCTAGCCGCGGCGACCGTCGCATGCGCGCCGCTGCTCGCGGCCATCGCCCGCTGCGGCTTCGGGCGCGGGCAGCTGGACGCCACGATCGCCGACCGCATCGGCGCCGTCGCGCTGGTGTACCCGCCGCTGGTCGCCGTCGGCTTCGGCGAGTTTCGAGACCTCGGTCTGCTGCCGCCGCTCGCGCTCGCCTGGTGGCTCGCGCTGCAACGCCGCTCGTGGGCCTGGGTCGCAGTCTGCGCGGTGCTGCTGGCCGGCCTGCGCGAGGACGTCTGCATGGAGCTGGTGATCGTCGGGACGGCGGTCGCGCTGAACGCCGTACGCACCGGCGACCGGCCGAAGGTCACGGCCGCGCTCGGTTCGGTCGGTGTCGCCCTCGTCTCCGCGGCGATCTACGCCTTCATCGTGTTGCCGCGCGTCGGCCCGTGGCCGCCGTCGCACTTCTACGACTACCCGTTCGCGCACGGACCCGCCGCGCTGCTGCTCGCCCCGATCGCGCACCCGCTCGCGTTCGGCGCGGCGATCCTCACGCTCGGCCGGCTGACGTACGTGCTCGAAGCGCTCGTTCCGCTGGCGTTCATCCCGCTGCGGTCGCGGCTGGCGTGGCTCGCCGTTCCTGGCTTCGCGATCGTGCTGCTCGCCAACAGCGGCCTGGTGTGGCGCATGGGCATGCACTACGCCGCGCTGTGGATCCCGTGGCTGCTGATCGCGTTCGCCGCCGGCATCGCGAGCTTGCGGCTCTGGCGCCGCTGGACGACGATCGCGTTCGTGCTGTCGGCGATCGTCCTCGTCGCGTTCAGCCCGCTGCACCCGCTGCACTACTTGCGCCCGTCGTACCACGCGCTCGGCGACGCGCGCGCCGCGCTCGCCTGCGTGCCGCTCGGCGCGACCGTCGCGACGCACGACGAGTGGTACACCGCGGTGGCCGCACGCCGGCCGGAAGCAATGGTGCTGAGCGACGATCCGCCGCCCGCCGAATGGCTCGTCGTGGCCGACGACTATCCGAACAAGGCGTTCGCGCAGAACGTCCTGCCGCGGGTACAGGAACGCGTGCGCCGCGGCGAATACCGCGCAGCCTGCCGCCACGGCTTCGTGGTGGCATATCAGCGCGTACAGCGCTGAACCACAGAGGAGAATCACGTTGATCGCATGGCTCGGTACCGGACTGCTCGGCGCCAACTTCGTACGCAAGCTGCTCGAGCGCGGCGAAACGGTACACGTCTGGAACCGCACGCCCGAGAAAGCCCACGCGCTCGAAGCTGACGGCGCCAAAGCCTTCGACCAGCCGATCGACGCGGTCCGCGGCGCATCGGAGATCCACGTCACGCTCAGCGACGACGCGGCCGTCGATTCGGTGCTGGACCAGCTCGCCGACGTGATCTTACCCACGGCGTTCATCGCGGATCACACGACCACCGCGCCGACGCCGACCGGCGACCGCGTCGCGCGCTGGAAACAGCGCGGCCGCACGTTCGTCCACGCGCCGGTGTTCATGGGCCCGTCGATGGCACGCGCCGCAACAGGCCTGATGCTGCTCTCGGGCGACCCGCAAGTCCGCGCACGCGTGAAGCCGCACCTCGAGCCGATGACCGGCAAGATCGTCGACCTCGGCGACGATCCGACGCGCGCCGCCTCGTTCAAACTGTTCGGCAACATGATGCTGCTGGTGATCACCGGCGGCCTCGCCGACGTCTACGCGTTGGGCCGGTCGCTAGGAATCGAACCGCAAGACGCGTTCAGCCTGTTCTCCGAGTTCAACCCCGGCAATGCCATCCAGGGCCGCGGCAAGCAGATGGCAGAAGGCACGTTCTCGCCGCCGAGCTTCGAGCTGACGATGGCGCGCAAAGACCTGCGCCTGATGACCGACGAAGCCGCCCGTCACGGCACGAAACTCGACGTCGTTCCGTGCGTCGCAGCGCTGATGGACCGCTACATCGCGGCAGGCTTCGGCAGCAACGACTCGGGCGTGGTGGGTTCAGGCAAAGCGTGAACCCGCTCTACCTGACCGAAGGCGACGTCGTCGCCACGCTGACGATCCGCGACGCGCTCACGCTTGTCGAAGACGCCGCCCGCGCCCTCGCGGAAAACCGCGCGCAAAACCGCCCACGCCAACGCGCGTTCACGTCGTCGTCGGTGATCCAAGTGCTGGCCGCCGCATACGGCGGCCGCATGGGGCACAAGACGTACACCGTCGCACCGAAAGGCCGCGGCGCACGCTTCTGGTACACGCTGTTCAGCGAAAGCGGCGAGATGCTAGCGATCATGGAAGCGGACGCACTAGGCCAAATGCGCACGGGCGCCGCCTCAGGCGTCGCAACGCGCTTCCTAGCGCGCGAAGACTCGAGCACGCTCGGCATCATCGGCACCGGCTGGCAAGCCCGCTCGCAACTGGAAGCGTGCTTCCACGTCCGCAACGTTTCCCGCATTCTGGTCTACGGCCGCGACGCAAAGCGCCGAGCCGGCTTCTGCGAGCTGATGAGCGAGAAGGTCAGCGCGAAAATCGAGCCGGTCGGAACCGCCCGCGAAGCGGTAGCCGAAGCGGACGTGATCTGCACGATGACGAGCTCATCCACCCCGGTCCTCGAAGGCGCCTGGCTGCGCAAAGGAGCGCACGTCAACGCCGCGGGTTCCAACCGCGCCAACGCGCAAGAGATCGACATCGAAACGGTGACGCGCGCAGCGGTGGTCGCAGTCGAAGACATGGCGCAAGCAAAAGTGGAATCGGGCGACCTTCGCGCCGCCAACGAAACGGCGCACTGGTCGTGGGACCACGCAACGCACCTGAGCGACATCATCGCGGGCCACGCCCTCGGCCGAACCTCAGAAGATCAAATCACGCTGTTCGAATCGCTGGGTATCGGCCTCTGGGACATCGCCGCAGCCTCGCACGTCTTCGACGCCTGCGTAATCGAAGGCCGCGGAACGCGCTTACCGATCCCGAGCTAGCGACGCCTCGCGGCGCCTCAAAACAGACGTTACCGGACCGCGAGCACCGCGCGCGGGTAATCGATCGTCACCACACGGCCCGCAAATGCATTCCCACCCAGCTTGCCGTCGAGACCGGGCTCGCCGTCGAACACGTCGTCGCCCGGCCGTGTCGTGAACTCCACGGGCCCGAGCTCAATCGTTCCCAGCCGCACCGACGGAACGCGAATCGCGCTGACATCGCGATGCACCGAGACCTCTTCGTTCACCGTCCAATCAGGCTGCGCACGCCGCCACGCATCGAACACGCCGCGCCGAACGAAACTCGTCGCCTTCACAAGCGGCGCAGGACTCGAGCCTCGCGAGCGATCGTTATCCCGCTGCGCAACGGTCGCCGCAGTATCGAACGACATCGCACGCTCCTCGCCGCCGACGGCAACGCTGAAGCGCGGAAACTGACCGCCGTCGATCCGCCGCCCGTCCGGGCCGACCGCGAATCGCACCGCAACGCGCGGCCCGTCATCGGCGGCGATGGAATCACGAAGCACCACCCGCCGCGCACGATAGTCGAACGTCCACGTCCGATCCTGAAACCAGCTCGCGCCGAGCTGCCCGTCGAACCCGCTCAAAATCGGATCCTTACGCTCCTCGTCATCGCGCGCAAATACGAACAACCGCCCCTCACGCCCGCCCGGCGCCGGAACGGACGCCCCGGGCACGAACGCCGGCAGCCGCGTCCACGTGCGCGCTTTGCCTGCCGGATCCGCGATCACCAGAAGCCCCCACCGAGCGACGCTCTCGCTGAACACGAACCCACCGCCGTCGGTATCGAGCCACAACCGCATCACCGACTCGTCGCGAGCAACACGCGGCACTGCAAAGAACCGCCCGCGCTCGAGCACCACCGGTATGGCGACGGGACCCGAAGGCACAGCCGGCACCGCAACGACCGCACCGAGCGAAGCAAGAAAATCCGCGCGCGTGATCCCCACGTCAAATGGCATCGCGAGAACCTCCCACACCACGCTTCGCATGGAAGCCGGCAAATTCCGACCGGTTGGCGGACTTTCGGCGCTCACGATGGCGGCGCACCGTTCGACAAGCTCAGGGTGACGCAATCACGCCTGGTCGCGGGAGCGGCGCACCACCTCGACGGACCTTGTGAGCGAGCGTGGGCAGGATGCGCGGAAGCGATGCGAACACAGAGCGGCCCCGCACAGGATGTGCGGGGCCGCGGGTCCGTCGAGGTGGTGCGCCGCTCCCGCGACCCGCCACAACGCTACTTCTTGGTAGCGGCCTTCTTCTTCCCAGCCACCGTGCGCTTCGGCCCCTTCCGAGTCCGAGCATTGGTCTTCGTCCGCTGCCCACGCACGGGAAGCCCACGCCGATGCCGCAACCCACGATAGCACCCGATATCAGTCAGCCGCTTGATGTTAGAAGCGATCTCACGCCGCAGGTCGCCCTCGACCTTGAGCTGGTCGACGATTTCGCGCAAACGGTGTTCGTCCTCGACCGTGAGGTCCTTGACGCGCGTGTCGGGGCTGATGCCCGTCTGCGCGAGGATCTTCTTGGAGGTCGGAAGACCGATGCCGAAGATGGCGGTGAGACCGATCTCGACGCGCTTATCGCGCGGCAGATCGATGCCTGAGATGCGTGCCATTATCCTTGAACCTGCTTGTGCTTGGGATTGACGCTGCAGATCACGCGCACTTTACCTTCGCGGCGGATGATCTTGCAGGCGTCGCAGATGCGCTTGACGCTCGGACGTACTTTCATGATGCTGCTCTTACTGGTGCGGCCGTACGAGCCATGGTTAGGCCGCGACCTCTTGGGCTGGACGATACATGGCCACGTCGGGGTGCTCGGCCACGTCCCGCAACGTCAGGATCTTCGGACCGTCGTCCGTGATCGCGATCGTATGCTCGAAGTGCGCCGCTAGTTTACCATCCTCGGTCACGACCGTCCAGTTGTCGTCGAGGGTTGCGACTTCGTAGGCTCCCTCGGTGATCATGGGCTCGATCGCGAGGCAGAGGCCTTTGCGAAGCAGCGGGCCCTGGCCCGGGCTGCCGTAGTTGGGAACCTGCGGGTCCTCGTGCATCTTGCGGCCGATCCCGTGACCCACCAGCGCGCGCACGACGCCGTAACCGTGTGACTCGGCGTGGCGCTGAACCGCATGGCCGATGTCGCCCAGGTGGTTGCCGGGCTGCATTTGCGCGATGCCGAGCATCAAGCACTCTTGCGTCACGCGCATCAAGCGCTGCGCCGCTTCGCTCACGTTGCCGATCGCGACGGTCACGGCGGAGTCCGAAACGTAGCCTTCGAGCGTCGTGCCGATGTCGAGCGACAGCAGGTCGCCGTCCAGGAGCACGCGGTCGCCGGGCATCCCGTGCACCACCTCGTCGTTGACCGACGCGCAGATCGCCGACGGATAGCCGTTGTAGCCGATGAACGTCGGAACGCCGCCCATCGAGCGGATCGATTCGTCGGCGATGCGGTCGAGCTCACGCGTGGTGATCCCCGGCCGCGCCGCTTCCATCAAGCGCGCCAGCGTCTTGGACGTGATCTTGCCGCTGCGGCGCATGATCTCGATCTCGCGCGGCGACTTGATGCTGATCATGCCGGCGCACCGTTGCGCGAGAAACCGTCGCTCTTGATGAGCCTCACCAGCTGCTCGGTGACCGATTCGATCGGCGCGAGCGCGTCGACGCGGACGAGCCGCGGATCCGACGGATCGTCGTAGTAGGCGATCAGCGGCGCCGTCTGGTCGTCGTACACCGCGAGCCTCGTGCGAATCGTCTCTTCTTTGTCGTCGGGACGCTGCATCAATGGTTCGCCGGTGACGTCGTCGACCCCGGGAACCTTCGGCGGCTTGTGAATGGTGTTGTACGTGCGGCCCGACGCTTCGTGCGTCCAGCGCGCCGTGAGCCGCTCGGTGAGCACGTCGGGATCGACGTCGAACAGCACCGCGACGGCGAACTTCGTCTTGCGGCGCAGCAAATCGTCGAGCGCCTGCGCTTGCGCGACCGTGCGCGGGAAACCGTCGAGGATGACGTTGCCGGCAGCGTCGAGCACCGGCTCCATCATGCGGATGATCACGTCGTCCGGCACCAGCGCGCCGCGGTCCATGTACGACTGCGCTTCGAGCCCGACCGGCGTCTTGTCGCGCCGGTTGGCGCGCAAAATATCACCGGTCGAGACCTGGCGGTATCCGAAGCGCTCCTCGAGCACCTTGGCCTGCGTGCCCTTGCCGGCACCGGGAGGCCCGAGGAAGATCAGGTTCATTTATTGATGAACCCGCGGTAGTCGCGCATGGCGAGGCGCGCTTCGATCTGGGTGATCGAGTCGAGCGCCACGCCGACGACGATCAGCAGTGAGGTCGAGCCGATGTAGAGCGACGTTACGCCGACGTCGCGCTGCAGCGACGGCAGCACGGCCAGCACGCCCAGGTAGATCGCGGCGGCGGTCGTGATGCGCACGAGGATCTTGTTGATATAGTCGACCGTCGGCTGGCCGGGCCGGATGCCCGGGATGAACGAGCCCGACTTCTTGAGGTTGTCGGCGATGTCTTTGGTGTTGACGACGATCGCCGAGTAGAAGAACGTGAACACGACGACCAGCAAGAAGTACACGAGGTTGTAGAGGAACGAGCTCGGCCCGAAGTAGGTCTGGATGTAGAACGCGATCGTCCCGGCCACGCCCTTGCCACCCTGCGAGCCGCCGAACCACGACAACGCCTGCTGCGGCAGCAGCAGGATGGAGATCGCGAAGATGATCGAGATGACGCCGGCGTTGTTGAGGCGCAGCGGGATGTAGCTCGAGCGGCCCGCGTACATCTTGCGGCCGATCACGCGGCGCGCTTGCTGCACCGGGATGCGGCGCTGGCCCTGGTACATGAACACGATCGAGACGATCGTGACCAGCGCGATCGCGAGCCACAGGATCATGCCGAACCAGTTGATGTTGCCCTTGTTCGCAAGCGAGAACGTCTGGCCGACCTGGGTGGGGAAGCGCAGCACGATACCGACGAAGATGATCAGCGACACGCCGTTGCCGATGCCCTTGTCGGTGATCTGCTCGCCGAGCCACATCAGGAACAGCGTTCCCGCGACGAACGCGATCACGGCGTAGACGATGAACTGCCACGAGTGGTCGTAGAAAACGCCGCCGCGGCTCATCGCGATCGCCATCGACGTCGCCTGGATCGTGCCGAGCACGATCGTCAGCCAGCGCGTGTACTGGCTGATCTTTTTGCGGCCTTCCTCGCCGCCTTTCTTCGCCATCTCCTCGAGCTGCGGGATGACCACCGTCATCAGCTGCATGATGATCGACGCGTTGATGTACGGCGTGATCCCCATCGCGATGATCGAGAGATGCTGGAGCGCACCGCCCGACAAGAAGCCGAGGAACTGGTAGAACGCGCCCGATTGGATGAGCTGGTTCCACTGCCGCTGGTTCACGTTCGGGAGCTGGACGTGAATCATGAACACGAAGACGGCGAACGCGAAGAACACGAACAGGATCCGCTTGCGGATGTCCGGGACGGTCAGCGCGTTGCGAAGGGTGTTGAGCACGAGTGCTCTTACTTCTCCCCGGGCGTTTCGGTAGCGGCTTCGCCGAAGTCGGCGCCCACCGCCGCCAGCGCTTCACGCGCCGACGCCGAGAACAGGATGTCGCGGAACTTCAGCCCCGCCGGCAGCGCGCCGCCGAGCTTCTTCGATTTGGTCGAGCCGCCGAGAATCTTCACGCCGTCCTTGGCGCTGCTCAGCTTCCCGCGCTCTTTGAGCGACTGCGGGCTGACTTCGACCGAGGTGTCCCAGCCGTTGAGGTCGCCGAGGTTGAGCACCGCGTACGTCTGGCGGAAGTGCCCGATGTCGCGCGCCTTCTGCGAGAGACCGCGCGCCATAGGCAGGCGGCGGTTCCACGGCGTCTGGCCGCCTTCGAACGCGGGGCCTTTACCGCCGCCTGAGCGCACGGTCTGACCCTTACCGCCTTCGCCGCCGGTCTTCACCATGCCCGAACCGTGTCCGCGCCCGACGCGCGTGCGCTTGGGACGGGAGTGCGGGTTGGGCTTGAGCGTCGCGAGCGAAAAACCGCCTGGGGTCGCCGTCGCGATCGGGGCAGGCACCGTCGTGGATTTCGTCTTCGTCTTCGTCGCCGTCGTCTTCGTCGGCGTGTCTTTTGCTTTAGCCATGGCTAGGCATACAATTCCCGGACCGTCTTGCCGCGCAGCTGCGCGACCTTCTCGGCCGTCTTGAGTGAGCTGAGCGCCGCGAACGTCGCGAGCACGACGTTGATGGGGTTGTTGGTCCCCAGCGACTTGGTGACGATATCGTGGATGCCGGCGAGCTCGAGCACCGCGCGCATCGCGCCGCCCGCGATTACGCCCGTTCCGGGAGAGGCCGGTTTGAGCATGACGTGACCGGCGCCGACCTGCACGTTGACCTGGTGCGGGATCGTCTTCTCGATCATCGGCACGGTGATGAGCGCCTTGCGGGCCTGCTCGACGCCCTTGCGGATGGCTTCGGGGACTTCGCCCGCTTTACCGATCGCAAAACCGACGCGGCCCTTCTTGTCGCCGACGACGACCAGCGCGGAGAAGCTGAAGCGCTTACCGCCCTTGACGACCTTCGCCACGCGGTTGATGCGGACGACGGCCTCTTCGAAACCCTGGTTGTCGCGGTCGCGACCGCCTCTATTGTACATGCGCTAGAATTCCAATCCGGCTTCACGCGCCGCTTGGGCGAGTGCAGCGACGCGACCGTGGTACTTGTGGCCCGACGTATCGAACACGACGGCGTCGATGCCGGCGGCTTTCGCGCGCTGCGCGATCGCCGAGCCGACCTTCTGAGCCGCTGCGACGTTCGTGCGCGAGCCGAGGCCTTCGGACACGGCGCCTTCGCGCGTCGACGCGGCGACGAGCGTGTGGCCCTTGGTGTCGTCGACGACGAACGCGTAGGTGTGGTGCAAGCTGCGGAAGATCTGCAGCCGCGGACGGCCCGGCGTCCCGATGACCTTCTTGCGCAGGCGCGAGTGGCGCTTGGTGCGCTGATCGTTGCGTGAGATCGGCATTATTTCTTACCAGCTTTTCCGGCCTTGCCGAGCTTCTTGCGCACGACCTCGCCTTGATAGCGAATTCCCTTGCCCTTGTACGGCTCGGGCGGGCGCAGGTTGCGGATCTCCGCGGCGACCTGGCCGACGCGCTGCTTGTCGATCCCGTCGACGTGCACGCGGTTGGTGCCTTCGACGGTGAACGCGATGCCGTCGGGCGCCGTGTACGTCACCGGGTGCGAGTAGCCCAGCGAGAAGTTGAGATTCTCGCCGGCCTTGTTGACGCGGAAGCCGACGCCCTGGAGCTCGAGCGACTTGCGGAAGCCCTTGGTCACACCGTCGATCATGTTCGCGACGAGCGTGCGCGTGAGACCGTGCGCCGAACGCCCGGGCTTGTCGTCGCTCTTGCGCGCGACGACGACCTGTCCGCCCTCGATCGTCACGGTGATGACCGGCAGGATGTGCTGCTGCAGCGAGCCCTTCGGCCCTTTGACGAACACGGTCGAGTTGTCCAGCGTCACGTCGACGCCGGACGGAACCGCGACCGGAAGCTTACCTATGCGAGACATAATCGATTACCAGACGTAGGCCAGGACTTCACCGCCGAAGCCTTCGCGCTTGGCGCGCTTGCCCGACATGATGCCCTTGGAGGTCGACATGATGACGAGACCCAGCCCGCCCAGGACGCGCGGGATCTCCGTCTTCGGAATGTACACGCGCAGACCGGGCCGGCTGATGCGGCGAAGGCCGGTGATGACCTTCTCCTTCTCGGGGCCGTACTTGAGCGTGATGCGGAGCGTGCCTTGCGGCCCTTCCGCCTTGAGCTCTTCCAGCCCGGTGATGAAGCCTTCATCGAGCAAAATCTGCGCGACGGCTTTCTTCATCTTCGAGGCCGGGATGTCAACGGTCTGATGGTTGACGTTGTTCGCGTTGCGGATGCGCGTGAGCAAGTCCGCTATCGGATCGGTGATGACTCCCATTACCAGCTAGCCTTCGTGATGCCCGGGATGAAGCCGCGATGCGCGTTCTCGCGGAAGCAGATCCGGCACATGCCGAACTTGCGGTAGTACGCGCGCGGGCGCCCGCACACTTTGCAGCGGTTGTGCTGGCGCACCGGAAATTTCGGGCGCAGCTTCGACTTCTCGATACTCGAGGTCTTGGCCATTATCGCGTCGCTCCGCTGGTGGCGGCCGGCTTCTGCAGCGGCAGCCCCATCTGGGTGAGGAACTCGGTCGCTTCTTCGTCGTTGCGGGCGGTCGTCACGATGACGATGTCCATGCCGCGCGCCTTGTCGACCTTGTCGAAGTTGATCTCCGGGAACACGAGCTGCTCGCGCAGGCCGAGATTGTAGTTGCCGCGCCCGTCGAACGACTTGCGGTTGAGCCCGCGGAAGTCGCGGATACGCGGCAGCACGATGTTGAACAGCTTGTCGAGGAACACGTACATCCGCTCGCCGCGCAGCGTCACCTTGGCGCCGATGTTCATCCCCTCGCGGAGCTTGAACGCCGCGATGGACTTCTTGGCCTTGGTGATCACCGGCTTCTGGCCGCTGATCGTGGTCAGCTCGTCGACCGCCTTCTCGAGCGCCTTCGAGTTCTGGATCGCCTCGCCGACGGACATGTTGATGACGACCTTCTCGAGCTTCGGGATCATCATCGGGTTCTTGTAATCGAACCGCTCCTTCAGCTTGGGAACGACCTCGGACTGGTACTTCTCGCGTAATCTTGCTGCCATGACTATCGTGCCTTGCTCGTCGCGAGCAGCGGTTCGCCCGACTTGCCCACGCGTGCCGTGGTACCGTCAGGCTGACGGATGCGCCGCACGCGGGTGGGAAGATCGGTCTTCGGATCGATGACCATCAGCGCGGACAACGGGATCGGCGCTTCCATCTCAAGGATGCCGCCGCTCTTGACGCCCGTCGCGCCCGCCTTGGTGTGGCGCTTGACGACGTTGAGGCCTTCGACCGTCGCCGCGCCGTCCTTCGGGAACACGTGCTTGACGATGCCGCGCCGGCCTTTGTCCTTGCCGCGCCGCAGCACGACGGTGTCGCCCTTGACGATCTTGGGCTTCGCGACGCCCTGCCGCTTCAGAGGTGAGCTCATGCTAGAGCACCTCCGGCGCCAGCGAGGCGATCTTCAAGAAGCCGCGGTCGCGCAGCTCGCGGCACACGGGCCCGAACACGCGCGTGCCGCGCGGGTCGAGGTTGTCCTTGTCGCCCTTGATGATCACGCATGCGTTCTCGTCGAAGCGGATGACCGAGCCGTCCGGGCGGCGCATCGGCGCCGACGTGCGGACCACGACCGCCTTGACGACTTGACCCTTCTTGACTGCGGCGCCCGGGATCGCGCTCTTCACCGTCCCGACGATGATGTCGCCGACGTGCGCGTACTGGTGGCGCGAACCGCCGCTGACGTGGATGCACAGCAGCTCGCGCGCGCCTGAGTTGTCGGCCACTTTGAGCCGTGTCTCTTGCTGGATCATTACTTCGCTCGTTCCAGAATCTCGACCAGGCGCCAGCGCTTGTCGCGCGACATCGGGCGGCACTCTTGGATGCGCACCAAGTCGCCCGTCTTCGCGTCGTTGCGCTCGTCGTGCGCCTTGAAGCGCGTCGACTGCCGGACGACTTTCTTGTAGACGGGGTGCGGGACGCGCGTCTCGGTCACGACGACGATGGTCTTGTCCATCTTGTCGCTCTTGACGCGGCCCTGCTTGACGCGGCGGCGGTTCCCGCGTTCCACGGTCGTCGTGGCGGTGTCGGTCTGCACGGGATTAGGCTGCTCCATGACGGGCCTCAGCGATCTTCTTCTCGGAGATCGCGGTCTGAATCTGGGCGTAGGTGCGGCGGACGAGCTTCACGCGCGAGAAATCGCTGAGATGCCCGGTGCGCAGCGAGAAGCGCAGGTTGAAGAGCTCTTCCTTCGTCTCGCGAGCGCGCTGCTCGAGATCTTTCAGGTTGAGCTCGCGCAGGCTGCGCAGATCGGAACGCTTCATTACGATGCCACCTCGGCTTCCTGGTCGGCACGCGTGATGATCTTGGTCGAGATCGGCAGCTTTTGCGCGGCGAGCCGCAGCGCTTCGCGCGCCGTCTTCTCGTCCACGCCCGCGAGCTCGAACAGCACGCGGCCCGGACGCACGACGGCGACCCAGAACTCGGGATTGCCCTTACCGGAGCCCATGCGGACCTCGGCCGGCTTCTTCGTCACCGACTTGTCGGGAAAGATCTTGATCCAGACCTTGCCGCCGCGCTTGATGTGACGGGTCATCGCGATACGCGCGGCCTCGATCTGCCGGTTGGTCATCCACACCGGCTCGAGCGCCTGCAAACCGTACTCGCCGAACGTCAGCGTGTTGCCGGTCATCGCTTTGCCGCGCATGCGGCCGCGATGCTGGCGGCGCCACTTTACTCTTTTCGGGGTCAGCATGTTCTAACGTCCAACCTCTCCGGTGCCGGCGTTCTCATCTTCCGGTCCGGTCGCGAGCTCGGGGCGGTCGTGCGTGCCGCCGCCGGGAGCGGGCTCCGGATGGTGCGCCGTCGGCGCGCTGGATTCCGCACCGGGGCGCTCGGCTTCGTCGGTGGTGTGCTGCGACTCGGGTGTCGGCTGCGAGACCTCGCCGACGACGCCCGCGCCCGCATCGTCATGAGCGCGGAAGCCCGTGTCGACGCCGCCGTGCGGCGCGTTCGGCTTGTTGCCCTCGGCCGACGGCGCACCGTCGATGACCGATTCGAGCGATTGCGCATCAGCTTGCGCGACGTGCATCGCACCGGCCGTATCGAGCGGCGGAGCGTCTTCAGCAGGACGCGGCGCGCGCGGTGCGCCTTCGCCGGTGCGCGGAGCACCTTCGCCCGCACCGCCGCGGCCGCGGCCGCCGCGCGTGCCGCGACGGTTGTCGCGGAAGCGAGCTGCGTCGCCGGCTGCGCCGGGACGCCCCTGCACCTCGCGCTCGCCGCGCGGCTGATCGGGAAGCACTTCGCCCTTGTAGATCCACACCTTGACGCCGATGCGGCCGAAGGTGGTGAACGCTTCGACGTGCGCGTAATCGATGTCGGCCCGCAGCGTGTGCAGCGGCACCTTGCCGTCGTGGTTGCGCTCGGTGCGCGCGATCTCCGCGCCGCCAAGGCGGCCGGAAACTTGAACCTTCACGCCGCGCGCACCGGCCTTCATGGTGCGCATGATCGCCTGCTTCATGGCGCGGCGGAACGCGATGCGCTTCTCGAGCTGGTCGACGATGTTCTGGCCGACCAGGCGCGAGTCGAGCTCGATCGTCTTGATCTCGACGACGTTGACCTGCACCTGTTTGCCGGTGAGCTTCTCGAGGTTGCGGCGGATCTCGTCGATGCCGACGCCGCGCTTGCCGATGATGATGCCGGGCTTACCCGTGTTGATGATGACGCGCGCCTGATTGGCACGGCGCTCGATCTCGACGCGCGAGATCGCGGCCGCGCGCGTCATGCGCCCGAAATACTTGCGGATCGCGACGTCCTCGTGCAGCCACGCAACGTAGTTCTTCTTCTCGAACCAGCGGCTGTCCCAAGTGCGCGTGATGCCGAGGCGCAGGCCGACCGGGTGAATCTTCTGTCCCATGGTTTCCTTACGCCCCCGCGCCCGCGGCTGCGGCGGCCGGTTGTTTCTTGCGGCGCGCGGTTGCGGCCGGCTTCGTCGTGGCGGCTTTGGCCTGGCGCTGCGTGAGCGTCTTGAGGCCGATCGCCGCGCCTGAGCGCTGCTTCGGCTGGTTCTTCGGGGGCTGCGGTCCGACCGCGATCGTGACGTGCGACAGGCGCTTGCGCTTGAAGTTCGCACGGCCTTGTGCACGCGGATCGAGGCGCTTGGTGAAGCCGCCGCCGGGTCCGCCGTCGACGGTGATGCGCGTGATGAACAGGCCGTCCGAGCTCATGTCGTGGTTGTTCTCGGCGTTGGCGACGGCCGAACGCAGCAGCTTCTCGATCGGCTCGGACGCGAACACGCCGGCGAACTTGAGCAGCACCAGCGCTTCACGCACGCTCTTGCCGCGGATCGCGTCCGCGACGCGGCGCAGCTTGCGCGGCCCGACGCGTGCGAACTTCAGATGCGCGAGCGCTTCGGTTCTCTCGGTGGCGGCGGCGCTCATGCTACTTTCGCCTTGTCGCCCGCGTGGCCCTTAAAGGTGCGCGTGGGCGAGAACTCGCCGAGCTTGTGCCCGACCATGTTCTCGGTGATGAACACCGGGATGTGCGTGCGGCCGTTGTGGACCGAGATCGTGTGACCGACCATCGCCGGGATGATCGTCGACGAGCGCGACCAGGTCTTGATGACCCGCTTCTCGCGCGACGCGTTCATCTTCTCGACTTTTTCCATCAGGTGCTCCGCGACGAACGGGCCCTTCTTCAGCGAACGTCCCATGCTACTTGCTCTTCCGTTTCCGAACGATCATCTTGGTCGTGCGCTTGTTGCGGCGCGTCTTCTTGCCCATCGTCATCTGACCCCAAGGCGTCGTGGGCGGACGTCCGGACGTGGAGCGCGCTTCACCGCCGCCGTGCGGGTGGTCGACGGGGTTCATCGCGATGCCGCGCACCGACGGGCGTTTGCCGAGGTGGCGCTGGCGGCCGGCCTTGCCGATGATCTCGTTCTCGTGATCGAGATTGCCGAGCTGGCCGATCGTCGCGCGGCACACTACGAGGATGCGCCGAACTTCGCCCGACGGCATGCGCACCTGCGCGTAATCGCCTTCCTTGGCCATCAGCTGCGCGGCGCCGCCGGCGGACCGCACGAGCTTGCCGCCCTGGCCGGGCTGCAGCTCGATGTTGTGGATCACCGTGCCGAGCGGGATGTTGACCAGCGGCAATGCGTTGCCCGTCTTAATGTCGGCCGCGGGACCGGACTCGATCACGTCGCCGACCTTGAGTAGCGCGGGCGCCAGGATGTAGCGCTTCTCGCCGTCGCGGTAGTGCAGCAGCGCGAGGCGCGCGGTGCGGTTAGGATCGTACTCGATCGCGGCGACCTTCGCCGGGATCCCGTCCTTGGTGCGCTTGAAGTCGACGATGCGGTACTGCTTGCGCACGCCGCCGCCTTTGTGGCGCGTCGTGATGTGGCCGTTGTTGTTACGGCCCGAGTGCTTTTTCTTGACCTCGACCAGCGAGCGCTCCGGCGCCTTCTTCGACACTTCGCTGAAGTCGGCGGTGGTGATGAAGCGGCGCGCGGCGCTGGTAGGTTTATACTTCTTGACAGCCATCTTATTGCTCGAAGTAGTTCACGCCGCCCAGTTGGATCTTCTGGCCGGGCGCGAGGGTGACGATGGCTTTTTTCCAGTCGGACTGCATCCCGCTGGAGCGCTTGCCCTTCCGCGCGAAGTTCTTCTTCTTGCCGCCGCAGTTGATCGTGTTGATCTTCACGACGGTGACGCCGAAGATCTCCGCGACCGCCGACTTGATCTGCGTCTTGGTCGCGTGCGGGTTGACCTCGAAGCTGTACTGCTGCACCACCGTGCCGGCCATCGACTTCTCGGTGATGAGCGGGGCGATGATGACGTCCCGGGCTTCCACTACTTCGACTCCTTGGTGTACTTGCCGACGAGCGCGTCGTGCGCGGCGGTGGTGAGGACGATGCGGGCGTAGCCGACCACGTCCTTCACGTCGAGCTCGCCGGTGTGCGTGACCGCGACCTTCTGGAGGTTGGCGCCCGCGCGGCGCAGCGGCGCGCCCACCGTCGCGAGCTCGTCGGTCGCGAACACGACGAGTGTCTTCACGCCGTCCTTCGCGGCCTTGGGCGAGCCGAACAGCAGCGTCGCGAACGCTTTGGTCTTCGTGATGTCGAGCTTCGTCGTGTCGAGCACCGTGATGCCGCCGTGCTGGAACTTGTCGGCGAGCGCGGCGCGCATCGCGGCGCGGCGTTCTTTCTTGTTGAGCGACGAGATGTACGAGCGGGGCTGCGGTCCGAAGACCACGCCGCCGTGCGCCCACTGCGGCGAACGGATCGAACCCTGGCGAGCGCGGCCGGTGCCCTTCTGGCGCCACGGCTTGCGGCCGCCGCCGCGCACTTCGTCGCGCTTCTTGGTGGACGCGGTGCCGGCGCGCGGGTTCGCCAGCTCGCGGAAGACGGCGCGATAGATCGCGTTGGCCTTGCCGTCGGTCGAACCGCTGAACGCGGCGGGCGTCTCTTGCTCGCGCACGACCTTGCCCTTCGCGTCGATGACTTGAGCCATTACGCGCTCACCTTCGTCTTGACGGACTGCTGCACGATGACGAGCCCGTTCTTCGGACCCGGCACGGGGCCGCGCACGAGCAGCAGATTGCGTTCCACGTCGGCGCGCACGACCTCGAGATTTTGGTGCGTGATCTTGTCGACGCCGTAGTGACCCGGACGGCGGCTGCCCTTGGGCGTGTGGCCCGCGTTGGTGTCGCCGTTCGAGCCGGGCTGGCGGTGAATCATCGAGCCGTGGCTCGCACCGCCGCCGGAGAAGTTATGGCGCTTGATGCCGCCGGCAAAGCCGTGGCCCTTCGATATGCCCTGCACGTCGACGCGGTCGCCTTGCGCGAAGCCGTCGACGGTGACGGTCGCGCCGAGCTCGATGCCGTCGATGCCCGTGCGAAACTCGCGGATGTCGCGCTTGGGCGCGAGGCCGGCTTTCTTGTAATGTCCCTGAAGCGCTTTCGTCAGGCGCGACGGTTTGACGTCGCCGAACGCAAGCGCGACGGCTTCGTAGCCGTCGGTCTCTTTCGTCTTCTTCTGTACCACGGTGCACGGACCGGCTTGGATCACGGTGACCGGAACGCTCCGGCCGTCCTCCGTGAACACGCTGGTCATCCCGACCTTGCGGCCGATGATGTTCTTCACGTTGATCGATCCCTTACGGATATCCACGGATCCTGGCGTATCTTCTACACCTTCACCGCGAACGCCAAAAGAGGCGCGCGCGGCGTGGACCACAACCGGGATAGTGTACCGGTCTGGCCGCGATTCGTCAACCCGGCAAGCGGGGATCATCCACGGTGCCTGGCGTTTCTCGACCAGACCCTTCGACAAGCTCACGGGAAAGGGCTATTTGAAGATCAGGTGGGCGACGGCCGGCTCGAGGCCCAGGTAGATGATGGCCAGTGCGGTGAGGTCAAACGCGGAGTGGGCGATCATCAGCGTGTAGAGGCGGCCCGTGAGCGCGTACGCCGTGCCGAAGACGAGGCCGGTGATCGAGGCCTGCTCGACACCCGCGACGCCCTGGTCCGCGTAGTGGAGTGCGGCGAAGGCCGCGGTCGTGATGACGACGATCGCGGCTTTCGCAGCAGCCCCGGGTCCGAGCAGCTTCCCGAGACGCTCGAACAGATAGCCGCGGAAGACGGTTTCTTCGCCGAAGCCGGCGGCGAGCATCGCCAGGACCGCGACGGGGAGCATGGCGGTGTTGCCGGCCAGGGAGTGATAGGTTTGGTTGATCGGATCGGCACCGAACAGGGGCATCACGACGGCTTTCATCACCAGCTTGAACGCGACGCCGAAGACCAGGCCGAGCACGAGCCCGCCGATCCAGCTGCGCGGGCGCACATAACCGATCTCGCGCCACGGCTTGCCCGTGAGCCGAACCCAGAGGAGCACGAGCAGCGCACCGACCGTCACGACTGACATGCTGAAACCGCGTACCTCGCGAAGGCCGGAGTTGTGGCAAGCGAGCTAACCGTCGCGCTCGACGCCGTCATCGTCGCCGTCTCCGAAGACGAGCCGCGCGTGCTGATCCGTCTCCCCGGCGAGGCGCTGCCCGCGGGGCCGTTCGATCCCGCAGCCGATCCGACGCTCGAGATGGGCCTGCGGCGCTGGGTGACGGAGCAGACGCAGCTACGCCTCGGGCACGTCGAGCAGCTCTACACGTTTGGCGACCGCGACCGCGACCCGCGCCGGCCCGGAACGCGCATGCTCTCGATCGCATACCTCGCCTTCGTGCGCGAGAGCGCCCCGAGCGGCAGCGCCGACGCGCGCTGGCGCGACTGGTACGCGTACTTTCCGTGGGAGGACTGGCGGGCGGGCCGGCCTGCGATGGTCGACGCGGTCGTGCTGCCGGCCGTCGCCGCGTGGATCGCCGCGGCGCCAGCCGAGGAGCGCAAGGCGCGCGAGCATCGCGCGCGGCGCTGCACCGGCACGCGGCGCGTCGCCTGGAATGCCGAGCTGGTCCTCGAGCGCTACGAGCTGTTCTGGGAGATCGGGCTCGTCGACGAGTCGCGCACGCCGGCCGCACGAACGCTCGGCGAGCCGATGGCGGTCGACCACCGGCGCATCCTCGCGACGGCGATCGGGCGCATCCGCGGCGCGCTGGCCTACCGGCCGGTCGTGTTCGAGCTGCTGCCCGCCACGTTCACGCTGTTCCGGCTCCAGCGCACGGTCGAGGCCCTCGCCGGCGTGCGGCTGCACAAGGGCAACTTCCGCCGGCTGGTGGTCGACGGCGAGCTCGTGGAGCCGACCGGCGAGCGCGCGAGCGCCGGGCCGGGAAGGCCGGCGGAGCTCTACCGCTTCCGGCGCGACGTGGTGGCGGAGAGGAATATACTCGGTGTGAGTATAAGCCCGTCGCCATGACCTTCCAACGACGACTCCTCTTCGCCGCCGGCGGCGGCTGGCTGTTCGATGCGATGGACCTGCTGCTCGTCGGCACGGTCGTCGCGGCCGTCGGCCGGGAATGGCATCTTTCGAAGCCCGTGGTCGGTGGCATCATCACGGCCAACCTCATCGGGATGTTCCTCGGCGCTTCGCTGGGCGGGATCGTCGCCGACCGCTTCGGCCGCAAAGCTGTGTTCGTGTGGACGCTGCTCGCCTACAGCTTGCTGACCGGGGTCTCCGCGCTCGCATGGTCGGCCGCGTCGCTGGCGCTGATCCGGTTCTTCGCGGGCCTTGGTCTGGGCGGCGAGCTGCCCGTCGCGAGCACGCTGGTGAGCGAGTTCGCGCCGGCGGAACGCCGCGGGCGCACCGTCGTGCTGCTGGAAAGCTTCTGGGCCTACGGCACGGTGCTCGCCGCGTTGATCGGCGCGGTCGTGGTGCCGACGGCGGGCTGGCGCGTCGCGCTGCTCATCGGCATGCTGCCGGCGCTGTACGTGTTCGTGATCCGGCGCGCAATCCCGGAGTCGCCGCGGTTCCTGCTCGCGAACGGTCGCGCGGCCGAGTCGCGCGAGGTTGCCCGCATCGCCGGCATCGCGAACGAAACGCCGTCGAGCGCGCCGAAAGCGACGCTGCGCACGCTGTTCGCGCCCGCGTTCGCAAAGCGCACCGTGATGCTGTGGCTGCTGTGGATCGCGCTCGTGTTCTCGTACTACGGGATCTTCACGTGGCTGCCGAGCTTGCTGCTGGCGAAAGGCTTCACGCTGCAAGAAGCGCTGTGGCTCAACCTCGCTGTCGCCATCTTCCAGATCCCGGGCTACTACGCGGCCGCGGCGCTGGTCGACCGGCTCGGGCGCAAGCCGACGCTGGTCGCGTTCCTGACGTGCGCGGCGATCGGCTCGTTCTTCTTTGCGGGTGCGACGCTCGCCGCGCAGCCGTCCGTCGCGGCGGTGATCGGCTGGGGCGCAGTGATCGCGTTCTTCAACCTAGGCGCGTGGGGCGTAACGTACACCTACACGCCCGAGCAATATCCGACGGCGATCCGCGCGAGCGGCGCGGGACTCGCGGCGGGCGCGGGACGCCTGGTCGGCGCGTTCGCGCCGGCGATCGTCGGCGCGATGCTCGTTCGCTTCGGTTCGCCGTACGCGGTGTTCGTCGTGTTCGCGGGCGTGATGCTCGCCGGCGCGCTGGTCGTGCTGGTGCTCGGCGACGAGACGCGCGGCAAGAGCCTCGAGGAGCTGAGTGAAACGCGGCTCGCCGCCTGACGCGTTGAAGCGAGCATGAGACGCATCGCAACTCTGGCCGTCACGGGAATTCTTCTGGCGCCGTGCGCGGCCGTCGCGCAATCGCCGGCGACGATTCGCGGCCAAGTGTATGATTGCAAGACCGGCCAGGCCATGGCCCTCGCGACGGTCGAGCTGCGCAATCTCGACGACGGCACGACGCTCGCCATGCAGGCTGCAAACGACGGTCGATTTGTGCGCGTCGGCGTGCAGCCGGGACGATATCTGATCTCGGCAACTGGGCCGAGCTTGGGGCAAAGTCCGCAATATACGCGGCTAGGCTCGACGACGGCTTCGCGGTTGGCCCGCGTGGACACTGACGACGTATTGGACGTGCGCATCGGAACGAACCACACGCTCCATGTGATTTCGTATCTGTTGACTCGCGGGACCGGTACGTTGCCGGCGCGCGACCCGAATGAGCCGCGCCCGGTGTGCGACCCGGCCGTCGTTCCACCGGCGCCGCCGACGTCGGACCGCTACGTCATCCACTAACCGATGGAACGCGCGGATCAATGCGGCGAACGGCGGGCTGCGCGGCGGCAGCGGCGAGCCCGCGCTGTTGGCGAGGTCGCCGCGTTCCTGCGCGAAGACGCGACGCCTGCGCACGTGCTCTTCTGCTGCTTCAACGGCGACTCGGAAAGCGCGTATCGTCGCGAGCTCGCAGCGTTCGGCGCTTGAGCCGGCGTCAGCCGCCGGTGTCGATTCCGCGGTAGACTTTTTCCCAATCGACGATCAAGCCGTCAAATGGCGCGAGCGCCCACGCACCGCGCGCCTCCCGCTCTTCGACGGTACCGCCGGCGCGGTGTAACCAGATGCGACGTTTCACCGGATGCAGCACCAGCACGAGCGTCGCACCGAATTCGAGATACGTCTCGATTTTGCGCTGAGTCCGGCCGGGGCGATCGCTAGGCGAAAGGATTTCGACGGCGATATCGGGCGCGACTCGCGGCCGCTGCGACGCGTCGGCCATGCTGTTCGGAATGCGTGCGTACGAAGTGTACTTGACGTCGGGGAGCAGCGACGACCATTTGCCGTCGGCCCGCAAGAAGTAAAATCGAACTTCGACCCCCACGCCGCCGTGGTCGCCCGCCCAATCGTCCAATTGTGCGCCAATACGGACCGCTATTCGCCCGTGAACGTCGTACGGGCTCATGTCGGACAGCTTCTCGCCGTCGAGGACTTCGATGTAGGGTTTCTTTTCGTCCAGCGCTGCGAGCCAGCGCGGGATCTCCGTTTCGACCATCTCACCCGGACCGTATCACGCCGCTCGCTGCGGCAACAAGGGGCCCGGTCGTTCCGAACGGCCACATGCGACCAGGAGCGGTGCGCGGACGACCGAAGCCGCTTCCATGAGCACCACCGCGCACCCCGACACGCGCCGCGCCAAGATCCCGGCGCCTTCGCCAACCGACTTCCTCGGGATCGACGCGCTGCTCACCGACGACGAGCGCTTGATTCGCGACACCGTGCGCGCCTTCGTGCGCGACCGCGTGCTGCCGAACATCGCCGGCTGGTTCGAGGACCACACGTTCCCGAAGACGATGGCCAAGGAACTCGGCGACCTCGGCCTGCTCGGCATGCACTTGCACGGCTACGGCTGCGCGGGGACGAGCGCGGTCGCATACGGCCTGGCGTGCCTGGAGCTCGAAGCCGGCGACTCCGGCTTTCGTTCGTTCGTGTCCGTGCAAGGCTCACTCGCGATGTACGCGATTTGGGCGCACGGCTCCGAGGAGCAAAAACAGACGTGGCTGCCGCGCATGGCGGCCGGCGACGCGCTCGGGTGCTTCGGCTTGACCGAGCCGGATTTTGGCAGCGACCCCGGCGGCATGCGCACGGTCGCGCGCCGCTCCGGCTCGGACTACGTGCTCAACGGGACGAAGGCGTGGATCACCAACGGCGGGATCGCCGACGTCGCGATCGTGTGGGCGCGCACCGATCCCGACGACGGCCCGCGCAGCGGAACGGTGCGCGGCTTCGTCGTGCCGACGAACACCAAAGGTTTCTCGACGCGCAACATCGAGCGCAAACTCTCGCTGCGCGCGTCGATCACCTCGGAGCTGATCCTCGAAGACGTCCGCTTACCGGCCGATGCGATCTTACCGAACGTCAGCGGTTTGCGCGGCCCGCTCTCGTGCCTGAACGAGGCGCGCTACGGCATCGTGTGGGGTGCGCTCGGCGCGGCGCGCGCGTGCTACGAGAGCGCGCTCGAGTACGCGAAGACGCGCGTGCAGTTCGGCAAGCCGATCGCGGCGTTCCAGATCACGCAAGAGAAGCTCGTCAACATGATGCTCGAGATCAATAAGGGACTGCTCACGGCGCTGCACATCGGCCGTTTGAAAGACCAGGGCAAAGCGCACTCGGCGCACGTCTCGTTCGGCAAGCTCAACAACGTGCGCGAGGCTCTGGCGGTCTGCCGCGAAGCACGCACGATCCTGGGCGCGAGCGGCATCACGCTGGAGTATCCGGTCATCCGCCACATGAACAACTTGGAGAGCGTGCTGACCTACGAAGGCACGAGCGAGATCCACACGCTGATCTTAGGCCAAGCGATCACGGGCGAGGCCGCGTTCGGCGGCTAGAAAGCGGAAGGTGAAGCCGGCTACGCTGCGTCCTCTTCGCCGACGATTTCCACCGAGCGGTACGTCGAGAACTTGCCGATGTACGGTGCGACGAAGCAGCCCGACGTCGGCGTCACGTCGGCGAAGTCGCGGCCTGCGGCGACGAAGACGTAACTCAGCGTCGTCGTGCGGCGGTGCGTCGGATCGAAGCCCCACACGGGCACGGTGCCGTCACCGAGCGGCTCGCCGATCACCTCGACCCACGCATGCGTCCCGCCCTCACCGAGCAGATGTCCCGACACGTAGCGCGCGGCGAGCCCGTTGAGCCGGGACAGCGCGATCATGATGTGGGCGTAGTCCTGGCACACGCCGGTACCTTGCGCAAACGCCTGCGCGGCCGTCGTCGCAACGTTCGTCACGTCGGCCACGTAGCGCATGTGCTCGAAGACGTATGCGTTGATCTGCGCCGCGAGCGCGTAGCGGTCGGCGTCGTGCTCGCGCCGCAACGCGGAGGCCGCATCGCGCAACGCCTCGTCGGGCGCGGTGAGCGCGGACGGGCGGAGCAGCCGCTCGTCGTCGAACCAGTCGTCGCACAGGTGAGGGTGCGGTCCGGCGCTGCGCCGGATGACGGCTTCGTAGTCGAGGTCGATCGACTCGTCGATGCGCGACGCGATGAGCGTCGCCACGGCGTTGCCGAAACCATCCCGCTCCCAGCGCACCGCCGTCGTCGGCGTGACGACGAGCCGGTCTCGCACGACGAGCTGGTCGCCGTACGCAAGCGGCGGAGCGATCACCAGCCGGTGGCGGAGATGGGCGATGGGACCGGGGTAGTCGTAGCGGAAGCGTTGGCGCAACAGGTAGGTGACGTTGGCGATGCCGGCGTCAAGCAACGCGGTCCGCCCATACGGTCATTCCCGTCAATCGCGCGTCACCATACGTGGTGACCATCGCGGTGTCGAGCGCGTCGCGCCCGCGCGCGATCGCGATGTGCCCGACGCGCCGCACGTTGTTGCGTGGATCGAACGTCCACCAGCGATCGCCCAGATACGCTTCGAACCACGCGCAGAAGTCCATCGGCGACGTGGGCGGCGGAACCTCGATGTCGGGCAGATAGCCGAACGCGTAGCGTGCCGGGATGTTGAGCGCGCGGCAGAACGTCACCGCGAGTTGCGCGTAGTCACGGCACACGCCGGTGCCCGCGCGCAGCGCGTCGACGGCGCTCGTGTTCGGAAAGCTCGTGCCGTACTGAAATGCCAGCGCGTCGTGCACGTAGTCGCAGATCGCCTGAACGCGCGGCCAGCCGGGCTCGGTGTCACCGAACCGGTCCCACGCCTCCGACGCGAGCTCGTCGGACTGGCAGAAGCGGCTGGGCCGCGTGTACACCAGCGTGTCGTCCGGCAAATCTTCCACGGCGTTCTGGCGCGCGCTCCAGTCGGTGTCGGCCGGCTCGGGCGAGATCTCGACGTCGGCGTCGTAGCGCAGATGCACGGTACCGGCCGGAAGCGTGAGCCGCCGCGACCGGTTGCCGTACAGGTCGCGAAAATCGTGATAAGCGACAACCGGCTCGGCCTGCCACGCCTCGGAGCGGACGCGATGCCCAACATCCTCGGGGCGGATGAGCAGGATGGCAGGCGTGTCGGCGCCGGCTTGGTAGACGAATTCGCAGCCGACCCGGACCAGCAGCGTCGCCGTGGCGTTCACCATCGGGTGTTTGCTTCCGCTCCCTCGTCGGGGGGCCTTTGGCCATCTGTCGAACGGAGGCGGTCCGCCAGGTGGGAAGGGGAGACGGCTGATGCTCGAGCTCGTGCAGCGCCCCGATGTCGGAGAGGTATTCGACGAATTCTTCGACGCGGCGGGACCGCGCCCGAACTACTTGCAGCTCGCTCGTACGCTCGAGTCGGTAGAACCGGAGATGCTGGTCAACGGCGTCCGCGCGATCAACGCGGCGCTCTTGCGGCGCGGCGTGACGTTCACCGTGTACGCGGAGGCCGCCGGCACCGAGCGCATTTTCCCGTTCGATCCGATCCCGCGCATCTTTTCCCACCAGGAGTGGCGCCGGATCGCGAACGGCGTCGAGCAGCGCGTCCGCGCGCTGAACGCGTTTCTGAACGACGTCTATCACGGCGCGCGCATCTTGCGCGAAGGCCGCATCCCGCGCGAGCTCGTGTACTCGTCCGATCTGTTCGTGCGGGAGATGATCGGCGTGCGCGTGCTCAACGACGTGTACATTCACGTCAGCGGCATCGACCTGATCCGTGACGAGACGGGGACGCCGCGCGTGCTCGAGGACAACGTGCGCACGCCGTCGGGGATCTCGTACGTGCTCGAGAACCGCGACGTGCTCAAGCGCACGTTCCCGCGGCTGTTCGACGGCTACCGGATCGAGCCGGTGGACGATTATCCGCTGCGGCTGCTGCGCACGCTGAGCGAGGCCGCGCCGCGCGGCGTGCACGAGCCGAGCGTCGTCGTGCTGACGCCGGGGATCTACAACTCGGCGTATTACGAGCACGCGATGCTCGCGCGCACGATGGGCGTTCCGCTCGCGGAGGGGCGCGACTTGATCGTGGTCGACAACCGCGTGTTCCTCAAGACGACGCGTGGGCTGGAGCGCGTCGACGTGATCTACCGCCGCATCGACGACGACTTCCTCGACCCGCTGTACTTCCGGCCGAACTCCTCGCTCGGCGTCGTCGGCCTGATGAACGCATACCGATCCGGCAACGTCGGCCTCGCGAACGCGATCGGCACCGGCGTCGCCGACGACAAGGCGCTCTACCGGTTCGTCCCGGAGATGATCCGCTTCTATCTGCGTGAGGAGCCGTTGCTCGACAACGTCGAGACGTTCGACTGTTCCGACGATGTCAGCCGGCGCCACGTCGTCGCCAATCTCAACCGGCTCGTCGTGAAGCGCACGAACGGTTCCGGCGGTTACGGCATGCTCATCGGTCCCGCCTCCACCGTGCAGCAGCGTGACGAGTTCGCGCGCAAGATCGAAGCCGAACCGCGCAGCTACATCGCGCAGCCGGTGGTGGAGCTGTCGTCGCATCCCACGCTCGTCGGCGGCCTCTTGCGATCGCGCCGGGTCGACCTGCGCCCCTTCGCGCTGTACGGTAACAAGGTCGACGTGCCGCCGGCGGCGCTCACGCGCGTCGCGTTGCGCGAAGGCTCGCTCGTCGTCAACTCCTCGCAGGGCGGCGGCAGCAAAGACACGTGGGTACTCGCCGAAGAGGACGGCGATGCTTAGCCGGCTCGCGGAGTCGTTCTTTTGGTTGAGCCGCAACGTGGAGCGCGCGGAAACCGTCGCGCGCGTGCTCGACGTGACCTACACGCGCTCGATGGACCTGTACGCCGGCGGCGCGTGGTCGCAGCGGTCGTGGCGCACCGCCATCGCGATCGCGACATTTTCCGATCCCGACGGCGTCACGATAGGCGAGTCCGCCCCGACCGAAGCGCTCGAGCGCTGCGTGTTCGACGAGCGCAACCCGTCGTCGATCGTGTCGTGCATCGCGACCGCGCGCGGCAACGCGATCGGCTTGCGCGCGGAGCTGTCGACCGAGCTGTGGGAGCACATCAACGAGCTCTACCTCGACGTCCGCTCGCAGCACCTCGAGTCGATCCTCGAAGAGGGGCCGGCGCGCATGCTGCGCCGCGTCCGCGACCGCTGCCAGGCGATCGCGGGCGTCACCGCCGCGACGCTGCTGCACGAGGACGGCTGGAATTTCATGCAGCTCGGCCGCTTCCTGGAACGCGGCGCGCTCACGACGCGCATCCTTTCCACCGCCGAGTCGCTCGACGATCCGTGGCCCGAGTGGCAGCGCCTGCTCGAGATGTGCTGCGCGAGCTTTCCGTTCGCCCGCGTCGCCCGGCATCTGCAGAGCCCACGCGATGCCGCCGCGTTCATCGTGTTCCGCGCGACGTTCCCGCGGTCGCTGAACTTCTGCGCGAACGAGATCCACGCGGCGCTGCACCGGCTGTCCGAGTCGTCGTCGCGCTCGTATACCGACGACGCCGAAAAACAGGCGGGACGGCTGTGCGCGACGTTCAACTTCGCCGACGCGGACGATCTCTTCGCCGAAGGCCTGCACGCATTCTCGCGGCGCACGATCGGCACGTTCGACGCGCTCATCGGCGCGATCCAGCGCGTGTATTTTCCGCGCACCCCGGTTGCGGCAGCGCTGGCGGTCTAGACCGTGGAGTACACCGTCGAGCACGAGACGATCTACAAGTACCCGCGTTCGGTGACGGAGAGTTACACGGTCGTCCATTTGCAGCCGCGTACGAACCTGCGCCAGTACTGCACCGGCTACGTGCTCGACGTGACGCCGCCGGCCCGCGTGTTCTCGTACGTCGACCGGTTCGGCAACGACGTGCAGCACTTCGCGATCGTCCCCGAACACACCGAGTTGCGCATCATCGCGCGCTCGCACGTGGTCACCATGGCGGGGGCCGGCAACGGCCCCACGCGCAGCGTGCACGCGGCGGACCTCGACGCGGACCCGTACGTCGCCGAGCTCGCCGAGTATCGCGGGACCACCCCGTACGTGCGCGTCGACGACACCGTCGCAGCGCTCGCGCGCGAGATCGCGGCGCCGCACGACGACCTCGCCGCGTACTTTCTGGCGGCCGGCTCGTACCTGCACCGCAACCTCAGCTACCGGCCGGGCGTCACCGACGTGCGCACGACCGTCGCCGACGTGATCGCGGCGCGCGCCGGCGTGTGCCAGGACTTCGCCCACCTCCTGATCGCGCTCGCGCGCAGCCGCGGCATCCCCGCGCGCTACGCGAGCGGCTACATCTTCCGCGGCGTCGCCGCGACGCTGGGCGCGGACGCGTCGCACGCGTGGGCCGAAGCGTACCTGCCGCCGTTCGGCTGGGTCGGCTTCGATCCGACCAACGAGCGCCTCGTCGACGACAGCTTCGTGCTCGTCGCGCTCGGCCGCGACTACGGCGACGTCAGCCCGACCCGTGGCTTGTACCGCGGCGTCGAAGCGGCGACGCTTTCCGTAGCGGTCGCCGTCGGCGCTGCCGTCGGCGACGCGGTCGACCAGGAACAGCAGCAGCAGCAGTAGGCGCGCTTCGCGCGGCTAGCGCTTGAGGACGCGTGCCAGCTTGTCGAAGAGGCCCTCGATCGCGCGCTGGTGCGGCTCTTCGTAGCGTTTCCACACCACGCGTCCGTCCGTGTCCGACAGCGTCGCCGTGAGCCGGTGGCGCACGACGACCTTGCGGCCCTCCGCCTCGAGCTCGAACGCGTGCGTCCCCTCGACGCCCGGGCTGTCGATGCGCCACACGATCCGCTTCTCCGGCTCGACGTCCTCGAGCACCGCGTGGATCGGACCGTGCCACTCCTCGGTGGCACCCGGCTTGAGCGGGCCCGCGCTGCGCATGAACGGCTGCGACGGAAACGGCCACACCCGGTCCTCGGCCGTCCCCATCGCGGTAAGCAGCTCGAAGATGCGCCGCGCGGTCCCGTTGAACGCGCGCTCGTACTTGACGTCAATAGCCGTCGGCATACGGCATGCTTCGCCAAACGCTACCCGGCTCGCTTCCCACGGTACGGCAAAAGAAAAGACCCCGGTTCTTACCGAGGTCTCCGATCTCTGTGTCACCCTGAGCTTGTCGAAGGGTGCGCCACGATCGTGGCCCATGCTTCGACAGGCTCAGCATGACAATCGGGAAGTCTACGCTTTGAGTTCGATGTCCACGCCCGCGGGCAGGTCGAGGTGCATGAGCGCGTCCATCGTCTTGGGCGATGCCTGGAGGATGTCGATCAGGCGCTTGTGCGTGCGCATCTCGAAGTGCTCGCGCGACTTCTTATCGACGTGGGGCGACCGGTTGACGCAGAACCGGTTGATCTCCGTGGGGAGCGGCACCGGACCGCTGACGAACGCGCCCGTGCGCTTCGCCGTATCGACGATGCGCTCGGCCGACTGATCGAGCACGCGGTGATCGTAGGCCTTGAGTCGGATCCTGATCTTCTGCTTGGACATCTTTCTCTATCTCTGCACTGCGGAGTCTAGTCCGCGACGGTCGTGACGACGCCCGCGCCGACGGTGCGGCCGCCCTCGCGGATCGCGAAGCGGAGGCCTTCTTCGCACGCGATCGGCGTGATCAGCTCGACGTCCATCTGGACGTTGTCGCCGGGCATCACCATCTCGACGCCTTCGGGCAGCTTGATGGTGCCGGTCACGTCGGTCGTGCGGAAGTAGAACTGCGGCCGGTAGTTCGCGAAGAACGGCGTGTGGCGGCCGCCCTCTTCTTTGGAGAGGACGTACACTTCCGCCTTGAACTTCTTGTGCGGCTTGATCGAGCCCGGCTTCGCGAGCACCTGGCCGCGCTCGATGTCGTTGCGCTCCACCCCGCGCAGCAGCACGCCGACGTTGTCGCCCGCGATGCCCGCGTCGAGCAGCTTGCGGAACATCTCGATGCCGGTGACGACGACCTTGCGGCTCTCGTCCTTGAGCCCGACGATCTCGACCTCTTCGCCGACCTTCACCTGGCCGCGCTCGACGCGGCCCGTGCCGACGGTGCCGCGGCCGGTGATCGTGAAGACGTCTTCGACGGGCATCAGGAACGGCTTGTCGACCGGGCGCTCCGGCGTTGGGATGTAGTCGTCGACCGCGTCCATCAGCTTGAAGATACAATCGGCATCCGGCTCGCCACGCTTGCCGGACGATGCCAGAGCCTTGGTCGCCGACCCACGGATGAACGGGATGTTGTCGCCGTCGTAATCCTGCTTCGAGAGCAGCTCGCGGACTTCCAGCTCGACGAGCTCGAGGAGCTCCTCGTCTTCGACCAGGTCGACCTTGTTCAAGAAGACCACGATCTTCTGGACGCCGACCTGCTTCATCAGTAGCACGTGCTCGCGCGTCTGCGGCATCGGTCCGTCCGTCGCCGCGACCACGAGGATCGCGCCGTCCATCTGCGCCGCGCCGGTGATCATGTTCTTGATGTAGTCGGCGTGACCGGGGCAGTCGACGTGCGCGTAGTGACGCTTCGCCGTCTCGTACTCTTGGTGCGAGATGGCGATCGTGATGCCGCGCTCCTTCTCCTCGGGCGCGTTGTCGATGTCGTCGACGTTGCGCTTCTGGATGCTCGAGTGCTCGGTCGCGAGGCAGTTGATGATCGCGGCCGTCAGCGTCGTCTTACCGTGGTCGACGTGACCCGTGGTTCCGATGTTGACGTGCGGCTTCGACCGCTCGAACTTTGCCTTTGCCATGATGCCTTTTTCTCGGTGTCCTTCTGTGATATTGCGCGATGCAGTGTGCTGGTGAGGTGTGCGCGCTAGCCGCCCGCCTAGGGGCTCTAGCGTTTTCGACGGGCTCCGACGCCGCCCGGAGGTGGATCGTCGTCGTCGTCAGTCCCTAAGCGGTCGCGAGTTTTTTTCCTTGGGCTTTCGCGATGATCTCTTCCTCGACGGACTTGGGCGCCTTCTCGTAGTGCGCGAACTCCATCGTGTAGGTGGCTCGGCCTTGCGTCGCCGAGCGAAGGTCGGTGGCGTATCCGAACATCTCGCTGAGCGGGACGTTCGCCTTGATTACTACGGCACCGCCGACGGCTTCGTCCTGAGACATGATGTGGCCGCGGCGGCGGTTGAGGTCGCCGTTGACCGCGCCCATATAATCGCGCGGAGCGGTGACCTCGACGCCCATGATGGGCTCGAGCAAAATCGGCCCCGCGGATCCGTTCGCCGCTTTGAACGCCATCGAGCCGGCGATCTTGAACGCCATTTCGCTGGAGTCGACGTCGTGGAACGAGCCGTCGAAGACCGTCACCTTGAAGTCGAGGACCGGATAGCCCGCTAGCACGCCGCTCTGCGACGCCTCGCGGATGCCTTCCATGACCGGTTTCTGGAATTCTTTGGGGATCGTCCCGCCGACGATGCCCCACTTGAATTGATAGCCCGTGTTCGGCTCGCCCGGCTCGAGGCGGATCCAGACGTCGCCGTACTGGCCCTTGCCGCCGGTCTGCCGGACGAACTTCCCTTGTTTCTCGACCTTCTTCGTGATCGCTTCCTTGTACGCGACCTGCGGCTTGCCGACGTTCGCCTCGACCTTGAACTCGCGCTTGAGGCGGTCCAGGATGATCTCGAGGTGCAGCTCGCCCATGCCGGCGATGATCGTCTGCTGGGTCTCTTCGTCGGTCCGCATGCGGAACGTGGGATCTTCCTGCGCGAGACGCGTCAGCGCGATGCCCATCTTGTCCTGGTCGCCCTTCGTCTTCGGCTCGATGGCCTGCGAGATGACGGGCTCCGGGAACGTGATGTTCTCGAGCAGGATCGGGTGCTTCTCGTCGCAGAGCGTGTCGCCGGTGCGCGTGTCGGTCAAGCCGACCGCCGCGGCGATGTCGCCTGCGCCGATCGCGTCGATGTCTTCGCGATGGTTGGCGTGCATGCGCAGGATGCGCCCGATGCGCTCCTTGCGGCCGCTGCGCGCATTGTACAGGTACGTGCCCTTCTCGAGCACGCCCGAGTACACGCGGAAGTACGTCAGGTTGCCGTACGGATCGGTCGCGATCTTGAACGCGAGCGCGGCGAACGGTTCGTCGTCGGCGGGACGGCGCGTGATGTCGGCGTCGTCGTCCTTGGGATCCTTGCCGGTGATCGGCTTCGCGTCGATCGGCGACGGCAAGAAGTCGACCACGGCGTCGAGCAGCGGCTGGATGCCCTTGTTCTTGAACGCCGAGCCGCAGAGCATCGGCAGGACCTTGCCCTGGATGGTCGCAGCGCGCAGTGCCTTGTGCAGGCGCTCGACCGGGATCTCTTTGCCGTCGAAGAACATCTCGAGCAACGCGTCGTCCTGCTCGGCGATCGCTTCGATCAGCGCTTGGCGCCATTCTTGCGCGGTCGTGAACAGCTCGCCGTCGGCTTCGGTGACCGGCGTCGAGTCCGACGTATTGCCGAGGTCATCGGTGTAGACGGTCTTGGTCATCGTGAACAGGTTTACGACGCCCAGGAAGTCGCCCTCGGCGCCGATCGGCACCTGGATCGGGGTCGCGTTGGCACCGAGGCGCGTGCGAATCTGGCGGACGCAGTTGAAGAAATCCGCGCCCATGCGGTCCATCTTGTTGACGAAGATGACGCGCGGGACGGCGTACTTGTTCGCCTGGCGCCACACGGTCTCGGATTGCGGCTGCACCGCGGCGACCGAGTCGAACAGCGCGACGAGGCCGTCGAGCACGCGCAGGCTGCGCTCGACCTCGACCGTGAAGTCAACGTGGCCTGGCGTATCGATGATGTTGATGCGCGTGTCGCGCCACGTGCACGCAGTCGCCGCGGACGTGATCGTGATGCCGCGCTCCTGCTCCTGGACCATCCAGTCCATCGTGGCGGCGCCGTCGTGAACTTCACCGATCTTGTGCGTGCGACCGGTATAGAAAAGAATCCGCTCCGTCGCCGTCGTCTTGCCGGCGTCGATGTGAGCAGCGATCCCGATGTTCCGGGTGTGTTCGAGCGGATAGTCGCGCTTGAGAGCCATGAGAAACCTAGAGTATGCCGATCACCAGCGGTAGTGGGCGAAAGCTTTGTTGGCTTCCGCCATCTTGTGCGTGTCCTCGCGCTTCTTGATGGACGCGCCTTGATTGTTCGAGGCGTCCATCAGTTCGTTCGCGAGCTTCTCGGTCATCGATTTGCCGGGGCGGGCGCGCGCGTAGCTGATGAGCCAGCGCATCGCCATCGCCTGGCGGCGGTCCGGGCGGACCTCCATCGGGACCTGGTAGGTCGCACCGCCGACGCGGCGAGGACGAACCTCGACCAGCGGCATCGCGTTGCCGAGCGCCTGCGTGAAAACGTCCATCGGATCGCGGCCGGATTTGGTCGCGATCAGCTCGAGCGCATCGTACGTGATGAGCTCCGCGACCGACTTCTTGCCGCGCAGCATCACCTTGTTGATGAAGCGCGCGAGCACTTTCGAACCGAATTTCGGGTCGGGGAGGATCGGTCGTTTGGGGACCGGCCCCTTACGGGGCACTACAACGCCTCCGCTTGCGCTACGGCGTGAATGAAAGTCATACTACTTCTTCTTTGTGCCGCGCTTGGCGCCGTATTTCGAGCGGCCTTGCTTGCGGTTCGCGGCGCCCGAAGTGTCGAGCGTTCCGCGGATGATGTGATAGCGCACGCCGGGCAGATCTTTGACGCGGCCGCCGCGGATCAGGACGACGGAGTGCTCCTGCAGGTTGTGGCCGATCCCGGGGATGTACGCCGTGACCTCCTCACCATTTGTGAGGCGGACGCGCGCGACTTTCCGAAGCGCCGAGTTCGGCTTCTTCGGCGTGATCGTCTTGACTTGAGTGCAGACGCCACGGCGCTGCGGGTTGCCCGGCACCTCGAAGGTGCGGTTGGGCAGGTCGGGGTGGCCCGGCTTGGGTCCGGTCGAAACGACGCGGAAAGCCGGGGTTTTCACCTTTTTCTGCTGTTTCTCGCGGCCCTTACGGACCAGCTGGGAGATCGTCGGCACTCAGTACTCCGGAACGCACACGAAAGCGGCCGAACCACGGCGGTCCGGCCGGAACCTCCGAAGCATACCA